>Ga0126305_10001305_pt1 | contig 11037 bp, 4 predicted proteins | sample Plot26_FD_92536 | JGI IMG/M metagenome (GOLD analysis project Ga0126305, IMG submission 92536) | Serpentine soil microbial communities from UC McLaughlin Reserve, CA, USA - Plot26 | ecosystem: Environmental > Terrestrial > Soil > Grasslands | place: USA: UC McLaughlin Reserve, Lake County... | reverse complement strand
CTTATTTGCTGTTGCAAATGATACAGTGGCCTCGGCTACTATTGAGCCGACTGTATTATCCACCAATACTATCACCTTGTCGCTTTTGTGTCCGCTAAATGTGTCTGTTGTTGTTAGACCATCCTTGGAAATTCCGCTAACACAGGCGTGATGTGTTCCGTCAGAAAAGCCGTAATATGTAGCATACTGGTTTGCAAATATATTATCTTGTGTGTTACCATCGGACCAGACAAGCAGAACTTGGGGAGTCGATGCATATGTTATTTCCTGAACAATGTTTGCCCCTGCTGTCGTGCTCTTGATGAACCTCTGGTATTGTGTTTGTAGTCCACCCACATTGAACCTGTGTGTGCGGGTTCTGGTAATCTTCTGTGTGATGTTGAACTTGTGTATCTTGGTAAGTCTAACCGTTCCGCCCAAACTGAATTTATGAGTTCTGGTCCTTGTTACTAGTTTAACCATGTTAAACTTGTGAGTTCTAGTTGCGGTTACTCCTTTAACCATGTTAAACTTGTGAGTTCTGGTTAAGGTTAACTTCTTAGTTATATTGAATCTATGGGTTCTAGAGCGTTGAACGCGTCCAGCTAAACTATATTTATGTGTCTTTGAACGCATCGCTTGTGAAACCATAGCATATTGAATTACAAAAGCATGTCCTTTTGTAATGTTATCTATAGTCATTTCGTTATCGTTAATATTTGTAATTTCGGATTGAGTTAGAATTTTCCCCATATAGAGGCGGAAGTCGTGAAGGTATCCATAAAAGAAACCTGTTTCTGCTGATCTTGCTCCAAGCCTTAAGTTTGAATGAACAGGTAAAGACAAATTAGTTATGCCTGCTGTCGAACTTTCTATTCCTGCAACATATATTTTTATACGGTCATCCGCTGTTAAATTGGGGTCATATGTAACTACAATCTGATAATATAGGCCTACACTAAAGCCTGTCCTTCTCCTTTTATAGATAGTACCGTTATGTGTAACATTCATTTCTATTGCTCCTGTAGTCCCTGCTGTATTGGTTGGTGTTAGTACTAGATTCCAACCGTTGAGTGCATCATCTGTTTTTGCTGCGAAACGTCTGACAAACGCTCCGAACTCTTCACTAATATGATTATTAAAGTCTAGACAGTTAAACCTAAAAACAATAGAAAAACCTACCGGAAACAGAGTAAACTTTATGGTGTCATTATCCGGAATCCAGATATATTCTCCATCTGTCTGAGATACTACATCAGTCCCCGAATTAAATAGCATGACAGGAGTTGCAGGAGTTCCGCCACCTGTTGCTGTCTGCTGGAATCCCATATCTAACCCAGAACGCCTTAAAGTGGGATGACCGGATATTATGGCATCATTGTTAAAACCGGACATATCTCTTACTCGTGCGCCAAGATGGTCCAGCATAAACCAAGCCTTCAAGAAGTTGAAATCTGGTTCAGTTGGAAACTCATAAAAAAAGTCTGTGTTAGCACTTGGTAGAGTGGTAACAAACTTGAGGCGTTCATCATTTAACTTGATTGTGGAATGGTCCATCCTTCCCTGTGATCTAACGTCATCAGTTTCCAGTTGGGATCCGGCTCTTTCAGATATTTGTTTTGCTAATGCTTGGGTTAACTCTTTGATCCTTATACTGGCCTCGTCTGATGAATGCCTGCGAATGACGTTAAAGCCGGAGGAACTAGACATATTATTATATATTCAAGTTATACGCTCAATTGATACACAAAATGTGAAGTTGCTACAAACGTTTGATTAAAGATATGGGCAATTATATTGGCGCCGGTGTATACTGTTCTTAAAAGCATTGTTGAGGGTTCGTTTTGACGGTCAAATATTCCGCTCTCTGTTACGTTCATAGATGGGATTGTGGTTGGAAAATAGGCAGCAAAAACCATTGAGGAACCTTTTGATTCTGCAAAACCTGTTTCATCAATCGCAACTCTTATCTCTTCAAAATCTAGAAATATATCTGATGGTAATACTGGAGATATACCAGTTCCAATAGCATAATACTGAAAAGTGAAATTAGATTTACCAGTTGCTAAGTCTGCTATCCTCTCCAAGCCTGAAAATACGACACGGTCACAACGATAACCTATTTCGTTAGCCTCTGGTAAATGCTCATGACATACTGTTTGGTCATTGTATGATCTACTCAAATACTGTTCATAGTATTCTACAAGTTCATTTTTTAGACCTAAATCATTATTTTGTCTTGCTATCTTGATACGATCATAAAACTTTACTAATTTCTGTTCATCCTTCTTAGGATCAAAACTTAGAACATAACCTAAATCGCATTGGGTTATACCTTTGGACTTTGCTTGTGTATTGTTATTAATATGGGCTAGAGTTGAAGAATCTAAATAGTGATCCTGGAGCATTGTTTTGTTACAATGAAATAGAATTAGTGAAATGAAATAGGAACTAATAAAAAGATAGTAAGCAATCATGTATCTATTTATTTTACTTTATATTATTATTATTGATTATCACTAAGCAATTCAGCGTGCCAGTTAAGTGCACCTACCGGTAATATACTCACCTTAAATATTCCTACTGTTCTGTCTGACGAACCTGTTGACCATGAATAACGAACTTCATGAACCTCTGCGAATATGTTACTAGATTCTGCATGATGTCCTGTATCGTCTACTATGGTGACGTTCATACCAGGCGTAAACCATATTCCCAGCGGGAGGGTAACCTCATTAAGTTGGTATTTTCTTACTGGTTTACCCCTTATGGCTAGAACGTTCTGCATCATCTTGGATACACTAGTTGAATCATCCAGAAAGTCCATTTGTTGCACGTCTTCCTTAAGCCGAAAGCGTCTGATACTTTGGGGATCTGAGTATTCTTGCAATCGGCGAATACGTGCAAATACTGCATAGCTATAGGTAGGACCATACCTCGCGATTCGCCAGCCTGATAAATCGGATTTATCCTCTCCTTGGGCAAATGCACTATACTGGTTTATCGTTGATAGATCACCGTTGTGATGCCACTTAATTGTATCCCTATGTGAGAAACCTATAGGCAAAAGTACAATCCAGTATTTAGCATTAGGTGACATCACCGAAGCATCTATTGTAATATCGTTAATGAATACTGTGTCCGCTGTGGATGTAAGTCCTCCTACCTCTACCTTAAACTGTGCTATTGTTACTCCACTAGGTTGATTATTACCGTTGTCTATACGGATCTCTCCCTTTACTACCTGTTGGGCTATATCTGTAGATGCCTCTAAATCAGTGTCATCACCTGAAAATGGATTGCCTACACGTGAGAGTAGTAGCGCAATTGTAGAAATGCGGGATTCAATTGTTGTGAATTGTTGGGCTATTGCTCTACCGTACAAAGTCGTAGCGCCCCTGTTAATCATTGAGTTAGCAACAGATTTGGTGTCTATTGTAGTATTGGTGTATAGACGATTTGCAAAGCCATCCTCTTTTGATATTGAGTCAGTATATTGCCAAGGACCGATGAAATATGAAATAGACCTGGCTAAGTCTGTTGCAGCCCTCTTATTTTTTATGATTATGCCGCTGTGTTGGACATCTGGATATTCAAATATGAGGCGGCCATTCTCGACTTTCCAGTATGCTCCAGTTGCTTCAGCCAAAAAGTTCATGACCTGAGAGAGTTCCTGCATGTTTTGTACAACTGACAGAAGGCGTTCTGTAACTTCTTGGGAGATGCCGGAAATATCTAGATTAAGGTAATCTTTAATGCGCATGTCATGAGTGATCCGAACGTCCTCATCCTCCATTAAATCGGTGACAAGTTCAAACACTGCCATCTTTGAGTCCGGCCTCTTTGGGAAATTTGGATCGTCTATGTCTACTAATTCGGATGATGCCCTCTTGAAATTAACGATAAGGTCATTGAAGGAAGCCATTTCCCCAAAACCTTCCATGATATAATCCATTACATTATTCCCCAGAATTATGGGGGTTCTTTTCTCAGAATATCCGGTGAACAATAGCGTAAGGTTATCCGATGATCTACCAGCATAGACCAGTACTTTGTTACCCAATCCTATAGTATTTTGATTTATTACACCGTTACCATCTTCAAACCTTAGTGAAAAAGAGGAATTTGTTAAACCTAGTGAAACATCACAATCTAAAAGGGCAACAGCATTTGTTTCCGGTAAGAAGGAATCATAAACTAAAAGTAATTCAAGTCCGGTATTATTGTAAATCTCTACCCTTACCTTAAGGGCAGTCCAATATGATGGATCACCTGTATAGACTTGAGTCTGTGCAACCGCTATTGCAAATGCATCTGGATCAAATGTTGCTGCACTAAAAGCCAATTCTTATTCTTGTCTACTCCTTTTTTCTTTTCTCTATAATCCTACTATTTCTTCGACTTCTACCAATCTAGTACGAATGTCATTCATTGCTGTATTAATTCCTGCTAATGTATTGGCAAACGCTATAATCTTTGTGTAGTTACCTATTCTCTCAAATGTTCTAATATTTTGTCCTGCATTTCCATACGTATTATATATGTAGTCTGCTAGTTTGTCAGATATTCCTACGTTTAACTCGATTTTATACCAAGGCATGATTAGTATTAGATCACCTTTGCCTTGAAATAAGCACCGTATAACTCGAAATTACGTGTATTTGCATCGTCATTTATGAACTGGACGACACAGCCTAAACGTGTGGTGGATGCTGGAATCTCAGTAGTATAATATGTAGCATTAGCGCCGTCAAGGGATATTCCAAACCTGTTATTGGTGCTATCGCTGAATAACCTAACTGTGTGAATACTTTCATTTGTATGTACTACTGAAACCGTTGAATCGTTATCCTGTGATGCATCCCCATCGTTTCTACCTACATGAATGTTTTCTGTGGTTGTATCATCCTTATACCACATAAACGCACTATGATTTGCTAATATATCATTTCCTGTATCAAATACCGTGGCCACGTTCTCAATAAATCCTATGTTGATTCTATATTCTGAGTCCTGCGCGTTTGCTGTGTATTTGTATCTAACCCATAACTCGGGGTCATTTAATCTGGTAAAATATTCGTCTGTTGTTCTAAATCCTGCTGCTGCATTGTCTGATGTAAGTGTATAGTTTAATCCGATTCTTCCGCTTGTGTCTGTAATGTTTGCTGGGGTAACAGTTGAGGTATTAGTAAGAAATCCATTCCATACCCCTGACGCTCCAATTGCCGATGTTCCAAACCAAGCGCCTTCTATAGTATTCCCCACTATTGGGATATTTGAGGTGCCAGAGCCACCGCCACCGCCACCTAGTGAAGCAGAATCGATCCATGTTGTGTCCGTTCCGGTAGCATTCATTACAAATACCTGGTTGGCTGTCCCCCTTGCTTTTCTATCCCATTTGGTTCCAGTATTTACCAGAAGATCTCCAGCGTTGTTAGTGGTAGAATGTTTTATAGTATTTGTATCGGTGTCTATGCTCATCGCAGTTATTATCGGAGATGTTAGAGTTTTGTTAAGAAGTGTTTGTGTGTGAGTGGTAAAAACTATTGTGTCATCTGTTGTTAATAGGGGGATGGTAATATTACGATCTGCTACAATTGCGGATGTATTCCATATGTAGTTAAAACTGTTAGCGGGATTTCTAAATTGAATATTCTGGTTTCTAAATGTCTGCATAAATGCACCCCAATCGTTTACTGCTCCAGTTGCCGACAGTGATATCTCACCATCGTCGTCCATAAGAGGGAGCGATATTATACGGTCTGCTCCAATATCTTGTCCTCTAAATATGTAGTTGAATCCTGATGTCGGTGACTTTATTCTAAGTTTCTCAGATGAGAACGATGTTTCTGTATCGATATCGACAACATCACTTGTATCATCAATCTTTAAATCGTAACCAGATAACCACTTCATAATCTTTTTTATATCGTCCCCCCCATATACGAGCGGATTACCAGGTGAATCTACATTAATTATTTTCCACAAATTATATACAGAAATTAATTAAATATGGAATTTGTTAAGAACTATAATATAGTTGATTACTGTCTTTTGTCTTCTTTGTGTGCGGTTAGTGTTGGCGCCAATACTATTTATTTCTTGTTATACATTATACCCTATAATAGGTTAGGTTATCCCCGAAAAGCCACTTAACAAATGTTGTTGAACGGCCTTAGCTAGTACTTTCCCATCTGGCATTGTGATAGTAGTATGTAATTGCACATTGATAGGTGTTCCTCCTCCTCCTCTACTACCATTATTATTTATAGGATTCATCATTGCCGCTGATGATGACGATGGAATTGCTTGAGGTTTAGGTACGCTCATGTGTATATTTTTGTCTGTTGGGTCCATTGGATTACTAAGAGGTGTTACTGTTACGAGTTCGGGTTTGCCAAACTCTGATATATTTACTCCTCCAATCTTACGAGGTTTTGAATTAACCCATGATTTTCCGCCTTGTGCGAAGCCTGTAGGTTCTGATGAGATGAAGGCACCACCGTGTCTTAAATATGCGGCACCGGGTCCGGAAATACCTACATGTATGGTTATACTTTTTGACTTTAACGCATTGACCGCAGACTGTAAAGCCTTAACTGATTTTGTTGCTGCATCTGCTTGTGATTTTACTGTTTTCATTGCACTTGAAAATGAATTTGCGAACTTACTTACAGCATTTGACATTGAGGACATGTAGGTTGATACTGATTTGCTCATTGTTGAAAGTGCTGTGTGTGCTGTCTTTGATGAATTTGCTACTTGACCAAATGATGTTCCTGCTGATTTAGCGAAACCGCTAATCGCTGTCTGCATCGAAGTAGAGTAAGTCTTTACTGATGTGCTAAGTGTTGAAAATGATCCCTGTAATGTTTTTATCATGGGCAGAAACGCACCGATTGAAGTAGTTGATGCCTTTATCCATGCTCCTATTGCTGTAGTCATTGCAGTCAAATTAGTGGCTATTCCAGTTTGTAGAAGTGTAAATGCATTTTGGAGTGGTGGTAATGCGGCAGCCATATTTTTGGTAGCAGTTGTAAGGTTAACGTTCATAGAGTTTGAATATGTGGCTACTGATGTACTCATATTTGACATTGTAGCCTGTACTTTTGTTAATATCCCTGATAATTGCGTTCCTGCCTGAGCAGATGCGTCAACAAAAGCCTGTGAAAATATACCAGGAACAGGAGCAAGTGCAGTCTGTGTATTTGTTGGAATTGTGTCTATTCCTTCTTTGGTTTTGTTTGCTATTCCTAAAGATGCAGTATAAGCGTCCTGTGCAGCCTTACCATAAGGAGCTAATAGATCATACATTGCTTGTTGTCCTGCTGACATAATACCAGATGAACCAGATGTGAAACCTTCAGCGGTTTGTCCTGCTACTTCGTTGGCTTTAGCATATGCTTCTGCTCTTGCTGGATCCCCTGGTTTGATAAGTTCATACCATGCTTTTTGCGCTTCAGTAGCAAATGTATGACTTCCCGATGTGAAACCTTGTCCTACTCCTTCGGCTAATCCTTGCCCTGCGTCTTGAAAACCCGAGACTTTACCATTTAAGGCTTGTTCTATGGCACTAATTTTTGATGTTGCGATTTCAGGTAGTCCAGACATTCCAGTTTCTAATCCTTGGGGTACTGCTGCACCTAACTTCTGTGATGCACCAAGAACAGGTGCTATATTTTCCATTGCTTGAGCAAATCGTCCTATCTGTTGCTGTGCTGTTTCACCAGGAAGAGGATTATTTTTAATATCCTCCCATATTTGGTTTGCTTTTGATACTACTCCAGGAGCCTTTGATCCCAGGTGATCGATCATGCCTCCAATGAATGTTCCAACTATATGGTCTGCTTCTTGAGCGGAAAAGTCTTCCATTCTTCCAAACTCGCTGATCATGACTTCACCTAATGAGAAAAGATCATTTTCAAAGTTCTCATCGTTGAGGAATATATCGATTATGTGTTGTTGTGCTGTTAAACTGTCTAGGGCCAAACCTGTTTTTTTAATACCTTTTAGCGCCTTACCTACCTCATCTCCATCCTCACCTAATGCATCGCTAATGATACCCTCTAGTGCACTCTTAGTTTTTCCTGTCAATGACTCAAATGCTTTTAATGCTTCATCTGTGGCCTTCTTGGCTGCCGGACCTATTCCTGTAATTTCTGATATGTAATCCTTAATTGCTGGAACTCCCTTTTGTTTAATTGAATCTGGAATTGTAATACCCAACCTTTCTGCAAGTTCTTCTAGTTTGACAACTGTTTCCTCATCTACCTTTTGGGACTTTTTTAGTTCTGCCCACCATGTACCAACATCATCGGCTGCAATTCTTGTGGCCTTTGCAGTATCATCATAGATTTTAACTAGAGATGATAGGCCTTTTTCTGTCATTCCCAAAACGGGAGGAACCTTATTCATTGTTGTTAAAAGTGCAATTTGGGCTTTTGTTTCCAAGTCTGAGGCTTTTGTGTCCTCTTGTCTTTCAGCAATGAGAGTTGCAAGTCTAGCACGAACATCATCGTGTGTATTTGCTTCCAGTTTGTGATTTGCTATATATTTTAATAGAAATGTACTTGATTCACCAAGTAATCTATTATCTAAACCCCTCTGAGTTGCCAATTGTTGTAATGTATAAATTGATTTATTGTCTGTTTTTTGTGCTTCTTCAGTTATCTTTATGGCATTTTGTTGATTTTGTATGCTAAGTCCTTGAATCTTGTCATAGATGCCCAACGCTGTGGCCTTTTCATCTATTTTTTCTTTTGATTTTGATGTTGATTCCTGTACTTTTGTCTCTGCCTTTTCTTGTGAATCAGCACCTTTTAGCGCTGTGTCTATCATGTCACTTAAGGATTTATTGCTCTCCTCTCTTTTGGCTATAATATCATCTAGTGCTTTTTGTGCTACTGCTCCTTCTTCTTTACTTAAACCAGTTACTATTTCAATATATGAAATTGCCTCCTTGTAGCCCTGTATTCCTTTATTCTGTATCAGGTCATAAATGCGGTTCCATGTTATACCAGCGGTATTTGATAGGGCATCATGGTCTTTTGTGACCTCTTGGATTGTAGCACCCCAGTTTATGGTTCCATCTGCGTTGATTTGTAATTTCTGGGCATATTGTTCTAACAGTGGCGCGGCCTCAGTTAACGCATTTACAAAGTTCAGTTGTTGTTCTGTCATATCTTCAGCAGCAGGAACAACAGCGCCATATTGGTTGAGTAGGGCTACTACTGCTTTTTCGTTTTCATTCAATGATACTGATGATTCCTCTGTTGCGTCGCCTTGTTCTTGCATTGCTTGAACCACATTAGACGCACTTTCAGATAGTCCAGTAGCGGATTCGGCTGCTGCCAGTTGAGCCACATTAAGTTTAGTTTGTTGTGTTACCGATTCACCTGCTGTCTGACTCAAATATTTTAATTGTCCAGATAATAATGCCTGTGCCTCTTTTGCTGTAATAGTATCGTCTTCGTATAACTGTAATGTCTTGTCGATTGCATCTATTGCTGCCTGTGTCTCTGGACTAGCATTTTTGATCGTGGTCTTGATATTATTCCAAGCGCCCGCAACCTTATTGAAATTATTGATCCAGGTAGTAGTATGAGCGGATGAGGTTTCAGTTAGATGGGTTATTGTTTCCCTTAACACATCAAACATCTCTGAGGCTGCTTTTAATTTCTCAAAGTTTGTACCTACATCAACAAACTTCTGTAATGCTACAATACTGGGATCTAGTTTTACTGCCATCATTGCAGCAGCCTCACCAGTTTTATCCATCTCTCCCTGAGTACCCATCAACATGTTTCCGACTTCGCCTAGTTTTTGGCCGAACCAACCAAGACCGTCTAATAGGGGTTTTAAAGCGGGTACTGCTTTCCCTATTGATACACCTATTTCGTTTAACCTGGTTCTAAATCCGCCCAAGTCAAATACTAGTGCCGCTACGGCCGTAGCAATAGCACCAATAATTAATAATATAGGATTGGACATGAATACGCCTAGCAGGGTTTTACCAAATGATACAAATGCCGCACCTGCTGCTTTTAAATGTCCTCCAATTCCTGCAAATCCTGCTCCTATTTGTGTAAAGAATGATGAGAAACCGGCTTTTATCTTGTCCATTACACCGGTTGCGTTACCCATGTTTGTTTTAATATTAGAAGCAAAATCCTTTATTGAGGTTCCCATGTTTTTAAATGCATTAATGAATACGTTACTAATTTTATTATTTTCGTCTAGATGAGTTTTAACGTTAGTAAGTGACCCACTAAGTCCGTCATTTTTACCGATTCCTATAGCCTTACCCAGTTTGTCTACTCCTGGAATCATCTGTAAAATTGATTTGGTGGTTGGGATTAAACCTGTAGCCGTTGCCGTATCTGCTGTAGTACCTAGTAATTCCGTAGAATCGCTTAATTCTGTTGTTCCTCCAGCGGCTAATTCTGCTGTTCCTTTTACAGATTGATATACTTTGGAAAGGCCATCAAACCCACTTACAACGGTAGGAATTACACCTAAAGCCATCTGAACATACTGAGCCTGGGTCTGTTGCTCTTTTATTGCAAGTTTTTCGGTGTCAAGTGCTATAATTCTTTTTGTTGCTCCTAATTTCTCATGTTGTAATCTATATGCTTCACCTGATATTAGACCAGCATCAAATTTTTGTTTAAGTTTTAGTTCTGCTTGTTCCAATGCAAATGTTTTTTTCGTTAACGTTTCACGCATCTTCTGTAATTTGTTTTCAGAGGCCATAACACTGGTCACTTGCATTGCAGTAGAGACAAGGCCGGACACAAAAGCGCCTATTTGGAGAGCAGAAGACTTGAATGCCTGGCCTAATGAAACGGTTTGTTTATTTGTTCCTTGTTCTGCTTTACCAACATTGGTGAACTCTTTTCCTGTTTTAACTGCTGCTCCCTGCGTCTTTCCCATTGCTCCGGCAAGGGCATCTTGAGACTTCACAACGGTTCCGGAAGTATTTGCAAAATTATTAAATGAAGAAGTGACTGTATCTAGTCCTGTTTGTGATACTACTACATTGATGTTGTGTGTTGCGTT
>Ga0126305_10001303_pt1 | contig 11047 bp, 10 predicted proteins | sample Plot26_FD_92536 | JGI IMG/M metagenome (GOLD analysis project Ga0126305, IMG submission 92536) | Serpentine soil microbial communities from UC McLaughlin Reserve, CA, USA - Plot26 | ecosystem: Environmental > Terrestrial > Soil > Grasslands | place: USA: UC McLaughlin Reserve, Lake County... | reverse complement strand
GTAGAGGCCGCACAGCACATACGACGCCGTGAGCCAGTTCGAGAGCAGGGCGATCACGAGCGGCTCCCCCAGCTCGGACCCGACCGCGGGGTTCCGGAATGCCGAGGTGAACGAGTACGCCGCCCCGGCGCAGCCAGCGAGGGCGATGACACCGAGCGCGAGCGGACGCAGCGTCGCGCGCGCGGCGCCTTCAGCCTCGAGCGGTACTGTGGCGGGAACGGCCGTGCTGCCTCCCCGTTCTGTCCTCGGTCTCCCACGACGATACTCCGGTCGCGGCCGAGACTCCAGGCCCTTGCAGGAATCGCCACTTGTCCACGAGCGCCGCGACAAGGCCGATTTCCCGCGTGAGAGCGGTGTTTTGAAGCCGTAAAAGCTTGGTAAGCATGGTGTAGAGGCGAGCGGATCGTGGCTAGCCTGGCCCTTCCATGCGCCCGCGCCTCCTCACAGCAGTTGTCTCGATCCTTGCCGTCGCCGGTGTGGGGGCAGTCACGACTTCCACCGCCGATTCAGCCTCGAGCTCCGACGCCGTCGCCTACCGGACCCTCCAGTCGGGCATGCTCGTCGGCTTCTACGACGACGCCCAGGTCTACGGCCGCACCGACTGGGCGTTTACGCACCTGCGAGGCCTGCGCGCCGGGATCGTCCGGATCACGATCGACTGGTCGACCGTCGCCAGGCGACGGCCGCAGAAGCCCGCCGACCCGGCGGACAGCGCGTACAACTGGACGGCCGTCGACCACGTTATCTCGAAGGCGGCCGCGAACAAGGTCCGCGTCCTCGCGACGATCTACGGGACGCCGCGCTGGGCTGGCCGCGCCAGGAACCGGCTCCCGCTCCGCATGATCGATCTGCGTCTCTTCTCCCACGCCGCGGCCCGCCGGTACAGCGGCACGTACCGCGTCGAGGCCGGCGAAAACGAGCCTGAGCGCAGGCTCCCGGCGGTCCGCCACTGGCTCGCGTGGAACGAGCCGAACAACCCCGTTTTCCTGAAGCCCCAGTGGAAGCGGTTCCGCGGAGGCTGGCGGCCTCAGAGCGCCTTCGACTACGCGAAGATCTGCTCGGCCGTCTGGGTCGGTGTCCACTCGACCCGCCTCGCCGGTGAGAAGGTTGCCTGCGGCGCGACGGGCCCGCGCGGAAACGACGCCCCGCGCAGCTCACGCCCGTCCACCTCGCCCCTCGTCTTTATGACCTGGCTGCGCCGCGCCGGCCTCAAGCGCTTCGACGCCTACGCGCACCACCCGTATTACTCGAGCAGGTTCGAGCGCCCCGGCACCGTCCCGAGCTCCAAGAAGTCGGTAACACTCGGGAACATCGGCGTGCTGATCAAGCAGATCAACCGTCTCTGGGGCCGGAAGATGCGGCTCTGGGTCACCGAGTACGGCTATCAGACGAGCCCGCCCGACCGGCACTTCGGCGTCCGCTACCGCACGCAGGCGAAGTACGTTCACCAGGCGTTCGCGATCGCGCGTCGGACACGGCGGATCGACATGATCGTCTGGTTCCTGATCCGGGACGAGCAGCGGCTCTCCGGATGGCAGTCCGGCGTGATCTCCGCGCGTGGCGCGCGCAAGCCCGCCTATCGCGCGTTCGCCAAGATGCGCCGATAACGCCGGTGAGGTAAGCCGGGCGCCGCGCAGCGGCTTACCATGCCCGCGTGCAGCAGACCGAGGATGGTCGCCTGCGAGCCCTTCTCGACGCCGGGATCGCGGTGTCGTCCGAGCTTTCGATTGACGCAGTCCTTCAGCGGATCGTCGAGGCTGCTGCCGAGCTGACGGGCGCCGCCTACGCCGCGCTGGGCGTGATCGACCAGCGCGGGAGTGGGCTCGAGAAGTTCGTCGTCACGGGCCTCGACGAGGCGACGGTCGAGGCGATCGGCCCTCCACCTCGCGGGCGCGGAATCCTCGGCGTGCTCATCCGCAACGCGGCGCCGCTGCGCCTCCCGGATCTCGGCTCGCATCCCGAGTCGGTGGGCTTCCCCCCCAACCACCCGCCCATGCGGTCGTTCCTCGGCGTGCCGATCCTCCTCAGAGGGGTGGCCTACGGGAACCTCTACCTGACGGAGAAAGCCGGCGGCGAGGATTTCACCGACGAGGACCAGGAGGTCGTCCAGCTCCTGGCCGCGCAGGCTGCGGTGGCGATCGAGAACGCGCGTCTGTACGAGTCCACTTCCCGCTGGCTTACCCAGCTCGAGTCCCTGACGGAGGTAGGGAACGCCCTCTCGACGGAGATCGAGCTGCCCCGGCTGCTCGAGCTCATCGTCGGCCGGCTCCGCGATCTCATCGACGCGCGGGTGGTCTTTCTCGCCATGCCCCGATCGGGCAGCGACACGGTGATCGAGACCGCAGCAGGCCACGACGCGGATCAGTACGTCGGCGTGAGGCTCGCGCCGGGATCGTCGAAGACGGCGCGCGTGCTGGAGCGCCGGCGGAGTGAGCGCGCCGACTCGCTCATCGACGACCCGGAGGTCGACCAGTCGGTCGTCCGCCGCATTCGGGCCCGATCGGGGCTCTGGGTTCCGCTGATCCTGCGCGACCGTGCGATCGGCGTCCTGGTCGCGCACGACAAAAACGTGGCGGACTGGCGGTTCAGCGACGAGGACGTCCGGATCGCGGAGATCTTCGCCCAGCGCGCGGCGCTCGCAATCGATCTCTCGCAGCGCGTGGCGAGCGACGCGCTTCGCCGGGTCGTGGCGGGGCAGGAGCTCGAGCGGAAGCGGCTCGCGCGTGAGCTGCACGACGAGACCGGCCAAGCGCTGACCTCGATCCTGCTCGGCCTGCGGTCGATCGAGGAGTCCACGAAGGAGAAGCCCGAGCTCCGCGAGGCGGTGCTCGCACTGCGCGAGATCGTGGTCGAGACGCTGCACGACGTTCGACGGCTCGCCGTCGAGCTCAGGCCCAAGGCGCTCGACGACTTCGGCCTGGTTCCGGCTCTCGAGCGCCTCGCCGAGACGTTCGCTGAACAGACCGACGTCGACGTCCACCTCCAGGCTGCCCTCGGCGAGGATCGTCTGCCAGCGGAGATCGAGACCGCGCTCTACCGCATCGTCCAGGAGGCGCTCACGAACGTCGTTAAGCATGCGCAGGCGCACACGGTCAGCGTCGTTTTGACCAGGAAGGGCCAGAGCGTCGTCGCGGTCGTCGAGGACGACGGCCGCGGCTTCGACCCGACGCAGACCCGGGACGAGGGGCTCGGCCTCGTGGGGATGCGCGAGCGCATCGCCCTCCTCGACGGCCGGGTGACGGTCGAGTCGAGCGAGCGCGGCGGGACGACCGTGGCGGTCGAGGTTCCCGTCAGGTGAGCGTCCGCATCGTCGTTGTCGACGACCATGCGGTCGTCCGCTCGGGCCTCCGCCTCCTCCTCGACACAGAAGACGATCTCGAGGTGGTCGCCGAGGCAGCCGACGCGCGCAACGCGATCTTCGAGGCGCGCGCGCACAAGCCAGACGTCGTGCTGCTCGACGTCGTGATGCCCGGCCGCAGCGGGATCGAGGTCATTCCCGACCTGCTCGAGGAGTCACCGGGCTCGAACGTGCTCGTCCTCTCGATGCAGGACGACCCCGCCTACGTCAGAGAGGCGTTCGCCGCGGGCGCGAAGGGCTACGTCCTGAAGGAGGCCGCCGACGCGGAGGTAGTCGGCGCGGTCCGCGAGGTCGCGGCCGGCCGCCAATACGTCCACCCCACGCTCGGCGCGCGACTCGTCGCCGCCGAGGCCGAAGAGCGGGCGAGGGTCGAGGAGGATCCGCTCTCCGATCGCGAACGAGAGGTGCTGCGCCTCCTGGCGCTGGGTCACACGAACCAGGAGATCGCCGAGCAGCTCTTTCTCTCGGTGCGCACCGTCGAGACGCACCGGGCGCACATCATGCAGAAGCTCCGGATCTCCACCCGGGCAGAGCTCGTCCGCTACGCGCTGTCCGCGGGCCTGATGGACGAAGCAGGCGGTGCCTGAGCGACACGGAGGCGCAGAAGCGCGAGCATTGCGATCAGGGTGACGATCGCGTCGCTGACGAGGCACCAGTCGCAGACCTCGCCGATCAGGGCCACCTGGACGTAGAGCAGGTATGTGCTGAAGATCAGCCCCGAGCGCGACGGCTGCCTGCGCGAGGCGAGCGGTGTCGCCTCCGAAGAACGCGGCCGAGAACAGCACGAGGTAGCCCACGAGGCCGAGGAGCGCGACCGGGACGCCGGCTACTTCGGCGTACTCCGAGCTCTGGACGGTCCCGCAGCCGCCGGTCGCGCAGACGAGCGTGGCGCCGGTTTCGCGCACCCAAACCAGGTAGCCGGCCACACCCGCGCCGGCAAGGGCCAGCACGGCCGTTGCCAGGCGAAGGGCCCGTTCGGTCACGAGGCGAGCGTCGCCTCGATCGCCGGCTGAATGCCCTCCGGCCCCAGCGAGCTCAACGGCAGCGTCTGCAGCCTCTCGCCGGTCTTGCCGATCTGGAAGGCCGGCGTGCCGGCGATGCCTGCCATCCTGGCCGCACGGCTCGAGTCGGCCATTGCGGCGACCACCCAGGGTGCATTGCGCGAAGCGACCGCGCGCGCGCCGGCGACCTCGGCGAGCAGCGCCTCGGTCACCCAGCGGCTGTTCTCGTGACCCTGGCGCTGATAGATGCCCTCGACGACATTCCAGAGGCGGTTCTCACGCCCGGCGGCGACCGCGGTGCGCAGCGCTCGATCCGAGTCGGGCCCGAGGAACGCGAGCCCGCGAAACACGATCCGCACCCTGCCCCGCCGCACGTACCGGTCGACGAGCGGCGGGAAGGCGCGGTGCGTCCACTCGGCGCAGTACGGGCACTGGAGATCCGCGTACTCCACGAGCGTCACCGGGGCTTTCGGGCTCCCCAGCGCATTGCCGCTCTGGGGAATCCCGTCGAGGATGGAGGGAAGCGGCTCCGAGGGGGAAGCCGCTCCCTCTTCCGCCCCCAAGCGGCTCGCACCGATCAGCGAGCCGCCGAGGACGAGGGCGCCGACGAGTACAGCGGCCAGCCGCCGGCGCGAGCTCATGGCGCTCAATGGGACATCGTCCCTTCGGGATTTCCGACCTTCAGCAGGCCGACCTGGCCGAGGTCGACGTGCGCGAAGGCGTGCGAGACGAACGGGTAGAGGCCCTCCTCATCGATCTTCACGTCGAAGACGGCGCCCCCACCGGCCGGCACGGAGACCGTCTGGACACCGCTCTGGAAGCGGGTCATGTCACCGTTCGGCCATGCTCGGTCGAAGATCGTCCCCACGACGTGGAAGTTCGTGTCCAGCGTCGGGCCGGCGGCGACGACCCAGAAGCGGACGGTCTCACCGGGATTTGACGTCAGCGGGTGGTTGACGTACTGGTTCGCATAGCCGTTGAACGTCGTCCAATCCGGCATCATCGCGCGGGCCTTGTTCATGTCGAGGCTCGCCGGATCCTTCGTGCCGTCCGTGCTCAGGTACCACTCGCTGGCGACGAGGACGTACTCACGGTCGGCCTTCGGAAGCGGCTTCTTCGGCTGGACGACGATCGCGCCGTACATGCCGTTCGCGATGTGCGCGAGCACCGGCTTCGTGCCGCAGTGGTACATGAAGACGCCGGGGTCGTTCGCCTTGAAGCGGAACGTGAAGGACTCTCCCGGAGCCACGTCCTTGAAGGCCACGTTCGGCGCGATCCGCGCGGCGTGGAAGTCCATCGAGTGCGGGATCTGGCCGCCGTTCACGAGCGTGAACTCGACCGTCTGCCCCTGGCGGACGTGGACGATCGGCCCGGGCGCGGAGTAGTGCCCGTCGAAGGCCCAGACGCTGTACTTGACCCCGGGCGCAATCTCGACGGTCTTGTGCTTCATGACCATTCGCACCTTCACGACGTCGCCCGCAGGAATCGGCGGTATTGCGGCGTCGTAGGGCTTGTGCGCCGCGGCGAGTTCCTGCGCGTTCGCTCCTGTCATCCCCGCGAAGCTGTTGAGCGGGAGGGCGGTGTTGTGGTCAGTGGCGTGGTTGTGCGGCTCGGCCGCGGCCTCGGCGGGAGTGGCCTCAACCGTCCCGGAATCGCGATCGCGAGCGTCCAGCCACATCAGTAGCGCGAAGAAGCCGACGACCGCGACGAGCAGTCCGAGCAGAACGGCCGCCATCTTGGCGAAGGCGCCCGACGGATCCGGCCTGCGATAGCTGTACGGATGACTCGACATTGAGCGACTCCTCTCGTGTTCTCACGTCAGTTGTAGGCGCGAGAGCGACGAGTCGCGTCCGAGGCCCGCCACACGCAGATTGCGGGTTTTCCCCGATTCGTTCAGACGGCGAGAAGGAGCTGAACCCCGATCATGGCGGCGGCCGAAGCTGTGGCTGCGGCGGCAACGCCGATCGGCCGAGCAGTGCGCAGCGCATCCGGGAGCAGCTGCGCGGCGACCATCCAGACCATCGCACCGGCGGCAAAGCCGAGGCCTGCCGGGAGCACCGCCGCGAACCACTCCACGAACAGGAACGCGGGCACGGCCATCAACGGCTGAGGGAGACTCGTGAAGATGCTCCAGCCGGCGGCGCGGAGAACGGAAACGCCGCGCGGAACCAGGACGAGGCTGATCGCGAGCCCCTCAGGGACGTTGTGCAGGGCGATCGCGGTCGTGATCAGCGCACCGAAGGCCTCGCCGCCGCCGAAAGCCACGCCGACCCCGATGCCCTCGGTGAACGAGTGCACCGTCATCACCCCGACGACCATCAACGCGCCGAGCGCGTCGGTGCCGCGCAGCGCGCCGAACTCGACGTCCCGGCGGTGCCCCAGCAGCCGCCGAGTACCGACGATGAAGGTGACGCCGACGGCCGCTCCGGCGGCCGTGCGACCGATGCCGATTCTGCCTCCCTCCCAGAGGAGGCCGGCGCTTGCGCCGAGCATGAACCCCGCAGCCAGCGCGGTTGACAACCCGACTGCGCGGCCGTGGATCCGACGGCCCAGCAGGAGCGGGAGTGCGCCGAGGCCCGTCGCGACCGCGGTCAGGAGCGCGGCGCCGAAGACGAGCCAAACGCTCATTGCCCGGGGACCACGCGAGAGGGCGGCACTGAGGCCGCCCTCTTCACGCGAGCGGAGTCGCCGCTCAGCTTGTCGCCGGCTCGGCTCGCCTGACGGTCTGCGACTCTGCCTCGTTCCGCCGAAGCGCGCCGCCGAGGGTCAGCACGAGAAACCCGCTACCGGTCAGGAGCAGTGCTACGCCCATGACCATCCCGAAGACAGCCAGCCGCTCGCCCAGGTACGCCATGGTCAGCGCCGTGGTCAGGGCGGTCTCCGTAATCCAGAGGTTCCGGGCACCGTTCGCGACGGGCTGGCCGGTCTTGGGATCCTTGGCCGCTGCCGCTTCGTCGTTGGTCTCGTTCCCCTGCACGTCGAGGAACCTGCCCATCTCGGCGTAGGTCCGGCCCTCACTTGCCTCGAGCGCGTGCTTGCGCATCACGGCTGCGAACGCGCGAGCCTCCGAGCCGGTGTTGACCTTCTGCCCCGGAATCGACGAGTCGGGTGTGCCGACAATGTTCTCCCGGGCGAGGTTGTCTCGCACCTCGTTGAAGCCCCAAGCGCCAAGGCCGATCGAGCCGAGCCCGACCGCGATGAGGATGACGCTCGCTGCGATGCCTCCATATTCGAAGAGCTTCCGCTTCATGGCGACTCCTTTCGCGTTGCTGTTCATGCCCGCATCGTGTCCCGCCGGCCTCGGCGCCACATCAGGGCAGGGCCGTCGTCTCGGTGCGGTTTTCCACGGAGGCTCGAAAACCCTCGCACGTCGAGGATTGAGCCATGCGCATCACCTATGCCGTCACCTGGGAGGAGCCCGGCGGCACACGATGGTCCGGCCGACTCGAGCTCGGCGCCGACGAGCTGCGCCTCGAGGGCAGCAACGGCGACGGTGCGGCGAGTAAGGAGCTTCCCTACAGCGACGTGAACCGGTTTCGCTTGGCGCGGTCAGGCGAAGAGCGGCTCCAGGGGCGGCCCACACTCCTCCTCGAGCTTCGAGGCGGCGAGATGCTGAAGATCGCGGGCGTATCGCAGCCCGGAATCGTCGCCGAGCTGTCCGACAGGCTGGGCGTGCTCACCGGTGATCCGAAGGCGGTGGAGACAGCCGCCATCGTCGTGCCACTCAGGCCGGGTAGCAGGGCAGAGGTCGAAAAACTGCTCCGAAACGGCCCTCCGTTCGACCCGAGCAAGCTCGGGCTCGTTCGGCACGAGGTCTTCGTCTCCGAGGAGGAGGCGATCTTCGTGTTCCAGGGCCTCCCGTCGGTATTCGCACGGCGGCTGGCGGAGGACGATTCGTTCTGGAACGCCGCCACTGAGTGGCGGCCATTGGTGCGCGGGCGGGCTCGGTTCGCCGACTCTGCCTACAGCTGGAGCTGACCCTCGACAGCGGAGGCGATTACGAGCTCCTCCCTGGCCGGCACGACCTCGAGCGCGAATTCGCCGACGAAGCCCAGTCGCCCGGCGACTGCGTCGCGAACGTCGGCATGGTTCTCGCCGACTCCGCCCGAGAACGCCAGCACATCCAGGCCGCCGAGGGCCATGGCCATGTGCGCCGCTGCCCCCGCAACGCGATACGTGAAGACGGCGAAGCCGAGCGGATCGTCCAGGCCACCGGTCGCGCCGAGCCCGGACTCGTGCTCCAGCGCGTCGTCGAGCTCCTCGGGCGTCAGGCCGCGCTCGCGCAGCAGGTAGAGCAACGCGCCTGGATCCACCGATCCGGAGCGCGTCGCCATCGGAACGCCCTCGAGCGGGCTGAAACCCATCGTCGTGTCGATCGAAGCGCCGTCCAGAACGGCTGTGACCGAGCAGCCACCACCGAGATGGCACACGACGATGTGCTCGGCGCTGAGCTGCTCGACGACCGACTGTACGGCGATCCCGTGGAACCCATAGCGCCGGATCCCCCACTCGGCGCGCCAGCGCATCGGAATTGCGTAGGTTGCCGCCGCTTCTGGCAGGGTCGAGTGGAACGCAGTATCGAAGACGGCGACGTGCGGGACGTCGGGGAGAGCTGCCTGTGCCTCGCGGATCGCGCGCAGTGCCGGCTCGTTGTGAAGGGGCGCAAGCGCGCGGAGCTGCTCGATCGCGGCAATCACCTCGTTGTCGATGCGCACCGGCTGTACGAAACGTGCACCGCCGTGGACCACTCGATGACCGACGGCGTCGGGCAAGTCATAGTCCTCGACGGGCCGCGCTGCTGTTCCCTCGACGAGGTGCCGCTTCAAGCTCGTCGAGCCCGCGTTGACGGTGAGGACCTTCAGTGCGGCCAGGCCCAGCCGCTGATCTCCGGGTCGTCCTCCCCGTGTTCGCGCGTGTACGCGCGCGCCCTCAGTCGCCGCTCGACGAGCTCCTGGCGCAGCCCGGCGGCGCGGGCTCCGAGTCCCGGCACCCGGTCGATGACGTCGATGGCAAGGTGGAAGCGGTCGAGGTCGTTGAGCATGACCATGTCGAACGGCGTGGTCGTCGTTCCTTCCTCCTTGTAACCGCGGACGTGCAGGTTCCGGTGGTTCGTCCGGCGGTACGCGAGACGGTGGATCAACCACGGGTAGCCGTGATACGCGAAGACGATCGGCCTATCGGTCGTGAAGATCGAGTCGAACTCCGCGTCGGGCAGTCCGTGTGGGTGCTCGCTGTCTGGCTGGAGGCGCATCAGGTCGACGACGTTGACGACTCGCACGCTCAGGTCGGGAAGCGCCTCGCGCAGAAGCGACGCCGCCGCCAGGGTCTCCAGCGTCGGGATGTCGCCGGCGCACGCGAGCACCACGTCCGGCTCGCCTCCGCCGTCGTTCGAGGCCCACTGCCAGATGCCCAGGCCCCGCGTGCAGTGGACGATCGCGTCGTCCATCGAAAGGTAATTGAGCGCCGGCTGCTTCCCCGCGACGATCACGTTCACGTAGTCCCGGCTGCGCAGGCAGTGGTCGGCGACGGAGAGGAGCGTGTTCGCGTCCGGCGGGAGGTATACGCGGATGACCTCGGCCTTCTTGTTCACGACGTGGTCGATGAAACCGGGATCCTGGTGGGAGAAGCCGTTGTGGTCTTGGCGCCAGACGTGGGAGCTGAGCAGGTAGTTGAGCGAGGAGATCGGCCGCCGCCAGGGGATGCCACGCGTCACTTTCAGCCACTTCGCGTGCTGGTTGAACATCGAGTCGACGATGTGGATGAACGCTTCGTAGCAGTTGAAGAGCCCGTGCCTGCCGGTCAGCAGGTAGCCCTCGAGCCAGCCCTGGCAGAGATGCTCGGACAGCACCTCGACCACGCGGCCCTCGCGCGCAAGTCCGTCATCGGTCGGCTCGAGATCCGCGTTCCAGACACGGTTCGTGACGCCGAAGACGTCGCCGAGACGGTTCGACGCGGTCTCGTCCGGGCCGAAGATGCGGAAGCTCCTCTCGTTGCGGACGACGACGTCCTTCAGGAACCGGCCGAGGACGCGGGTAGCCTCGCTCGTCGTCGTTCCGGGGCCGTCGACCTCGACCGCGTAGTCGCGAAAGTCTGGCAGGGCGAGGTCGCGTAGCAGCTCGCCCCCGTTCGCATGGGGGTTCGCGCTCATCCGCCTCGCGCCACGCGGCGGAACCTCGCCGAGATCGGAATGCAGCGTGCCGTCGTCGTCGAACAGCTCCTCGGGCCGGTAGCTGCGCAGCCAGTCCTCGAGCAGGGCGAGGTGGTCCGGGTTCTCGCGGACGTCGGTCATCGGAACCTGGTGGGAGCGCCAGCTGCCCTCGGTCGGGAGCCCGTCGACCTCCTTCGGGCCCGTCCAGCCCTTGGGCGTCCGCAGCACGATCATCGGCCACGCCTGCCGCATCGTCGCGCCCTCGTCGCGCGCATCTCGCTGGATCTCCGCAATCCGGTCGAGCGACCGGTCGAGTGCGGCGGCGAAGGCCTGATGCACGCGCTCGGGGTCCTCGCCCTCGACGAGCAGCGGCTCCCAACCGTAGCCACGGAAGAGCGCGAGGAGCTCGTCCTCCGAGATCCGGGCCAGCAGGGTCGGGTTCGCGATCTTGTAGCCGTTGAGGTGCAGGATCGGCAGCACAGCGCCGTCGGTCTTGGCATTCAGGAACTTGTTCGAGTGCCAGCTCGCAGCCAGCGGGCC
>Ga0126305_10001302_pt1 | contig 11049 bp, 8 predicted proteins | sample Plot26_FD_92536 | JGI IMG/M metagenome (GOLD analysis project Ga0126305, IMG submission 92536) | Serpentine soil microbial communities from UC McLaughlin Reserve, CA, USA - Plot26 | ecosystem: Environmental > Terrestrial > Soil > Grasslands | place: USA: UC McLaughlin Reserve, Lake County... | reverse complement strand
TACGATGCCGCCTCCCCGATCATCTACCGTGACTCCTTGGACGAGGAGGTGATCTACCTAGCCTCACGCTACAACAAGGGCGAAGCAGCCTACCTGAACTGCCCGATGAACGAAGAGCAGTATTACGCGTTCGTCGAGGCTCTTGCGACCGCAGAGCTCTCCCCGATAAAGAACTTCGAGGAGGATATGTACTTTGAGGGCTGCCTGCCCGCAGAGACTATAGCCCGCCGCGGCCCCGACACCTTGCGCTTTGGCCCGATGAAGCCGGTCGGTTTACCAGACCCGAGCACCGGCATGGAACCATACGCAGTCGTTCAGCTTCGCCAAGACGACGCCGAGGGCCGGCTCTTCAACATGGTTGGCTTCCAGACGCGGCTCAAGTGGGGTGAGCAGAAGCGTGTCTTCAGGACCATCCCCGGTTTGGAGAAGGCCGATTTCGCCCGCATGGGTGTTATGCACCGCAACACCTACCTCCCCTCTAACCGCATGCTCGACCCCACAATGCAAATAAGAAGCGACGTCGGTGAAGATGCGCTTCTCTTCTTCGCTGGCCAGCTTACCGGCGTCGAGGGCTACGTCGAGAGCACCGCGATGGGACATATAGCCGGGACGAACGCGGCGAGGCTCGCTCACGGTGAGAAGCCGATAAAGATGCCGCGTGGCACTATGATGGGCGCTTTGGCCCACTACATAACTACCAAAGAGGGCACCCTGCAACCCATAAACTCCAACTGGGGTCTCGTCCCCGCCGTCCCGAAAAAGGAAAACGGCAAGCGGCTCGCGAAGCCCGAGCGGAGGCAGCGGCAGGCGCGGATGGCGCTCAATGCGTTGGAGGAGTTCGCTGGGACGAGAAGTGGAGCACTGAGCCTGTAACGCTGCACAAGCTTAACTACCCAAGGTAGCAGTCGAAAAAAGGCTTGTCTTCAAAGTAGTCTCTGCTCAGCCTCTGGTGTGAGTTTACGGCTGAAATGCGATCTGCTGTGCACCCTTCGGGCATGTCGAAAAACTCGATACGGAAAAGAGAGCCGCACTCAAACTCTTCTCCATCGTCCATCCGACAGGTGAAGGATATATAGTATGTCGGGGAGCGGCTCTATCTTCGAGCGCAAGAACTCTGCAATATCTTCTCCGACTGCCACGCTTACTGAACGTTACAGCTTCGCCGGGGCATCGCTCTGTAATGTGGCATCTAAGATGATTTCGACGAGCTCTTCGAAGCCGATACCCGCGGCCTCGGCGGCCAAGGGGAGGGTAGAGGTCTCGGTGAAGCCGGGGATAGTTTTTATGTCCAGGACCCAAGTGACGCCGCCTTCGAGTACAATGTCCACCCGTCCGAAGCCCGAGCAGCCTAAAGTACGGTACGCGGCCAAGGCTGTCTCCTCGACACGAGCAGCGTCGTCGGCGGAAACCTCCGCCGGGATAGCGAAATCGGTCGCGCCGGGGGTGTACTTAGCCTCGAAGTTATAGGTGCCTTCGCGGGGTCGTATCTCGACGAGGTTGAGGATGCGTGGTTCCTCGCTGGCTGGCTCAAGGATGGGGGCTGTGATCTCGGTGCCCGACATCCAACGCTCCAGGATTATCTTTCCGTCATAGCCGAAGGCTTCGTAGACGGCCTCGAGTAGCGCTCCTGGTTCTTCGACCTTCGTCAACCCAAGCCCTGAGCCCTCGCGGGCGGGCTTAACCGCCAAAGAGTAGCCAAGACGCTCCGCCGCGAGCCCTAAAGCCGCTGCTGCACCCATCTCATTCATCGCCCGACGCAAGAAGGTTCTGAAAGGCGGGGTGGGGATACTGGCGGCCTGTATCGCCCGCTTGGCGTAGTCCTTGTCGAGGCAGCGGATCGAGGAGAGTGGTCCGCTCCCGGTGTACGGTATCTCTAGAGTCTCCAGGAGCGCCTGCACCGTCCCGTCCTCGCCACCTGGGCCGTGCAGGCAGATAAACGCAGCCTCCGGCTCAAGCTCGATAAGCCTCTCGGTCGTGGTCTCCTCGATATCTAAAGTATGCACTGCGTGGCCGAGACGTTCGAGGGCGTGGGCGATGCGCCGGCCCGTAACCAGCGAGACTTCTCGCTCCATCGAGTGGCCACCCATCAGCACCACCAGGCGCGCCAAAGCTAACGCGCTTCCCTAACGCTCTGTGTTACGGACCATCGAACGGGTAGCTAGCCTGGAGCCACGTTCCAGATCACTCCTGAGTTCCATTCTCTCCCGGATCACCTCGGCGAGGATCTCGATGCCCCGCCTTATCTTTCCAGGTTCGACGAACGAGAAGTTCAGGCGCATGCAGTTCTTTCCCGCACCGTCTATGTAGAACCCCTCGCCCGGTACGTAGGCCACGTTCTTCTTCACTGCCTGCGGGAGCATCGCCGTCGCGTCCAGGTACGACGGCAGCGTCGCCCACACAAAGAGCCCGCCTTCCGGGTGGGTCCAGCTCACCTCTTTAGGCATGAACTCCAAGAGAGCATCGAGCATCGCGTCCCGCCGCTCCTTATATAGAGTAGTGAGGCACTTTACATACGAGCGCCAGTCGGCGTGTTTGAAGTACGAGTAGATCAGCATCTGCGAGAGGTTAGACGAGCAGAGATCCGCGCCCTGCTTGCCGATGTTGATCTTGTGCAAAATTCCCGGCTGGGCGTGTACCCACCCGAGCCTCACCCCCGGCGCGAAGATCTTGGAGAATGTTCCCAAATACACAACCCGGTCTGGCTCGCCGGACTCCTGCTCCAAGGAAGCTATGGTCGGTAACCTTTCTCCTTCGAACCGTAGCATCCCATAAGGGTTGTCCTCGAGGATCACCAGATCAAACCTGCCCGCTATCTCTAAGAGCTCGCGCCGGCGCTCTGCGGCTAGAGTGACGCCGGCGGGGTTGTGAAAATTTGGGACGGTGTAGATGAACTTCACGTGGGTACCCCGCTTACGCGCCTCCTTTAACGCCTCGCAAGCTGCCACCGGGATCATACCCGCCCGGTCCATCGGTACGTGTATTATGTTAGGTCGGTACGCTGCAAAGGCGTTCAAAGCCCCCGCGTACGTCGGCCCCTCACAAAGCACCGCATCCCCCTCGTCCAAGAACACCTTGCCGACGAGATCTAAGCCCTGCTGGGCGCCGGTAGTTACGAAGACATCCTCTTCGCGCGCCCGGATGTCCTCGGCCTCCATCACGTCCACGATGATCTCCTTTGTACCTTCAAGCCCCCCGGTTGGGCCGTACTGTAGGGCTTGAGCCGAATCGGCGGCTACTTGGTGGGAGATCTCGCGGAAGGCCTCCTCGCCGAAGGCCCTTGTGTCAGGGAAGCCGCCGGCCAAAGAGATAATCCCGGGCCTTGAGAGCATAGCCATAAGGTCCCGGGTGGCCGCGCTCTTCATCCCCTTGACCCTGTTCGCGTATAGAAAATCAAAGCGGTCGAGGTCTACGAGTGGCACCTGGCTTACCCCTCTTTTCTGTCTTTGGTGCCGCCCATCGGCGCCACGGGTTCGACGTTCTTCCAACCGAGGTCCTCGGAGAGGACCTGCCAGAGCTCGGGCGCGAGCTCGAAGCGGCTCGCGCTACACCGCCTTCCCCGGATCGAGAGCGCCTTCAAGCTCTCGTCCCCAGCGACCAGAGCCTGATCTTCCGCCACCGCCCCGATGAGGTACGCTTGCTCGACAAAGTTGTCCTCCTCCAGGCTCACCCCGAGCAACGCCATGTGCTCCGGCAGTGCCTCCGGCAAAAAAAGGTAGCCGGTCGTAGCTGCGAACATCTTCTCCGGTCGCAAGACCAGGTCGAACTGCTGGCCCGAGCCCACTTCGCCGCACGGCACATCTTCGAGAACGGTGGCGAAAGAGTTCTTTTCGGCGTGCTTCTTGAGCTGCTGCCTCAGGGCTGTAAGTTCCTCGAGCTCTTGAGAAGTAGGTCCCGAGGGGGACGAGGCCTCTGCGAGGGCTCTCTCCCACAGGGCGCTCGGGAAGATGAGGGAAAGGTTTCCGGCGTTGGCGAAGATGCGAACTTCGCCATCCGTAACCTCGAGCTGTTCTAGGCTCTCGATCCTTACCTCATGCATACGGGCGACTCTACCACAAAGGATGCGCAGATTGTAGACTCCGTGGCGTGGAAGCCCTCTTCGTCACCTCCAACCCGAACAAAGCCCGGGAGGTAGCAGAGATTCTGGGGGCAAAGCTAGAAAACGTTGCCCTAAACTTACCCGAACCACAGACCCTCGATCTCGCGCAAGTGGCCGTAACCAAGGCCGCCGCCGCTCGCGAACCTCTCGGCGCCCCGGATCGCCCCATAATCGTTGAGGACTCGGGGCTCGTTGTCGAGGCCTGGAACGGGCTGCCGGGGGCGCTAACCAAGTGGTTTTTGCAGAGCATAGGGAACGAGGGTCTGCTCCGAATGCTCTCCGCCTATGAGGACCGCTCGGCGCGAGCCGTCTGCGCCGTCGCGGTCGCAGCTCCGGACGGCTCCACACGCACGTTCGTCGGGGGGGTGGAGGGGGACATCGCGCTCGAACCCCGAGGCTCCAGTGGGTTCGGGTGGGATCCGATCTTCGTTCCCAAAGGGTACACGGAGACCTACGCCGAACTCGGCGCCCGCAAGCACGAGGCTTCCCACCGCGCCCGCGCTTTAAGGGCCGCTCGCGAGGCGCTCCACACCGGGCTTGGGTTTATCGGGTAAGAACGCGTGTAGCGGGGAGCCGGAGTCTGGTATTCTTTTGGCAAAACCGTAGCTCTGTAAGAAAAGGGGGCCGCAGTGCCGGCAGAGAACGAGAGCATGGGGGATGGGGCCGTGGAGACGCGCGAGGACGGATCGGTAGCCGTCGATGGCGACCACCTCCTAGATCTGTACAAGAAGATGGTCCTGATCCGGGCCTTCGAGGAGGCTACCCAGAGAGGCTTCAGGCAAGGTAAGATCGGGGGCTACATGCACGTCTACACTGGCCAGGAGGCGGTCGCAACCGGCTTTATCGACGCCTACAGAGAGGGCGACAAGGTCATTACCGCGTACCGCGACCATGCCTTTCCCTTGTTATTGGGCAGCGATCCGAAAGCAGCCATGGCTGAGATTTTTGGCAAGGGGACCGGCCTTGCTAAGGGCAAGGGCGGCTCGATGCATCTTTTCGATGTCGAGCGGGGCTTCTATGGGGGTTGGGGCATCGTCGGCGGGCATATACCGATAGGCATGGGCATGGCTTACGCCCTGCGTTACAAGGAGACCGACCAGATCGTCCAGCTCTACTTAGGCGACGGGGCGATGAACGGCGGGCCTTTTCACGAGTCGGCCAACCAGGCGGGGCTCTGGGGTAGGGACAAGATGAACCCGACCCTCTTTATCGTCGAGAACAATCAGTACGGCATGGGCACCTCGGTCGGCCGGTCCACGGCCATGACCGACCTCGCCCGCAAGTTTGACGCCTACGGCATCGAGCACGAGAAGGTCGACGGCATGGATCTCGAAGCGGTTTTGGAATGCGCCCACCGGGTAGCCGAGCAGGTTCGGGAAACCGGCAAGCCCTACGCCGTCGAGGCGATCACCTACCGTATCGCCCCGCACGGGGCGGCTGACTTCTTCGAGAAGTACCGAACCAAAGATGAGGTCCAAAAGTGGCGCCAGCGCGACCCGATCGGGATGCTCGAGCACAAGCTCCTCGAGAGGGACGTCCTCGACGAGGACAAGATCGAGGAGATAAGAGACGAGATGAAGGAGACCATAGACGAGGTCACTACCTTCGCCGACGAGAGCGAGGAACCGCCCTTAGAAGAGCTCTACACCGACGTCTATGCGGGGCAAGATGAGTACACGGGGGAGGAGTAAAGGTGCCTGAGAAGACCTACCGTGAGGCCTTGAGGGAGGCCATGAAAGAAGAGATGGAGCGCGACGATTCTGTGCTTCTCATGGGCGAGGACATCGGCCTCTATGGCGGCACACAGCTCGTCACCGACGGCCTCCTAGATATATTCGGCCCCAAGAGGGTCGTAGACACCCCTATCTCTGAGTACGGTTTCACGGGCGCGGCTGTAGGTATGGCAATGATGGGTCTCAGGCCCGTCATCGAGATGATGACCTGGAATTTCTCGTTCCTGGCGGTTGACCAGATCATCAACCACGCCCCCAAGGTCCGTTACTTCTCCGGCGGCCAGGTGGAGGTGCCGCTGGTGATCCGCGGCCCCAACGGCGGCAGCGTCCAGCTCTCCGCCCAGCACACACACTCTTTAGAGAGCTTCTACGGCCACTTCCCGGGTCTAAAAGTAGTCGCCCCCGTGACACCTCACGACGTCAAGGGCATGATGATAACCGCCATCCGGGACCCGAACCCGGTGGTCTTTTTGGAGGCTGGCGCTCTCTACGGCACCAAGGGTGAGGTTCCTGATGGCGACTACGAGGTGCCGTTCGGCAGGGCCCGTGTCGTCCGGGAAGGGGATGACGTGACGATGATCTCCTACGGTCGGCAGGTGAACCTCTTAGAGAGGGTGGCGGACAAGCTCCAAGAAGAGGACGACGTAAAGGCTGAGGTCATAGACCTGAGGAGCCTACGACCGTTTGACGAGGAGACCATTATCGAGTCGATCAAGAAGACGCACCGGGCGGTCGTGGTGCAGGAGCAGTGGCGGTGGTTCGGGGTCGCCAGCGAGGTCGCGGCGATTATCCAGGACAAGGCGTTCGATTACCTGGACGCGCCGGTGGCGAGGGTGAGCGGGGCTGAGGTCCCGGCGCCCTATGCGCGGAACCTGGAGCTTGCGGCGTTTCCCAATGAGGATATGGTGGCGGATGCGGCGCGGCAGGCGCTTTATCTGGAGGTGTGAAGCAAGTGCCTGAGGTGATCATGCCCAAGATGGGCGACGCGATGGAGGAGGGTACCCTCGTCAAGTGGCTCGTGAGCGAGGGCGACGAGGTCGAAGAAGGCGACCCGATAGCCGAGATAGAGACCGACAAGGCCTCAATGGAGATAGAAGCCGAGGACTCCGGTACGCTACACGAGTTTATCGCTGCAGAAGGCCAGGATGTCCCAGTAGGCGAGGCTATAGCCATGATCCTGGGTGAAGGCGAGGAACCCCCCGAGGGCGACAGCGGCGGCGAGCCCGAAGCTGAAGAAGCCGGGGCCTCCGAGGAGGGGGGTGCCGAGGCCCAGGACCAGACCGCTACCGAGGAGGAAGAAGAAGCGAGCGAGGACGAAGGTACGGAAGAGGAGCCCTCCAATGGGGTGCAGGTCGGTGAGGGGCAGGCCGGCGGGACCGACGGCCAAGTCCGTGCCTCTCCTATAGTCCGGCGCTTGGCCGGCGAGAACAACCTCGACCTCACGCGGATAGAGGGCTCCGGCCCTCAGGGGCGCATCGTCGAGCGCGACGTGCGGGCGGCGATGGAGAGCGGCGAGGCGCCGGTGACCGACGGCCAGGTCGAGCAGGAAGAGGTCGAGGAGACCGAGGAAGGAGCGCCGGAGGAGGCTCCACAGGCTATCTGGCAGCCGCCCGAGTTGCCCGAGCCTACCCGTACTCCGGGGACCGAGGTCCAAGCACCGAGCCAGATGCAGCAGATCATTGGCGAGCGGATGACGCAGGCCAAGCAGCAGATCCCGCACTTCTACGCCACGGTCGAGGTAAAGATGGACGAGGTCATCGCCCTGCGCAAGCAGCTTAACGAGAAGCTTGCCGAGCAAGAGATAAAGCTCTCCATCAACGACTTTGTCATGAAAGCGTGCGCGTCGGCTTTAAAGGATTTCCCCAAACTCAACGCCCTCTACACCAACGAGGGTATCGAGCTGCACGAGAGCGTGGACATGGCGATGGCCGTTGCCTTAGAGGAGGGTCTCATTACCCCCATCATCAGGGATATTGCCAACAAGGGCCTCTCCGCCATCTCGCAACAGTCAAAGGACCTAGCGGCTCGTGCCCGCGACATGGACCTCGCGCCTGACGAGTACCAGGGCGGCACCATAACCATCTCCAACATGGGTATGTTCGGCGTGGAGAGCTTCTCCGCCATCATCAACCCGCCGCAGGCCACGATAGTTGCTGTCAGCAGTATCATGAAGCGACCGACCTACAACGAGGACGACGAGCTCATTCCGGCCAACTTCATGAAGCTCACCCTCTCGGCGGACCATCGCATCACCAACGGCGCCGAGGGGGCCCACTACATGGCTCAGGTTAAGCGCTTGCTCGAGAACCCGATGTTGCTGTTGGTTTAGAGCGGTCAGATTTCAGCCATTAGCCCGACGCCCCCGGCACAGGCCGGGGGCGTCGGGTTGTAAAAACACTGAAGTGGAGAGTTGCTCATCCATCTTGAGCGGGCGGGGCCAGCGATGCTCGTGGTGGCTTGATCCTCGACGTTTACTCATGGCCTCGGGGCTGCCACTATGATTTCCCTGTATTATTAGCCCGTGATCGTGGACAGCGCCATCTACGTTGAAGGCCGGCGGGCTGCAGAGCCCCGCTCTCTACAAGAAACCTACGAGGTTTGCCGCGAGGAGCGCGGGGTGGCCTGGATAGGGCTCTACAAGCCGAGCGAGGAGGAGTTCGCCTCCGTGGCCGAGGAGTTCGAGCTTCACCCTCTGGCGGTTGAGGATGCCGTCAAGGCCCACCAGAGGCCTAAGATCGAGCACTACGGCGAAACGCTCTTCGTAGTGCTAAAAACCGCCCGTTATCTGGACGAGTCGGAGACCGTCGAGTTCGGCGAGGTGCACGTCTTCGTAGGCCCAAACTTCGTCGTGACTGTACGTCACGGTGAGGCCCCAGTGCTGGTCGAGGTGCGAAGGGAGCTGGAGGGGGAGCCTGGGCTGCTCAGACGGGGGAGCATGGCTATTTTGTACGCAATCATGGACCGGGTCGTCGACGACTATGCTCCGGTGGCCGATGGTCTCGAGGACGACATCGAGGAGATAGAGACGGAGGTTTTCGGGGGCGAGCCTGACGTCGCGCGTCGCATCTACGATCTCTCCCGCGAGGTGATCCAGTTCCACAGGGCGACGAAGCCATTGGTGGGGGCTCTTGGACGCCTGATCGAGGGCGAAGAAAAGGGGGTAGACTCCGAGGTGCGTAGATACTTACGCGATGTCCGAGACCACCTGCTTAGGGTCGTCGAGCGGGTCGAGGGCTTTCGGGAGCTCTTGAACAACATCCTAAGCGTCAACCTCACGATGGTCGGTATAAACCAGAACGAGGAGGTCAAGAAGATCTCCGCCTGGGCGGCGATCCTGTTCGCTCCCTCGCTCGTGGCCGGCATCTACGGTATGAACTTCGAGCATATGCCGGAGCTCGGATGGCCCTTCGGCTACCCGTTCGCGCTGGGGCTAATGGTGCTCGTGGCCGTCTTGCTCCACCGCTTCTTCAAGCGCTCCGGCTGGCTGTAGGAGAAAGCCGCCTTGTAAGAGGCATCCGGACAACACTTCTAAATTTGGCTTTTTTTCTTGCCATCCAAAGTATGCTTTTTTCAGCGTGCCTGCTATAGACGCTCTGTGTCGATAGGCTGCGCGAACTCTTTCTCTGCGTTAAGCTATATGCTCTGTCCGTATCTAACGGACGAGAGATTTAGGTGGATAAGAGAGGAGGAAGTCGTGGCGGTGGAACCAGAGCTAATTCGGAACGTTTGCTTGATTGGGCACCGAGGGAGCGGGAAGACTGCCCTAGCGGAGGCGATGCTGGGACTTGCGTCCGGGAGAAAGGGGCCTTCGGGGAACGTACTCGATCATACCGAGGAAGAAGCCGAGCGCGGGATGACGCTCGGGATGAACGTCGCCCATCTCGAGTGGAAGGGGCGCCAGATCAACGTACTCGACACCCCAGGCGAGGGCGGCTTTATCGCGGACGCCTTTATCGCCCAAAGGGCGGCAGACTGTGCCATTTTGGTCGTACATGCCCAAGATCCGATACAGGTGGTGACCGAGCGTGTCTGGCGCCGCGGCGAGAAGGAGAACATCCCTCACGTTATCGTCGTGAACCACCTGGATCGGGAGCGCACGGACTTCGGCGTCGTAGTCGAGCAGCTCCGCGACCGGTTCGGGCAAGCAGTTGTGCCGTTGAACTTGCTGATTGGTCGGGAGGATGATCTCAAGGGGGTGTACGGGCTCCTTACTGGGACCTCATACGTGGACGGCCAACAGACGAACGAAGTTCCCACTGGGATGGAGGACGAGGTCGAGGAGGCTAAAGTCCAGCTCTTCGAGGCCATCGCCGAGAGCGACGACACGCTCCTCGAGAAGTACCTGGAGGGGGAGGAGATCTCGCCTGAAGAGGCGTTCGAGGGCTTGAGGCGTGGTATCGCGGACGGGGTCATCATCCCGGTCCTGGCGACGAGCGTTGAGAAGATGGTCGGGATCGATCGCTTGCTCGACGTGATCTCCGGGAGCGCCCCGAGCCCTGCCGACCGCTCCCGCTGGGCGAACGAGGACGGCGAGGAAATACTCTGCAACCCAGAGGGCCCCTTTGCAGCCTACGTTATCAAGACCTACGTGGACCCGTTCGCGGGACGCCTTAGCGTAATGAGGATCGTGAGTGGCCGCTGCCGCTCGGACGAGGGATTGACGAACCCACGCACAGTCTCCACCGAGAGGCTTGGGGGCATCTCGCACCTTTTAGGTAAGGAGCGTATCTCAGTCGACGAGGCCGTGGCTGGCGACATCATCGCCGTCACCAAGCTAAAGGACACGCACACTTTCGACACCTTGTGTAGGTCGAACGCTATGATGAGTTTCCCACCGGTTGAGTTGCCGGAGCCTACGACGGCGTTCGCCGTGGGGGCGAAGACGCGCGGCGAGGAGGAGAAGGTCTTCGAGGCCATAAAGAGAGTCATTGACGAGGACCCGTCCTTGAAGCTTGAGCGGTCCGAAGACACGGGGGAGGAGATCCTCTCGGGGCTGGCGCAGATGCACGTGGAGTTCGCTATCGAGCGGATCGCACACCGCTATGGGGTCGAGGTGGACGCCCGGGCGCCGAAGGTACCGTTTAAGGAGACGATCGTGGGCTCATCTCAGGCTCAAGGGCGCTACAAAAAGCAGACCGGCGGCCGTGGTCAGTTTGGGGACGCGAGGATCGAGATCTCACCCCTACCCAGGGGAGCCGGGTTTGAGTTTGAGGACGCCAT
>Ga0126305_10001300_pt1 | contig 11052 bp, 10 predicted proteins | sample Plot26_FD_92536 | JGI IMG/M metagenome (GOLD analysis project Ga0126305, IMG submission 92536) | Serpentine soil microbial communities from UC McLaughlin Reserve, CA, USA - Plot26 | ecosystem: Environmental > Terrestrial > Soil > Grasslands | place: USA: UC McLaughlin Reserve, Lake County... | reverse complement strand
GTTATCAGTTATGATAACCTTTATTTTTTTTAAAGCTATTACACCCCGATTGAATCGGGGTAGGGACCTCTGAAGGAGGTGATCGGAAATGATAACCTTTATTTTTTTAAAGCTATTACACCCCGATTGAATCGGGGTAGGGACCTCTGAAGAAGGTTATCAGTTATGATAACCTTTATTTTTTAGAAAGTTTCCACATCGCGCTGAATAACTAAAGTCTTTGTGGAAATAAAAAAGGGCTGCTACTTTCGTAACAGCCGCTGTTCATATAGCAAGCAATGGTCAAAGCCAGAAAGATGCAGACAGGCCAGCCGGAATTCGTTTCCAGCCTTTCTGGAGGCTTTTTTTATAAATATTTTTTCCTGAGAATTTTAAGATATTGCCCGGCTCAAAATGGAGGTAGCCGATACCCGGGATCTCGACTTCAAAACCAAGGATCAGCATTTCTTTTATGGAACTTATAAAACAGCTTAGATCGGAAGCTATGATGTTACTTTCCACCTTCATATTTTTGGAAATAAAATCCACCAGTTCCAGATCGGTCTGCTGATTATGGTCGGCGGAAAAATTGATCCATTTTGAATGACCATTTTCTCCAGCTGCAGGATTTTCTCCAACAACTTCAAATTTTCCGATCTGAGGTAGTTGTAAATAATTATGTCTTTCGAGAAAAGCACGAAAGTGCTGGGCAATTTTCATAATAGCCGTTGGTTTACTAATCAGAAAAGAAAAACAGGATGCGGAAAGTTTTTAGGAACGGGGAATTTTCAGAATAAGAGGTTGGTAAATAGCTGATGCCGGAGGTTTTTCGAAGGGGAGACAAGGTTAAGGATAATTTATCAGAAAATCAACAGGTAATGAAAGATTTCTCAAAAATTAGTTGAGTTCAACAACTGTTTTACCCCTTGTGCTATACAGGCGTTGAAGTGAGTCTCTTTTCCGGGCCGTATCTCCCGGTGTCGCTTGTAATAAAAAATACAGGTTAAACAACACCGAGTCCTTAGTGTCCATTTTTACATCAATAAGATTCTCTCTTAAATAATTGTACCGGGAGAAAGCCCTTTGCCTGCCCGCTTTTTCAATTACAAAACGATACATTCCGGATGTGTCAGCACGCTTTGTTAGAATTGTCGTTGTGTCTTTGGTTTTAGGTAATGAGTCGGGAAAAATAATAGGTTTGATGTCTTCTTTTTCTACAATAGGTTCTTGCTTTTTCTTTGTTTTTGTATAAACAATGTATCCGCCAAATACAGCCAATGAAAGTCCGACAAGTGCAACGAGCCAGGTTACTATACTTTTCGTGGGAGGCGCTTTTGGTTTTTTCGGAGAAAACATTTCTTCATAGTCAGTAAACGAATTTTCCGTGGTAGATGTCTTATCACGGCGATCGCCCGTATTTTCTTTATTTTTTTCTGTGGAAGTGTTGCTTTGAATGAATTCAATGGTCCCGAATTTATTTTTTGAAAGTGTACCAATACCCTCGAATAAATAAGGTTTTCCAATATTCAGGAACTGGCGGGCAAGTTCAAGGTTTGAATCCAGGTCACTTGCAACAAGACTTTTCATTTTGCCTGTACTTTCTGCAATAAAGCGTACTAATTCGGCATCTTCCTTCACATATGCGTCGTGTTGAAAAACTATTTGGCCCGAATTATCGATTGTAAATCTTCCAAGACCAGAGAGGCCGAGTTGTTTATTGCTGATAAGGAATTGTGCTAATAGTGGCGATATTTTCAAGGTATTTGATTTTAACAGCCTACAAGGTAATTATTTTACCTCGCTATGGCAAGTTGCAGCAACCGCTTTGTAATTTTGCTTATGTTTTCAAAAGAAGAGCAGGATTTCATTAAATATTGGGAAGAGAATCGCAACAAACAAAAAAGATTTTTTAGACAAATAGCGATCGGGTTACCATTTGGGGTATTATTCGCGGTAGCTATGTTCCTAAACTTCACTTCCGGGTGGGACAAAAGGGTTGAATCGGTCACTAAAACCTACCCATCATTCAAATCACTGATATTAGTATTAATAATAGCTGTATTGGCTATTGTCGTGTTTATTTCGGTATTTTCAGTAAAAGTGAAATGGGAGAAGCATGAACAGAAATACCGCGAACTGTTGAGCCGCTCAAGACCCGAATCAAAATCTCAAACTTAATCTTACAACTTGTCACACGAAGCCATATCAGTTTTCGATATTTTGAAAATAGGAGTAGGGCCCTCCAGTTCCCATACATTAGGACCATGGCGTGCTGCGCAAAAGTTTGTGCAAAGCATCACGGATAGAAATTTATTACAGCAGGTCAATGCTGTTCGTGTGTTGCTGTACGGCTCGCTGGCAAAAACCGGCAAAGGCCATGGAACAGATATAGCAATACAATTAGGCCTGTGTGGCGAAGATCCCGTAACCTTTGCTGTAGAATCCATCAATAGCCGTATCGCCGATATTGCTGCGATGAAAGAATTGTTACTCGGCGGATTGCACGAAGTACAATTTGATCCCAGAGAAGATATAGAATTTTTGTACAGTGAATCGTTGCCTTACCACCCCAATGCAGTTACATTTTTAGCTGATTGTAAAAACGGAGAAGCTGTTTCCGAAACTTATTACAGTATTGGAGGAGGCTTTGTCGTAAAAGAAGGAGAGAAAAAATCTTCGGCAGGTGAGATCCAATTGCCATTCCCAATAAATAACTCCAATGATCTTTTGCATTGGTGTATGAAAACCGGAATGTCAATTAGTGAAGTGGTGATGGAAAATGAAAATGCATGGCGACCGGAAAAACAAACCCGCGAAGGAGTATTAAATATCTGGAAGGTGATGAGTGAATGTATTTACCGTGGTTGTCACACGGAAGGAATGTTACCGGGCGGCTTAAATGTAAAACGTCGTGCTGCGGAACTAAATAAAAAATTAATAGGCGGGAAAAAATACAACGATTATCGGAGTTGGATCGATACTATAAGATCCGGTGGTAATTCTTTTAACTATACTCTTGATTGGGTAAGCTGTTTTGCCCTGGCCGTGAATGAAGAGAATGCGTCTTTCGGAAGAGTCGTAACTGCACCAACAAACGGAGCCGCCGGAGTAATACCGGCAGTGTTGCAGTATTACCTTGTTTTTGCAGACGGTCCTCCCGATAACAATCGGGACTATCGGGATGACGATAAGATCATTCGCTTTTTATTGACTGCTTCTGAAATTGGCAGCATATTTAAAAAAGGGGCTACATTATCTGCGGCAATGGGAGGATGTCAGGCAGAGATCGGTGTGTCATCTGCAATGGCTGCAGCAGCATTGGCGGAAGCGATGGGAGGTACGCAAAAGCAGGTTTTGATGGCCTCTGAGATCGCGATGGAGCATCATCTTGGCCTTACTTGTGATCCTATTGGAGGTTTGGTGCAGGTACCTTGTATAGAACGAAATACGATGGGAGCAATAAAAGCGATCACCGCATCACAACTTGCATTACAGGGCTCACCTGATTATGCAAAAGTTTCTTTAGATGCCGTGATAAAAACAATGTGGGATACTGCAAAGGATATGAATACGAAGTATAAAGAGACTGCTGACGGGGGATTGGCAATAAATGTTCCCCTTAGTTTGCCCGAATGTTAGAATATCAGGCCGCCATTTTTTGACATTCCCCGGCACATACTTTACAAACTCTTGCACATTCCTGACAATGATCGGTTTGATGTTTACTGCATTCTTCATTGCATTGCCAGCATATATCTGCACAGATCTGACAAACAGCCTTCGCCATTTCACTTCCCAAACTCATGAGTTGTGCAGATGCATAACAAATAGTAGCGCACTCCATATCCAATTGAATACATCTTGCCATCATCTTTATATCTTTTTCCTGCGTACAGGAACTTGCACAATGATTACACGCATCAGCACAACGAAGACAGGCTTTAATGCAGGATTCGTATTTGGGATAATTATTGGTTTGTTTCATCTTACTGGTTTTACGAGACGCAGCAAAAGTCAAACCATATAATATGTAAATCAGTAAGAAGATTAGCACACAGCATCCGGGTATTGTTGTAAGCCGCCTTTTTATCAACCAATGCAGACTATTTTACAGCACTAAATCACCTTCATCGAAACCGACTGCGATGGTCTTCGCATTATAAAAGAATGAAGATTTGCTTATAAGCGAACGGCACGATCAGTTTATATTCGTTAGCCAACATCGCAGAAAACCCGATGTTAGCGGTTCGGGCTTTCCGACAAGTTCTTTACTTAGAATTGTCAATTGAATTTGTCAAATAAAAACATATTAATTCAGGATTTGTCGTATCAGGTTCATTAGAGTTCGTAAACGAGAGTTTCTCCAACAGCTTTATGGAACGCTGATTATCTCTATGAAAGAATGCTTCAATTTTTTGAACTTTAATTGTATTGAATGCATAGTCAATCACTTTTTCTGCAGCTTCCTTCATTATTCCTTGTCCTTGAAAGTTTGTTAAAAGTTCGTAACCAATTTCACATTTGGAATTTTCATCTGAAAAGCCAAAAAGACAAATTGTTCCAACCAATATGTTTTTGTCACTCAAAGTTATTGCCCAATATAAAGAGTTGTTTTCAGTAATCTTTTTTATAAAATCCCTTGCATCGTCAATAGTGTTGCTTAGTTGTCTGTCAAGATATTTATTTATTTCACTGTCAGAACGCAAAGTGAAGATTTCTTGTTCGTCATCAATTAGTAGTTGTCTGAGAGTAAGCCTTTCCGTCGTCAAAATTGGAAAAGGTGTGAAACTTCCATTTAGCATTCTGTTGTATTTGCCTTGTTAAAATCCACAGTTATCATAGCCTGACCGCTAACACATAAATATACGCCATAGAAAAATCCTTTTTCAAAAATGGTAATTGATTTTTGCCTATTTAATGTTCGCGCTTTTTATTGTTACCGCGCAAATACAAAAACAACTATCAATTCGCTTTGTCCCTTTTCATTGACCTAACGGGTTTACTTCCCAAACTTCTTCTTCAAAGCAGACAATGCGTCCTGCATAGTGGCCGGTTCTTTTTCTACGGAACTTGTTTTTTCTTTCCCGGGATTTAATGTTCCGTCCGCATCATCTTTCATAGAAAGTGCAATACGCTTACGGGCAATATCAACCTCTAATACAATTACTTCAACTTTCTGCTGCACTTTTAAAACTTCAGTCGCATCACTTATAAATCGGTTAGCGAGATTGCTGATATGGATCAAACCATCCTGGTGCACACCTATATCTACGAACACGCCAAACTTAGTGAGATTGGTAACAATGCCCGGTAGTTTCATTCCTGGCTTCAGATCATTCATGGTATGAATGCCTTCGGCAAATGAAAATGTTTCAAATACTTCCCGCGGATCACGACCGGGCTTGTCAAGTTCTTTCAGTATATCCTGTAGCGTTGGTAATCCCACAGTATCGGTGACATATTTTTTCAGGTCAATTTTTTTTCGTAGTTCCGCTTGCGTTGCCAGATCGTTTATAGAACAATCAAGGTCGGTTGCCATTTTTTCTACAATATGATAAGTCTCCGGGTGCACAGCGCTTGCATCAAGTGGGTTCTCAGCATTCCTTATGCGCAGAAAACCTGCGGCTTGTTCAAATGCTTTATCACCAAGTCTTGAAACTTTTTTTAATTCATCGCGGTTTTTAAATGCGCCATTCTTGTTCCTGTATGCCACAATATTTTGCGCCAGCGAATTACTCAAGCCGGAAACATAGGACAATAATTGTTTAGAAGCCGTATTCACTTCCACACCTACGGCATTCACACAACTGATCACTGTATCATCCAAAGATTTTTTTAACATCAGCTGATTCACATCATGCTGGTATTGTCCGACACCGATAGATTTCGGATCTATCTTCACCAACTCTGCCAACGGATCTTTTAAACGCCGACCGATAGATACAGAACCCCTCACTGTAATATCATGATCGGGAAATTCTTCTCTGGCTGCTTCGCTGGCTGAATAAACAGATGCGCCAGCTTCATTCACCATGATCACCTGTATATTATTTAAACCAAGGCCACGCACAAATGATTCTGTTTCGCGGCTCGCTGTACCATTACCGATAGCAATGGCTTCAATATTATAAAGACTGATAAGATCTTTTATCACTTCTCCACTTTCCAATTCTTTTTTTTGCGGCTCTACAGGATAGAGGGTCGTGTTGAATAATAATTTTCCCTGTTCATCCAGGCAAACCAGTTTGCAACCGGTACGAAAACCCGGATCCATGGCCAGCACACGTTTTTCTCCAAAGGGAGCAGCCAATAATAACTGGCGCAGATTTTCAGCAAACACACGAATCGCTTCTTTATCGGCTTCATCTTTGCCGGCAATGCGCAATTCTGTTTCAAGTGAAAAACTCAGCAGGCGTTTATAGGATTCTTTGATCGCAAGCTTTACCTGTTCGCCGGACTGATTGTCTGATCGGAGAAATTGTTTTTCCAAAATTGTAAGCGCGTTTTCTTCATTTGGTCTTATGTTGAGAGAAAGCAACCCTTCTTTCTCAGCACGCCGCATGGCGAGCAGGCGATGTGAAGGACAATAGGCAGCAGGTTCCTGCCAGGCAAAATAATCTTTGTACTTCTGCGCTTCTTCTTCTTTTCCAACTATTACGCTGGATCTGATCATAGCCTCCTTGAAAAATAATTTACGTACAGAAGCACGGGCTTGAGGATCTTCATTCACCAATTCTGCAATAATATCACGGGCACCGCTCAATGCTTCTGCAATTGTGTTTATTCCTTTTTCACTATCAATAAATTTGGCGGCTTCAGAATCTATATCGTTATGTGTTTGTTCGAATAAAAGATCTGCGAGTGGCTGTAACCCTTTTTCCCTGGCCATGCTTGCTTTTGTTTTTCTCTTGGGTTTGTAGGGGAGATAAATATCTTCCAGTTCAGTTAATGTTGCTGCTGCTTCGATCTTTTGTTTCAACTCATCGGTGAGTTTTTCCATTTCCAGCATGCTCTTCAAAATACTTTCACGACGTTTCTCCAGTTCTTCCAGCTGTTCAAGGCGATCACGGATGGAGGCTATCTGTACTTCGTCCAGGCTGCCAGTAGCTTCTTTCCGGTATCGTGCAATAAAAGGAACCGTAGCATCTTCGTTCAGCAAAGCCACTACGGCCTCTACTTTTATTAATGCAATATTTTGTTCGGCCGAGATCTTTTTATACAAATCTTTGTTTTCCATAGTAGAGATTATTTCTTTTTCGGGCTGCGAATCTAAGGGAGGGATTTCGATAAATAAAAAAATAACTGCGAGCCCAGGCGCAGAAAAGATGATCAATGGAAAGAAACAGGCGCTAACACAGCTTTGTCTGCCAATATGAAAACAGCCATGCCAGCCACATCGATCAAAAAATGATTAATTATGCAACCCCGTAAGCTCTTTGTTTTAGAATAGCACAACCAAAATAAACCTCCTGCTAAAAAGGACCCGGCAAAGCCAATTAACCCTGTTACACCCGGACTGTTTATACCAAATATCAAGGAATGGCTTGCGGCAAACCCGAACGAAGAAAACAAAAAGGAGTTGAGCGGCACACTACTGATCTTACTTACTAATCCGCGCCAATATATTTCTTCCAAAAAAGGATTAACCAAACAAATAATAACATTTAATAGTAGCCAATGATCCCATTTGAATAACTTTAAATTGGGAATAAAAATGAAATACACAACGAGTGCAATAATTGGGGCGAATAACAAATTCCATTGCCAGTTTTTTGAAACGGCGAACATTTTCTTTAGATCCCTGATACTTACAAGAAAGATCAAAGAGAGAATTAACCAAACTGCATAAAATACTGCTATGTAGATCCAGGCTGTTTGCTTATTGTCGCTTAAATACCTTGCCAGGAGGTGTCCTATGATTAATAAAAAGAAAACAGAAAAAATAATTTTAACTCTTAAAGTTTTATCCGGTTGCATTGTGGAATAGCTTAATCGATTACCTACAACTTTTAAATATACGATACTCCAGGTATAAATGTTAATTGATAACTCTCAGCTGCATATATCAATATGACATAGTGCATCCGATACCTGCTTTAATTGCTTTTCTGTATAGTAACCAAATGTTGCTAACTGGTACCATCTCTTGTTTTTCAGGTAATCACTTTCATAACTTATCAGCAAATGATGGTTCCTCATATGCCTGATAAGGTGTCGGGCTATCGATTCAGGCGGTACAATAGTGAATACACTTGTCGTGTAGTTGCTAAATGGAACGAGCGAGACGTTATTCAAGACATTGAAAAATCTTTTCCTGTATTCAGTTATTAACTCGTATTGTTCTTCTTGCAATTTTTGTCGTGCAGAAACATACAATGCTCTCAAAAGATTCGAAGGTATAGTGAATGGAATGCCTGCTGCAGCTTTGTAATGGTAAAGATCTAAGTAAATAGGACACGCTGATTTGAAGGTGGGATCTATATTGGAAAATATAATAGCCAGCCCGGGAATTGAAGCGAGGCCTTTACCTGATGAAGCGGTCGCCATAGCTACGGTAGACAGATCGAGTGGTACTGTCCCGACTGTGCTCATGCAATCGATAAAGCACAGGCAATTATTCTTGCGCGCCACATCTGTTAACGATCTTAAATCAATCATCATCCCTGTTGAGGTTTCACAGTGACAACACAACAACCAGCTGACAGAATGATCGCTCAATAGCTTTTCAATAGTTGCAGGATTGAAAGGCGTACCCCATTCTAACTTGTATGTTAAAAAATCCAATCCATTACGATGTGCCTGCACAATAAGCCTGTTGCCGAATTCTCCGTTTGAGACAATCAATCCTTTACCTTCCATGCATTTGATCTCCTGGAGCATCACTTCGTTTGCAAGTGTACCGCTTCCGGTAAGGAGATAAGTATCCTGAACGTTGAAAGAGCAACCCAAAAATTCAGTTGTTTGATCATATAAGTTTCGGAATGCAGCAGAACGGTGGGAGAGAGGATGTTCTTGCAAAGCTTTTTGTACCTGCCGGGTGATGCCAACTGGACCAGTACTTAAATTAGTTGCTTTTGAAATCATGACGTAGGTTTCGTAAGGTGATAAACATCGGTTGGTAAAGAGCTTGTGTATTACCAACTAAGGGACCAAATGGAGTAAATCCCATGCTGGCATATAATCGAATTTGCCGTGTGGTTCCTGAAATTATCGCGGCATCTACATTCAGTTGCATTAGCGTTTGAGCCAGGTATTGAAAGAGGCGGTAAGCCACTCTTATCTTTCTTTCCTCATGGCAAACCGACAATAATCTTATTTCTACCAATTTTGTATGGTGAGGAAAGTATTGGTCAAGATCCTTAATTTTCATATCCAATGAAAAAGGCCGGGCGCTATTGTAACATACCATTCCAATTACTTGCGCGCCTTTCATAGCAATAATGTATTTATTCTTATTGTGAAACTTATCTACCAGTATCTTTTCTGTATTCTGCTGATGTTGCGGAATCTCTTCAACAAAGGTTTTGTAGTTGAGCTGGTGGATTTGTAAAAACTCATGCAGTTCTGTAGCCGGTTTTAAAATCATATTATGGGTTTATGATATAAGAATTATTATAGTAAAGCCGGTTGTTGTTTATCAACCATAATAATGGAACCGCCGGTGTCAAACCATTTCTCATAAAATGCGGCATATCGTTTTTCAATTTCATTTCGCCTGATCTTAAGGGAAGCTGTTAGTAAATTATTTTCTACCAGCCACTGCTCCTTCAATACAATGATCTTGGATATCTTTTCATGAGCATCCAGTAAACCATTAATGTCCTTGAGCATATTTTTTAATTCGGTATGAAGTTCGTCGGCATTTCTTCTCCTTCCAGTCTCCGATAAAGTAAGCAAGGCCATGGGTTGTGGTAGTCCTGAGCCAATGATACAAACATGCTCCAGCATAGCGTTTGTAGAAAACTTCATTTCAATAGGAGAGGGTGCTACGTACTTTCCTTTCGCGGTTTTAAACAGATCCTTTATTCTTCCTGTAATTTTCAAAAAACCTTCTTCATCTATAAAGCCTTCGTCACCGGTTTTTAAAAAACCATCCTCAGTAAATGCCTCCGTGGTTTTTTCAGGCTCTTTAAAATATCCTTTCATTAAGCCTCTATGCCTTATCTGTATTTCACTGCTGTCTCCCAATCTTACTTCGCAGTTCGGCAGTGCCTGGCCTACATAACCTATTTTAATTTTTTTCTTTAATGTAACATGAGAATAGCAACAATTCTCCGTCATTGCATATGCCTCCTGGATCCTTATGCCAATACGATGAAACCATTCGATCAGTGCTGGTGGTGTAGGTGAAGCACCGGTTAAAACCATGTTCGTATTGTTCAACCCAAGACCTTTCCTGATCTTCCTTTTAGTAAAGTGTGAAAGAATAGGTACACGGAGAAGAATGTCTAATTTCTTTTGAGGAACTTTGCTCAGTAAACCCTCCTGGAACTTTGTCCATATCCGGTGAACTCCCAGGAAAATGGTTGGCTTCGTTTCAGCAAGATTTTGCGGAAAAGTTTGTAACGACTCCGCAAAAGAAACCTGTCCCCCTGCATAAAGACTTACCATCTCCACCAACATTCTTTCGGCAATATGCGAAAGCGGCAGGTAAGAAAAGAACCGGTCGGTATGTTTGAAACCTAAGCTTTCAATTGCATGTTGGGCTACAAATGCAAAGGCATCAAATGTAAACATTGTTCCTTTTGGTGAGCCAGACGTGCCTGATGTATAAACAATACTACACAGATCAGTTGCTCTTCTTTCTATGTTTTGTTGTATCGGCGTATGTTGTTTGGTAAAACTGTCCCAACTTTCACAACGGTCATGGCTGCAAAATGGGAGTGCTATACATTTTATATGTTTGGGCACAGCATTTTTTATTGCATCCCAATTATCAAGCTTGCCTGCAAATAATACTACAGATTCACTGTGATCCAATGCCTGCTGAATATTATCCTGCTGCAGATTCGGATAAAGAGGAATAGATACGTGACCGGCCATCATTATAGCCAGATCACAGATCATCCAATG
>Ga0126305_10001299_pt1 | contig 11053 bp, 9 predicted proteins | sample Plot26_FD_92536 | JGI IMG/M metagenome (GOLD analysis project Ga0126305, IMG submission 92536) | Serpentine soil microbial communities from UC McLaughlin Reserve, CA, USA - Plot26 | ecosystem: Environmental > Terrestrial > Soil > Grasslands | place: USA: UC McLaughlin Reserve, Lake County... | reverse complement strand
GTCACGAAGAGGTCTCGGAGGCCTCCCGCGTCGGGGCGTCTCCGAGGCGGAGGAAGCGCTCGCTTTGCTAATCCCTTCAACCGTCACGTCGTTCCGCCGTCCAGGCTCTCGGTGCAGCGCAAACCCGGAACGAACTTCGGGCACGTCGTACTAGTAAGGGCACACCCAGGTCGTGCTCCCGTGGAAGCCCCGGCACGTGCAGGTAAACGTGAGCTGGTCTTCGGTCGTGCAGGGAGTCGTCGATCCTGCCGGCGAGCAGGGAGTTCCGTTGCGGACGATACAGGACTCATACGCATGAGCGGGCTGCACCCCGCCGATCCAGAAGGTGAGGACGAGGACGGCGACGAGGGAGGCGAACAGCAAGGCTCTTTTCATAGGTTCTCCTTTTCCTCAGCATCTCACAAAGGATCTGACCGGGCAATGAAGGTTTCGCTAGCCCGGCCTCCAGCGTGCGAGCGGGCAAAATGAGCGCCGTACCGTCACAAGGGCGCCGAAACGGGAGAACATAGGGCGATGCGGTCGTTCTGGCGATTCCTCCTGTTCTTGCTCCTCTGGACCGCCGGGTGCTGGCTGGTGATCGGCGGGTTGCTTCATCCCGTGCTCCCAGGCGGCTGGCTCACGGTGCTGGCCGCGGCCCTGCTCTGGCTGGCCCCCATCCTGGGCATGATCCGGGGCCGGCGCGGCGCGGCGTATCCGTCGGCATTCAAGCGGCTTTGGCTCGTCCGCCCCTTCTGGTATGCCCAACTCTTCATCCCGCTGCTCGGGGGCGCGGGGTTGGTCGGGATCCTTGTCGGCCTTCCTTTTGGCGCGAGCGGGATCGCCGGCCGGTGGGCACTGGCCGTGGGCGCGGGAATCCTGGCGGTGCTCGGACTGGTGGGCTACCTCAGCACGCGCCGGCTCGTGGTGCGCCGCCTGGATGTCGGCTTCGATCATCTACCCCCGGGGCTCGAAGGGATGCGGATCGTGCAGCTCTCCGACCTCCACGTCGGGCCGCACACCTCACGCCGGCACCTGGCGCGGGTCGTGGCGGCGGTTCGCGATGCCCAGCCCGACCTCCTCGTCTTCACCGGCGACCAGGTGGACGACTACGCCCGCGACGTCGAGCCCTTCGCCGCGGCCTTTCACGGACTCTCCGCGCCGCTGGGCGTGTTCGCCATCCCGGGCAACCACGATGTCTACGCGGGATGGGGGGCGGTTCGTCAGGGCTTGGAAGCGATGGGGATCACGGTGCTGGTGAACCGTGCCGTCCCGCTGGAGCGAAACGGGGATCGATTCTGGCTGGCGGGCACGGGCGATCCCGCGGGCCGCGGCGGCCCCGCCGGACCCGACATCGACCGGACTCTCGCGGCCATTCCGGCGCAGGGTTTCACGGTCGCGCTGGCGCACAATCCCGTGCTCTGGCCGGCGCTGGCGAAGCGCGGCGTCGAGCTGACGCTGAGCGGCCACACCCATTACGGTCAGATCGCGATCCCCTGGCTGGGGTGGAGCCTGGCCACGCCGTTCGTGGAGCATGCCATGGGCGAGCACCGCCAGGGCGGTTCATACCTGTACATCAATCCCGGCACGAACTACTGGGGGATCCCCTTCCGCATCGGCACGCCGCCGGAGGTGACGGTGGTGACCCTGCGTCAGGGCGCCGCTCGTTCCACGGTATGAAGCGGCGGCAGGGCCGCCTCGATCTCCCGCCGGTGCGGCTCGAGCCATGGCGGAAGGATCAGCCGCTCGCCCAGATGCGCCAGATCCTCGTCGACCGTGAAGCCCGGCGTGTCGGTGGCGATCTCGAAGAGCACTCCGCCGGGCTCCTTGAAGTAGACGGAGTGGAACCAGAACCGGTCGATCACGGGCGTGGGCGTCGAGCCGGCCGCCCGGACCCGCCGGGACACCTCGAGCTCCTCGTCGTCGCCGGCGACCCGGAAAGCCACATGGTGGACGGCGCCGGTACCCCAGGACCCCAGGCGCTCTCCCGGCAGCTCGCGAATTTCGAGCCACTTGCCGGAGCCGCCGCCGTCGACGCCGAAGCGATGCCAGACCCCGTCCTCGGCCACGGGCTCGAAGCCGAGGGCGTCGCGCAGAAAGCGGGCGCTCGCGGCCAGATCGCGCTCCCAGAGACGAACCGTGTGGAAGCCCCGGATCTGGTGCCGCTCCGGCACGGTGCTCCCTGGCCAGGGTGTGACCTCCTTCGGCTCGGCCGTCTCGGTCAGGGAGATCTCCAGTCCGTGGGGATCGCGCAGGCGGAGCACCTGCTCGCCGAAACGTTCTTCCGGAGCGTCCCAATCCACGCCGTGCGCCTTCAATCTCTCCGCCCAGAAGTCGAGACTGCCTTCGGGCACCGCGAATCCGACCTCCACCGCCAGCCCCGCCCCCTTGCGCCCCGGAGGCATCTGCGGCCACGGAAAGAAGGTCAGGTCCGTACCGGGATTGCCGTCCGCATCGGCGTAGAAGAGGTGGTACGTGTCGGGCACGTCCTGATTGACGGAGCGCTTGACCAGGCGCAGGCCGAGCACCTCCGTGTAGAAGTCGAAGTTCTCCTGGGCGTTCCCGGAGATGGCCGTGATGTGGTGGATACCGTGAACGGGGCTCATGATGGGCCTACAAGATGGACTGGTCGTCGTTGCCGTTGACCTTGCCGCGAAGGATCTGCTCGACCTGAGCTTCGGTAATGGGTTGGCCCGTAAGTTTGGAGAGGAGCCCGGCGCCGAGCTTCGCCATGCCGCTCAGACCGTCGGTGACGGCAGTCTTCACCCCGTCCGGAGTCGACTCCGAGAGGCCCTGGAGGAAGAGGCCGTTGCTCTGGCCGGCGGAGAAGGACTGCGTCATGCGCGTAAAGGTAGTGGGGTCGCCCCAGATCGTCATCTTGGAATTGCCCAGCGCCTCGCCCAAGGCCTGTGCCAGGGCGATCGCCGACTCCTTGTTCGCGGTAATGGTGGCGATCCGAACCTCGAGCTCGGCCGCGATCTCCTGGTGCTCGGACTTCGCCGCGAGCTCGTTGCGCAGCACGTCGACGCGCTGCTGCTCGACCTCGACCTGCTTCGCCGCCACGTTGACCGGCACCATCTGGACCGCCTGGTCGCCTTCCGCCGCGAGCTTCTTGGCCTCGACGTCGGCCCGCGCCAGTTGGAGCTGGGCCGCCGCCCTGGCTTCCGCCGACTGCCTTTCGGCTTCGGCCGACTTGATGATGCGGTAGGCGTCGACGTCGGCCGCGGTCTGCTGCTCGACCTTCTTCGACTCCGCCTCGGCCTGCTTGCCGATGACGGTCTTGGACTTCTGGCGCTCGGCCTCGGCGGTCACGGCGACGGTCTGGACCGCCTGCTCCTGCTTCTGGCGCTCCGCCTCGGCTTCGAGCCGCGAGGCTTCCGCCGCGGCGCGCTCTTTTTCTTTCTGAGCGATGGTGATCTGCCGTTCGCGCTCGGCGACGTCGACCGCCTGGTTGCGGGCGATCTCAGCCTGCTGTTCCGCCTGAAGACGCTGCTGCTCGGCGACGCCCACTTGTTGCAGGCGGTCCTTCCCGGCGAGCTCGACCGCGCGCTGGCGCTCCTGCTCCGCCACCTCGGACGCAGCCAGGGCCGCCTGGATCTTCTTGTTGCGCTCGGCCTCCGATTCGGCGCGGTTGACCTCCTGCTGGAAGACGAACTTGTCGCGCTGGACGTCCTGCTCCTTGACCTGCTGATCGGACGCACGTTCGATCTTGTTGCGCTCCACCCGCTGAGCCTGGGTGATCTCGGCGATCCGCCGGGCGCCCTGGGCGTCGAAGATGTTGGTGTCCACCTTCAAACGGCCGGGGTCGGTCTGGTCGAGGTGGGAGACGGTGACGGTTTCGAGCGTGAGCCCGTTGTGGCGGAGATCCTCCCGCAGGGCCTCGCGGACCGCGGAGGCGAAGTCGTCACGCTTGGTGTGGAGCTCGTTGAGCGTCATGGTCGCGGCGACGGTCCTGAGAGCGGACACGAGCTTCTCGCCGACCAGCTCGGTAATGGCCACGGGGCTCATGGATTTCGTGCCGAGCGAGGTGGCGGCGGCGATGATCGATTCCTCGTCGCGCTCGACCTTGATGTAGAACTCGGCGTGCACGTCCGCGCGCAGGTTGTCGCCCGTGATCAGGGCGTCCTGGCCGTCCCTCTTGACCTCGAGCCTCATCGTCTCGAGGTTCACGGGGGTTTTCGAATGCAGGGCCGGCACCACGAGAGCGCCGCCATCCATCATCACCTTTCTGCCGCCGACGCCAGTCCTGACGTAGGCCTCGTTGGCTTCCGCCTTGTGATAGAGCCGGGTGAACGTGATGATGGAAGACCCGAGGAGAAACATGACGACGCCGAACACCATGATGATGGACTTGCTCAACCCACCGATCTGGCTGTCGAGAAAGGTCGGGCCGATGATGAATCCGAGGGCGACGACAAGGAGAATCAGGCCTGAACCCGCGCCGCTGCTTTTTTTCGGTGGTTGATATGCCTGGAGCTCTTGACTCATCTGGCTTTCTCCTTTGGATTGCGAACGTGCAAGGATGTATCCGTGAGGTTGTGGCGATGTCCGCCCGTGCCCTCGAGGTTGGATTCCGCGGCATAGAAAAGGTCTCGTGCTTCGTCGTATTCGAACAGAATGACGCTGGTGCCGGAAGGGATGGGAGCTTTCCCCTCCTTGACCCGGCATGAGACTTCCTGCAGATGTCCTTGCGGCCCGTTGACCATGACGGAGCCTTGGCGCTCGGTGATCTGGTACCGGACTCTGCCCACGCAGTCGACGAGGTCCGATTTACGCGTGACCGACGTCTCCGTCGCCGGCAGCAATCGAGCCATGATCCGGGCCGTCCACCGGGTGCCCAAAGTTGCGGCGACGAACGCGACCGCACAGGAGACCGGGAAGAAGGCCCCTGGGGAGCCGAGCACCGGTTCAAGGGCCTGATTCGCAATCCAGCCCGATACCCCCCACAAGACTCCCAGGGCAGAGATGAGCGTCGCAACCGGAACGCGGCCGACCCCCAGGAACAGCAGGGCCTTGGTGAATCCTGACGGTTCCGCGTCGTGGTCGTAGTCCGCGTCGTGGTCCAGATCGTGAGCGAGATCGTGGCCCCCTCCGGCGTCCACGTCGTGATCGACATGGGCGTCGCCGGAGTCGAGTCCTGAGACCCCTTGCACCAGCATGAAGACCGAAGCGCCCACGAACGGCAGCAGAAACACCAGGTTCCACCACTCAAGCAGGTTCTCTAGCAAAGGCTTTGAACCTCCCGTGCGATCGGAGATGCAGGGCTATTTTATCAGGTGGCGGCAGTCCGCGCTCAGGTCTCGGGCGGCGTGGCCAGCAGACCGAGAAGAACGCGCCCAAGCTCCCGGGGGCAGTGCACCTGCGGCATGTGCCCGCACCGCGGCAGAGGATGGAGCCGCGCGTGCGGCAGGAGCGAGGCGAGCCGGCGGCCGTAGTCGAGCGGCAGCACACCGTCCTCCTCGCCCCAGACCAGGTCGACCGGCATCCGGATTTCGGCCGCCTTGGTCTCCAGGAAGTCATCGAGGCTCAGACCGGCGACCAGGCGCGGCGCCGGTCCGGCGGCGATCCTCCGCACCACGGCGTCGAGCTCTTCGTCGGAAGGCGCCGGCAGATAGGGGCCGCGGATCGCCACGACCAAGCGCCGGGCCTCTTCGCGGTCTTTGGGCGCGATCGGCACCTTGAGGGGCGCGAAGATGCCGGAGCTGCTGATGCCGATCACCCGCTCGACCCGCTCGGGATGACGCCAGGAATAGAGGAGCGAGACCCAGCCGCCCAGGGAGCTGCCGATCAGGGTCACCGGCCGGCCCGCGCTCCGCGCGTCGAGGAGGGCGCCGAGGCTGTCAGCGAGGCCGCTCACCGGCAACGGACCCTCCGCCGGGCCGCTCTCGCCGTGGCCGGGGAGGTCGAGAGCGAGCACGTGATAGCGCCGCGCGAGGGCCGGCACGACGGCGTGCCAATCGGCGGCCTGGCTGCCGCTGCCGTGAACGAGCACCACGGTCCTGCCCTCGCCGCCCTCGTTGCCTCCCTCGTTGCCTCCCTCATAATAACGGAGCGGGCCGCGAGGGCCCTCGATCGTGCCCGGCCGCAGGCCTGCGGCCTCCAGGGCTCGGCGGTCCTGTCCCGGCGCGGCCGCCTGGGGCAGGCGGGGCTCGGGAGTTTGGGCGGCGCAGCTCCCCAGCAGGGGCAGCGCGGCGAGTGCCAGGAGCCAGGCGTGACGGTGAGCCATGGAGGCTCAAGTTATCATGGACGGGTTTACTGACTCGGCAGGCCTGGTGAGAGTCCCCCAAATTCCGTTCTGATGGCACAATAGGGTCATGGAAACCTCACGCTCCCAGGAGAATGCCCGGGCGTCCGTCGACGTTGCCCGGGCTCAGGCGTCGCAGGAGGGCAAGCGCGTGGCCGTGGTCTTCGGCGCCGACTGGTGCCCGGACTGCGACGCGTTCAAGAAGGCCCTCGGCCATCGCCTCGTGGCCCCCATCGTCGAGCCCAACTTCGTGATCGTCAAGGTCACCGTGGGCGACCGGAACCGTAACCTCGACCTCATGGAGGAGTACGGCATGAGCGTCGACCAGGGGATTCCCGCGGTGGCCATCCTCGATCCGGACGGCTCCGTGGTCGCGTCGCAGCGCGAAGGGGAGTTCCGCAACGCCAGCTCCCTGCTCTCGGTCGCCGAGATCGTCTCTTTCTTCCACCGCTGGGCGCCGGCCCGCTCCCAGGCGGGCTAGCTGCCCAAAGGCCCGGTGCTAGACTCCGCCGGTCTCCACGAGGAGGATCGGTATGGATTGGGATGCGCGCTACGTCGTCTCCCGCTCGCTGACGCTCGAGGTCTCGCCCGCCGGCAAGCTGGTTCTGGCGGGCTCGCTGTCGCGTGTGCCGCAGGTGATGGAGCTCGACGCCCTTCCGGTGCTCCTGGGGTTCGCCGCCAGCGCCACGCCACGAGAGGTTTTCACCCGCCTCCAGCAGGATTGGGAGATCGAAGAAGCCGGCTTCGGGGAGGTCGTGGAGGCGATGTCGGCGCAGCAGTTCCTGACGCCGCTTCAGGGCGACGGCACGGTAGCGGAGAGCCCCGCCCTGACCGACCGGGGATTCGGCTCCGCCCGCCTTCACTTCACGATGCTGAAGGACCTCATCCGCGTGCTGAGCTACCGCTCGGCGATCGAGCGGCACGCCCAGGGGAAGACGGTCGTCGAGATCGGTTGCGGCACGGGTGTTCTCTCGCTGTTCGCCGCCCGGGCGGGCGCCCGCCGGGTGATCGCCATCGAGGAGAGCAAGATCGCCGAGGTCGCCACCAGGATGTTCGCGGCGAACGCCTGTTCGGACGTGATCGATCTGCGGGTCGCCAACAGCCGCAACGTGGAGCTCGACGAGCCGGCCGACCTGATCATCCACGAGATCCTGGGGGTCGATCCCTTCGAGGAGAACCTCCTGCCGGTGCTGGAGGACGCGCGCCGGCGGCTGCTCCGGCCTGGAGGGCGCCTCCTGCCGTACCGTCTGGAGGTCTGCTGCATGGGCATCGAGGTGGAGGAGGCGCAGGGGGCCGACGCGGAACGGATGCTGGCCGAGGCGCGGGAATTCCCAGGGGTTTACGGCCTCGACTTCGAGCCCTTCCTGGCCGCCTTCGAGGAGACTGTCCGCCGCTCCGTTCCAGGGCGCAACTGGATCGGCGGCAAGGCCCGCTTCGAGCCGAAGATCCTCTCGGAGGAGCTCCGGTTCCTCGATCTCGATTTCCGGAGCGACGACCTCAACCTCACCCGGCAGACCTCGACCCTGCCGCTCCGGATCGTCCGCGAAGGGACCCTGGGAGGAGTGGTCCTCTTCTTCCGGGCGCACCTCGACGAGCACAGCCAGCTCACGACCTCGCCGCTCGCTCCGCCGACCCATTGGGGTTGGGATATCCGGACTTTCTCGAAGCGCGTCCCCGTGTCTCCTGGCGCCGAGGTGTCCGTCAAGATCGAGCACGGCCAACAGTCCGGCGTACAGGGACTGAGCGTCGACTTGGCGTAGAAGGCCGCGCCTTCTGATCAGCCCGACATCGCCGCGAGGCCGGGGAATTCGCCGCCGGCGCAGACCCGGTTCCGTCCCTGGGTCTTGGCCCGTCCTGATCGCGGAGAGGGAGAGGTCGGCGGCTATCACTGCTGGGCGGAGTTCTACCTGGCAGGCTACGGCTGGGTCCCGGTCGACGCCACGGAGGCCCGCAAGCATCCTGACAAGAGGGATTACTTCTTCGGCGCTCTCGATCAGGACCGGGTGCAGTTCAACATCGGGCGGGACCTCGTGCTCAATCCCCGGCAGGCCGGCGAGCCCTTGAACTTCTTCATCTACCCCTACGTCGAGGTGAACGGCAAGCCGTTCCAGAAGGTGTCGAAGACCTTCCGGTACAAGGATCAGGGGGAGCCGGTTACGGTGGGAACGGAGTAGTACTCCTTTGTCAGATGAGCGTCTCTCCCCGTGGGGGGCCCTCATCACCCCGGCCCTCTTCTCCCCGCCTCCCACCCGCCGGCCGGGAGAAGAGGGAGAAGTTTGTCTTGGAAGAGCTGTTTCATTCCCCTTCTCTCCCGGTCGGCGGGTGGGAGGCGGGGAGAGAAGGGGGTAGGGGGTTGTGAGGGCCGGCGCCGCAGGGGCCGCGGCAGTTCATAGGCAGTCTGACAAAGTAGAAGTAGGACGGAAGTACAAGTCCTGGGCGCCTATACTTTGAACATGACAAAGGCCGACCTTACCCATCTTACGCTGAAGCTCGAAGGCCTGCTGGAAGCCAGGCGGCTTGAAGCCCTCGCCAATCCCGAAGCGGGAATATCCTGGGAGGAGATGAAGGCTCGCCTCCTCAAGCGAGCGTGCTAGCATTCCCCCCGGTGAGAGCGACCGCCTCTTCCTTCCCCTTTAGCTGGAGCCCTCTATGAAGGTCGCCGTCGTCGGCGGTGGCCCGGCAGGGCTGTACTTCTCCCTGCTGCTCAAGAAAGCGGACCCGTCCCATCAGGTCACCGTCCTCGAGCGCAATCCCCCGGATGCCACGTTCGGCTGGGGCGTGGTCTTCTCGGACCAGACGCTCGGCAACTTCCAGGCCGCCGATCCGGAGACGTTCCAGGAGATCTCCGACAACTTCGCCCGCTGGGACGACATCGACATCCACGCCAAGGGGCGGACGGTCACCTCCGGCGGCCATGGATTCGCCGGCCTTGCCCGGGTCAAGCTGCTCGAGATCCTCCAGCGCCGCGCCGCGGGCCTCGGAGTCGATCTCCGCTTCGGTGTCGAGATCCGCGACGACTCGGACCTGCCCGGCCTGGGACTCGGCGACGCCGACCTCATCGTGGCGGCCGACGGGGTCAACAGCGCCGTCCGCCGGCGGCACGCCGAGGTCTTCCAGCCTGACGTCGTCCTCGGCAAGGCGCGGTTCGTCTGGCTGGGCACCACCAAGCTGTTCGACGCCTTCACCTTCGTCTTCATCGAGAACCTGCACGGGATCTTCCAGGCCCACGCCTACCGGTTCAGCGACCGCCTCTCGGCCTTCATCGTCGAGTGCGACGAGGCCTCCTGGCGCAACGCCGGCTTCGACCGTCTGGACATCGACGGCACCATCGCGGCCTGCGAGGAGATGTTCGGTCCCTGGCTCGAAGGCCACCGGCTGGCCGCCAACATCCCGCCCCACCAGCGCGCGGCGCCCTGGCTCCAGTTCCCACGCGTCCACTGCGCCCGCTGGTGGCACGACAACCTCGTGCTGATCGGCGACGCGGCCCACACCGCCCACTTCTCGATCGGCTCGGGCACCAAGCTGGCCATGGAGGATGCCATCGCCCTGGCGCGCATCGTTCATGGACAGCCGGACCTCCGGCAGGCGCTGCCGGCCTACGAGGAAGAGCGGCGGACCGAGGCGCTGCGGCTCCAGAACGCGGCCCGCAACTCGATGGAGTGGTTCGAGAACGTCCGCCGCTACGCCCGGCTCGACCCGGAGCAGTTCGCCTACAGCCTGCTCACCCGCAGCCAGCGGGTGAGCCACGAGAACCTCCGCCTGCGCGACAGCGCCTACCTCGAAGGGGTCGAGCGCTGGTTCGCCAGCCGGGCCAGCCGTCTGAACCAGGAGACCTCTCATCCGAAGCCGCCGCCGCCGCTCTTCACGCCGTTCACCCTACGGGGGATGACGGTCGAGAACCGGGTCGTCGTCTCGCCCATGGACATGTACAGCGCCGAGGACGGCACGCCGAACGACTTCCATCTCGTCCACCTGGGCGCCCGCGCGCTCGGCGGCGCGGGGCTCATCTTCACGGAGATGACCTGCGTGTCGCCCGAGGCGCGCATCACCCTCGGCTGCACGGGCCTGTACCGAGAGGAGCACGTCGAGGCCTGGCGCCGGGTCACCCGTTTCGTCCACGACTGGAGCCGCTCGAAGATCTGCCTTCAGCTCGGGCACTCCGGAGCCAAGGGCTCCACCCGCCTCATGTGGGAGGGCAACGACGTGCCCCTGGAGGAGGGCGGCTGGCCGGTGATGGCCGCCTCGGCTCAATGCTACAAGCCCGGCATGCAGGTGCCCCGCGAGATGACCCGCGAGGACATGGACCGGGTGCGGGACGAGTTCGTGCGCGCCGCGCGGATGGGGATCGAGGCCGGGTTCGACATGCTGGAGCTGCACTGCGCTCACGGCTACCTGCTCTCGGGATTCATCACGCCGCTCTCGAACCGGCGGACGGACGAGTACGGCGGCTCGCTCGAGAACCGGCTGCGCTTCCCGCTGGAGGTCTTCCGCGCCATCCGCGAGGTCTGGCCCCAGGACCGGCCGATGTCCGTGCGCGTCTCCGCGACGGATTGGGTCGAGGGCGGCGTCGACGGCGCCGACGCCGTCGAGATCGCCCGGGCGTTCCATCTCGCGGGGGTGGACATCGTCCACGTCTCGGCGGGGCAGACGTCGCCCGAGGCCCGGCCCGTCTACGGGCGGATGTTCCAGACGCCGTTCTCCGACCGCATCCGCAACGAGACGGGCATCCCGACGATCGCCGTCGGCAACATCACCGAGCCCGATCAGGTCAACTCGATCATCGCCGCCGGCCGCGCCGACCTCTGCGCCCTGGCCCGGCCCCATCTCGCCGAT
>Ga0126305_10001298_pt1 | contig 11056 bp, 10 predicted proteins | sample Plot26_FD_92536 | JGI IMG/M metagenome (GOLD analysis project Ga0126305, IMG submission 92536) | Serpentine soil microbial communities from UC McLaughlin Reserve, CA, USA - Plot26 | ecosystem: Environmental > Terrestrial > Soil > Grasslands | place: USA: UC McLaughlin Reserve, Lake County... | reverse complement strand
GCCGATCAGGGCGCTGACGATGAAGATGCCGCCCAGCGTCACCCCCAGCATGGGAATGCGGAACGTCCAGCCCACGTCTCCGCTCACGGTGCCCGAGTCCATCGCGCGCATGAGGCTCAGCCAGGACGCCTCCAGGATCCCTGGCGGGGTCCCTTCCCCCGTATCGATGTGGAAGAAGACGAGGATCAGGGCGAAGAAGGCGATGAGGCCGAGCGAAGCGAGCCCCAGGTAGCCGATCAGCGCGATCGCCCCCCGGGACATGCTGTTGTCAAAGGCGTAGCGCAGCCGATCCGCGAAAGTGCGGTTCATGGAATCTCCTCGGTGGAATGAGGAAGAGACGATAGCACAGAGGGGGGTCTGGGGCAGCCCGTCTTTCATCGCGGGCCGAATCTGGAAGATCAGGGAGCAAAGCATGTAGATAGGACGGCGGATCCGGGAGCTCGAGACTCGAATCTCAGGCTTCAGGCAACGAATGGCCGCTTCAGAGGGCGAATCTCAGGCTTCGGGCAGCGAATCTGGGGCCTCAGGGAGTGAATTTCAGGCTTCGGGCGGCTACAGAGCAACGGGACCCGGCGAGATGATTCGTGTGACGCCCGGCTAGAAGCTCAGCCCTGTCTCGTTCAACGGGCTCCGCTGGAGCTCTTCTTTGGACAACCGGCTGGCCTGAAAGAGATCATGCACGCCCAATTTCAGGTGATTCGCGACCTTGAGAAGCTCCTTCCAGGGGTCGTCGTGGTTCTTGCTGTGGGCGCTCAAACGCCAGATCTGCCCGGTGGAACGCACGGTCTTGCGGCAAATCATCGGGAGATGCACCAACACGAGGCCAGCGCCTCTGATCGGGTCGTGGCCTGCCTCTTCAACGACGACCAGCGTGAGCCGGGTCTGATGGACTACGGCCAGCTCTCGCGGCAATCTCAGCATGCCGGTATCGGTCGTGAGCAGGCCATCCCACTCCTGGAGATGATGCAGAGAGAGCAGGAGCCTCCAATCGTCCATCTGCCGAAGCCTGGGATCGATGAGACGGATCGGCACCAGATCCGCCTCCGGAACCCCGAGCCCGAGAGCGTCGATGATGGTCTCTGGGAAATCTTCGTCGAGTGCGAAGCGGACCACGCCGTTCTCAGGCTGCTCGTCTCAATCGTACGTTTTTCTTGAGCTGCTCTTCTAAATCAACACTCTCTCTCAACGCCTGACGATCGATGAACGGGTAGATCTTCGCGAGCCGGTCAATATCAAAGCCACGAGCCGCCAGGGCAAAGACAGATTGCGTCGGCAATCGGGTGCCCGCTACGTGAGGTGCCCCAGAGATCTTACGGGGCAGGATCTGAACCGTCGGCCGGGGCCAGGCAAGGTCGGGCCCCTTCATTCCTTCCAGGCCCTCAAAGGGCCCTACCAGGTTCACCAGATCACGCTCTATGAGCTGGCCGTCTTCGGCACGATGAAGGGGAAGCGCGTCCACGTTGACCGCGATTTCCCCTTGGACCGTGACGGCGACCGTTGGCCTGTCTTCCTCGAAGAAATCGAGATCGAGCCGCCTGAGCTCCTGCAAGGCCCGCTTTACCTTGGCCATGGACGTTGCCGGAACTTCACGGTCGTAGGCCTGCTTAGGCCGCCTGAGCCAATAGATCGTCCTGAGCGCGAGCAGGTCTGTGTACGACCAAAGCAAAGGGCTCTGGGAAACAGAGGGTGTCAGATGACCGTTCCTCGCCCAGTAGTAGACGGTGCTCTTGGGCACGCCTGAAAGAGCTGCCGCTCTTTCCGCCGTGTAGGCACCTCCTTCGTTTCCCATCTCCGCGACGTAGGACCGCATATCCATAATTTACGCCAAATTCTCGCCCCGATCAAGCCCGCTGTCTTCCCCCACCACCTCCCGCACCACCGCCCACGCCCCCGCCACGTCCAGCCGCTGGCTGGCGTAGTCCGCCGCGAGGAGGGTATCGCTGAGGTAGGGGTGGAACTTCTCGATCCGCTTGTTCGCCACGGTGGCGGCGAGGGCGTGCGGGTCGGGGGGCTCGGCTGCGGCCAGGCTCTCCAACTCGCGGCGAACCTCCGCGGCGTCGGCGTTGGGGAACATCAGGGCCAAGCCTTCCGAGGCCACGCGGAGGCCCCGGCCGCTCAGCCAGACCACCAGCGTGTCGAGCACCCGGTCTCCACGCCAGCAGAACAGGACCGTGCCGCTGCCGTCCGCCAGGATACGGTTACCCCCGAGGCCAAGGCGCCCGAACTGAGATCTCCCTTCGGCCAGGAGGTCGCGGGCCTGGGCGTCGAGAAAGGCCGGGACTTCCGTCGAGCGGTACACCTCCAGCATCTCCTGCCGGACCCGGTCGTGCACCGGCGCGCCGCGCCCCCCTTCGAAGGCGGGCAGCCTGCCCCCTTGGGCCGGTTTGAGATCGACCGTCTTGTGCGCCTCGTCCACCTCCAGCACCATCCAGCGCCGGCCGCCGAAGATGAGGTAGAGCCCCGGGAACAGCGGGTAGGAGATCGGCAGCGTCCCCAGGTTGCGGCCGCCGCTGGTCAGGCGGTACTCCTCCGCCGTCTGGAAGGCCGTGTAGAAGCTGTAGTGATTGACGATCCGTTCACCGGAGAGGTCCAGCACGAGCTCGCCCGTGTGGAGCTGGCGCACCAGCTCGAAGGTACCGAGGCTGCGCAGAAACTCGGCGAAACAGGCGGCGTCGACCGTGCCGAAGGCGCCCTCCTTGCAGAGCGCCCGCCAGGCCTGGCCGGCTTGCACGCCGCCGTGCTGGGCGATGGCGGACAGCACCTGCTGCACCAGGGTCGAGAGGTGGAGGGCCGACGGCTCCGGCGGCTCGCACCAGCCGGCCACCAGGAGCTGGACGGCCGCGATCGTCTGCACGAGCTGGGAGCGGAGCTTGCCGTGGGGCGGCGTGCGCTCGTCGATCTCGGGCTCCTGGACGTAGGCGCGCAGGACGGCCGCTCCCCCCTCTCGTCCAGAACGCCCCAGGCGCTGGCGAAGGCTGGCCACCGAAGGCGGCGGCCCGATCTGGACGACGCTCTCGATGGCCCCGACGTCGATCCCCAGCTCCAGCGTCGTCGTGCACACCGCGCTCGCCGGCCGGGCGCGGTCCTTGATCGCCGCCTCGGCCTCCTCCCGCAATTCGCGGGAGAGGCTGCCGTGGTGCGGCCAGAATTCGTTCGGGAGACCCTGGACCTCGCAGTGCCGGCGCAGCAGGTCCGCGAACAGCTCGACGTTCTTGCGCGAGTTGGCGAAGATCAGGTGATGCCCACCCCGCAGCTTGGCGAACAGGTGACGGCTGATCTCCAGGGCGTCGCCGGCCACGAGGTCTTCGATCGTGGCCTCCCCGCCCGTGGCCTCCAGGGCCTTGACCTGCGCGGCCGAGAGGCGGGGCGGCGTCTCGACGTAGCCGCGGACCTGGACCTTCAGCTCCTGGCCGCTCGCCGGCGAGACGATGCGGCGGACGGCCTCACCGCCGCCGGGGCGCAGGAACTCGCAGGCGAGAGAGAGATCCCCGAGCGTCGCCGACAGGGCGATCCGCGGCACCCGGCGCCGGATGGCCAGCTCGACGCGGTGGAGGAGCGACTGGAGCTGCCGGCCGCGCTCGCTGCCGAGGAAGGCGTGCAACTCGTCCACCACCACGTAGCCGAGGCGCTCGAAGAGCGGCCGCACCTTCGGACCCTGGACGACGAACAGGGCCTCCAGGGACTCCGGCGTGATGATCAGCACCCCTCCCGGCCGCTGGAGAAGCTTCCTCTTCTCCGACAGGGCGACGTCGCCGTGCCAGCGGGAGACCGGCACGTCGAGGTCCTTGCAGAGGCGCTCCAGCCGGTCGAACTGATCGTTGATCAGGGCCTTGAGCGGGCTGACGTAGAGGGCCCGCACGCTCCCCCCGGGGTCCTCCGCCAGGGCCGTGAGGATGGGCAGGAAGGCCGCCTCGGTCTTGCCCGAGGCCGTCGAGGCGGCGATCACCACGTCCGACTCGCCGGCCAGGATCGGCGGCGCCGCCTCTTCCTGAATGTCGCGGAGCGCCTCCCAACCCTGCCGCCAAAGCCACCGCTGGATTTTCGGGTGCAGGAGCTCGAACGCGGAGGAGCTCTCCGCCATGGCTACAAGACGAACGACGCCAGCTCGTCGTCCTCTCCGGTTTGCTCGTCCTTCTTGCTGTCCTTGCCGTCCTTGTCGTCTTTGCCGTCCTTACCCACTACCGGAAACTCGATCGCCTCCAGATCCGGGTTCACGTCCGGCGCCACGTTCACCCCCCCCAGCAGCTCGCCCCACGAGGCCCCGGGGTTCTGCTCCAGCACGGCGAGCAGCTCCAGGAAGGCGCGGATGGTGCTGCGCGGCGTGCGGAAGTAGGCCTCCCCCACCCGCTTGGAGCAGTGCTCCATGAACGCCATGAGCGCCTCGTCGGGCAGCAGGTACCGCGCCTCCTCGCCGCCGGCGTGGACGTGCCGCAGGTTGCGCAGCAGCACGAACAGCTCCTCGGGGCTCAGGTTGGCCAGGTTCAGCACCGGCCCGGTGAAGTCCTTCCGGCCGTCGACGGCGAAGCGGTTCTGGGCCAGGCGGGTGCGCAGCGCCTCGTAGCTGTAGAGCCCGCGGCGGGTGTCCATCAGGAACTCGGGCGTGCCGCCGAGCAGGAAGCCGAGCCCCACGCTCACGCCCTGCAGGCTGTCGTTCAGGATGCGCAGGATCTGCTCGTAGTTGCTGCTCCGGGCCTGGCTGTTCGCCAGCTTGTAGAGGTTGACCAGCTCGTCGAGGCAGACCAGCAGGCCGCCGTAGCCCGCCAGCCGCACGAACCGCGCGAAGAGCTTGAGCTGGTCGTAGAGGTTGTCGTCGTCGACGATGGTGCGCACGCCCAGCGCCTTGCGGGCGTCGGTCTTGGTGGTGAACTCGCCGCGCAGCCAGCGGACGGCGTCCGACTTGAGCTGGTCGTTCCCCTGATCGTGGCCGCGCCAGTAGGCGGCGACGACCTCCGCGAAGTCGTAGCCCCCCGCCATCTCGGACAGGCTGCCGAGGCGCTCCTGGAGCAGGGGCTCCACCGCCGCTCCCCTTTCCCGGGCATTCTGCAGGGCCGAGGTGACGAACCGCTCCACCACGCTCGCCACCGCTCCGCCGTCCGGCTTGGTGCGTGTCGCCAGGTTCGCCATCAGCTCGGCATAGAGCGACCGCGCCTGGCCGCCCGTGGCATGCAGCCGCCGGTCCGGGTTGAGGTCGGCGTGCGTGGCGACCAGCCCCTTCTCCAGGGCGATCGAGCGGACCAGGAAGAGGAAGAACGTCTTGCCGGACCCGAACTCGCCGATGACGAACCGGATGGCCGAGCCGCCGTCCGCGATCCGGTCCAGGTCCCGCAGCAACGCCTGAACCTCCTCGGCCCGGCCGACCTGGATGTACTGATGCCCCCGGCGGGGCACCACGCCGGCCCGCAGCGACTGCAGGATCGCGTCGCGGTCGCGGGGGCGGATCAGCTTCTGCGCGGTCTCGGCTTCCGTCATGCCAGCATCTCCTCGAGAACCTGAGTATCGATTTCGAGCGTCTCGTCTCCTTCGCCCCCCTCGATCAGCGGGGCGCCAAAACGCTCGAAGGCCGTTTCGTTGATGATTTCCAGCGCTCCGTCGGGCAGCAGTCCGAGCTCGCCGGCCAGCCGCTCCAGCTCCATCTTCTCCCATCTGGCCTTGCCGGCCAGCCGCCGCAGGAGCTCCGAATGGGGAGCGTCCAGCCCGGTGATCGCCGCGGCCCCGGCGACGGAAGATGGCACCACCGGATCGGCCGCGCGGGCGGGCGCCGCCGGCTCCTCGTCGCCGAAGATCCCTTCGAGGATGCCCGCGATCGCCTCCGTCTCGGCGAGCTTGGCCTGGACCTTCCGCGGATCCAGGTTGAACCCCCTCTTCGGTGCAGGGGGGGCCGGAGGGATCGGGAACCCCGGCGCCGGTGCCGCGGGACGCACGGTCACCGGCTCGGCCGCGGGCGGCGCCTCGGCGCTGGCCAGCGCGTGGACGTCGGAGTAGACGGCCTGCGCCTCCAGGCCCAGGAGGGGGTAGATCCGCGTCAGCAGCTTCAGCTCCTCGGCGCCGACGTGGCCGTCCGCCCCGGCCACCGTGACCAGGAACTGCCCGATCTCCCGGCGCTGCCCCTCGGCCAGCGGCTCGATCCGCTTCTTGAGGCCGGTCAGCCCCGGCGGCGCGGCCACCAGCCAGCGCAGGTGGGCCTTGAGCCGCGCCCGCTCCGCCGGCGAGAGATGGAGCGACCGCTCGAGATGCTCGAGCAGATGGCGCTCCTCCGTCGCGTTGACCTCGCCGTCCACGGCCGACACGGCCACGGCCAGGTGCAGGAGGACGGCCGCGGCGTGATAGGCCGCCCCCGGCTCCCCCGCTCCCCCCTCTGCCAGCCGGAAGATGGCGGCCGGCCCTCTCCCGGGAGGCGGACCGCCGAAGCGGACGTCCGGCTCCAGCCCGTACCCGCGCTGGCCCAGAAAGGTGGCCAGGGTCTCGGCGTCGCGCCGGGCGAGCCTGCCCGGGGTCTGGCACGGCCAGCGCACCACGAGATCCGCGCCGCTCACCAGGGCGGCGCCGCGCCCCCCAAGCGCGCCTTCGATCCACTCGACGAACGCCCGCGCCTGCGCGCTCTCCCGCCCCCGGGCCAGCTCCGGCGGCAGGAGGGCCAGGGCGGCCGGGCTTTCCGTATCGGCCTTACGCCCCACCCAGCGGCTGTAGACGTCGAGCTCCTGGAGGGCCCGGTCGGCGACCTGCTGCAGCTTGCGGACGGGCGCGGGGAGAAGCGTGACGTCCGGCAGGCCGGGGATCTGGCAGGCGATCGAGTGGAAGAAGCTCGAGCTGGCGGGACGGTACTCCGCCATGATGGGTATCTTGGCCGGCAGGACCCTGAGGCCGCCCTCGGGGAACGCTGCCGCGTAGCGGATCCTGAACAGCTCTTCGAACTCCTCCGGGCAGCGCTCGGCCGGGGTCCGCAGGCGGATGTCCGGCGCGTTGATCACCCAGGAGAAGGCCCAGTCGGCGGGGATCGGCTTCCCCTCCGCCACCAGGGCTCCAAGGGCGATCTTCAGGGTGAGGGGCACCGCCCAGCCCTCCCGGATCCTCGGCGGCCGGAGCGTCGCCGGATCGACCGGCCGGTTCAGGAGCCGGGCGATCTGGAGGAAGGACGTCGCGTAGCGGCGGAACGAGGGGAACTTGCCGTAGAGCCCGAGCAGGCGCTCGACCTCGGCGAGCAGCCCGTCGATCTCGCCCCGGGCCGGGTCCGAGGTCCGCGCGTCCACCAGGACGCGCCGCTCGATGCCATAGAAAAAAAGGAAGACGTAGCCGGCGGCGGCAGCGGGGTCCCGCCGCCCCTCGGCAAGCCATCGGATATAGGCCGCACGGCTGGCCGGATCGATCGCGGAGTACGAGGGCCAGTAGCCCATCAGCCGTCCGTCGTGATCCTCCCAGGTCCTGTCCACCTTCCGGCGGGGGTCGAGCAGGGCCGGCTCGATGTCGCCCCGATAGCCGCTGACCGGTTTGAGCCCGTCGCCGAAATAGACCATGCCGCCGATCCGGCGTCCGCCGATCGTCACGCTCTGGCCGGCTGGAATCCAGAACCGGTCGCCTTCGCAATGCGGGGAAGGACGAGGATTGCCGTGATCGCGCGGAGAAGAAGAGAAGCCAGGGTCCATCCGATTAAACCGCTCCCAATCCTACCCCAGGGCCCCCGAGCTGTCGAGCAACGAAGGCGAGCCGCGGCGCGGGTTGCCGTTACCAAAAGAGCGGGAAGAGAGAACCGGCAACCCTGCGCGGCCCCGTCCCGTAGTATGGGCCAGCCCGGCCGCCGTCCTCACGCCTGGCCGGGCGGAAAGAGAGAATCCCATGCGGCGAATCTTCGCCCTTTTCCTTCTGCTGCTCCCCCTCCCCGCCGCCGCCCTCGAGGTGCGCGTCCATCCGGGAGACTTCGTCTACGCCTATGAGGTCGATCCGGCGCGCGGCCTCTATACCGTCGTGATCCAGAACGTCGCCGTCGTCCAGAAGGAGGGCGGGCCGGTGACCCTGGAGTCCATCGAGATCCAGGCGGTCTCCGGCGGCCAGCCCGCCCAGACCCTCTTCGTGCCCGCGGCGGACCTCGACAAGAGCGCCCAGCGCATGAGCGCCATGGAGGCCCAGGGGATCCTCAAGCTGTACGACTTCTATTTCCAGACCAGCCGCTATCTGGCCGGCATCCACCTCGCCGCCAACCGCACCCTCTCCGCGGGCACGGCCCTCGTCGTGTTCGGCAAGCCCCTGCTCCTCGCCGGCCTCCCCTCGGACGGCCTCGCCATCGTCGCGCACGCGAAGGATGCCGCGGGCAAGCCCGTCGAAGCCCGCGCCACCCTGAAGGTGGAGGACCACCGCTCGCCCAACGACTATCTCTTCCCCATGGCCGGCACCTGGTACGTCGGGGTGGCGCCCAACCTCCACGTGCCCCACCGCTGGGTGGCCAACGAAGAGTTCGGCTTCGACCTCATGGCCACGGGCGGCGACGGCAGGTTCCACAAGGGAGATGGCGGCCGGCTCGACGACTACTACGCCTACGGGAAGGACGTCCGCGCCGTGGCCGACGGCACCGTCGTGGAGGTCTTTGCCGACGCCACCGAGTCTTATGACCGGCTCCGCCAGCCGGGAGAGGGCGCGCAGGATTTCGAGAAGCGGACCGTGACGGCCCAGAACGAGCTGCTCGCCAAGGGCTACAAGGCGCCGATCGGCAACTACGTCATCCTCAAGCACGCCGGGGGCGAGTACTCGCACTCCGTCCATCTCAAGCAGGGGAGCGTCAAGGTGAAGGCGGGCGACGCCGTCACCCGCGGCCAGGTCATCGGCCAGCTCGGCCACACCGGCAACAGCACCGAGCCCCACCTCCACTTCCAGCTCACCGACGGCCCGGACCCCATGTACTCGCGGGGAATCCCGATCGTCTTCAAGGATCTCGTGGTGGAAGGGCTCGGCTATGAGGGAAGGCCGCTCCAGAGCGGGTGGGTGGTGACGGCGAAGTGACCTAATCCACGCGCTGGGTGATCACGAACAGGTACGTATCCTGCTCCGGCATCCTCTCTAGAGAGGATGCCGCCCCCTCCAACATCCTCCCTAGAGAGGATACCCACGGCGGCCCCGAGCCGCTACGCTATGAACAGAGTCCCATGAAATCCGAAAAGGAGAGCGCCGCATGAAACTTTCACATCTGCTTTCGATGCTGTCACTGCTCGTCGTCGGAACGAGCCTGGTGTCGGCCGACCCGCCTGGCAAAAGAGAAGATTTCGCCGGCAACTATTTCGCGTCTCTGCCGGAAAGGGCGGAGACCCTCCAGCTTCACCAGGACGGCACCGCGGGGCAGACCCTGTCGGACCAGGTGACGGCGGGCGCCGGGGGGTTCACGTTCAGCGACAGCTACGGCTCTTGGAAGATCACCGGGCCGAGACAGGTGTTCGCGCGTTTCCTGAACCTCAACTTCGACATCACGGGGCCGCCGGCCTACATCGGCGTCGCGGTCGTGGACTACACGCTTCAGTTCGCGCCGGATTTCCGCACGTTCACCGCGAGCTGCCTGGGCAAGATCTATCCCACCGGTCAGGACCCGTTCGCTCCGGGCTCGACTCCCGTCGTGGAGTTCGATTGTGCTTACCTGAACGGTTTTCTCTACAAGCGCGTACCGCTCGAATAGCGGCGACGCTCCATTCTCAGAAAGGATAAATTCATGACCCAACTCCGACAGTCCCTCCGGCTTTTCTCCGCGGCGCTGCTCGTATTCGTTGCCGCCTCCGCTCACGCCGCGCCTCACGCGATCTCGATCGCCCAAGCCCGCGCCCTGCCGCTCGGCACCGTGGTCACCGTGGACGGCTCGGTGACGACGCCCTCCGGCGCTTTCGAATCGAGTTTCTTCGACGTGGGTTTCGGCTTGCAGGACCGGAGCGGCGGCATCTACGTCAGTCTGCAGACCAATCTGAACGTGGCGCCCCGCCGGCAGGCGCGCGTCACCGGTAAGCTGATGGACAGCGGCTTCGGGTTGCTCCTCCTGATTCCGAGCAGTCCGTCGGACGTCAAGCTGCACGGAGCGGGCCGCAGGGTGGCGCCGCGTTTCGTCGCCACGGGCGGCGTGAACGAGTCGACCGAAGGGCTGCTCGTCCAAGTGGTTGGAACGATCACCCAGGCGGTGGAGAACGATCTCCCCTTCGGACACAAGATCTTCGTCGACGACGGCTCGGGTGAGATCACGATCTTCGTCAACACCCAGACCGGGATCGACGTGAGCGGTTTCTCCGCGGGGCAGACGGTGAGCGTGACCGGCTTCAGCGGCCAGTTCGACGACCATTACGAGATCGATCCGCGGTTCCCGGCCGACATCGTCGTCCAGGCGCCCTGAGGCCCGGCGTTTCCCTCGCTGCCGGCCGGGAGGTCTGCCCCGGCCGGCCCGAGACTGGACCAATGGGTGACAATCCTGTACACTTTTCGCGGTTTGAGGTACAGGAGTCAATGATGAAGTTCCTTTCCGTTCGAGATCTCAGAAGCAAGTCTGGCGAGGTGTGGAAAGGCCTCGCGGAGGAGCGGGAGTTGGTGGTGACTTCAAACGGCCGGCCTATCGCCATCCTCTCGGCGGTGACGGAAGAGACCCTGGAAGAGACCTTAACCGCGATCCGCAGGGCCAGGGCAGTCGCCGCTGTGACGGAGATCCAACTGCGATCGGTCCAGCGGGGCATTGACACCATCCCTCCGGAAGAGATCGATGCCGAGATCGCGGCTGTCCGGCGAGCCCGCCGGGCTGCAGGGTAACGTCCCACAATGAAGATCGTCCTGGACACGAACATCCTCGTGTCCGGCTTGCTCCAACCGTTCGGCCCTTCGGGCCAGATCGTGCGGCTGGTGGCTGCCGGCGAGTTGGTGCTTTGTCATGATTCGCGGATTCTGGCTGAGTATTGGGAGGTCCTGCTTCGCAAGAAATTCCGCTGTATCTGTTTACCGCGCAAGGCCGCTTCAGTGAGGTTCCAGCAGGTCGGAGTATGAAGGCGCCTTGAGGCTTCGGAGGAGGGTGGTGAAGGCGGAGATGGAGTTAATACCGCGTTGTTGAAAG
>Ga0126305_10001297_pt1 | contig 11060 bp, 8 predicted proteins | sample Plot26_FD_92536 | JGI IMG/M metagenome (GOLD analysis project Ga0126305, IMG submission 92536) | Serpentine soil microbial communities from UC McLaughlin Reserve, CA, USA - Plot26 | ecosystem: Environmental > Terrestrial > Soil > Grasslands | place: USA: UC McLaughlin Reserve, Lake County... | reverse complement strand
CGCAAACCAGATCTTGAAACCAGCACTAATGATCTTCGGGAATTTATTTTAAAAACTTTGCCCAAGCCAGGACAACCAGCCCAGTATAATAAAGTTTTTTGATCGATATGATGTTATCGCTATGAATGCAAGATTCTTCTTAAGTATTCTAATTTGCCTGGGTATTCAATCGTGCAATTCGAACGATTCTAATTCGACGACTTTAACCAGTAAAAATGTTGCCGATAAATCCGAACGTATAAATATTCTTAAAAAAGAAGTTAAAATATTTTCAGAATTAAACGATGCTGAGTTTTATCTCGTAAATGCTAATGGATTTTCCAAGCAAAGAATTTCAGTGCCGGGAGCATCATCATTGAATTATCAGTTTGTAATAAAGATCGATACAAATGATATAAGCAAGTGGACTGAAAGAATGACTGAAACATCAAGTTACAGTATTGATAATTATTGGATGGACAAATTACTTATTTCCAGAAAAGAAAACTGGAATATCCATTCTACTCCAAAAGTATTTACGAGGATCGGTGACAGTGTAATGATGTTTGTTTACAAAGACGAAGGAATTATTTATAAAAAACTTTGGAGCAACTAGCTTCGGCCACAAAATTAACAATTGAACCATCAATTCGCCCCAAGCACTTCATTCAATATCCTATTCACTTCATCAGCTTTATTGAATATCATCAGATGACCTCCACCTTTAATTATAAAATCGGGACGGGTATATTTTAATGGCAGCATACGGTCATTTGATCCATGTAAATGAACGATGCCCGGTAAACGTTCGGGCTGATTCCAGTTTACAATTGCATCGATCGACCAGCGAACCAGGCCAGGATCTGCCGTCTTTGCATAATGATATATTATGGCTTTATCTTCTTTGGATCTGACTCCCATAAAATTTTTGATCATTGATCCCGCTTTTAAGAATTTTACGGGTATAGCTTTATGCAAACCAACTCTTCCGGCACTTTTGAAATACCATGGCAATTCATTTGATGAAGCAAGACTCGAAATGATGATGGTCTTCATCGGGTTGCGTAGTCTTGCAATTTCAGAAGCAAGCATGCCACCAAAGGAGAGACCTATCAAAATAAATGCATCATCATGTTTTATCAGGGAAGAAAAACGCCGTGCATAATTGCCGAGTGATTCATTTTTTTGCGGAGGGATCCAATCGAGAAAGAGAGATTCGTAGGCAGCAGGAAGTTTTATCTTTTGAAAAGCCTTTTTATCGGCCCCTAACCCACTTATAAAATATGCTTTCAAAGTAAATTACATCTCCATTGGCTCCAGGATCTCTATTGTGACTGTCTGCACCATTTTTTTAGGCACCGGTTTATCTTTAAGCAAAGCAGGTTGCCATGTTGCCATCGTAGCTTCTAACCTTGATATCAACTCATCATTAAAATCTGCATTCACGCCGCCCTTTAGCACTTTAAAATTTACCGGCACTCCGTCCTTATCAACAATAAATTCTAACTGGACAAATGCTTTCCGGTTGCTTTTTGGCAAATATTCTCTCATCTCCTTGCCAAGTTTATCCAAATATTTCAACAACTCACTACCACCACCCGGATACTGGGGCCACTGATGAACAGCTTCTACGAGACCCGTAATTTCTCTCGTTCTGTGCTGTACATTTTTCCTTTTTGGAATTGGCTTAGCTTCCGCAGAGGCATACATTGTTTTTTTATCGGGTGCGTCATTCACGTAATATTCGCCTTTATCAGATACTGTTATTACAGGGATCTGCTTATGCTTTTCAAAATAATTAAAAGCATCTTCAAGATGTGAAGAAAAATCTTTTAACTGTTCATCGTCCTTTGTAAGCCTGCCAAGATAATCAACACTTCTTTTTACATTAAAACGTATTGGGTAAATATGAACCGGGATGAAATCCTGTCCTTGGTCTTTTGCATGCGCTGTAATAATATATACTTCTTCGATCATAGGATCGGTCAATGGAATACAACCAACAGTAACACAACTGCCATGAATATAGATATCACCGCCGGGATTGATAGCATCACTTAATATCCTGTCCGAGATATTCGGATAATTGATACCCAGTGATAAATGATAATTACTTTTTGGATTAAACTCGTTGATATAATAAAATCCTTCCGGTACCTGGTAGTCGCCTCCCATCCTTTTTGGGCCAAGCGTACCCGCCAGGGCACAAACTTTATAGGTCTTGAAAAGTTTGTAAGGGTCCTTCCGGTCATTCTTGACCCATATCTCCAGTTGGCTATCGTATTTAAAAGACCGGATATAAACGTATTTGGCTGGCCATACTAATTTCTTGTCCTCAAATTGTTTCTTCAGCGCGGCCTCGTTTTTACTGAGCGCATCAGAAGGACGCTGCATTGATTTCTGAAAATCGATGAAAGAGGAAACGGCAGAAACCGAATTGCCGCCCGAGCCATTTTGGGCGGGAACAGAGATAGCGAAGCAAGCCAAAATTGCGCAGAAGAAAAGGTATTTCATTGACGGTTTATTGGGTTATGTAACGCTGAGTCCAAAAGCTTTATTACTCGTTTGTTTATAACTAATTGTAAAAATAAGATTAAAATTCAAGGAATTTAGAATTTGTAATTAGGAATTAGGACAAAACGCAGGTGTTTTAACTAATCCCCTAGTGAGTACTTGCGACAAATTCCCAATTCCTAATTACAAATTCCCCCTCTCCCCTTGTTCCCTTTCGATCGCCTCAAACAGGGCTTTGAAATTTCCCTTTCCAAAGCTCTTCGCTCCCTTCCGTTGAATGATCTCAAAAAATAATGTTGGCCTGTCTTCCACCGGCTTTGTAAATATCTGGAGCAGGTATCCCTCATTGTCACGATCAACAAGAACACCTAATTCTTTCAAGGGCTCAAGATCTTCATCAATATGTCCTACCCTGTCAAGCAGATCATCATAGTATGTTGTCGGGACCCTCAAAAATTCAACCCCGCGATTTCTCAGGTCAGTTACCGTTTGAACAATATCATTCGTCGCCATTGCCACATGCTGTACACCTTCGCCATTATAAAATTCCAGGTATTCTTCTACCTGGCTTTTCTTTTTACCTTCTGCAGGTTCATTGATCGGAAATTTTACAAACCCATTGCCATTACTCATTACTTTACTCATCAGTGCTGAATATTCTGTAGAAATATCCTTGTCATCAAACGTCAGAATGTTTCTAAAGCCCATTACGTCCTGGTAAAAATTCACCCAGGGGTTCATTTGATTCCATCCTACATTACCAACGCAGTGGTCAACATATAACAAACCTGTTTCGGTTGGTTGATAATACGGATTGCTCCATTCACGATAACCCGGCATGAACTGTCCATTATAGTTTTTTCTTTCAATAAATAAATGCACGGTATCACCATACGTATGAATGCCACTGATCACCACTTCACCATCATTGTCTTTTGATCGTTGCGGCTCCATGTAAGACTTTGCACCGCGTTTTGTTGTTTCCTCCCATGCACTTGTTGCATCCTCTACTTTCAACGCTAGTGCTTTCACGCCATCCCCGTGTTTATAAATATGATCAGCCATTTCGTTATTGGGCCTGATAGGAGTAGTAAGCACGAGGGTCAATTTATTTTGCCGGACTGCATAGCTGGCCCGATCCTTTACGCCTGTCTCAGGACCTGCATACGCCAATGGTTGGAAACCAAAAGCACTCATATAATAATGTGCCGCCTGTTTTGCATTACCAACATAGAATTCCACATAGTCAGTCCCCTGAAGTGGAAGAAAATCTGTTTGAACATTTTGTTTTTTATCACTTGTTGTAGTAGATGCCATAATGATTTTTTAGTTGTCAGCGATATTAATTCAGATCATCACCTGTTGTGTCACTCACTTGTACCTTTGTAATTCTATGCAACAGGCACGGGAGTGAACGTTAAGCTCCGCCGCGCGCCGACGGGAGTTCGCATGGTCAATGTCTCCATCAGCAGTTCGAACTGATCGCGTTTATCGGTAAATAATTTATGAGGATAATCAGGAAGCATGTTACAAAGTTAGAAAAAACATTAACTCAAGTGCATAAAATTACCTCCTGTGAACACAGGAGGTAATAACCAAAACTTACTGCTTACATGAGAAGTCTGCTACTTGATAAAAACTTTATGGACGTTGACCTCTTCTATTAAATAATCTATCTGAAATCACTTAATAGCTTCCAGCTTACAGAATGCCGGGTTTTTTTAAAAGGCATGTCGTGAACATGACCTGATAAGATAAAAGAAAAACAAATTGATGGCGACATAAAAAAGGTTTAATGGTTAATGGTTTCGATTATCTGGGTCACGATGCTAGCTGTCTCGTCCTTCCTTGTGAATTAGTCTTATGGATTTTGAATGGCAAACTTAGTGATAGATAACATCCAGCTTTTTTTTGATTAAGGGAATGCAACAAATTTGTCAATAAGCTTAAACAAAATATGAAGTAACCCAGGATTATAACAAAACCTCCTGTTTGTACAGGAGGTTTACCAACACTGTCCGCTTACATCAGAATTTTGACAGGACTCGGGTATGGGATATTATTATTAGAAGTTTTTTTTCAGAATGTTAAGATAGATCGCATTTCAAGGAACAATTTGACTATTAAACAAATCCCAAATTTTAGATGACCAACCAGCCAATTGGGACCATCAATTTTTCCTGTGGCATCGAATAGCAAACCGTATCATCAATATGCATGAACAGAACAGAACCTTAGCTCAATCATTTAAAAAAATATACCTCGCGTGGAAACAAGAGGTATAAAACCAAAACTGATCTGCATGAGATTACTACTTGCAGAAGACCTGGCAATATTAGATTCTTTACTTAGCCCCGATAAGTGTTTAACGGTTACGTAAGGGTTAAATGAAAAAGATCTCGTCTCAATTACATAAAAAATATACCTCCTGTGGAAACAGGATGTATAAAACCAAAACTAACCACTATTGAGAAAACTGCTTACATGAGAAAAATTTTAATTGCTTTTTATATCAAGTAATAATTCGAAGTTTTTTTCTTTCTGAATATTAAGATACATTGCTTTTCAAGGGAGGAGTTGACTATTAAACCAAGTCTGAATTTAAGTGACCAACTTGCTAAAAATCACCATGAATTTTTTTTACCGATCGAAAACCAGGCTAGTTCATCAATGATTGCAAAAAAGTCCGGAGCCACTGATCCTTCATGACCTTATAAGTTCTAATTAAAAAAGGGATGTGGAAACATCCCTCGCTAAACCAAAACTGTCTGCTTACATGAGAAAAATTTTATCTTGCTATTCGGATCAATTAATAAATTGAAATAACTTTAAATCTTCGACATTGTCTTCGCCGCTACTATGCGATCACTCCACTTCTGTTTCTCCATCCCTTCTTTCTTAATGCTAATACGCTCTTGTGAAACGCTTCCTCTGCTCCTGCTTATCCTTTTTTCGTTTCAGGATGTTAAGATAGATCACATTCCAGGGTAAAAATTGGCTTTTATACCAAGTCAAGGTTTCAATTGACCAAACTAATGATCGGGACTATGAAGTTTTTTTATTGCCCAAGAGGAGGGGTATTTCAATGCGCAGATTCTTATTGTTTAACCCAAACTAAAAACAAAATTATGTTTTAAATTTATTTGTGCTTTTGAGGTTGTCATGTCAAAAGCATGTGCTGAACTTGTTTCGGTAAGGAGAAATGGTATTCACTTACCTTTAATGGCTTTGGTTACTGCACGAATTTATACTTTCCGTTTTAATAGTTTGCAAAAAGGCCTGTGGTGTAATAAAAAAGCCTCTTGTAGAAACAAGAGGCGTTAACCAAAACTGTCTGCTTACATGAGAAATACTAACTGCTTGAGAAAATCTTAACAGGCGTCGGCCCTGGGCACCAAATAATTTATTAGAATAGTTTTTAGGTCTTTTAAATTTGCTTTGTCCACGATCACGGATCTTTCGACAAATGTAATTTCACTGGTTTTGGAAAGCCTTCCTCCTACGATCATATCCTCACTTGTGATATAGGTATAGTCAAACCCCTGTTGTTGGAGGATTATACCTTCCTGGTCCCAATACACTTCAGACATAAACCGGAATTCAGGATTAATTTCCTTGACGCGCTGTATAGCTTTTGGCCAAAAAGGCTTGCAATCGATACCCCAGGTTTGTTCAAATACGCCCGGTAGAACAAGCACTGGAATATCACAGTGAACACCGTCACATTGCCCGGACACTTTAACCAACTCGTTCATCATCGCTGCTTGCAGAGATGGGTTTCCATAATTAAGCTGAGCGGTGGCGGGCCACCCGGGAAAAAAAGGATTCCTTCCATGAGCAAGAATTAGTTCTCCCGGTCCATTATTGAGTTTTATATAATTCCCTGGATCATTGGTAAGAAGAGTTTCATTTCCCAGCACATAATAATCAGGAAAATTTTTTATCCATTCGTGATCTATTGCAGAATGATTTGCTTCAAAATCTAATGCTAATTTCAATCCACAATCTTGCAATCGTTCTCTAAGCCAGGCAAGTGCCGGGTCACCACCCAATTGCTCATCCACCCGGTAACAACTGATCGCAAATCTTGCGTCCTCATTCATTATCCTTAAATCCGAACCTCTTTGCCAAATATTTGTCAGCCATATCCATTGGAAACCTGATCTGCAAAATTTATCTAATTCAGAATCGGGAATTTTATCGAGTGTTACGGGGCCACCAACTTTTTCAGACAACTTCGAAGTCCATAGCCTGGTGTCGACTTGATATAAGGATGGACAGTTAGACTGTGACATAATGGTTTAATGGTTTTCGCTATAAAACAATTAATGGTTATTCTTACTAAATTCTAATACGATCCTATAAACTCCTTCCTCTGCTCCTTTTTATTTTTTTTGTTTCCGGATGTTAAGATAGATCACACTTCAGGGTAAAGACTGACTTTTATACCAAACTCAAATTTCAATTGACCAAATTAATGATGGGGGCTATAAATTTTTATCGGAGGCTGTATCAAATTCATCCTTTATCTCAAAGGATCATTTTGAAATCATTCACAGTTATTATCATCCCAATTTTGGTAAAACTTAAAATAGTAAAGTAATAGATGAATTTCTTCACGGAGATCCTAACCGTTTAGGAATATCTCTCACGATGAGGATTGTTACCCGATGCTTTATTTATACACCTGACCTGGAGATCTTGTCAGGCTGCTGGTTAACCTAAGCAACACCCGGAAACGAATAGTATTTCCGGGTTTTGTTTTAAGCTACCGTATACTAAAGCTAATTATATATTTACATAATCCAATTTTTTTTTTTGCGGGAATATTATAGTTATCTATTTCTTCAATACACTTTCACCAAAGAAAAAGCGATCTGTTCTTTGATAGTTTTGTTTTCGTTTTATTAAGCTCAAAAGCGCTTCTCTTATCTTTGCGCCATGCAAAAAATCGGTATCCTCGGTGGTGGACAATTGGGAAGAATGCTTTTACAGGCAGCAGCAAATTATCCGGTCGAAAGTTATCTAATGGAGAGTGAGGCTGACTGTCCCGCCGCCCATCTCTGCCACCACTTCACAAAAGCTGATATAAAAGATTTTGATGCCGTTTATAATTTCGGCAGGACCCTCGATGCAATTACTATCGAAATTGAAAATGTAAATGTCGAGGCGCTTGAAAAATTAGAAAGCGAAGGAGTGAAAGTTTATCCAAAGCCATCGGTTCTTCGTATAATCAAGAACAAGATTTTACAAAAACAATATTATCATCAGCATAGCATTCCTACGGCAGATTTTGTTTTAACGAATAGTCTGGCTGATATAGAGGGACATATTGGTTTTCTTCCTGCCGTTCACAAACTCGGCGAAGGAGGTTATGATGGCCGTGGTGTGCAGATCTTAAAAAATAAAGAAGACCTGGGAAAAGCATTTAACGCCCCTGCTGTTTTGGAAAGGCTGATCCCCATCGATAAAGAGATCGCTCAAATGGTTGCTGTGAATGAAAAAGGAGAAACTGCTCTCTATCCTCCTGTTGAAATGCTTTTTGATCCGGATCTGAATTTATTGGACTATCAACTTTGCCCGGCCGAACTTGGCATAGAGACTCTTTATAAGGTGGAAGCAATTGCTTCAACTGTTGTCCGCAATTTCAGATCACCAGGAATTTTTGCGGTAGAAATGTTTGTAGATAAAAAAGGTGATGTGTTCGTGAACGAAACAGCCCCACGCGTGCATAACAGTGGTCACCACACGATCGAAGCCCATTACAGCAGCCAGTTTGATATGCTATGGCGCGTAATGCTCAACTACCCTTTAGGAAATACCGATGCAATTCTTCCATCGATCATGGTCAATATCATTGGTGCCGAAAATTGCAATGGCGAAGTGAAATATGATGGACTCGAAGAGGTGATGAAGATCGACAATGCCTTTGTTCATATTTATGGAAAAAAGCAGACCAGACCGGGAAGAAAGATGGGACATGTGACCATTCTAAGCAGGGAGAAACAGGACCTTTTGCACAAATCGAACAAAGTGAAACATACATTGTTTCCAAAAGCCTGAGCAATTCCTTTTATCCCCCGAACAAACCATTCATAACAGCCAGATAATTAATTTTTTGACCGCCAAAGGATTTGGAGTCGTGCGTCGTCAAATTTATGCTTAAACGCAAATAAGTACTTATTTTTACGCCCCTTAATAACAACTGCACAATCGTGAACAATTTTAAACTGGTTTCTGTAATATTTTTTTTAAGCTCGGTAATTATTTCCTGCGATGACAAAAAGAAAGATGCGCCCTCCCCGGCCGGTGCTCAAGCCCAGCAACAAGTAATAACGGCAGATGCTTTAATAGTTGCGACGCGTCCTCTAAGCGCTGATATTGAAATTCCGGGAACGATCCTGGCAAATGAAACTACAGAGATCCATCCCGAAGTATCGGGGCGTGTAGTGAGATTAAATGTAAGAGAAGGGACATTTGTAGGTAAAGGCACGCTGCTTGCCAAATTATATGATGGTGATCTGCAGGCACAGTTAAGAAAGCTCGACGTGCAATTAAAGATCGCGGAACAAACAGAAGAAAGACAAGCACAACTTATAAAGATCCAGGGGATCAGTCAGCAGGAATATGACCTTAGCCTGTTACAGGTAAGTAATTTAAAAGCTGATATCGATATTATAAAGGAAGCGATCCGTAAAACACAGATATTAGCACCATTTAGCGGCAAGCTTGGGTTAAAAAATATCAGTGAAGGCGCTTATGTTACACCTGCTACAATTGTTACGACAATAAGCCAGGTGAGCCAGTTAAAAATTCAATTCAATGTGCCTGAAAAATATGGTTCACAATTGAGAACGGGGCAATCCATTAACTTCACTATTGATGGTTCTAATAAAACGTACACAGCAAACATTATTGCGGCAGAAGTCAAAATGGATGAGAATACAAGAAGTCTTGCAATTAGAGGACTTGTAAAAAACGGCGATGCGTCTTTGATCCCCGGAGTTTTTGCCAAAGTAAAAATTGTTTTGGGGCAAAATTTGAATGCGATCATGGTCCCGACTATTGTGGTGCAGCCACAAGGGAGAAAAAAATTAGTGTATTTGTATAAAGGAGGGAAATCAATACCCGCAGATATCACAACAGGAATAAGAGATAGTTCAAACGTCCAGGTGTTAACCGGTTTGAATGTGGGTGATACAGTTATTACAACAGGGCTTTTGTTTTTAAGACCGGGAGCAGATGTAAAGTTGAAGAAAGTATCAAGCCCCTAAATCCCCTAAAGGGGACTTGCTGGTACACAGCCCTTGCTTAATTGGAAAGTTCTTTAAGTTCATAGGATTTAACATGAAGCTGAATAGAATATAGAAAGTACCCCGATAGCTATCGGGATGCGACGCATCAGACGATGATAGTAGCACAAGAGTTGAAACAAAAAAATAATCAAACACAAGAATATTTCGTGTCAACATTAATATTCAAATGAATTTATCAGAATTAAGTTTAAGACGACCGGTGCTTGCAATGGTTTGCTCTATCGTTATTATCATTTTTGGTGGTATCGGTTATAAATATTTGGGCATTCGTGAATACCCCGCGATCGATCCGGCAGTGGTGAACGTTAGAACATCTTATGTCGGCGCCAATGCTGATATCATTGAACAACAAATAACAGAACCTCTCGAGAAAGCTGTTAATGGTGTACCGGGAGTAAAAAACATAACATCAAGCAGTTCGACCGGGAGCAGCAATATCACGGTCGAGTTTGAATTGAATGTAGATCTTGAAAGAGCGGCCAATGATGTCAGGGATAAAGTTTCGCAGGCACTTGGCAACCTTCCACAGGATATTGATGCACCGCCAACGGTTAGCAAGGCCGACTCCGATTCCGATCCAATTCTTTTTTTACAGATACAAAGTCAGAGCAAAGGATTACTTGAATTAACGGACTATGCTGAGAATGTAGTGCAGGAAAGACTGCAAACGATACAGGGAGTAAGCGGTGTAAGTGTATTTGGAAAAAGATACTCCATGCGGCTTTGGATCGACCCCTCAAAACTATCCGCTTATAAACTTACCATCAATGATATCCGGGTGGCGATGGACAGGGAGAATATAGAATTGCCCGGGGGAAAGATCCGCGGTAACACTACACAGCTCATTGTGAAAACATTTGGTAAGCTAACCACTGAAAAAGATTTCAATGATCTTATTCTTCGTGAAGATAATAATGGTGTGGTTAGATATAAGGATGTTGGCTATGCAGAATTAGGCGCGGATAATGAAGAATCAGTTTCAAGAAAAAATAATGTTCCCTCGGTAAATCTTGGTGTAGTAGCGCAACCGGGAAGTAACCAGATCGCGATCGCTGACGAGGTTTACAAAAGAATTAAAGAGATAAGAAAAGATATGCCCCCCGATATCATTTTAGAGGTCGGCTATGATCGTTCAACTTTTGTGCGCAATGCTATTAGCGAAGTAAAAGAAACACTCGTGATCGCAATTCTATTAGTTGTTACTATTATCTTTCTTTTCTTCCGTGAATGGACGCTGGCCCTTCGTCCCCT
>Ga0126305_10001296_pt1 | contig 11068 bp, 11 predicted proteins | sample Plot26_FD_92536 | JGI IMG/M metagenome (GOLD analysis project Ga0126305, IMG submission 92536) | Serpentine soil microbial communities from UC McLaughlin Reserve, CA, USA - Plot26 | ecosystem: Environmental > Terrestrial > Soil > Grasslands | place: USA: UC McLaughlin Reserve, Lake County... | reverse complement strand
TCTTCGTCGGGGCCAACGGGACGGACAGTGTGTTCTTGGCCGTCAGTGGGCACTCTGAAAGTGCGGGCGGCTCGTGTGTGGTCACTTCCACGGGCACTTACACCGTGACCGGCGGCACCGGCGCGTTCGCCAACGCCACGGGGAGCGGGACGATCACCACGGAGATCGACCGGTGCGAAGGTACCGCCACGGGGACGTATGAGGGGACGATCTCCCGGCCGAACGCGGGCTGACGATCCCCGTCTCCGCACCTTTCCGCGGGGCGCCTTCTCTTCGATCTAAGGTTTTTTCAGACGGACCCTCCATGTCCCTCCAGGAGACGCCCCACGGGGGTACCCGTGAGGGCGTCTCTACATTAAGGGGGTGTTTGGAAAGTCAGCGCCCGCAGGGTGCCCACTGTAGAGACGCCTTGCAGGCGTCTCCGAGGCGGGTTGGACGACGCGAATAACAAGGATTCCCGCGGGGCGCCTCTTCGATCCGGCATCTCGGCCGTATAAGACCATGGTGCCTGCCCAGAGACGCCTGCAAGGCGTCTCTACAGTGGGGCGGGAACCACTTTCCAAACACCCTCTAAGGGGGAGACGGTGGCGGCGAAACGGCTCCGGCATCCTCCCTAGAGAGGATGCCAGGCTCCAAAATATCCTCCCTAGAGAGGATAGACAGGCATGGAAGGGGCGGCTAGTCTGGATTCTCCATCGAGACAGGAAATCGATGCGCCAGTGCGAGTCATTCAGGCTCGCACCAAAGCACCGCCCCCGAAGGGCCCAAGGAGAACGTAGCAATGCGTACGCTGATCAAAGTTATTCTGCCTCTCTGTCTTCTGCTCACCTTCGCAGGCGCCGCCGCGGCGAACACGCCGGACGGCAGCCCGCCGTCGCAGGAGACGGTCTGCGACGGCCAGACCGGAGCCGCCTACGGCCTCTGCACTGCCTTCTGCGAGGCCATGGACTGTGACAGCGGCGCACCTCAGGCGTCGCAGACTGCGTGCGACAAGGTGGGCGCGAAATTCCTCACGATCACCGGCCAGGCTCCGCCGTGCGTCCTCCCTGCTTGCCCCTGCGTCGCCGAGGTCCCCGGCTTCATCGAGGCCTTGAACGGCGAGTTTGGTCTGACGGCCTGCCACAATCGGCACACAGGTGATGCGGCGCCCTATGGCGGTGTCGACCTGACGACCGGTGACGGTCGCACCGTGGGATCGGACTACTCGCCTTCCAGTTTTAGAGCCTGCGGTTTCTTCTTCAACGACTTCCGGATCATCTCTCTGGAAGAGTTCCAGTCCTGCAACGCCCTGGTCCGGGCGAAGGCGGCCGAGGCGGGCCTCACGTGTACGCCATGACCCGCGCCTGAGCGGTCCCCGCCCGGAGCGGCATCGGCAACGGCCCGTGACGGTACACTTGGCAGTCCATCAGTTTTCTGGAACAAGGAGGTAGCCCAGATGACACGCAGAGCTCAGCGCCGGATCGTTCTCATCGCTTCTCTCACTCTCTTGCTCTCGTTCGCCGGGATCCTCCCGAGCGCCGCCCAGTCGAGCCTCCCCTACTGGACCGAGATTTCGCAGGGCGGCGCCGTCCCCGATCCCCTCTGGGACGGTGCGAGCGCGTATGACCCGGGCGAGGGCCTCTTCTACATCTTCGGCGGGTTGAACGGGACCTTCCCGAACGACGAGGCCGTGGCCGATTTCAGCGTCTTCGACGTCGATACGCTGACCTGGACCGACCTCAGCCAATCTCCTGGTGGGCCGTCCGCCAGGGCCGAGTCGATGATGTGGTGCGTCGCCGAGGACGACGCGGTGATGGTCTCCGGCGGCAGAGGTCCTTTCCGGCGCGGGCTCGACCTCACGCACCAGGACACGTTCCGGTTCGATGCGGTGCACGGGTGGACGCAGATCTCGCAGAGCGCGGCCGAAATCGGGCGCGCCAACCGCTCCACGGAGGCGGTCGCCACGCGAAAGAAGGGAAAGCAGAAGACCGTCGCGTACGCCTTCTCGGGCTCGTCGTCGACGCTGCCGGCCTTCATCAACCGTCCGGACGGCCTCCAGCACGACCTGGTCCACTACAAGAATGGCTGGAAGCAGTCCGCGGCCGGCTCGCCCGCCCCGCGCGCTCGGGCCCATCATCCGCTCATTTATTCCGAGGGATGGAACGCCCTGTTCGTCTACGGCGGATACACGAACGACGCCGTGAACGGGACCGGTCTGTTCACGCCCGAGAACTACCTCGGCGACCTCTGGAGATTCGACCTCGACACGGAAACCTGGCATCAGCTCGTCTTCGACGAGGCCGGCGGACCGGGCCACCGCGACAACGCGAAGCTGATCGCCGACGAGAGCAACGACCGCATCTGGCTCTTCGGGGGCAGCCTGTTCGACGGCACCACCCTGTCCGATGTCTGGTACTTCGATCTCCACACGGCGACCTGGACGCGCGTGGACACGGCGATGACGGGGCCGGCGCCGGCGCCGAGGTTCGGCCAGTTCTATTTCACTCGCAAGACCGCCACGGCCTACGAGCTCTACATATTCGGCGGAGCGACCGCGGAGTTCGCGCCGGTGCTGCTCAACGATATGTGGAGATTGACGATTCCCGTCGGCGGCGAGTGATCGGTGAGAATCTAACGCCTCTGCGCGTCGGTGACCACGACGGCGTTCCCGGGGGGCTCCACCGCGGGGGAGACTCAAACAGGCTTGGAGCCGTCTGCCAGGCGAATGCACCTCGCGGGAATTCCGCCCCAGACTTCGCCCGGTGGTATTTTCGTAAATTTGGGCAACACAGCCCTTCTAGCAATCACAGCACCATCTCCGATCACACATCCGGGGCTGATCTGAGCCATCGCCCCAATGACGACCTCCGAGCCGATACGCACCCTGGCCAGATGGATGCCATCCTTCTCGAATAGATGACCATCGATGACGGCTTCCCCTCCAATGATGGTCTTTGCACCAATCTCGACCATGAAGCAATCATAGATAGCCCAGGAGACGATCTGAGCACCCTTGCCGACCGTGCACCCCATCACGCGGTAGTAAAGATCGGAGATAAATGAGGGTATCATCAGTTTCAGAGCTGGCAGTGCGGTTCGGTGTAACAGCGACAAGAGGCCCCAGCGAATGGTTAACCAACTTTCAGTTGGCGCCTTTACCTCCTCGAGGCTCGGGCGCAGCAGCAGACCAAGAGCTCCGACCATGAGGAGATTTGAAAGGCACCAGAGCAGGGCTCCGATGCCGATTGACGCGCCCAGGGCGAGCATCTGTTGCCATTCAGCCCATCCGGCGGTTGCGTCGTAAACGACCCTGAAAATGTAGAGCCCGGGAGCGGTTGCCAAACCCCACAGCACGAACCCCATGGGTGCGACGAGAAGCGAAAGAACGGGTTGAATCACTGCAAATCCTTTCAATTTCTTCGTCATCACCTTACCTCCATAGCTAGTTTCGCAACACGAAGGCGAGGTAGCGAATGGCGCCGCTGCCGAGGTTGTTGTGCACCTCGGAACCGTCCACGCCGGCAAACTGGCGCACCAGCCCGCGCAGCCAGCGCGGGGCGCGCTCCTCGATCAGCCGCCGCTTGCGTTCGTCGTCGCAGCGCATCGCCTCGAACACCTCGTTGCTGATGTCCTGCTCGCTCTCGACCCGCAGACCGGCCTCAGCCAGGAGCCGCCGGATCTCGCCGGTCTCCGCCGCATCGAACATGTCCGCGTACAGGAAGCAGCCTCCCGGGCGGAGGACGCGGACCACCTCCCCGTAGAACCGCGCCCGCGAGCCGTAGCAGTGAGAGGATTCGAGGTTCAAGAGCGCATCGAAGCGATCGTTTTCGAAGAGCAGGGCCTCGGCATCACCCACCACGAAGTCCAGGCCTGGTGCTGTGTGACGCGCCCGACAGAACTCGATGTTGGCCGGGGTGTAGTCGACTCCCATCATCAACGCCGGCCGGTGTCGCTCGTGCACCCAGGCCGCCCCGCCGCCCCGGCCGCTGCCGACCTCGAGCACCTCGAGCCCCTCCAGCGCCGTCGCGGAGGCGAGAAAGTCGTAGAGTTGGATGCAGTAGCGGTCGGCTTCCCGCTCCTCGGGCAGCCCGAGCGGCTCCTCCGCGCAGTATCCGTAGTTCATGAAGGTCCAGTCCGGCCTGGCATCCCGCCGTACCAACCACTGGTACCACCGCCGCCACAGCCATCGCCGCACCGTCGGCACACGCAAGATCCGCTCGACGAATTTCATAGTCAGCTCCCGACAATTTACCACGCCGTTGCCTCCGTCGTGATACCCGACCGTGTGGATACGCATCCGCAGTGCCCCTGCGAATGTTGACACCGGGAGGCGAGACATGTTAGATGTGATGGATCCACTGGAGAGGTGTCAATGACGATCGAAGCTACGCTGCGTAGTCATCTGGCCGAGATTTGTGAGGAGCCCGAGCTGGCGCGCACAGTCGGCCTGGATGTGAACCTCGTCGAGGATCTGGGTCTGAGCTCCCTCAAAATGGTCCTCCTCCTGCTCCGGACCGAGGATAGCTTCGACATCGAAATCGACTACGAGACGCTGGACATCACCGACCTGTCCTCCCTGCGCCGCTTTTGCGACTATATCCACAGTCGGCAGCAAGCGCGGAAGTGAGCATGACGGTCACGCTGCTCTGCTCCGGCGTGGCGCTCGGAGTCTACGTGCCCGCCTTGCTCCTCGAGCACCAGTTGCGGACGCGCGGCCTCGACACCGAGGTTGTGGTGCTGGAAAACCTGCTGCTGCCGGATAAGAAGGCGCGACTGCGAGCCAATAAGCGGGCCTTCCACGGCAGCTTTGCCGTGGCCCTTGCGGGGCAGAAGCTCGCCCGCCCCATCGCCCCGAGCCTCGACCCCGCGCAGGTGGCAGCGTTGACCAGCCGCTGGCGCGCGCAGGGGCGACGGCGCTTCCTGCTGTTCTCTGGCTTCTGGCTCCCGCTGGTGGAGGAGTTCGCCAGCACCCTCGAGGTGCCGCCGTGTGTGGACCTGTGCTTCATGGACGCCGCCACCTCCGTCTCCTGGCGAGTGGCGGGCAAGGCTGTGGAACGGCACCCCCAGCACACCCTCTTCGAGTCCGACCGGATCAGGTGCACGCTGGACTTCTCCCGTGAGCCACCGCCGGCCTGGGAGGATCGTGCGGACCGCCTGGTCGTGCACGGCGGGGGCTGGGGCATGGGCACCTACCGAGAGATCCCCGAGGCCCTGTCAGCCACTGCCTGGGGCCTCGACGTGGTCGCCTACGAGGACGACGAGGTCGTGCCTCCTACGCCGCGCCGGCGGACCTATCGCGTGGACCCGGCCTGGAACCCCTGGGATCAAGACGCTTCCGGGCGGCATACCCTTCCCCCTCTCGGCGAGGTCGGCACTGGGCGGCCCGCTGACTTCAGCACCCGTCGGGATCGGCACGGGCTCTTCGAGCTGGCGCTTGGGGTCCGCGCAATCGTCAGCAAGCCGGGGGGCGCCACGCTCCTGGACTCCCTGACCTCGGCCACTCCTCTGGTGACGCTCGCTCCCTTCGGTGACTACGAGCAGCGCAACGCCGACCTCTGGCAGAGCCTCGGCCTCGGGCTTCCTTGGGAGGACTGGGCGGCCACCGGCTTTGCCGTGGAGCCACTCCGGGCCTGCTACGAGAGATTGCTCGTCGCCCGCGCCGAGGCCCCTTCCTTCGTCGACCTCTATCTCCAGGAGCTGCGGGGTGCCTGAGCCACGGTTCGAGAGCTTGGGGGCCTACCTCCCGGAGCGGCGTCTTCGCTCCGACGAGCTGATGGAGAGCCTCCCCTTTCGCAACCCAGCGCTGCTGCGGGGCATCACCGGCATCGTCGAGCGGCGGATCCGGGCTCCTGGGGAGGACAGCGTAGTGCTGGCCACCCGGGCGGCGGAGGTTTGCCTGGCGCGTTCCAGCTATGCGGCGGAGGAGCTGGACGTCGTCGTGTCAGGCTCCATCACACACTTCCACCCCGAGGGGGTGGTGAGGATCGAGCCGCCCGCGAGCCACTCGGTCGCCCAGGCCATAGGGGCAGAACGAGCGCAGTGCATCGATCTCTCGAACGCCTGTGCGGGCATGCTCACCGCGGCACTGGTCCTCGACGGGCTGATCCGCACTGGAGCGGTGCGTCGGGGTCTGGTGGTGAGCGGGGAGTGCATCACGCCCATCGCCGAGTCGGCCATGCGGGATGTGCGCTCGTTGCTCGACCCTCAGTTCGCCTCGCTGACGTTGGGCGACGCCGGCGCGGCCTTCGTGCTCGACGACCGCGGGCGGCCCGAGGAGCGGGTTGACTTCGTGGAGATGGTCACCCTCGCCGAGCACGCCGAGCTTTGCATCGGTACCCTCAACCGCGACCACGGCGGAGTCTCGATGTACTCCCAGGCAGGGGAGCTGAGCCGCGTGGGCTCCGGTTCGGACTTCGCTCGCACGGTGCTCGAGGCTCTGGCGCGGCAAGGCCGGAGGCTGGACCGGAAGGACTACGAGCACGTGGTCTTCCACCAGGTGACCCTCGTCAACATCCAGAAGCACTTGCGTCACTTTCAAGAACGTTGCGGGCTGGAGCTCCCCAATGCTCTGATCTGCGTCGACGAGTGCGGCAATACCGCCAGCACCTCACACTTCGTGGCGCTGGAGCGTGCCCTGCGATCGGAGGAGGTGGTGGCCGGTGATCGGGTCCTGCTCCTGGCCCAGGCCTCCGGCATCAACCTCGGTGTGCTCTCTGCGCGACTGGGGGCCTTGTGAGCGTGCGCATCGTGACCACGGGGCTGTACGCAGGGAATGCAGACAGGTGCCTCGATCACCTGGTCATCGCCGCCGAGCGCTGCCTGGAGAAGGCCGATATCGCGCGCGAAGAAGTGGAGCTACTGCTCTTTGTCGGCAACACCCGCCCCGACTTCATCCAGGAGCCCTCGGTCGCGGCCTTGCTGCAAAAGCGCCTGGGCATCAATCCACGATTCGCTGATCACTTCGGAGGGCGCTCCACCCTCTCCTTCGACCTGAGCAACGGCAATTGCGGCTTCCTGGTGGCCTGCCAGTGCTTCGATGCGCTGGCTCGGGTTCACGGGCTGCGGCACGCACTCGTGGTCGCCAGTGACGTACACCACGCGGGCGGCCCGGCTGAGCCCTTTGCCCCCATGTCGGCGGCGGCGCTGCTGTGCGCGGGGAGCTCGGGCTTCCGCAGCAGCACCTTCCAGCGCTCCACCTGCCAGGGACCCGGCATGCTCAGCGTCGTGGACCTCCGCAATCCCTTCACGGCCTGCTACCGCTTTGAGTTTGAGCCGTGGTTCGCCGATCGCGCAGTCGAGCTGCTGAGCGCCACCTTGCGAGAGCATGCCGGCCCGCTCCCGGAGCGCTGGATCTGCGCCGAGCCCGTGGCCGGCATCGCGGCGCGGGTGGCCGAGGCGCTGGCATCGGTCCCACGCATCCGCATCTCCACCGAAGGCCTTCACACCACCGCCCACATCGTGGGCTTCGCTCGCCACGAGGGGGGGCCCCTGCTCTTCGCCGCGTGCGGAGCGGGCCCTACCGCGATGGTCGCCACCTACGAGGAGTGATTCATGGAACCCCAGACCACCCGTAAATTCGATGCCAAAACTCTCCGGCGCCTTTTCGGGACAGTCGGCGCCATGTCCAAGGCTTCCCGCGATCCGCACTACGTGGCGCCGGTACCGGTGGACATCGGCATTGAGCTCACCAACCGTTGCAACCAGCGGTGCCGCCACTGCTTCCTCTGGAACGAACAGGGCCTCTACCAGGTCGGCGAGCAGAAGAACCAGCGCCACGAGGTGGTGTGGGAGGTGCTGGACAAGCTGCTCCGCGACACCGAGGCGACCCGCTCCAAGCTGTTCTTCTGGGGCACGGAGCCGCTCCTCTACAGCCACTTCGATAAGCTCGCCGAGCGTCTGGAGCAGGACCCGCGCTGGACCGTCATCTGCACCAATGGCACCCTCATTGAACGACGGCTGCCAGCCCTGCTGCGCATGTCCGAGAACCTGGCGGTGGTGGTCAGCCTGGACGGGCCGCGGGAGGAGCATGACTACATCCGCGGTCAGGGGGCCTTCGACCTCGCCATGCAAGGAGTGCGGCTGCTTCAAGAAGAGGCCCGCGCCGGGCGATATAAAGGCCTGGTCTCGTTGCACTGCGTCATGCACGAGGCCTTGGTGCCCAAGCTCTACGACTTCGCGCTGTGGGCGGAGCAGCAACAGGTGGACTCGCTCTATCTCGGCTTCCCCTGGTACATCCCCGAGACCGTCGCCCAGCGGATGGACGCCGTCGTGCATGACAAGCTCCCATTCCTGGAAGTGGACCTGGACCGTGCCCCGTTGAGCTGGCACACCTATACGCACCACCTGCCGCCGTCCTGCCTGCCGGAGCTTCGCGAGCAGATCAAGCTCATCTGTGGCCGCACCTGGTCCATGCGCTTCCGCTTCCAGCCCGCCCTCGACGACCACGAGCTGGAGGATTTCGTGCTCGGGGGCGAATTGCCCGCCCAAAACCGCACGCGTTGCCACGCTGTCCAAAACCGCATGGATATCCGGGCCACGGGCAAGGTCACTTCCTGCCAGTGCTACCCGGAGCTCGTCGTCGGCGATCTCAACACCCAGGGGGTCGATGAGGTCTGGCACGGGGAGCGCATGGAGGGGGTTCGGGGGGTGCTGCGAGAGGGGCTCATGCCCGTCTGCTCAAAGTGCATCCTGCTCTACCTCAACGGGAGCTGAGAGCATGGAGGGCCTACTTGGCGTCGGCATCCTGGGGGCCGCTGAAGTCGCTCCCCGCAGCCTGGTGGCGCCGGCACGGAGCCTCCCTGGGGTGGAAGTGCGCGGGGTCGCGTCTCGGGCACCAGAACATGCCTGTCGCTTCGCGGAGGAGCACGGGATCCTCCGGGCGTACGACAGCTACGAGGCCCTGCTGGAGAGCGCGGAGATCGACCTGGTCTATGTTCCCCTGGCCAACCACCTCCACACAGAGTGGACGGTACGCGCACTGCGAGCGGGCAAGCATGTGCTGGTCGAGAAGCCGGCCTGTCTGAGCCTGGAGGAGGCCCTACGGGTGGAGGAGGTGCTGGCGGAACCCGGCAGCGGTCATGTGCTGGAGGCCCTCATGACCCAGCATCACGCGCTGATCGCTTGGCTCCAAAAGGCGCCTGAGCGCTACGGGCCGCTCCGCAGCCTGGTGACCGAGCTGGGCTTTGCCCTGCCGGAAAACCCCGAGTGCTACCGCTTCCGGCCCGGCTGTGGGGGAGGTGTCTTCCGCGACGAGGTCGTCCACGGCCTGCTACTGGCGCAGAAGCTCTTCGCCGGCGAGCCCGAGCGTGTGGAGGGCAGCGGGACCTTTGATGCGCGTGGCATCGACCGGGCCTTCATGGGCCGGCTGCACTTCCCGGAGGGCAGCGCGGAGCTCTCTTGCTCCTGGGAGCGCCACTTCATCGCCCGCCACCGCCTGGTCTACGAGGCCGCCGTCGTCGAGGTGCGCAATTTCCTTAGGCCTTACTTTGGCCGGCTGCCCCTGCCTGTCCACGTCCTGGACCACGACGGCGCGCTGTTGGAACGGGTGGTGCTGGAGCCGGCTTGCTACTTCACGGACCAGCTCGCCTTCATGGCGGCTGTCATCGCCGGTGAGCGACCGAACCTCCCCTGGTCGGAGACCGTGCAGCGCACCCGCTGGATGGAGGCTGTCTATCAGGCGGCGCCACGATGAGCGCTGTCGTCTTGGGTGACTTCGACGCGGAGGCGTCTTGGCGAGACCCCGAGCTCAGCCGCCTCCCGGCCCTGCACGACCCCGCCGCCCGGCGAATGGTCCAGGCGATGGACGAGCTGCTCTTCCCGCTGTGCGAGCCTGCCGACTCGCTGCTGACCCGCCAGCCGCTCTCCGAGGAGCTGCGCGACCGGCTGGCCTTGCTCGGCGTCGCTCCCCGCTACGGCTCTCTCCCCGGGTCACAGGCCCGTCCCTTTGCCGTCACCGCCGAGCTACAGGAGCGTTGCCGCGCGCTGGACTTGAGGTTGGAGGCGCCGCCACTCGTCGTGGTACGGCGTGTGAACAGCAAGACCTTCTCGACCGACCTGCGCGACAGGCTGGGCCTGTGGAATCCCGCCCGGGTGGCCCGCAGCGCAGTGGAGGTGCAGGAGTTGGGGCGCGAGCTGCTGCCTTGCCTGGTGAAGGACCCCTTCGGGGTCTCTGGTGCCGGGAATCTGGTCCTCGACCATCCAGACCTGCTGGACCGTATCGTGCGGTACCTGGAGCGCCAGGAGGCAACGGGCCGCCGCACCGAGCTGGTGATCGAGCCGCTTCTGCCCCGCACGGCCGACTTCTCGTGCCAGCTCGAGCTGCGCTCGGACGAGGAGCCCCGGCTGCGAGCGGTTCGCCGCCTGGACAACGACGGGATGGCCTACTGCGGCACCCGGGCGGACCCCGCCTTCGCTGCGCGGCTGGCCGCGGAGGGTGTGCTCGCCACCATGATGGAGGTGGGGCGGGCCCTCTCCGCAGAGGGCTACTACGGCCCGGTGTGTGTGGACGGGATGCTGCTGGAGGGAGGGCGGTTCTTCCCGCTGGTCGAGATCAACGCCCGGGTGTCGATGGGCCTGCTCGGCCATCTGCTCGAGGAGCGGCTCCAACTCGTTGGTCTTCCCTGCCGCATTGCCCAGCGGACCCTCGTGTGTTCCGGCGCCCAGCCCTTCGCACGCCTGCTCGATGCCCTCGGCCCATGGCTGCTCCGCGAGCCCGGAGGCGCCGGCCTGCTCCCCCTGGCCGCCGGCCCCCTGGCCGTGAATCAGCGCACGGACGCTTCCTACCGAGGGCGCCTGCACTACCTCGTCACGGCGCACGATGAGCCCGGTCTGCGAGCGCTGGAGACCCGCCTGTCGGCTGCGCTGCACGCCCTCGCATGGAAGGAGGTATAGCACCGCCATGAAAAAGTGTTTCGGCGAGCTCTCCGGCGACCTCACCCCTGCCCCTCTCCTCCTGAGGAAGAGGGCCAGATTCGACCCGCGATCCGGCGCCGCCCGGGCATGAATGCCCGGGCTAGGTAAAACAGCCGGCTGAAGCCGACTGAGTCCCCTTCAGGGGGCTCTTTCGAGTAGCCCGGGCATTGATGCCCGG
>Ga0126305_10001295_pt1 | contig 11070 bp, 11 predicted proteins | sample Plot26_FD_92536 | JGI IMG/M metagenome (GOLD analysis project Ga0126305, IMG submission 92536) | Serpentine soil microbial communities from UC McLaughlin Reserve, CA, USA - Plot26 | ecosystem: Environmental > Terrestrial > Soil > Grasslands | place: USA: UC McLaughlin Reserve, Lake County... | reverse complement strand
CTTATTAAAGCTGGCTGATGCAGATGTATTCAGATCAATTGGTCTTGACCGAAGACAGGCATTATGGGAAGTCTCCACCAATGATCGTCCTGTTGTTTTATTTAAAGGACAAGCATCACCCGATGCACAGCATGAAAATGTTTCATTGCCGGTGATGACAATGCCGGAACATGTTGTTCATGATTATGCATCCTTATCGCTTTCTGTAAAAGCTCATCCTGTAAGTTTTCTCCGGGAGAAACTAACACAACTTCATATTGTATCTACTGCTGATCTGTGTAATTTGAAAAATGGTGACACTGTAAAAGTTGCGGGGCTTGTTTTAGTTCGTCAGCGACCCGGAACAGCCAAAGGAGTTTGCTTTATTACCATAGAAGATGAAACGGGCACTGCAAATCTTGTCGTGTTTGAAAATATTATTGAGCAATACCGCCGTGAAATTCTTCATTCTAAGTTGATGATGGTAGAGGGAAAATCGCAAGTGGAAGGTGAAGTGATCCATGTAATTGTTGAACAGTGTTATGATCTTTCGAAAATGTTGAGAAAGTTGAGTACAGGTGATCTGGAGAATGCGTTTCCTGCGGGAAGAAATTTTCGATAAATTTTTTTTGCATGTTCTTCGCGAAGACCCTGGCCGGCGAAAGTTTATGTAACGGGACGCTCTTATTTTACATACCCATTTAAAGTTTGCAGGTTTTTAATGGCGGCTCCTACGGTATTATTAAAATATGCATAGACAATCTTGTTTTCGTTTAACCATTCCTTTATGTACAAGGCATATTGTTTTAAAACATGGTCACTGTAATCTCCACGGTATCGTGGCTCAGGGCCGTGAAAACGCAGATAAATAAAGTTACCTCTCACTTCGGTCAACGGTGTAGCAGATTTTGGTATATCATGAATGACCATACCTGCATTAAACTCTTCAAGCAATTCATAAACTTCCCGTTCATACCAGGATGAATTCCTGAATTCCATAGCTATTTTCCAATTGCTGTTATCTGTTGCTTGACCAAGTGTTTCTAAAAGCTGTTGTAACTGGTTTATGTTTTCAATAGTTAAGGAGGGCGGAAACTGTGCCAGCAGACATCCTTTCTTATCACCAATATTTTCAACAGTCTTTATAAAATCATCAACATCTTTCACAACAAAATCCAACCCTTTTACATGCGTTATGGTTTTAGAAACTTTGAATGTGAACCTGAAATTATCCGGAACGGCTTCCGCCCAGTTAACAACTGTGGAATGTCGCGGGAGCTTATAAAAAATACTGTTTATTTCAATACTATTAAATAAAGTAGCATAATAATGTAATCGGCTCTTCTCCCTGAATTCCGTGGGGTATTGCGAACGTGACACGGGAAGGTCTACCCCACTCGTGCCGGAATAAAACAGATCGCTAATTGATTGCATTTGCAGTAAAGTTAGTGGTGTATTTGTTGATCATGTTTCCATAATAAACCGGCGGTGGAAATATGAAGAAGAATGGAAGACAGGGAAGGGCGTAGTGGGTGGTTTAGACACTAAAAATATAAAAAGGGAGGAAGTATCCGCGTAAAAAAAACTTCATAAAACCCCTGAAATCATCACGCTGAAGTTTTAAATGTTTAATTCTACTTTTATCCCTATGAAATATGTATTTCTGTCTTTTTTCTGCGGACTTATTTGTATTCCCATTTTTTCCCAGTCATTAAATGAAGAGGCGGCAATAAAGCTTGCCCGTCTTCCTCTTCATTGTATCAATACAGAATTTCCCAATAAGACATCTCATACGGCTGATAGTATTAGCGATGCTTTGTTACTTCCAAGCCAACTGCATCCTGCTTTTTATGGTTGCCTTGACTGGCACAGCAGTGTGCATGGACACTGGCTATTATTGAAAGTGTTGAGACAATTTCCATCAATATCTATTAAGGATAGCATACTACAAATGCTTAGCGCCAGTTTTCAACCACAGAAAATAAAAGAGGAGGCTGACTATTTTTCCAAATATAAAACCGCTAATACATACGAGCGGACTTACGGATGGGCGTGGCTTTTAAAGTTAGATGAAGAATTATTTACCTGGAATGATCCGTTAGGCAGGCAATGGCATGAGACATTACAACCACTAACAAAAAAGATCGTTGATCTATGGAAAAATTTCCTTCCCAAACAAACTTACCCAAACAGGACTGGTGTGCATCCCAATACTGCATTCGGGTTGGTCTTTGCGCTTGACTGGTCAAGAACATTAAGAGATACAGCTTTTGAACATGCGATCATTAAAAAAGCAAAAGAATTCTATTTAAATAATATAGCCACACCGGCTTACCTTGAACCGGATGGCAGTGATTTCTTAAGCCCAAGTCTTGAGATCGCGGACCTGGTGAAAAGGATCATACCCAAACAGCAATTCATCACATGGTTGAATAAATTTTATGATGCCCGCAGTATAAAGCGCATTACAGAGATGCCTATTGTCAGCGACCGCACCGATTTCCAGATCGTACACCTGGATGGTCTTGCTTTGAGCCGTGCATGGTGCATGAAAGGTATCGCTAAAGAATTGCCGGTTTCTCATCCCTGGAAAAAATTATTTGAGAAAACAGCAAATGATTTTTTAAAGAGTGCATTACCCAATGTTACCAGCGGCAACTATGGCGGCGATCATTGGCTGGCAAGTTTTGCCTTGTATGCACTGAGCCAATAAAAGCATTACTACAGAGTAGGTGTATTATAAAGTCTTATTAGTAGTGATTTATAACAGGTGGAGCAAAGAAAGGTTGACATTTTTAAACCATGGGGAATTTCGTAAATTGAACAATGGCGAAACGACCTGTCAAATTCATTTTGATCCCAACCCGTATTGGATGTTCTTTCAAAATAAATTTTGCATTATGAAAATAGCAGCCGCCTTTCCCATATTTTTCCTTTACCTTTTTTCATCCTGCTCCAAAACAGAAACAAGCAAAGAAGATATGCTTACTGCTGGCAAATGGCAAGTAACAGGATATATATGCTACTGCGGTGGGACCTCCCCTCTGGATATTTATGCAGCATACATTACATGTGAAAAAGATGATTATTATATGTTCTATAAAGGCGGAACTGCCGAGGTAAATGATGGAGCTACCAAATGCAAGTCTTCCAATGTACAATCTTACACAGAAAGCTGGTCCTTCAACAGTGATGCAACCAGGTTTATGTACAAAGGAAAGGATTGGAGTATTGTCCAACTAAATAAAACCACATTTGTTATCTCACAGTAGCTATAGCAGGGACTGGCGAAACGATCACCTTCACAAGAATCTAAAAAAGAAATTTAGTGCGACTTTAAAATTCCAACACCACAGTTAAGTGACTGTAAACTGCCGGTTAATTACCGATGATGTGACTATCTCTTATTATAAAATCTTATTAGTTGTGATTTCTGCAACAGATCCACTTAGATGCGCCGGGATCTCGCATGATCATTTTTGTGTTTTTGAAAACTCCAGATGGCGAAAACCCCGGACGGACGTAGACGGACGCAAACATTATAGTAAATCAATATTACCGGTTTGATATTTCAGGTCGTATTTAAATTCATAGATCTTCCATCCCGTTCCATGTTTCATTAAACGGATGTTATAAGTTCCAACGAATTCCCGTGTTGTGCCTTTTGTGGCTGATGCTTTATAATGTGTAGCTGTTGCATAGGCAAAAACGGTGGCCACCATATCGTGAATATCTACAAGGTAGTTTCCTGCCAGGTGATTGATGGAATCAATGCCGGCAAAACCATTTTCCCATAGCTCACAGATAGCTTTTGATGATGTTTCTTCTTTTGGACCCCCAAGCGAAGACATGTCAAACATCACATCATCGGAGAAAACTTCGGTTTGCAGTTTCTCCCATTCCTGCATATCGGTATAAATAAAAAGCTTGTTGATCACTTCAACAATTTCATCACGCACTGAAAAGGTTACCATTTGGATGTGTTATTATTTGAACAAGACAATGATCGTTGTGATTGCATTATCATCGTTGAAATAAAGTTATTGAAAATGATGAACCGATATAAACAAAGGTTGTACTAAAGGGATAGGTGTAGACACGCACCGTGGCAAAAGCAGGCAATTTTTTTAACTACTCAACCAGGATCGACCCGGTTTCTCCATGCACAAAGCAGGGCATGCCAGATTCAATACTATTTTGGAGCGGAGAGGTCGTAAAAAAACAACTGGTCATAATATTTTTCAGAAAATTTAAATGATGGCAATCTTCTTTTGATCAGCTCGGCGAATGATGCAAATTCCTTGTCGGCATTTCTCTTATTTATCCATTCTCCGCGGATACCTACATATTCATTGACACGTTGCTCATATGCATTCCATCTTTTTTGAAGACTGTCTATGATTGATCGAAGCTCACTGTCAGTTTTTGATGACTCGCCTTTTTCTCTTAAGGAAATAATTTCACTTTTCAGATCAGCATTTTCCTTTGCAAGGTTTTCATTTTGTATAGTAAGACTATTGATGATCCCTGTTTGATCGTTAGCTTTTAAGGTGGCCTGGTAATTCTCCACCATGTTTGATAAATATCTATTCTCTTCGTCCAATACCTGTATTTTCTTTTTGCTGGTGGCATCCTGTAGCCAGGGCCGCACATCCAGCAAGCCAAACAATGCAAATTTTTCCGGTGTTTTCTTCAACTCCTCTTTATTTTCCTCCGCCGGTTTTGAAAAGGCTGCATTTCCCGCCTGTATTCCATTTGATGATGTATAAATAAGAAAAATATTCAGTAGTATAGCAACTATGCGCAGGTTGTCGGTTTTGCTGTAAACGTTCTTACTGATCATAATTCCCAACACCAGGGACAAAACGAAAGAGCAGAACAAACAGAATACTTCATAGTCAACATCGGTGAATACATGCGCCATTTTATAAAACAGTAATGTGAAGCCCCATACGCATACTGATACGATTGAAAGACTAATAGCCTTTGATGAAGTAACAAAACCTTCAAAGCCTTCTTCTTTTACTTTTCCCGCCATAAGAATTGATTGAGGGTGGAAGAAATGTATTGTGAGCTACAGAAAGGTAAGACGAAAATGATTGGCACGAATACCCAATTCGTAGTATAATCAGCCTGATTGTCCTTTTTTATAACTTGGATTAAAACCCCGTTATGCCTATCACAGATATTGAATCTATTTGGCTTTATACAAAAGCAGCCGATTTAAATGAAATAAAAAATTACGCCTCCTATGTTTTTAATTTCCGGGACGTTCACGCCACTACGTCTATTTCTACCATGACGATTGGGGCCATGAACAACAGGATGGGTTTTGTTGGCACTGCCATTAAAGAGTATGCATATAATGACGCAACCGGCAATTTCCATTTAGGAAACCTGCCTCCCGATTATGCCAATAATTCAATACGGGTAGATCGTTGTGCCTTTATCACCTTTGCACTCAATGTGGCCTATGGTGAGGCTTGGGCATTGGCTAACGTATAAGAAAGTTTTGAACTAGCTTTCATATATCCTTCATGGTTTGAAAATATTCAGCATCCGCTGCATTTGTGAGTTGCTTTAATTCAAAGCTGATATAGTCGGGCTGCTGATCTACTTTAATTGTGGCTGCGGTCTTATCAAGAAAGGAAAGTATGATCTCCGAAGATTGACTTTTCCAATGCAGGCTAAGGGGTTTAATGATCTTACCTTTTCTTCTTACACTTAATAAGAAGGATGTATCGACGGATGCCAAAATAATTTTTATTGGTTGACTTATCAAGTATTTCGGTCAGCTTGCCACTTTGATCAAAACTTAATTTGAAATCTTTGGTTTGAAAAGAAACCTGTGATTGTAGTTCGCCTGCAAATAATATTACGAGGATAAAGGCAAGATGTTTTTTAATCCAATTTGTTTGAAACATGATGTAATTTTTTTTGTCAGGCGGCACCGGTCCTGAATAAACCGTGCTCAATTGCAAGTCATCATTGAAAACTGTAATGAAAGTTAGCTAACTTTCATCCGGATCATGCCGACGCTTGCACTTTAATATCAACATGATCAACCATCCTATCAACAAAATCATTTATTTTTTTTGTATGATCATTTTATTTTTTGGTCAACCAGGCTCCGGCAAAACTACGCTTGCCGGCGAATTGACAAGAGCCTTTAGCACAGAGTTTATCGATCGTCAAAAGACAAAATGGATCGATGGAGATGAATGGAGGGAAATAACAAAGAACAAAGATTATTCCCGCGAAGGTCGTATGCTTAATCTCAGGGGAGCATTTGACATGGCGATTAAACTTGAAAAGGAGGATCATCTTGTAATACTGAGTTTTGTAGCCCCCTATCAACAATTAAGGAAATACCTTAAAGAGAATTCAAACCAGCTGATCCAAATCTACCTGACTTATAATGAAGACAGGGGCAAGCATAAATTTTTTGTGGCTGACTTTGAAGATGCACAAGATCCAACGCTCATCATCAATACATCGATCAGATCCATAGCGGAAAGTATTGCCGATATTAAATGCCTGGACCAACAGTTATCCGGATCATAAAAGGAGAAAACATTTTATACATCTTATGGACAAACAGATGAAATCAAGATCAAGAGCAATACTAATTACAGGTGTATCCTCCGGAATTGGTTATGGAGCAGCAAAAGAACTGATCAATCGCGGCTATACGATATTTGGAAGTGTTAGAAAACAGGAAGATGCTCAGCGGCTAAAAGCTGAGTTGGGGGGAAAATTTTTTCCGCTTGTTTTCGATGTAACCGACCAGCCATCGATTGAAAGAGCCGCAGAAGAAGTAAAAATTCTTTTAAAAGGAAATGGATTAGGCGGACTCATTAACAACTCCGGTGTCTCGGTGGCCGGGCCAGTAGAACATTTGTCTATTGACAATGTAGAATACAATTTCAATGTGAACGTTCTTGGTATTTTCAGAGTCACCAAAGCTTTTCTTCCTTTATTGGGCACACGGAAAGAACATTCCACTCTTCCGGGTCGTATACTCAACATCAGTTCGATCTCCGGTAAAATTCCGGCTCCTTATCTCGCTTCGTATACAGGTACCAAGTATGCAGTCGAAGGAATTTCTCATTGTCTTAGAATGGAATTGCTTCCTTATGGTATTGATGTAGTGATCATCGGGCCGGGCCAGGTTCAAACTCCTATCTGGGATAAAGGGTCGTTAGATGAGTTTAAGGATACACAATATTTTTCTTCTATGATGAAATTCTTCACTTACTTAATTGCTAAAGGAAAAAAAGGTATGACGCTTGATGAATGCTCACGAAGAATTGCAAATATTTTTGAAACAGAAAAACCTAAGACCCGCTATTCAATTGTTCAAAATAAATTTCAAAACTGGGTGCTGCCTTTACTGTTACCTGACCGGGTAATGGACCGCCTTTTAAGAAAGCTGATGTAATGATATTTAGATCGCAGCGGAGCTGAATAAGTTTTGAACGGCTATGCATTCAGCGGCATCAATCGGGTGGTGAAAACAAATAACGAAGTTTATTTAAAACTCCTTTGATCTTAGATGTTTCCTTTATTACCCGTATATACTCATGGGTGGTTATTTTATAGGGATCATTCGTATCGATTCGATGAACGATACCATAAACGGGTGGATCAACTTCTTTAGCATAGGTGCCAAAAAGATGATCAAATATCATGAGAGTACCACCCAGGTTTTTATCGAGATATTGAGGATTTGTACCATGATGCACCCGGTGATTGGATGGAGTATTAAAGATCCAATCAAGTATACCCAGCTTGCGGACTTTTTCTGTATGCACAAAAAAGTTTTGCATGGCTGTGATGAAGTCAACGAACAAAACAATCACTGGCGGAATCCCTAAAAAACATAACGGCGCCCAGAACAGGAAACGATAAAGGGTCTGGAAAACATTAATACGATATCCATGAGACATATTAAAGTATTCAGACGAATGGTGTGTAACATGAGGGGCCCAAAAGATCCGTGTTTTATGTCCGAGCCAATGATAGATATAATGAACGAAATCACAAGCGAGGAAACCAACTACCCATAGTTGCCAGGACAATTCAGGTTTGAAAATTGAATAATAATAACATAAAGAAAAAACGCCAAATGCCAGGGACCTGATCAACAAATCGGCCAGGAAATATATTACGCCAAGCAACACATTTGATCTTGCATCCTTTACCAGTTTTTTATCATCGGTTGGAAAAATGACAAAAATAAATTCAATGACGGTGGCGGCGATTATTAAACCTATTCCTATAAGAGTTAATGTACTCATGGTGGAGAATTACGTTCGGTGTTTAAAAATGAGTAGTGTCTCAGTTTGAAATCACCTTATTGTGAAATGCTTTTTGAACCATCCCTCATCCTTCGGGACAGGCTGCGAAACAGTAGAAACACAGAGCTTCATCCCGCAATCCTGCGGGATTTCATTCTAATGTGCCCTATGCCTATGTGGTTCAATTTTTCGAGAGCACTATCTAAAACACATCTTAAATTTAAGGTATTATTTTTCTTATTCAAGGCTAACGGTCTCATCCTATCAAACAAAAATGTTTGATGTTGAAAACTGCCAACACGAAATATTGCAATCGTTATCTTCAAATGCAATAGCCGCCGCATAACCATCGCCGGGAAACAGATCCTGTACATACAAACTTGAAATCCCTGTGTTATCATCCTGTACTGTAACAGGCGACAAAACACCACTACTTATCAATGAGACATCACACTGTTCCATGGGAAATGAAATGCCGTCGCCTCTTGCTTTGAGAAATGCTTCTTTTCTCGTCCAGTATTGAAAGAATAACCGGGAACGTTTATTTGTATCAATTTTCTCAAGCAAACTGATCTCATTTTGTGAAAAGAACTGCCCGGCAACCTGCCCAACAGAAATATCATCGCGAATATTCTCTATATCAATGCCGATCTTTTTTCTGAGAGTTATAGCATAAAGTGCAAGTGCACCGGAGTGTGAAAGGTTAAAACAAATATTATCATCACCGGCTTCATGTACAAGCATCGGTTTACCATGAGCACCATACTCAAAACATATTTTGCCCGGATGCTTATTCAAATAACGGCCAAGTATCTTACGCAATATGCCACGTGCAGCAATGAATCGCTTTTGATCTCTTTCGAAGTGAAATCGTTCTGCTCTTGCCAATTCGTCAACCGAAAGAAATCCTAACAGGCTTTCCAATTCAACGGCTGTTACATCCAAAGAGACACGCCATACATGAACTTTATTTGAATTGATCAATTCCCCGGGAACTGCCAGGCGCCATTCTAATTCATCTGTATTCATGTTTACTAAAATCATTTTTTTATTTTCTGCGATGAAGGGTCATCATCATACCATACTTAGGACGTAAGTTAATAAGTGGAAGCAGCTCGACCCGATGGCCGGCAACTAATTTCATACGCCATGATTGTGCTATAGTAGCAAGCACAAGTATCCCCTGCATCCATGCAAAGGGTTCACCAATGCATGCCCGTGGCCCACGGCTAAAAGGAAAATACTCGTATTTCGAATTCAAACTATTTGAATGATCATCCCATGCATGAGGATTGAACTTTTCAGGGTCCGAACGGAACCGTGGATCACGATGTATCAAATAAGGACTCATCAGAATAATGCTGCTCCGTGGTACAATATATTTATCAATTGGGAAATCTTCTACTGCCTGGCGGGGTATAACATAAGAAGGAGGATAGAGCCGCATTGATTCTCCAAATACCATTCTTGTAAACTTTAATTGCGCAATATCCTGGATGGTCGGTAATCTACCATTTAATATACGATCAAGTTCTTCATGCAATTCGGCTTCAGCCTGGGGATTTTGAGAAAGCAGGTACCATGTCCATGTCAGCGCCGTTGAAGTAGTGTCGAATGCAGTCAGGAAAAGTGTGATGGCCTCATCCCGCACTTGTTGATCAGTCATCCTTCCTCCATCACCTTCTTCATTTTGCGAACCGATCAGTAAAGAAAGCAGGTCTCCTTTCTCCACCTTGTTGCGTCGTCGCTCATCAATCATTCTATAAATAGTTTTATCTAACCTGGCTTTTGCTTTATTAAACCGAAGTGTGCCTGGCAGGGGCAGTTTAAGTAAAAATTCAGAGAAGGGTAAAGGGATCCTTCCAAACAAACTCGTGGCTGTATCAAGAGCTTGACTAATTTCCTTGGCTTCTTGCTTTGTATCTGAACCGAACAAAGTCTTTCCGGCAATTGCAATGCTCATATTCGTCATTTCTTCTTTAATATCAACCGTCATATTTTCTTTCCAATCATTCATCAGTTGTGCAACACATTTCGTCAATGCAGGTACATATGATTCGATCATGTTTCGATGAAAGGCTGGTTGGATCAAACGGGATTGACGCTTATGAAAATCACCTTCGCTGGTTAGCAATCCTTCGCCCAACAATTCTTTCGCCATCTCCAAAGGCCGGCCCTTTACAAAATTGCGATGTTGTGTTGTCAGCACTTCTTTAATAAGATCAGGATGATTTAAAAGAACGATTCTGATAGGTCCAATTTTAAAGTGAACAACATCTCCGTAGTCATTGGCAATTTTTTTTAAAAACCCAATACTGTCCCGGCGGAAACTAAATAAATGACCTAAAGGAATTTTGGTCTTCGGTCCGGGAGGAAGTTTAGATTTCTGTATAGCACTCATACACCTGGTAAATTAAAAATAATATATAGCGCAGCCAACCTGTATGCCAGAGCCAACAGCGATCATTAGCCCTGTATCGCCTGGTTTCACAAGCCCATTTTCAACTGCATGCTCAAATGAATAAGCAAGAGAAGAAGAAAAAAGATCGGGTCCTTCTCCGACAACGTCAATAAATTTTTCCAACGGAAGATTCAGTTTTTCACTCAACCGCTTGATAAAGCCGGATGAGATTTGAGGTGGAAAAATCATATCGATGCGGTTGAGATCGAGTCCTTCCATGTTAAGTAACTTTTCAACGGCGGGTAGAATGGATTCGATGTATAATGTATCAAGATCAGGATCTTTTAAGATCTGCAGATGAGGATTGCTGTCCCTGGTTCTATAATGAGT
>Ga0126305_10001291_pt1 | contig 11092 bp, 6 predicted proteins | sample Plot26_FD_92536 | JGI IMG/M metagenome (GOLD analysis project Ga0126305, IMG submission 92536) | Serpentine soil microbial communities from UC McLaughlin Reserve, CA, USA - Plot26 | ecosystem: Environmental > Terrestrial > Soil > Grasslands | place: USA: UC McLaughlin Reserve, Lake County... | reverse complement strand
GCCGCACTTCTGACCGAGTCGCAGATCGCCGAGGTGTTGATGGGCAGCGCACCTCCGGATTCGGAACCATCTGGTACGCCGCAGGTGAATGCGACGCTCGACGTCCGCACGGCGGCCGTTGTGGAGGCCGAACGGATTGCATGTCGAAGGCGCATCCAGTCCACTGGCAATCGCGAACCGCGGGTGATTGTTTCATCCAGCCGCAAGGCTCGAGGCGTGACGCTCGTATATCAGGCCCGGCTCGAAGCGCCGTCAGGTGAGCTGGTGCATTCAAGTCCGGTTGCGCTTCGGATCTCGACTCGAGGCCCTGGCAGCCGGCGCTTTTCGGACATTCGCGCCTGGCTCGAGGCATTCGACTGCGACGAAGGTCTCCGCTGCCTGTCACTGGCGGAAGCGGCTGCACGTGAGGAACTGAATATCGCACTGACGCTGCATGCCGCGACCCATGCCCGGGCCGCCGCTCGCGAACGCGCGCTTGCGCAGAGATTTCCATCGACGGCGCAACAACTCGTACAGGCGGGGTTGTTCGACAGTCGCGCCCTCCGTCAATCCACCTCCCGACAACGAGCGGCTACGCTGCTCTCTGATGAAAGTGACGCGCGGTCCGTCGACAACCGGCTGGGGGCGGAACTGCAGGTGCGCGTCTCACTGGTTGCGGCCCGATTCGGCACCGGGGGCGAAGGTTGATACCCGGGCTCAGCGGGTCGTTGCTCTCCCACGACGCACTCCGCGCCCACGGTCTTTCAGACGCAGCCGGCCCGGATGCGGGTCAACTCGCCATCCGCAAGTGGCATTCCGTGGTTGCCCGGGACGGCGGCCCGGCATGGAGCGCACGCTCGGTGTTCGACCGTGTCGCTCTTCCCTTTTGCTCGATGCTCGGGTTCCAGGTCCTGCTGCAGTCTGCGGATGGGACGTTCGTTCACGCCGTCCTGGAGGTGAACGGCACGATCACGGCCATCGTGGTTGCGGCGCCCTGGGGACGCGACCACTCGGCGTCGTGGCGAGAGTCGGTTCGAAGGGGAATCGGCGCTGGCGTGCGCTGGTGCTTCTGCTTCAACGGGTCGTCGCTTCGGCTGTTCGATGCCCGCCGCACGCATTCGCGCCGCTTCATCGAACTGGATCTCGCCGCAGTGGCCGCCAACCCCGCCACGTTTGCCGTCGCATGGAACCTGGTCCGAAACAACTCGACCATGAGCCTCGACGATGCCGTCGCGCTGTCCGAGCGGTTTCGTGTCAACGTTCGCCAGTCGCTGCAGGAAGGTGTCCACGAGTCGCTCGAGCACCTCACGTCCGCCTTCCTCGCGGCGTCGCGGCGGCGCGCGCGTGCGGCATCGGCAAGATCGTCAACGCCCCTGGCGGCGTTCGATGAAGCACTCGTGGTGATCTATCGCGTGCTGTTCCTGCTCTTCGCCGAAGCACGGGGGCTCGTGCCGGTATGGCACCCCACCTACCGCGACGGCTATACGATCGAAGCGCTACGACCGTCAATCGAAACCCTGCCCCGGCCGCGCGGAGTGTGGGAGGCACTGCAGGCGATCGCGCGCCTGGCCCACCGGGGTTGCCGTGCCGGACCCCTTCGTGTGCCGCCGTTCAACGGACGACTTTTTTCACCGGCTCACGCGCCGCTCGCGGACGCGCTCCTCCTGGACGATAGCGCCGTGCGCGACGCCCTGCTCGCACTCACGACCATGGCCAGTGCGGAAGGTCGTCACCGGATTGCGTACGCGGATCTCGGCGTCGAACACCTCGGCGGCGTTTACGAACGGATCCTCGACTTCGACGTCGCGCAGCCGGCTGCGGGCGGCCCCTGCGTACTCGTAAAAGGCGGCCGTCGCAAGTCGAGCGGCACGTTCTACACGCCCCGGCCACTCACCGAGTTCGTCGTCCGGCGGACGCTGGCTCCGCTCGTGAACACGGCGGAGCCGGAATCCATCCTCCGCTTGCGTGTGCTCGATCCAGCCATGGGATCGGGCGCGTTTCTCGTCGCCGCCTGCCGCTATCTCGCCGCTGCGTACGAGAGCGCGCTGGTTCGCGAGGGCATCGTGGCCGGCTCCGATGTGACCGACACCGACCGCGCCGGTTTCCGCCGGGCCGTGGCCCAGCGATGCCTGTTCGGCGTCGACCTGAACCCGATGGCCGTGCAGCTTGCCCGGCTGTCGTTATGGCTGGCGACGCTCTCCGGCGAGCGGCCGCTGACCTTCTTCGACCACCATCTGCGAACCGGAAACAGCCTCGCCGGTGCGTCGATCAGAGACGTGACCCGGATGACGTCCGGCGGACGCCAACGCGCGGCCCCGCTACCTCTCTTCGATAGCGGCACGTTCGATCGAGCACTCGGCGTCACGGTGGCCTCGCGCGTTGCACTGCGGGATGGCCTCGAGGACACGATCGAGCAGCTTCGCTGGAAGGAGAAACTGTTCTCCGACATCAACTCCGCCTCCGCCCCGCTGGCGCGGTGGAAACGGATCGTGGACCTCTGGTGCGCCGGCTGGTTCGCCGGCGAACGGCTGCACGTCACGCGCGGTATGTTCAATGCGCTGCTCGATGGATCGTTGCCGCCGGCGCTGGCCGATCCGCTGCTGAGAGCAGCGGAAGAGAGCTCGCGGCGTGAGCATTTCTTCCACTGGACGCTCGAGTTCCCCGAGGTCTTCTTCGCCGACTCCGGCGACTCGCTCGAAGACGCGGGGTTCGACGCGATCCTCGGGAACCCTCCGTGGGAAGTGCTTCGCGACGACCCCGGCTCGGGAACTCCGTCGTCGATCCGCCGCGCGGCAGCACTCACCCGGTTCACCCGCGACAGCGGAGTCTACCGCTCCCAGAGTGGCGGCCACGCCAATCTCTACCAGATCTTCGTCGAGCGTGCGCTGTCACTCGTCCGCCGGGGTGGACGTATCGGCCTGGTCGTACCGTCCGGGCTCGCGACCGATCACGGCTGTGCCAACCTGCGGCGCCGCCTGATCGACTCCACAGCGGTCGACAGCTTCGTATCGGTCGAGAACAAGGATGCTCTCTTCCCGATCCATCGCGGCCTGAAATTCCTCGTCGTTACCACCACCGCAGGTGGCTGCACACCCAGCCTGCCCTGCCGCTTTGGATTGCGGGCGGCATCGGATTTCGACACGCTGCCGGAGACGGGACCGGATCCCAAAGCAGTACCCGTGCGCCGGGAGCTTCTCGAGCAACTGACCGGGGATCAGCTCGCCGTTCCGGAGTTGCGAACACCAGCGGACGCCGCCCTGTCGGTCCGGCTGGCGTTCCTGCACAAGCCGGCTGCCGACGAGGATGGTTGGGGGCTCTCATTCGGACGCGAGCTCAACGCGACTGACGATCGCGCTCACTTCAACACCGAGGGGCGGGGGCTTCCGGTGATCGAGGGGAAGCACGTGAGTCCGTTCCAGGTGGACGTCTCGTCGTCGGCCAGGCACATACTTGCCGGCAAGGCGGCGCGTCTGATCGACGGCGCGCGTTCGTTCGGTACGCGTCGCCTCGCCTACCGTGATGTCGCATCCTCAACCAACCGGACGACAGTCATCGCGGCGGTGCTGCCCGCGGGGGTCGTCACGACGCACACACTGTTCTGCCTGAAGTCACGGTTCGACGGGCGATCTCAACACTTTCTCTGCGCGATGCTCAACAGTTTTGTCGCGAACTACCTTGCGAGGCTTCGCGTGACGACTCACGTCACCGTGGCGATCATCGAGCGGTTACCGCTGCCGCGCCCTGACCGTGAAGATCCCCGCTTCCGCAGCCTGGCTGCGCTCGGAATGCGACTGGCTCGCCGTCCGGACGATCGCCCCACCCATGCCTCACTTCAGGGTCTTGCGGCACGCATTTACGGGCTGACAACGGCGGAGTTCGACCACGTGCTGGGAACATTTCCACTGGTGGATCGTGCCGATCGCGAGGCGGCGATGGAGGCGTTTAGCCGTACGTTATAGTGCAGCTTCTTGGCCACTTACGGATTCGCGATCGACCTGAGAAAATGTATCGGGTGCCATGCGTGCACCATCGCGTGCAAGGCCGAACATCAGATCCCCGTCGGCGTGAATCGTTGCTGGGTGAAAACGGTCGAGAAGGGCACGTTCCCCGACACGCGGCGGCAGTTCTTCCCGGTGCTCTGCAATCAGTGCGAGGACGCACCCTGCGTGACGATCTGCCCGACCAATACCCTCTTCAAGCGGCGCGACGGGATCGTCGACTTCAATCACGCGTCCTGCATCGGCTGCCGTGCGTGCATGGAAGCGTGCCCGTACGACCAGCTGTTCATCGATCCGAACACCCATACCGCGGAGAAGTGCAACTTCTGCGCGAACCGGGTCGAGAACAAGCTGCAGCCGGCGTGCGTCAGCGTCTGCCCGACTGAGTGCCGCATTTTCGGCGATCTCGATGATCCAGCCAGCGAGGTCTCGCAAATCTTCCAGCGCGAAGCGTTCATGGTGCGGAAGCCGGAAAAGGGTACCGGGCCGAAGGTCCTTTACCTTGGCGCTTCGGAAAGCGTGATCCGTCCGGAAGCGTCGGTACGCCCGCTCTACTACAAGGAAGGCCAGGTTCACCTGCGTCCGCTGGGTGCACCAATGCCGGATCCCGAATCCCCGGGGGATGCCCGGGTCGATTACGACGTCCCGCACGGAAAGCCGTGGGGCATTGACATGGTCCTGTACCTGCTGTTCAAGGCGATCGGGACCGGAGCGATGCTGCTGGCCGCCCTGCTGTGGTATCTGGGCTACGACGGCCCGCTCGTCAGGCTCGCGGCACCAATTCTTTCGATCGTCTTCGTGACGCTCACCGCCGTCGTGCTGATCATCGATCTGGAGCGACCGGAGCGGTTTTATTACATCCTGACGCGGTCCAACTTCAAATCATGGATGGTCTGGGGTGCATACTTCCTGACCGGGCACGGCGCGCTGAGCACGGCGTGGCTGCTCGCAGGATGGTTTGGTTTCAGCACCGTGCTGGACTGGCTGATCCTCCCAACCGCCATCGTGGCGCTGATGGCAACGGCATACACGGGCTTCCTGTTCGCGCAGGGTCTCGCACGCGATCTGTGGCAGGGTCCCGCCGCAGCGATCGATCTCGTCGCGCAATCCGGAGCGGCCGGCTCGGCGTCGCTGCTGCTCGCTTCGTTGCTGACAGGCACCGGCACACCGGATGCCGCGCCGCTCCTCGGACTGGTGCTCGCGCTGTCAGTGGGAACGCATCTGTTGATCCTGGTGTTCGAGCACATCCTCTCGCCCAGCCCGACGCGCCATCACGAGCTCGCCACGCAGACGTTCCTGCGCGGTGCATACTCGCGATTGTTCTGGGGAGGCGCCATCGGCGCCGGCGGCATCCTGCCGCTCCTGTTGCTGATCACCCTCGGCGTCACCTTCAGCTCGCTCGTCACTTCCGTGGCCGCCGTTCTCGCCCTCGCCGGCGGCGCCGCGTGGGAATACATCTGGGTCGAGGCCGGCCAGTCGGTGCCGCTGTCGTGAGAATGAGAAGGGTGCACAATTCACCACCATGTCTGAATTCCGAACCCATCCCGATCCCTCCGAGTGGGACAACTACATCGACTACGAGTCGACCAGCTGGCCGAAGAAAGAGCGGCGGCGGTACTGGATCATTCCGAGCATCTGCTTCAACTGCGAATCAGCGTGCGGGATCCTTGCCTATGTCGACAAGGAGACATTGGACGTCCGCAAGATCGAGGGCAACCCGGTTCATCCAGGGAGCCGCGGACGCACGTGCGCGAAGGGCGTCGTCACGCCGAACCAGCTCGAGGATCCGGACCGGATCCTCTACCCGATGCGACGCGTTGGTGAACGCGGCGAAGGACGCTGGCAGCAGGTCTCCTGGCAGGAAGCACTCGAAGATATCGGCGGACGGATTCGCAAGGCAATCGTCGAGAACCGCCGTCATGAGCTGATGTACCACGTCGGCCGTCCCGGCGAGGACGGCTACGCCAATCGCGTGCTGCAATCGTGGGGCATCGACGGGCACAACAGTCACACCAACGTGTGCTCGTCGTCGGCCAGGCTGGGGCACTTCCTGTGGTGCGGAGCGGACCGCCCTTCACCCGATTATGCGAACGCGCAGACGATCCTGCTGCTCTCATCGCATCTCGAGACCGGGCACTACTTCAACCCGCACGCGCAGCGGATCATCGAATCGAAGGCGAACGGTGGCACGTTGATCTGTATCGATCCGCGTCTCTCGAATACGTCCGCGAAGGCCGACATCTGGATGCCGGCGTATTCCGGAACGGAAGGGGCGCTGCTCCTCGCCATCGCCAAAATCCTACTGGAAGAAGACCTGTTCAACCGTGAGTTCGTGCGCAGATGGGTGAACTGGCGCGATTACCTGCGCGCGGATCGCCCCGATCTGCCCGAGACGTTCGACTCTTTCATTGTTGCGCTCAAGGAGCTGTACGCGCAGTTCACACCCGAATACGCCGAAGCGGAAACCGGCGTGCCGAAGGAGCGCATCATCGAATCGGCGCGCGCGATCGGCCGCGCCGGCACGCGCTTCGCCACTCACAACTGGCGCGCCGCCGCCTCCGGCAACCTCTGGGGCTGGCAGATCACACGCTGTCTCTACCTCCTCGTCGTCCTCACCGGTTCGCTGGGTACGGTCGGCGGCGTGAACATGCACGTCACCAACAAATTCGTGCCGAAGCACCCGAATCCGCCGCCACCGCCGGACTACTGGAACGAACTGCTCTTCCCGAAGGAATTCCCGCTCGCATTCTTTGAGATGAGCTTCCTGCTCCCCCACTTCCTGAAGGAAGGGCGCGGCAGGCTGGACGTCTACTTCACCCGCGTCTACAACCCGCTGTGGACGAATCCGGACGGCTTCTCCTGGATGGAGGTCCTGCAAGACAAGGAGAAGATCGGTCTCCACGTCGCGCTGACGCCGACGTGGAGCGAGACGGCATGGTTCGCCGATTACATCCTGCCAATGGGATTAGGCACCGAGCGCCACGACACCATGAGCCAGGAGACGCACGCCGGTCAGTGGCTCGGGTTCCGGCAGCCGGTACAGCGGGTCGCGCGGGAGAAGCGTGGCGAAACGGTGAATGCCACCTACGAATCGAACCCCGGCGAAGTCTGGGAGGAGAACGAATTCTGGATCGCCCTGAGCTGGAAGATCGATCCCGACGGGTCTCTCGGCATCCGCAAGTTCTTCGAGTCTCCCTATCGTCCCGGCGCCCAGATCACGATCGACGAGTACTACAAATGGATGTTCGAGAACTCGGTTCCGGGCCTGCCTGCCGCAGCCGCGAAAGAGAATCTCACTCCGCTCGAGTACATGCGCAAGTACGGCGTCTTCAAGGTCTCGGAGAAAGCCTACAGCCGCGCGTTCGAGAACCCGATGGACGATGCGTCACTCGAAGGAACAACGCGCGACGGCCGGCAGAACACCGTACTCAAGGCTGGAGCGAACGTCGGCGTCGTTGTCGACGGTGTCGCTTCACCTGGGTTCAACACCCCGTCCCGGCTCCTGGAGTTCTATTCAAAGACGATGGTGGACTGGGGCTGGCCAGAGCATGCGGTGCCGCGCTACGTCCCCGGACACGTCCACTGGCGCGACCTGAAGCGAGAAGAAGGTGAATTCGATCTCCTTCCGAATTTCCGCCTGCCAACCCTGATACATACGCGGTCGCCGGTGAAGTGGCTCTACGAGATCTCGCACAACAATCCGCTCTGGATGTCGGTCGAAGACGGCCGCGCCAAAGGGATTGCGACCGGCGACCTGGTCAAAGTCAGGACACAGATCGGGTACTTCGTGACGCGGGCGTGGGTGACCGAAGGAATCCGCCCCGGCGTGCTCGGCATGTCGCATCACCTGGGCCGCTGGCGCCTGAATGAAGAGACCGGCGGGCCCCGCGTGGCATCTGCGCTCGTGCGCATTACCCGGGAGGCGGGCGGCCGGTATGTCATGAAGCAGGTGCACGGCGCGACCCCGTTCAAGAGCCCGGATCCTGATTCAGGACGGATCTGGTGGAGCGAGGTTGGCGTTCATCAGAACCTGACGTTTCCGGTGCAGCCGGATCCGGTCAGCGGCATGCACTGCTGGCATCAGCGGGTACATCTCGAAAAGGCCGGACCCGCCGATTCCTATGGCGACATCGTCGTCGACACCAACCTGGCGCATGAGGCTTACAAGGAGTGGATGGCGAAGACCCGGCCGGCACCCGGGCCCGATCATCTGCGGCGTCCGCTCTGGTTCGACCGTCCACTGCGGCCAGTGCCTGCCGCATACAAACTGCCCCCGGAATGAAGATCCGGGGCGACCAGGCTGCGATCTGGGGAGTCTGGGGCCTGTTGATCGCCTACGGCGTTCTGCAGGCCACCGCCTGGACGATCAGCGGTATCCCCTTCGGCCCGCTGCTCGCGATGGAACTGTCGGCCGGCTGGATCGTGATGATCCTGCTCGCCCTGCTCGCCACCCGCGGCCTCGGACGTTTGTCGGACACTCTTGAAGAAGCGGAGCACGCGCATCGCGCCAAGAGCACTGAAGTGGAACAGCTGCAGATGCAGGCAGCGATGCTCGACATCATCGCGCGTTCCGTCGACGTCCCGCTCGCATTCCAGGAACTTGCCCAGCGCATCGCGCGGCTCGTTCCGTGTGAGCGAGTCGGCCTGGCGTTGTTGAGCGACGACGGTACCGAGTTCCAGACCTACACGGCGCGCGTACAGGACAGAGAGCGCCGCAGCCGCCCCCGGCCCGAAGTGGTGTTCAAAGCGGACCGCACGGTGATCGGCGCCGTCGTGAAATCCCGTGAGCCGATGATCATCAGCGACACCCAACAGGCCATGGCTGACTACCTCGACGTCAACGTGCTCCGCACGTCCGGGTTCGGATCGGGACTGGTGCTTCCGCTGATCTCGAAGGGGCGTGCGGTCGGTACGTTGAATGTCGTCTCCCGCGCGACCGGAGCGTTCAACCAGCGGCACGTCGACACGCTGATGCCGGTAGCCGAGATCCTTGCCGTCGCTCATGTCGCTCAGCAGCTGCAGGTCGCGCTGGCCAGACAGCGAACGGTCGAATCGATGTCCGAGTTGACCGTGGGAATCGCGAGCGAGATCAACGGCGCGCTGCAGACGATCATCGGGCACTGCGACCTGCTCGAGCGCGGGTATCCGGATACCAATCTCCAGAACGACCTCGCGGTCGTCGTTCGGCAGGCGCAGCGGATCTCGTCGCTCCTCGACAAGATGCGGGCGGCGGCCCGGGAGCGGCTCAACGAGGCCAGCTCTCTCCTGCCAGGCGTCTGATCGCGGATCGCTGACCGAGCGTCACAGGCGCTGCGATGCCAGCCATCCCGACAGTGCGAGTTCCAGCAACACGGCAGCCGTTACAGCGACGAAGATCCAGTCGCGACTACGGACACGTTCAGCGGTTGAGATGAGCACACGCAACACCGGTGTCGCCATCAGCAAGACGAGGCCGCACTGCAGCAGTGTCTTGGAAAAGGACGTATCGGGGTTCGCCAGGTGAAGCCCGAGACCGGCGATCAGGGCCGCGGCGCTGACCGTTACGGCGGCTACTCCCATCCAGGCGAAACGGGTTTCGAGACTTCGAGCACTCATCCCACGACGCTCCGGTACAGATAAATGAGCGAGACCGCGGCAAGCACGCCGGCCATCAGCATCTTCAGTCCTTTGGCGTTGGTCCTGGGGGAGAACCACAGCCCGGCCCGTGAACCGAGCAGCACGCCCATCACCCCAGCCGCGGCGAGTGGCGCGATCACGTGACCTCGCATGTAGTAGATCGGCGCTGAGCCGAGCGCAGTGACGCCGATCATTGCGGCAGTGGTCGCGGCGGCCGCGCGCATCGGGATGCCGCACCAGGCGTTGAGCGCGGGGACCTGCAGGATGCCGCCCCCGATCCCGAAAAGCCCCGAGACGATGCCCCCGGCGAAAGATACGCCGAGTCCGGTGCCAAGACGGCGCACGCGGTATACCACTTCCCTTCCGCTCTCCCCCTCGAAGAAGCGGCCCCCCAAAGTCCCAGGCTCGACGGACGTGTCGAGTATGACGTTGCGCCGATCGAGGCGGCCGATCATGACGACTGCGATCACGGCAGTGATGGCGGCAAAGATCACGTACAACGTACCGACAGGAAGGCGGCGTACGAGCAGCGCCCCGATGATGCCGCCGGCCACCGCCGGTATCTGGAGCAGCATACCGAGCCGCAGGTTCAGAAGCTTGCGTGAGTCGGCGCTGGCAGCGACGGCGTTCGACGTGGCGATGACGGTCATCAGGCTGATGCCCGAGGCGGTCCTCATCGGGAAACCCAGCCCGACGTTCAGGAGAGGGATCAGAAAGACGCCGCCGCCGATTCCGAGCATCGCGCCAAGACACCCGGCCACGGCTCCAGCGGCCAGGATGACGAACAGAAGAGTGACGGAAATCTCGGGCAAAGACGTGGTGTTATGATGCGCGGAGCCGGGGAGATTTTACTGCATGTACCTGCGATTCTTCGACGACGGACTCGCCCAGACGTCGTTCCTGCTTGCATGCCCGCGCACCCGCGAAGCACTGATCATCGATCCGCGCCGCGACGTCGACGTCTATGTCGAAGCGGCGCGGGCGCAGGGCTTGCGGATTCAGTATTCGATCGAAACGCACGTGCACGCCGACTTCGCCTGCGGATCCCGCGAACTGCTCGCGATCGGATCGCGGACGATATCCGGCCCCGGCTCGAATCTTCGCTACCCCCACCACGAGGTGCACGACGGCGAACGGCTCCGCGCCGGGGATATTTCGATCGAGTTCATGCACACCCCCGGTCACACGCCGGAACACATCTCGATCCTCGTCAATCAACCTGACCAGCCGACCCGCATCTTTACCGGCGATACGCTCTTCGCCGGCGCGGTCGGACGCCCCGACCTGCTTGGCGAGAAGCAGACGCGGGCGCTGGCCGGCAGCCTGTATGACTCGCTCTTCAACAAGCTGTTGAAGCTCGACGACGGGATCGAGGTTCATCCCGGCCACGGAGCCGGCTCGCTGTGCGGTGCCGGTATCAGCAGCGAACCGCATTCGACGATTGGCCACGAGCGGCGCTTCAATCCAATGCTTCAGCACACCGATCGCGACGACTTCAT
>Ga0126305_10001286_pt1 | contig 11108 bp, 11 predicted proteins | sample Plot26_FD_92536 | JGI IMG/M metagenome (GOLD analysis project Ga0126305, IMG submission 92536) | Serpentine soil microbial communities from UC McLaughlin Reserve, CA, USA - Plot26 | ecosystem: Environmental > Terrestrial > Soil > Grasslands | place: USA: UC McLaughlin Reserve, Lake County... | reverse complement strand
GCTCACGAGCGGCCTGCCGCAGCAGCATTGCTACGTCAACGTGCTGCGCGAGGCGATGGCGGTGGATCAACACGAATCCTGCGGCGTCTACTTCGGCACCACCGGGGGACAGGTGTACGCGTCTCGTGATTCCGGTGACACCTGGGAGCCAATCGTCAGAGACCTGCCGGCGGTGCTGTCGGTCGAGGCGCAGACGCTGCCATGAGCGGCTCCATGTGCACCTCCGTCCGGGTCATCCTGCCGGCCCACCTGCGGGCGCTGGTGAGGGTCCAGGGCGAGATCTGCGTCGACGTCGATGGTGAGGTCACGCAGCGAGCGGTGCTCGACGCTGTCGAAGCGGAGTTTCCAACACTTCGCGGCACAATCCGCGACCGGGTGACGGCGAGGCGGCGGCCCTTCGTGCGGTTCTACGCTTGTGAAACGGATCTGTCCCACGAGGAGCCGGATGCGCCGCTGCCGGAGCGTGTGGCCCACGGTGAGGAGCCGTTCATGGTTGTCGGCGCGATGGCCGGCGGCTGAAGCTTGGTGCAGGTTGGGGGGCCGTGGGGGCTCAAAGGGAGCCGCCAAGCTCATCCTCGATGTGCACCCGGATGATCTCATCGAAGGAACTTTCGGCGGCGAAGCCCAAGCGCTTCGCCCGCGTCGCCTCCAGGGCCGGGGCCCAGGTCTCAACGATCCGCATGATCGACTCATCCGGCTCGCGGCGGATCAGTCGCACCGCCTGCTCTCCCGCAACCCGGCGCAGCGCTTCGATCTGCTCTCCAACCGTGGCGCTGAGACCAGGCATAGACAGCGTTCGTCGCGGGCCGACCTCCCGACCATCGAGCTCGGCCGCCCGGACCAGGAACTGCACCGCTGAGCGGGGCGACGCATGCCAGTGCCGGACGGTCTCTGGGACCGGCAAAACCGCCTCCTGTCCGACTAGCGGCTCCCGCAGGATGCTCGAAAAGAAGCCGGAAGCGGCTTTGTTCGGTCTCCCCGGACGGATGCAGATGGTGGGCAGCCGGATCCCGATGCCGTCGAGGAATCCGCGACGGGAGTAATCGGCGAGCAGAAGCTCTCCGATTGCCTTCTGGGTGCCGTAGCTGGTGAGCGGCGTTTCGTGGAAGTCCTCCGGAATGGGATTGGGCAGTGGGGCGCCGTAGACAGCAATCGAGGAAGTGAAGACCAAACGAGGCTGATAACCGCTGAGGGTGCACGCCGCCCGGACGGCCTCGAACAAGCCCCGAGTGCCGTCGAGATTGACCCGGTAACCCTTCTCGAATTCGGTCTCAGCCTCACCTGACACCACCGCCGCGAGATGGAAGATTACATCGGGCTGACCCTCCACCAGCCGCTCGGCCTCGCCCGGCGCCGCGAGATCCGTGGCCACCAACTGGATCCGACCCACGTCGCCTGCAGGCTGCTGCGGGCGAACGACGTCGGCCAGCGTCAACCGTTCGACGGCGGCACCTGCAAGGTGCCCATCAGCGACCAGCCGGGCAGTCAACTTACGACCGATCATGCCGGCCGCGCCCAAGATCAGGACGTGCACAACACTTCCCTCCCACACAGGCGGGGTTGCCTCATCCACCTTTACGACGGTCGCCTAGCCGCTCGAGGCTACGACTGCAGCAACAGCCTAGAAGGTGCTGCGCCAATCCCACCGCCTGAAACAGCTCGTCCAAGGCAAGCCATTCCGCTCGCTGCCCGTGACATGGGAGCAGCCGACAGTGAAGGCATGACTGTCCGGCTTGAACAGTGGCCGGTCGTCGGAAGGCCAACACGTCCACCTCCAGCGCACCGGACCCGCACACTGGTTCTTGTGAGCGCACCGCACGAGCTGATGAATAGGTACCGCAGCGCGTTTGCCAGGGCTGACCTACAAGCGCTTATGGACTGCTTCAGCTTTCCGCTGCAGGTCATCAGCGCCGATCGTGCCGGGGCATCCGTGTCCGTCGCGGCCGCCGAGAACTGGCCGGATGTCCTACAGAGGCTGCTCGATGCCTATCAGCGTTTGGGCGTTGTGGATGCGGCTCCCTTGGACCTCACAATCGACGAGCCGATGACGTCGGTCGCTCTGGTGCGGGCACACTGGGCCTTGCAGCGCGAGGATGGCGATTCGGTCTACGACTTCAGCGCCGTCTACACCCTGATACGCGTCGATGGCCAGCTCCGGATTGTTGCGATCGCTCATGACGAGCTGCCGGCACTCCAGGCAGCGATTCGCGTGACCTCGCCGTGAGGCGCGGCTAGGCGGCTGCGTCTGATTCTGACGTGAGACAGTTTGATCACTTCGAACATCGGCGACCGAACACCGGCAACCCTTCCGGTAAGGAGGGCCATGAATCTCGAGAAGGTCATTTTCGGCTTCTTCGTGCTGCTCGCGGCAACGCTCAACTTCGGGTTCTTCATCGGTGATATCTCCAATCCCGATGTCCACAACATCTACGAGCTGTTTGCGGCGCTGGCTGTCAGCCTGATCGCCACGGTGCTGAAGTTCGGCGATCGGACCCAAATCGGCGCGGTGCACCTGGCCACCAGCCTGGTAGCGGACCTGCAGCTCATCGCGGCCGTGGTCGTGTGGGTGTGGGCCGAGGAGATTTCCGCGGCTGGCATCACTGTGGGCTCCACAGCCAGCGTGGTGTCCCTATCCGGGGGCGCGCTGCTGGCCAACCTCGTCTCGGTCGTGCTGCTGCTGACGGAGACCGTTACCTTCCATCGTGGATAAGGCGGTGCACCAGTGAGCAACCCCCTGTTGATCTTCTGGGCTCAGCTGTTCAGCCGTCGCGAGCCTGTCGGCCGCGTTTCGTCCCGCGTGCACGTCGAGTCGTCTGTCCAGGCATCCTCGACCATCTTTCTGGTGATGCGGCGAATGCGGGCGCCGCTGATCACTCTCATCGTCATCTTCTTCGTCAGCGTCGTCGGCCTGACGTTGATCCCCGGTATCGACCCGGCCGGCCGACCGGCGCGTCTCAGTCTGTTCGAGTCGTTCTACTTCACGAGTTATACGGCGACCACTATTGGGTTCGGCGAGCTGCCGTGGCCGTTCACACCTGGGCAGCGACTCTGGGTCACCTTCTCGATTTACCTCTCGGTGGTCGGCTGGGCGTACGCAATCGGCTCGCTACTGACGCTGCTCCAGGACCGGTCCTTCCGGCAGGCGCTGGCGCTGCGGCGGTTCACCCGCAAGGTGGCGCGCCTTCGTGAGCCGTTTCTGTTGGTGGCCGGTTACGGACGCGCTGGGGAGCTGCTCGCCGAGTCGTTCGACGCGCTCGGCCAGCAGCTCGTCGTGATCGACGAGTCGTCCGAGCGGGTCGACGCCCTCGATCTGGGGTCGTATCACGCGGACATCCCAGGCCTCGTTGCCGACGCTGCCAATCCGCACCACCTGAGCGCAGCCGGTCTCGACCATCCGTGCTGCGCCGGCGTGTTGGCCCTCACCAGTGACGACGAGACCAACCTCGCCATCACCATGACGGCCGCGCTGCTGCGTCCCGACCTGCCCGTCGTCTCACGGACCGTTTCGGCTCCAATCGCGGACCGGATGCGTGCGTTCGGAACGCCAGCCGTGGTCAACCCGTTCGACCGATTCGGCGAGCATCTGCGGCTCGCGCTGCACGCGCCGGCGTCCTACCAACTCCTCACCTGGCTGGAGGCAGGTCCTGGTGCGGAGCTGCCCACGCGCGGCCATCCGCCAACCGAAGGCGGATGGGTGATGTGCGGATACGGTCGCTTCGGCCGGGAAGTCACCGCGGATTTGCGGGCGGCGGGCCTCGAGGTCTCCATCATCGAACCGGCCGAGCGGGGGGAGCCAGAGCCAGGAGTTATCGTCGGGGACGCCTCGGAAGCCGAGGTGCTGGATCGGGCCGACGTCACGGGAGCCGTCGGTCTGGTGGCGGGGACCGACAACGACACGACGAACCTCTCCATGCTTGCCTCCGCGCGCCGACTCAATCCCGAACTGTTTCTCGCGGCCCGCCAGAACCGGCCAACGAGCGCAGCCCTGTTCGAGGCGATGGGGGTCGACGCCCTCCTGGTGCCTACCGAGGTGGTTGCGCACGAGGTGTACGCACAGGTCAGCACGCCAATGCTGTGGCGATTCATTCAGGAGATGCCGGCGCGGGGGGACCAGTGGGCGGCTGATCTCATCCAGCGGCTCCGGCGCAACTGCGGTCACGAGCTCCCCGCCCTCTGGAAGGTCAAGCTTGACCGGGACCAGGCACCGGCACTAGCCGGCTGGCTCGCTGAAGGCAAAGTTGCCCTTGGTGACCTGCTGCGGAGTCCGGAGGATCGGGAGCGCCGGCTCCGGGTCGTGCCGTTGCTGCTACTCCGCGGCGGCGATGCCGTCCTGACACCCGACGGTGAGATGGTCCTGGCCCGTGACGACGAGCTGTTGTTTGCCGGGCAGAGCTCTGAAAGGCGAGAACTGGAGAGCACGATGGTGGTCGACTCGACCGGAGCGTACGTGCTGTTCGATCAGCACATTCCATCGAGTTGGGTGTGGCGCAAGTTGTCCCGGAAACACCCCACGCTTAGCACACTTGACGACCGTGAAGGCGTTACCAGCCGCCGAGGCTAGGCCTTACCTGTGGGTGAACGACCACCTCGATCGGCTCTGTGCGTCCACGAATGTCCACGGTGCGCCGCTCGAGCTGGTCGGTCGCCATGTTTGCGGCCTTGGCGGCTGCCACACTCACGATCACCTCCCCTGCAACGGCAGCCGATGCCAGTCGCGCCGTGATGTTGACGACATCCCCGAGCGCCGTGAAGTCGTCGACCGTTGTGCCCAAGCCGGTGGCTCCAACAAATGCTTCGCCGGTGTGGACAGCTGTTCCTGCTGGAATGGACATCGCTGGCGTGGTGCTGGGCCGTGCTGCTCCCTCGGCCAAGTCGATTGCGGCTGCTACCGCTAGTGCGGCGTGGTCCGGCCCGCTGATTCCGCCGAAGAAGAGCCCGATAACCTCGTCGCCGACCACTTTGTCGACGATGCCGTCATGAGCAACGATGGAATCGGATGCCAATCGATAGAAGCGGTCGAGGAACGTGTGGAAGTCGGCCGGGCGCATTCGTTCTCCCATCGCAGTCGAGCCGCGGATGTCGGAAAACAGCAGCGTGATCGGGATCTCTACCCCTGTCATCTTCTGTTTGCGAAGCACAGCTATGCATCTCGTGCAGAGAGCCGGATTGCCGGAGGATTGGGCGTACCCCGCATGCCTGAAAACGAGGCCACCCAGCCCGGCGAACGGAGCCTCGCAAATCTTGCAGCGTGGATCGGACGGAATTCGCCGGAATGCCCGCCGCTGCTTGGCCAGGCCAGAACTCTCCCCAGTAAGCACGGCCCGGACTTGTTCAGGAGTCCATCCCTCGGCCGCCACCTAATCAAGTTACGCCGGAAGTCGCCAAGCCGTCTTCGATGTGACCGATGCCTTTGCGATGGAGCGACGTCCGGAAGCCGCGGGGCCGCTGCCTTCATCAACGGCACCGGCACCGGCCAGCCGTGGGCATCCCCGCCCTGGAACCCGGTGGGGGGGTGGTGCGGCCTGCGGTAGCCAGAGCCGGAGGTTTGCGACCGGGTCTGGCGACCTCGGGGTCGGCAGGCGTGGAGGCCGCCGCGGACCTTGACAGTGACAGCTCGACGGCTGAGCTCCGCCGTTCCCGGCATGCTGGTGGTTATTCATCCACCGGTATCGGTGGGTGATTAACCACCATCGGGGCGGTTGTCAATTGTTGTCGGGATGTTGTGGTTGTGGTGGAACAGGTTGGTGGGGTCGTAGCGGGCCTTGACTCCGACCAGCCTGTCCCACGTCGACCCCGGGTAGGCCTGGCGGACCTGTGCCGTGTCCTGGTCGGTGAGGAAGCCGACATAGGCGCCGTCGTCGCGTTGGTGCAGGGCCGCCGCGAACTGGTCGACCCAGGCCTGGCGCACCGGCTTGTCAGCCGGCCCGTCGTAGAAACTGGCGACGTTGGCCATGATCGCCGAGCGGCGGTGGGCAAAGGCGGTCGCCTCGACGGGTACGCGCGCCATAGCCCCGCCCAGCACACGCAGTTGCGCCACCCGCAAGCTCGCGTCCGATGATTCCAGGTGTCCGAGGATCGTCTCGGCCGCGTTGTGATCGATGCGGTCGAGGAACATCGTGTGCCCCACGGCGGCAGGGTGGTAGTTGGGATCCTCGGGCGGGTAGATCTCCGGATAGGCCATCGGCTTGACCAGGTCGGCGAGCGGGGTGGCCAGTGCACGGAACGGCGCGACTGCGCGCTGCCCTTCTTCGACGTCGCCGGCGTAGACCATCAGGCCAAGGATGATCAGCTGGCCGTGCTGCTCGGCTGGAATGAATGGCAGCGGTGGCGCGGGCATGACGTTGGCGATCGTGGACAACTCCTCAGGAGCCGCCTCGGCCAGGGCAATGAATTCGGCGAGCACGTCGGCACTGGCCGGCAACAGCAGCATCCCACCGACGACTTGGCCTAGCGGGTGCAATCGAAACTGGAACCTTGTCGCCACGCCGAAGTTACCTCCACCGCCGCGCAACGCCCAAAACAAGTCCGGGTGGTCCTGGGCGTTGGCACGCAGCAGCTCTCCATCGGCGGTCACCACCTCGGCGGCCATCAGGTTGTCGATGGTCATGCCGTACTTTCTGACCAGGTAGCCGACGCCGCCAGCCAGGGTGATCCCGCCGATGCCGACGGAGCCGGTGTCGCCGAACCCGGTAGCGAGGCCGTGCGCCGCCGCGGCGGTGGTGTACTCCCCGGCGGTCAGGCCGGGCTCGGCCCACGCGGTGCGCCCCTCCGCGTCGACCTCGAGCGCGCGCATCGCCGAGAAGTCCAACACGATCCCGCCGTCGACGACGCAGTTCCCGGCGGGGCTGTGACCACCGCTGCGGATCGCCAGCTCCAGCCCCGTTTCCCGCGCCAGCGCGACGACCGCGGCGACGTCCGCCGCGTCGGCGGCCTGGACGATCGCCTGAGGGCGGCGGTCGAAGCCGCCGTAGAAGGTCGTGCGCGCCTGGTCGTAGGCCGGATGATCCGGCGTAACCACCTGGCCTCTCACCTGCCCACGCAGTCGAGAGATCGAGATGCCGTTCAGCTCGGAGAGCGCCATCGCAAACGTTCCTTCCATGGTCGGAAACAGCCTCAGGTGTCCTGCCATCGCCGACGGCGAACGTCGGCACACGTTGAGCCATTGCCCTTCAGACTCCGGGCGGACGCAGAACTCATCGAAAGGGAGGGCGTCCGCTTATGAGGTGGCCGGACCTCGGCTGACAGCTTTCGTGTAGGAAAGGAAGCAGGTCTGAGGTTCTGAACAACCGCTCGAACAATCGGTCTGGTTTCGGAACCACCAACTGCGCCGCACCGAATCGGCCGCGGACCCCTGTCACGGCGCTAACCGCGCCAGGGAAGCGACACGAAGGAGTTGAAATGGCAAGAATCGGTGTCCAAGCCATGATGCTCAAGAACGAGTTCGAGGCTGATGGTGCGTTCACAACGCTGAAGAGGCTGAACGAACTGGGTTTCAACGTCGTGGAGATCTCCCAGATTTCCATGTCGGAAGCCAACGTCGGCGAGATCGACCGAGCGAGGGCCGAGTTGGGCATGGAGATCGCCGCTCTATCAGCGGCACTGGAGACTCCGGTCGGTACGCCCGGTGACTCGCTCATGAACGATTTCGACAAGATCGTGGCGGACTGCATGCGGCTGGTGTGCCGGCTCGTACGCATGGGCATGATGCCGCTCTGGGCCATGGCCTCCAAAAGGGCTCTCCTCGACTTCTGCAGCAGGAGCAACGAGATGGCCGCCCGGCTTGCCGAGCACGGAATCGCCTTGTACTACCACAACCACCACATCGAGTTCGCCAAGTATGACGGCGAATTCATCTTGGACATCATCCGGGAGAGTGCGCCATTGTTGAAGTTCGAGCTGGATGTCCACTGGATTCATCGCGGCGGAAAGGACCCGGTGACCGTTCTCAAGGACTACGCCGGGCTGGTGGACCTCGTCCATCTGAAGGACTACCGCATTGGTCAGCTCCCTCGAACGCCTACGAGTTCCAGCAGGCAGGTGATTTCCAGGCCTTCAGGACGGCATTCGAAGGAGTGGTTCAGTTCGCGGAGGTCGGGGAAGGCAATCTCGACTTTCAGTCGATCATCGATCAAAGCCTGTCCAGCGGGGCGAAATATCTGCTCGTCGAGCAGGACAACCAGTACGGTCGCGATCCCTTTGACTGCCTCGCCACTTCCCGTGACAACCTCATCGCGCTCGGCTACGGCCCTCTCTTCTGAGGGGCCTAACCCCACTGCGATCTAGACAGCTCGATCACAGGTCAGCTGCCGGGAACCGCGCATCGTTTACGGCCGACTACACGAGTAGACCTGCCACTGATGTCGGCGGCAACACCAGAGGACCGATCGCTTGGCTGACTTCGTCTCTCTCTCTCTCTCTCTCTCTCTCTCTGAGCAGATGTTGACCTGGGCTCAGTAGTTGATCAACAACGACCTCTGGGGATCGTGCCGTCCTTCAATCAGGCGAACAGTCCTTGAGCGAGACCGCATAGACAGTGAGTGGGTGATCACCTGGTGCGACTCGAACCGAACTCCCTTGAGCAGGGCTCCATCGGTGACACCGGTCGCGGCAAAGAAGACGTTGTCGCTGGAGACCAGGTCCGATGTCGTCAAGATTCGCTCTAAGTCGTACCCGCCCTCCAGCGCGGCTTGCCTTTCGGTGTCATTGCGCGCGATGAGCCGGCCCAGCATTTCTCCGCCGAGGCAACGGAGCGCACAGGCAGCCAACACACCCTCCGGAGTGCCACCGGTGCCAACCAACAGGTCTACACCGGTCTCTGGCGCGGCGGCCATGATTGCGCCGGCTACGTCTCCGTCCGGCAGGAATCGGATTCGAGCGCCTGCCGCGCGGATTTCGTTGACCAGTGCTTCATGCCTCGGCCGGTCGAGAACGGCCGCGGTGAGGTCGGAAATCCTCCGGTCAGCGTGCCGGGCAATCTTACCGAGCGTGTCGGCAATCGGAGCGTCAAGATCAACTTGTTCAACCACCGCAGCAGGAACCACGAGCTTATGCATGTAGACCGCCGGTCCTGGATCGAACATCGTGCCGCGCGGGGACACACCTAGCACGCTCACTGCATCCGGAAGGCTCTTGGCCGTGAGAGTGGTGCCATCGACGGGGTCAACGGCGATGTCTAGGCCGGGCCCAGTGCCGTCGCCGACCTGCTCGCCGTTGAACAGCATCGGTGCTTCGTCCTTCTCACCCTCCCCGATCACGACAACACCGTTCATCCGAACCGAGCCGAGCACCGGGCGCATCGCGTCCACAGCGGCCCGGTCGACCTGTTCTTTGTCACCAAAACCCATGTATCGCGAGCAAGCGATGGCAGCCGCCTCAGTTGCCCGCACCAACTCCAGAGCGAGATTGCGGTCAGGGTCGGTCTGGTTGGCACGCGGGCCAGCCGCTGGTCTCTGATCTGAGTTTGCGTTGTTGGTCTCTGCGCTCATGAGGATTACGTCCGTTTCTGGGTGCCGGAGGATGCTGAATCAGTCGGTTGAGCTGACGAAGAGACAGGTGTCACGGCAACTTTGTCATAACCGATCAGGTTGATAGAACCACGGGCTGGGCTTCTGAGGTCAGGGTGAGCGCTGTGGAGGGTGCGACCGTGTTCGTCGCCGGCCACAATGCGAAGCGCGTGAAAGCCCTTGTTGCGGAAATCAACGGCAAATCTCTGTCGTTGAGGCGTAGGTCCGCAGAGTTTTCGACCACGACTGGCAAAAGTGCCGCGAACATTGCGAATTGAATTGAGGGGCAGAATATTCAGCGATTGCTGTGAACTTTTTCGCATTGCCCGGTCAGAGGAGAAACGCCAATTCGTCACCAGCGGTGGTGGGTACGAATTCGCCGTGGCCTCGATCTGATGACGGAGGATCGACAGGTTGCTTTATTTACAACCGAAATCTGGACGCAATCTCCCGCCGTGACTACTGTAGCTTTCTGGGGGGGACTTGTTCTTGACTCTGGGGACATCGGTGCCGCTCCGTCGAGCAAGGAGCCATTGTGCCAAGGTATATCGTCCACTCCGGTGACACCCTCGCCGCTATCGCTACCCGATTCGGCGTGGAGTTGGCGGCCCTCCGGGCCGCGAACCCGCAGATTCCCGGTCCGGACCGGATCTTTTCCGGACAGGTGGTCACGATTCCGGGCAGCTCCCCGGCGCCCGGATCGGACTACGTGGTTCAGTCCGGTGACACCCTCACCGCTATCGCTACCCGATTCGGCGTGGAGTTGGCGGCCCTCCGGGCCGCGAACCCGCAGATTCCCGGTCCGGACCGCATCTTCCCAGGACAGATCATCACCGTCACGTCCGTGGTCACCTATGTGCGGCACGATATTTGGACTCTGGATCAGATCGATCAATGGCACCCGACCATCTACGCATACGCACGTGGGGTGAGAGTTCTCATGGACCGGTCGAATGTCAATCGGCTGGACCCGATCGGTTGGCAGTATCAATCCGACGTCCACGGCACCGCTGTTAACCGGGATAGATTCCGCAACCAATGTCAGCACTTCACGTGGTTCTTCCTACCCTGGCACCGCATGTACCTCGAGTGGTTCGAGCGGATCATCAGGTCCGCGATTGCTGAACTCGCCGATATCGACGATGAGACCAAGAGGACGTGGGCACTTCCGTATTGGAACTACAGCAGCGATGATGCCGCGCGTCGACGTCTACCGCGGGCGTTTTTGGATATGACCCTTCCCGATGGCGTCACGCCCAATCCTTTGCGGGTACGCGGCCGCAACCTCAACAACGGCTCGGCGTTACCGGTCCAGGATGTCGGATTGAGAAACGCGCTTGCGCCGGTGTCTTTCGCCGGAGTAGGCGGATTCGCCGGTGGCCGTACGGGATTCAGCCACGCCGGGGAGGATCCGGGTTCATCGCCAGGTCCGCTCGAAGTGCCTCCGCACGGCGCTGTACACGTCCAGGTTGGCGGACTCATGGCTGCGTTCAATACTGCAGCGCTGGATCCTATTTTCTGGCTTCATCACGCGAACATCGATCGGCTGTGGGAGGTTTGGCGCGGATTTTTCGACGATTCGAACACCACCGAGACGGCATGGCT
>Ga0126305_10001284_pt1 | contig 11121 bp, 8 predicted proteins | sample Plot26_FD_92536 | JGI IMG/M metagenome (GOLD analysis project Ga0126305, IMG submission 92536) | Serpentine soil microbial communities from UC McLaughlin Reserve, CA, USA - Plot26 | ecosystem: Environmental > Terrestrial > Soil > Grasslands | place: USA: UC McLaughlin Reserve, Lake County... | reverse complement strand
TGGCGCTCGCAGGACGCGTTTCGGGATGTCGTCGAGCGCTGGCGGGCGGCAGGCTTCGACGAGCTGATCGTGTACTACCCGCCCGAGACCGCGATGCCGGAGGGAGCCGTGACGCCAGGCGTCTTCGAGCGCGCCGTAGATCTCGTGCGAGAGGTGTAGGCGCCCGCACGTCGAACGGACGCGCATGGCCAAGCGCCGCAAGCGACGGACCCTGCGCCCACGTACCCCCGCGCGCACGAAGAAGCGGAAGCAGTCGCGCGGACACCATCACCCCGAGCTGGTCGGGCTCGGGCTCGTCGCCGTCGGGATCTTCCTTGCCGTCGTGCTCTACCTCGGTTGGGACGGCGGGCAGGTGGGCGGGTGGATCGCGGACGGGCTGCGCGACCTCGTCGGCTATGCGGCCTACGTGCTTCCCGTCGCGGCGATCGCGATCGGCGGCCTGATGGTCGGGCGGAGCGCCCTCGTCGACCTACGGCCCTTCAGGACCGGCGTCGCCGTCGCCTCGACCGGCCTGCTGCTCGTCCTCGGGGAGGAGTGGGGCGGTTTCGTCGGTCAAGGTCTCCAGACCGTCGTGGCACGCCTACTCGGCGACACGGGCGCGCTCATCCTCGGCGCCACGGCCCTCGTCTTCGGCGCCCTGCTCGTCACGGGCGCCTCGCTCGGCGCGCTGCTGCGGCACTCGGGTAGCGCTGTCCGCAGGGCAGGCACCGTCGCACGCCGGTCGCTCGACCGCCAGGAGCGGCCCGTGCGGCGGCGCCCCGCCCTGAACGTCGTCCCGCCGGTCCCGAGTCTCGCCGAGCCGCACGGCCCGCCGGTGGACGCGGTCTCGGAATTCCCCGACGTGGTCGGCGCGAGCGCCCCGCCTCTCGTCCCCGAGCCGGAGGACGAGCCTTCGCAGGAGCAGCTCTTCGAGCGCGAGCCGCCGGTCGCTGGCGCCTACCGACTTCCCGATCGCACCCTCCTCCGGGCCTCGCCGCAACCGCGCGTCACCCAGCCCAAGGGCGGCGCCCAGGTGGCGGACGCGCTCGTCCAGGCGCTCGCGCACTTCGGAATCGACGCGACGGTCGTCGGCGAGATCGCAGGACCCCGCGTCACGCGCTACGAGCTGAAGCTTGCGCCCGGGACGAAGATGTCGAAGGTCGCTGCGCTCAAAGACGATCTCTCGTACGCGCTGGCCACCACGGAGATCCGGATCCTGGCGCCGATCCCGGGTAAGCAGGCGGTCGGCGTCGAGGTGCCGAACCTGAGCCCGAACCTCGTCACGCTCGGCGACGTCTTCGACGACCTGCCCGGAAGCGCGAGCCCGCTATCGGTCTGGCTCGGCAAGGACATCTCGGGCAACGCCGTCTGGACCGACCTCGCGCGGATGCCGCACCTCCTGATCGCCGGCACGACGGGCTCGGGCAAATCGGGCTGCGTGAACACGATGCTGACGTCGATCCTGCTGCGCTCGACGCCCGACGATGTCCGCCTGATCCTCATCGACCCGAAGCGGATCGAGCTCTCCTACTACGAGCGCATCCCGCACCTGCTGACGCCGGTCGTCTCGAGCCCGAAGGAGGCGTCGGCGGTGCTCACCAACGTCGTCGCGGAGATGGAGCGCCGCTACGAGCGCCTCAGCGGCGCGCGGGCGCGCAACCTGCCCGAGGCGAACCGCAGCTTCCGCAGCCGTGGCGAGCAGACCCTGCCGTACCTGCTCGTCGTGATCGACGAGCTCGCCGACCTGATGATGGTCTCGCCACAGGCGGTCGAGGACGCCGTCATCCGGCTCGCACAGAAGTCGCGCGCCGTCGGCATCCACCTCGTGCTCGCCACGCAGCGGCCGTCCGTCGACGTCATCACGGGCATGATCAAGGCGAACGTGCCCTCGCGGATCGCGTTCGCCGTCTCGAGCCAGACCGACTCCCGCGTGATCCTCGACGCGGCCGGCGCCGAGAGCCTGCTCGGCCAGGGCGACATGCTCTTCAAGCCGCTCGGCACCTCGCGCCTCCAACGCCTCCAGGGCGCCTACGTCAGCGAGGAGGAGATCGCGCTCGTCGTCGACCAGTGCCGCGACCAGCGCGAGCAGGAGCTCGACGAGACCCTGCTCGAGCCCGCGGAAGCGCCCGTCGCCGAGGGGGAGCGCGCGGACGACGACTTCGACCCCGATTCCGACCCGCTGCTGGACAAGGCGATCGAGATCGTCGTCACCACCCAGACCGCGTCCGTATCGCTGATCCAGCGCCGCCTACGGGTCGGATACACGCGCGCAGGCCGCCTGATCGACATGCTGGAACGGCGCGGAATCATCTCCGGCTACGAGGGATCGAAGCCGAGACGGGTGCTCGTCACCGAGAATGATCTAACCCGCGTCGTCGCACCGTAAATCCTTACAAAAGCGCGTTAGAGTTCCGCGTCCAAGACCCGGGCGCGCACGTTTCAGTGCGCGCTCTTTCCAGTGCAATTGAGGGAGGTTTCAGTGAAGGTACGCAGGCTGATCCCGCTCGGGATCGTGGCGGTCGCCGCTGTAGTGATCGCCGCGATCGCTGCTCTTGCGGCGAGCGGGTCGAGCGATGCGGCTCCAGGGCAGGGCACCGTCCGCATCGGGCTCGTGAGCGACGTCGGTCGCTTCAACGACCGCTCGTTCAACCAGTCCGCACTCGAGGGGCTCAAGCGGGCGCAGAGGACGCTGGGCGTGAAGGGCCGCCCGGTGGAGTCCCGCCAGACGAGCGACTACGTCCCGAACCTGGCGTCGCTCGCGCGTCAGGGTTACAACCTGACGGTCTCGGTGGGCTTCCTGCTCGCCGATTCGACCAACACCGTGTCGAAGCGGTTCAAGAACTCGAAGTTCGCGATCATCGACTACTCGGTCAAGGCGCCGCCGTTCAAGGGCAACAAGAACGTCCAGGGCCTGACCTTCGCGACGAACGAGAACAGCTACATGATCGGTTGCCTGGCCGCTCTCATGGCCCAGCGTGACGGCGACAAGCACATCAGCGCCGTCGGCGGGATCAAGCTGCCGACCGTCGACATCTTCATCGCCGGCTACCGCGCGGGCGCCCGCAAGTGCGTTCCCGGCACGATCGTCGACATCGGCTACTCGCAGGACTTCGTCGCCCAGGACAAGTGCAAGGAGATTGCGCTCAACCAGATCGCCCAGGGCTCGAAGGTCGTCTTCCAGGTGGCCGGCGGCTGCGGCCTCGGCGCACTCGACGCGGCCAAGGAGCAGAACGTCTGGGGCATCGGCGTCGACCGCGACCAGAAGTTCCTCGGTCGCCACATCATGACCAGCGCGGTCAAGAGGGTCGACCAGTCGGTGTACCTGACGACCAAGGCCGTCAAAGACGGCAAGTTCAAGGGCGGAACCGACGCGGTGTTCAACCTCAAGAACGCCGGCGTCGGCGTCGGCAAGATCGACGCCCGCGTGCCGAAGGCGTTCATCAAGCGCATGAACGCGCTCAAGCCGCTGATCATCAGCGGGAAGATCAAGGCGCCCTCGAAGCTCTAGGGCGAACTTCAGGGAATCCTGAGCGAGGGGGCGGCGAGAGCCGCCCCCTCGTCGTCTGGGGGTAGCATCGCCGCGGAACTCGGCGACAAGGGGGGTGTTGTTGTGCGGAAGACGCACGGGCTCGCAGCGCTACTCGCCTGCGTGCTGCTGGCAGTCGGGGTGACGGCCTGCGGCGGAGACGACGACGAAGGGGGCGGCGCCGCCGCCACGACGACGGAGGCCTCGACCGACACCGGAGGCGGGGCCGAGGAGATCACCGTCGGCGTCGTCAGCGACGTCGGTCGCTTCAACGACCGCTCGTTCAACCAGTCCGCCCTCGAGGGCCTGCACAAGGCCGAGTCCGACCTCGGCGCCAAGATCCGCCCGATCGAGTCGCGGCAGACGGCGGACTACGTCCCGAACCTGTCCACACTCGCGCGCCAGGACTACGACGTCGCGATCGGCGTCGGCTTCCTGCTCGCCGAGGCCGTCAACACGACCGCGAAGCAGTTTCCCGACAACAACTTCGCGATCATCGACTACTCGGTGAAGGCGCCGCCGTTCAAGAGCAATCCGAACGTCCGCGGCCTGACCTTCGCGACGAACGAGAACAGCTACATGATCGGCTGCCTCGCGGCCCTCATGGCCGAGCGCGAGGGTGGCCAGAAGATCATCAGCGCGGTCGGCGGGATCAAGCTGCCCACCGTCGACATCTTCATCGCCGGCTACCAGGCGGGCGCGAAGAAGTGCGTGCCCGGCACGCGTGTCCTGATCGGCTACTCGCAGGACTTCGTCGCCCAGGACAAGTGCAAGGAGATCGCGCTGAACCAGATCGCCCGCGGCTCGAAGGCCATCTTCCAGGTCGCGGGTGGCTGCGGGCTCGGCGCGCTCGACGCGGCCAAGGAGCGCGCGATCTGGGGAATCGGCGTCGACCGCGACCAGTCCGATCTCGGCGCGCACATCCTCACGAGCGCCGTCAAGCGGGTGGACCAGTCGGTCTACCTCACCGCCGAATCGGTCCAGAAGGGTGAGTTCAAGGGCGGCGAGGATGCTGTCTTCAACCTCGAGAACGAGGGCGTCGGGATCGGCAAGATCTCGCCGAAGGTGCCGAAGGAGTTCAAAGACAAGATGAACGAGCTGAAGCCGCAGATCGTCGACGGCACGATCAAGGTGCCCGCATCGCTCTAGCGCGTTGAAGTTGCGGGGGTCGCTTCCGCCCCGTCAGAATCGCACCGCGATGGAAGCGGCCTCCGCCACTGCCCCCGTCCTCGAGCTGCGCGGGATCACGAAGCAGTTCCCCGGCGTCCTGGCGAACGACCACGTGAGCTTCGATCTCGTTCCGGGCGAGGTGCACGCTCTGCTCGGCGAGAACGGGGCGGGCAAGTCGACGCTGATGAACATCGTCTACGGGCTCTACCGCCCGGACGAGGGCGAGATTCTGCTGAAGGGCAAGCCGGTCAGCTTCAGCTCGTCCAAGGAAGCGATCCGCAACGGGATCGGCATGGTCCACCAGCACTTCATGCTCATCCCGGTCATGAGCGTGGCGGAGAACATCGTCCTGGCCGAGGAGCCCACGCAGGCCGGGCTGCTCGACTACGAAGCAGCCGAGAAGCGGGTCAAGGACCTGGCGGACTCGTTCCGCTTCCACATCGACCCGCACGCGCGGATCGAGAACATCGGCGTCGGCCAGCAGCAGCGTGTCGAGATCCTGAAGGCGCTCTACCGGCGCGCCGACATCCTGATCCTCGACGAGCCGACGGCCGTGTTGACCCCGCAAGAGGCGGTCGAGCTGTTCGGCATCCTGAGCACGCTGAGGCGGGAGGGAATGGCGATCATCTTCATCAGCCACAAGCTGAACGAGGTGCTCGACATCGCGGACCGCGTCACCGTCCTGCGGCGCGGCAAGATGATCGACACGGTTCCCACGGAGGGGGCGACGCGGGAGGGCCTCGCCCGGCTGATGGTGGGCCGCGAGGTGCTGCTCCGCGTCGACAAGACGCCGGGGACGCCCGCCGAGGTGCTGCTCGACGTCGAGGGGCTGACCGTGCTCGACGACCGCGAGCTGGAAGCCGTGCGCGACGTCTCCTTCCAGGTGCGCGCCGGCGAGATCGTCGGCATCGCCGGGGTCGACGGCAACGGCCAGACGGAGCTGATCGACGCGGTGACGGGCCTGCGGAAGGCGCAGGCGGGAAGGGTGACGGTCGCCGGGAAGGAGATCACGAACGACGGTGCGCGCGAGGCGCTCGATGCCGGGCTGGGGCACATTCCGGAAGATCGCCATCGCCGCGGGCTCGTGCTGGACTTCACCCTGGCCGAAAACATCGCGCTCCACGACTACAACGATCCTCCCGACTCACGCTTCGGCTGGCTTTACCCGAGCCGGCTGATCGCGCGGGCGCGGCGCCTCCTCCAGGCCTTCGACGTGCGCGGCGGCGGGCCGCTGACGCGGGCCGCGTCGCTGTCGGGCGGCAACCAGCAGAAGGTTGTCGTGGCCCGGGAGGTCGAGCGCGATCCTCGCGTCCTGCTCGCCGCCCAGCCCACGCGCGGGCTCGACGTCGGCGCTATCGAGTTCGTCCATCGCCGGCTCGTCGAGGAGCGCGACCAGGGCCGCGCGATCCTGCTCGTCTCGCTCGAGCTCGAAGAGATCCTGTCGCTCGCCGACCGCATCCTCGTCATCTACGAGGGCCGGATCGTGGGCGAGTACGGACCGGATGTCACCCCCGAGGAGCTCGGCTTCGCGATGACCGGAGGGACCGAGGAGCAGGCGGCGTGAGGACGTCCGCTTGAGCGAGTCGCCCGGCGGCGTGACGCCGCCCCCGGAGTTGCCTCCCGCAACACCCGGCCCGCCGAGCGTTGCGGCGCGCCTCGCGTTCTATCAGCGCGCCGGCGGGATCGTGACGCCCGTTCTCACGGCGATCCTCGCCTTTCTCGTCGGGGGGATCGTCGTCGCGGCGACCGGCCACAACCCTCTCACGACCTACAGGGAGATCTTCAGCGGCACCGGCCTCAACTGGTTCTTCCAGGTCGGCAACCACGACATCGGGCTGCCGTTCACCGACGCACAGGTGTGGTTTCCGTGGAACGTCAACGACGCGGAATCCGAGGCGGCGTTCAACCTCCAGCAGACGCTGCTCGTGGCCGTCCCGCTCGTCTTCACCGGGCTGGCGGTCGCGTTTGCGTTCAGGTGCGGCCTCTTCAACATCGGCGGCCAGGGCCAGTACATCGTCGGCGCGATGGTGTCCGTCTGGGTCGGCTCGTCCTGGGCCGGGATGGCGACGGGGTTCCACATCGTGCTCGCAATCGGCCTGGCGGCGCTCGCCGGCGCGGCGTGGGCGGGAATCGCAGGCTTCCTGAAGGCGACAGTCGGCGCCCACGAGGTGATCACCACGATCATGCTCAACTGGATCGCGTACTGGATCGGCAACTACGCCTTCGGGCAGGGCGGACCGCTCCAGAACAACTTCAACGAATCGGTTCCGGTGTCGAACAACGTCGCCGAGAGCGCGAAGCTGCCGGTGTTCTGGGGCGATCCGGTGCTGCAGGGTCTCCACATCGGCTTCTTCCTCGCGATCGCGGCGCTGGTCGTCTACTGGGTGACGTTGAACCGCACGACGCTCGGCTATGAGGTGCGCGCCGTCGGCTTCAACCCGGAAGCCGCGCGCTACGGCGGGATTCCGGTCCGGCGCAGCTACATCCTCGCGATGGCGATCGCCGGCGGGTTCGCGGCGATCGGAGGCGCGCTCGACATCCTGGGCTGGCAGTTCCGCCTCGGCGTGATCGACATCCAGAGCACGCAGATCGGCTTCATCGGGATCGCCGTCGCGCTGCTGGGGCGGAACACCGCCGTGGGCGTGGGTCTCTCTGCGCTGCTGTTCGGCGCGCTGCTGAACGGGACGTCGACCAGGAACCTCGACCCCGAGGTCTTCCAGCCCGAGCTGGCCGGGAACCTGACGCTGATGATCCAGGCGCTCGTGCTGCTCTTCGTCGGCGCCGACGTCCTGATCATGGTGGTCTGGGGCCGGCTGCGGCGGTTCCGACCGCGCAGGGCGGCTCGGGCGACGGAGGCCGCGTGAGCGTCGGCGTCGAACGCATTCCCGGCGGCGTGATCCGCTTCTTCGACGCGCGCTCGATCGCGATCGGCGGAATCGGCGTCTCGCTGCTCGGCTTCTGGCTCGTGCTGCCGCCGTTGACCCTCCGCACGTGGGTCTGGCCCGTGGCCCTCGGGTTCCTCGGCGTCGCTGCGGGCATCTGGGCGGTCACACGTGGTGTCCGGCGGCTCGGGTGGGGCGCGGTCGCGATCGGGAGCCTGTCGATGACGCTCGGCCTGCTCGCGCTCGAGTCGAGCGTCGGGAAGCTGGACGTGGTCGTCGTCTGGTCGGCGCTCCTGGCGTCGATGCTGCGCTACGCGACGCCGCTGACGTTCGCCGCCATCGGCGGGATCTTCTGCGAGCGGTCGGGCGTGGTGAACATCGCCCTCGAGGGGATGATGCTCTCAGGCGCGTTCTTCGGGATCCTCGCCTCCCAGAAGACGGGCTCGTGGGAGCTCGGCCTGCTCGCCGCGATGGGCGCAGGCGCCGCGCTGGCGCTGATTCACGCCGTCTTCTCGATCCACCTCCGCGCCGACCAGATCGTGAGCGGGACGGCGATCAACTTCCTCGCGCTCGGCGTCACGGGGTACTTCTTCGTCGACGTCTACGGCCAGGAGGGGACGCCCGAGGGCATTCCGCGCGTGCCCGACATCGACTTGCCGCTCGAGAAGATCCCGACCGGGATCGGCGACTTCCTCGACGACGTCCTCGGACACCTCAACCTGATGATCTGGCTCTCGTTCCTGCTGCTCGTGGTGGCCTACGTCGTCCTGTTCAAGACGCCGATCGGGCTGCGGATCCGGGCGGTGGGGGAGCACCCGCGCGCGGCGGACACGGTTGGGATCTCCGTCTACGGGATCCGCTACGCCGCCGTGATCGTGTCCGGAATCCTGGCTGCGCTCGGCGGCGCGTACCTGTCGATCGGGTTCCTCGGCTCGTTCAACGAGAACATGACCGCCGGCCGCGGCTTCATCGCTCTGGCGGCGGTGATCTTCGGCGCCTGGAGGCCGTTCGGCGCCTTCGCGGCTGCGCTCCTGTTCGGCTTCTCGAGTGCGCTTGCGCAACGCCTGCCCGAGTACTCCGGTTCGGCCGCGACGCTCTTCCAGGCGCTGCCGTACGTCTTGACGCTGATCGCCGTCGCCGGCGTGATCGGCCGTTCGATCCCGCCCGCCGCGAGTGGTCGCCCCTACATCAAGCAGTAACGGACGGCCGAAGGGCAACGCGAGCGCGCCCCTGTCCGTGCTCGTGGGCCTGCTGTCGCTCGCGACGCTGCCTGCGGCCGTCGTGGTCGCGCGCGAGTCGGACCAGCTGACGCTCGTCGAGGCGGGCGTGGTCGCGGTTCCGGTCGCGGCTGTGCTGGGGCTCCTCGGGCTCTGGCTCGCTCGCCGCGCGCGGCGGCGCGCGGACCGGACGGTCGACCGCGTCGGCGGGCGCCGCACCGCGAGGGCCGGAAAGCTCCTCGGCGGCCTCGGCCTCTACCTCGCCGCGACGACCGGGCTAGCGCTCGCGGTCTACGCGCTGCTTTCAGCTTCGGTGTGACCCGCGTACACTGACGCCCCGTGTTCGAGATAGGCAATAGCCTCAGAGAGGCTCGCCTGCGGCAAGGCCTCGAGTTCCCCGAGATCGAGCAGCGGACGAAGATCCGCGGCAAGTACCTGCGCGCTCTCGAGGAGGAGCAGTTCGACCTCCTGCCCGGGGAGACCTACGTGAAGGGCTTCCTCCGCTCGTACGCCGAGTACCTCGGCCTCGACGGCCAGCTCTACGTCGACGAGTTCAACTCGCGCTACGTCACGGGCGAGGAGGAGCCACCGATCCGGCCCGCGCGCAAGGAGACCGTCGGCCGGCGCGGCCGCGGTCCAGGAGGAGCCGAGTCGCGTGGGATCGTGCTCGCGCTCGCGGGGATCGCGGCTGTAACCGCGCTCGTGATCGCCGCGTGGCGGGCTGCGCCCGAGAACGACCAGCCGACCATTCCCAATCTCGGCACAGTGAAGAACGACGCCACGCCGAAGCCGAAGCGCAAAGCGCCCAAGGTCACGCTCGTCGCCTCCGCAGCCCGCGGCAACACGTGGCTCGAAATCCACCGCGGGTCGCTCGCCGGTCGCACGATCTACCGCGGCACGCTCGAGGCCGGCCAGTCGCGGACGTTCACGGGCCCGCGGCTGTGGGTGTACGCCCGCGCCCCGGGGAACCTCCGCGTCAAGATCAACGGTCGCCTGCGCCGCTCGCTGCCGGGCCGCGGCGCCCCGCGCGCGTTCATGATCACGCCTCAGCGCTTCCGCTCGGTCCGGCTCGCCGCTTGAGTCGTCCCCGCGCGGTCGTCCTCGTCACCGGAAGCGAGCTGGTCCGCGGCGATCGCCGGGACGCGAACGGTCCGTTCCTGGCAGGCGAGCTCGTTCGACTCGGGCTGGAGCCGGCGCGGATCACGATCGTCGGAGACGGGCCCGAGGAGCTGCGCTCGACGCTGGCGGAAGGCCTCGAGGCCGACCTGCTCGTCATCTCGGGCGGGCTGGGGCCGACCCACGACGACCGCACGGTCGAGCTGCTCGCTGCCGCGGCCGGCCGTCAGCTCATCATCGACGCAGGCCTGGAGGCCGAGATCGAGTCGGTCTCCCGGCGGATTGCGGAGCGTCTGCACCGCCCGTACGCCGACTTCGCGGCCGGGGTTCGGAAGCAGGCCTCGCTTCCCGCGGGCGGAGCATCACTAGGGCTCGCCGGGACGGCGCCGGGCGTCGTCCTCACGGCCAACGGCGCCGTCGCGGTCGCGCTGCCGGGCCCACCCGCTGAGCTTCAGCGGCTGTGGCGGTCCGCGGTCGCGTCGGGGCCGTTGCAGACTGTCCTCGCGCGCGCGAGGCCGCCGGGACGGCGTGTGCTTCGCTTCTTCGGCGCGAGCGAGTCCGCGGTCGCCCAGGCGCTCGCCGAGGCGGGGGGCGAGGGCGGAGGCGTCGAGGCGACCATCTGCGCACGGGACTTCGAGATCCATGTCGACCTGCTCGTCGAGCCGCGAGCCGACGAGCGGGCCGACGACCTCACCGCCGCCCTACGCATGCCGCTCCAGCGCTACCTCTTCGCGGAGGACGAACGGCCGATCGAGGAGATCGTCCTGGCGCTGTGCCGCGCGCGTGGGCTGACGCTGACCACGGCGGAGTCCTGCACCGGCGGCATGATCGCGGAGCGCCTCACGTCCGTGCCAGGAGCGAGCGACGTCTTCACCGGTTCGGTTGTCACGTACTCGGATTCGTCGAAGCACCACCTCCTCGGGATTCCGAACGAGCTTGTCGAACGCCACGGCGCCGTCTCGGCCGAGGTTGCGGCAGCGATGGCATCGGGGGCGAGGATGCAGTTCCAGTCGGACGCCGCCGTTGCCGTGACAGGCATCGCCGGACCCTCCGGAGGAACGCCCGAGAAGCCTGTCGGCCTCGTCTTCGTGCATGCCGCAACCCCTGGCGCGGAGCGGGGTCGCGAGCTCAACCTCCCCGGGAGCCGGGAAGAGATTCGGAGACGCTCGACGGTAGTGGCGCTTCACCTCCTGCGCACACTTCTGACACACAATCGCGACGAAGGCGTATG
>Ga0126305_10001283_pt1 | contig 11127 bp, 7 predicted proteins | sample Plot26_FD_92536 | JGI IMG/M metagenome (GOLD analysis project Ga0126305, IMG submission 92536) | Serpentine soil microbial communities from UC McLaughlin Reserve, CA, USA - Plot26 | ecosystem: Environmental > Terrestrial > Soil > Grasslands | place: USA: UC McLaughlin Reserve, Lake County... | reverse complement strand
TAGATATGAGTAGTCCCATGTTGGTTATTTTAAATTATTCTATTTCTGTTGATGCATGTTTAAAGGCCATAAACTCACGAGTTGTCATATCAAACATGTCCGAATGCCTCATTACATGCACACTTATATTAGATATAGAAAGAGGCATGCCATTTTTTATGGAGGCGATGTTATTACAGGCAACATGGCTTCCATCTACCACTACTACACTGCTGGCTCCTATTGCCTTGATGCGATTTCCTTTCTCAACAATGATTGCCGTATCCTCATCAAGACCAACACCGATAGCTCCCGGCTGAGTAGCTATTGCCTGTACGAGTCTTCCAAATCTTCCCCTTGCATCAAAATGCGTATCAATAATTACATTTTGAAGTAAGCCAAAACCAATATTCATTTCCACTTCGCCTTTCATAAATGCACGATTTTCGTTTCCACCACATATCATTGTGTTGCTCATGGCTGCAGCACCGGCACTGGTTCCTGCAATTACAAAGTGTTCATCGTAGTAACGGTCTTCAACAATTTTAATAAACTGTGTACCGCCCAGTGCAGAACAAAGTCTCAATTGGTCACCACCCGAAAAAAGGATGCAATTGCATTTCGACAATCTTTCTAAAACCTTTTTGTTTTCTGCCTCCTCCCGGGTCCTCAACCGTAAATGACCTACTTCATCGCAACCCAGTTTGCGAAAAGCCTTTTTGTAAACCTGAGCAATTTCATCGGGAATAGAAGAAGCGGTGGTAATTATTTCAATTTTTGGATTTGCACGTTTGCCTGCCAGTTCAACAATTTGCCTCAGGATGCCCTCGGAAAAAAAATCCAACCTGTTCTTCTTTACTTTTGCTTCCTCGCCTTTGTCTTCTGCGCCCCCTACAGCAATTAAATAACCTTTAGGCATGCCAAATTTTTTAAAAAAGCATGCCACTACCATATACAGTGAAAATCTTTATTGAATGTTCTGTTGAAAACTTCCTACTCTGCCTTACAAAATCACTGCTTTCGATAAAACAAAAATTGTCGCGTTGTTCATGCATCTCATGTGCAGGCAACTTCTTACCAGTGAAGCAAATCATTCATTAGCACAAAGGACAAACATGCATAAAATGTTCAGCTATGAACAGAACTGATTCATTATGCAGAAAAGAACTAAACCAAATTGAAGGCCTGCATATGATGGGCTCATCGGCAGATGCACTCGCTATCATCGTGTTTTATATAGTGAGAAGTATATGAAATCGTAGAAAACTACCTGGCCGACAGGCCATAAACAATTTTGCAAGAGCAGGAGACTTAAGCACTCAGCCTTTAACGAAATGGTTGCACGAAAGGCCTGGCCGGTGTTTCATTTTTTTTCCACACTACAAACAAATAGATACGCTGGTAAAGGCTTTAAAACGTACTTAAGAAATAAATAACCATAGCTCAACAAGGCAGTGTCAGAAGTGGTACAAAATTTTAATTACTAGCGCTACACCAATAATCACTATATGAAAGTAAGAGAAATTAAAGTGCTTAGAGGCCCCAATTTCTGGTCAATAAAAAAACACAAGCTTATTCAAATCCTTTTAGATCTCGAAGAGCTGGAATTTCAGCCCACCAATAAAATTCCGGGTTTCTACGAACGAATTCAACAATTGTTGCCTTCTCTCTACGAACACCAATGCAGCGAAGGTCACAAAGGTGGTTTTTTTGAAAGAATAAAGGATGGAACCTGGATGGGACATGTCATTGAACACATTGCTTTAGAATTGCAGAGCCTGGCAGGAATGAAGCATACCGGTTTTGGAAGAACAAGGAGCACTGGTAAAGAAGGGTGGTACCATGTTGTGTTTGCGTACGAAGAGGAACAGGCGGGCCGACATGCAGCCACGGCAGCTGTAAGAATAGTCAATGCACTTATCAATGGAGAAGATTACGATGTAAAAAAAGATGTGCAGGAAATTCATGAGTTGTGGCATAGTGAAAAATTAGGACCAACTACTTATTCCGTAGTAGAGGAAGCACAAATGAGAAACATCCCCGTTTTGCGTTTAGACGGAGGTTCATTGGTTCAACTGGGCTATGGAAGCAAACAAAAGCGTGTTGAAGCTGCAATTACTTCTTATACCAGTAGTATTGCTGTAGACCTGGCAGGAGATAAAGACAGGACGAAGAAGTTATTGACATCGGCAAATATACCGGTACCATTCGGTGAAGTAGTAAACAGTGTTGAAAACCTAAAGAACGTCATAGAATTCATTGGTTTCCCAATTGTGTTGAAGCCTCTTAACGGTAATCATGGAAAAGGTGCTACAATAAACATTACCAACTGGCTTTGTGCAATGACTGCATTTCAAAGAGCCCAAAAATTTTCTGAAAAGGTCATCGTCGAGAAATTTGTACAGGGTTATGATTTCCGTGTTTTGGTAGTAAACAATAAGTTTGTTGCTGCAGCTTTACGTAAACCAGCTTTCGTTATTGGCGATGGCAGGAGCACGATCCAGGAATTAATTCATGCTGTAAATAAAGATCCCAGAAGAGGCACTTGCCACGAAAAAGTTTTGACAGCAATCAAGGTCGATGATGTGACCATGGAGTTATTGAACGAAAGCAATTATAATTTAGATACAGTGCTGCCATTAGGTGAGGAATTCTTCCTGAAGCCAACAGCCAATTTAAGTACAGGTGGAACAGCAACTGATGTTACAGATGAAGTTCATCCTGCCAATGTATTCCTGTTTGAACGTTTGGCAAGAGTAGTGGGACTCGATATTTGTGGTATTGATGTTATGGCGCCGGATTTAAAAACTCCAATCAGGGAAAACGGGGGAGTAGTACTTGAAGTAAATGCAGCTCCTGGCTTCCGTATGCATCTCGAACCGACATCAGGTCAACCACGAAACGTGGCAAAACATGTGGTTGACATGTTGTTTAAGAATGGAAATGGAAGAATTCCCATTGTTGCGATAACCGGAACAAACGGCAAAACAACAACCAGCAGGCTGATTTCGAATATGGCCAAACAGGCTGGCTTTAGCACAGGTTATACTACAACCGATGGAATTTATATAAACGATCACTTGGTATTAAAAGGAGATTGTTCTGGTCCTCAATCTGCACAATTTATTTTGAAAGACCCTTGTGTTGAATATGCGGTGCTGGAATGTGCAAGAGGAGGAATATTACGCTCAGGTTTAGGATTTGACCAATGTGATTGTGCAGTAGTAACCAACGTTGCTGAAGACCATCTTGGATTAGACGGAATTGATTCAGTAGAAAAGCTGGCAAAAGTGAAATCGGTGCTGCCCGAAACAGTTGTGCCCACGGGCTATGCAGTTTTAAATGCTGATGATGATTTAGTATATGCAATGAGGGAAAAGCTTAATTGCAAGATCGCTTTATTCTCATTACATGCCGATAATATTCGAATTGAAGAGCATTGTAAAAATGGCGGACTGGCTGCAGTGTATGAAAACGGTTTTCTTTTATTACGTACAGGAAATCATTTAATACCAATTGAAGAAGCCAGGAATATTCCGTTAACGTTTGGTGGTAAGGCGGACTTCAACATTGCGAATGTACTGGCTGCAACGCTGGCCGCATATACAAACCGGATCAAACTAAATACAATCAGGGAAGTACTTAGAAACTTTGTTCCATCTTACGAAACTACACCTGGCAGGTTAAATGTTTTTGATTTCGGTGACTTCAATGTAGTGTTAGACTATGCGCATAACCCACATGCGGTTAAGGCAATCGGAAAATTTATTAATTCGTTCAATGCAAAAACCAGGATTGGAATAATTACAGGAGTAGGGGATAGGCGTGACCAGGACATTATAGCATTGGGAGAAGAATCAGCTAGAATTTTCAACCAGGTTATTATTCGCCATGATGATGATATGCGGGGACGAACAATTGAAGAGGTAGAGAACCTGATAACAAAAGGAGTTGTAAATGTCAACCCAGGTATCCCCATTACCTATTCAATGGCTGAGTGCGAAGCGGTGGAATATGCAATTGCACATGTGGTTCCTGATTCGATAATTGTAGTTCTTACAGAAAATATTAAAAAGGTTACCGAATGTGTTTTGCAGCATCAAAAAAAATACAAGGAACGAAATCATCAGTGGCAGACCGCCGTTTAAATCATGGCATAATTATTTAATAATAGAATTGATCCATTAATTTTTCTAACCAAAAATTTCAATTATGCCAAGAGGTTCAAAAGGCGGTAGCACTTCTGGTGGCCGCAGCAACAATGGTGGTAAATCACAAAAAGGTTTAGCATCTGCAAGCAAACAAACAAAAGAGGAAGTATCTAAGAAAGGTGGAGAAGCATCAGGTGGTGGCGGTCGCAATAGTGGTGGCCGTAGCAGCGGACGTTAATTCATAATACGGATTTATAAATGCCTGGTATACTTACCAGGCATTTTTATTTTAATTTTCTCCGCCAATTGTAACCGCTCATCCGTTGGAAGGTCGCGATACTTATTTACCGATTAATCTGTCCAAACTGAGTTTTCCAGGACCAGTGAACAGGATTACAAAAAACATAATCAGGAATAAACCTGCTGCTTCACCTTTTCCGAAGAAATCAGCTTTGTGAGCAGAGAACAAGGCAACAGCCATTGCAAGTATCAGTGGCACACATGCCAGCCTTGTAAACAGCCCAATGACGATAAACGCGGCGCAAAAAAATTCAGCAAACACTACCAGGGCCAGCGAGGTTGTAGTGCCAATGTGAAAGGGGTCCGCAAACTTGGGCGCCAACGATGCAAAGTGGGTCAGCTTATCAAAACCATGTTTCACCAACATTAGGGAACCTGCACCCAATCTTAAAACCAATAAGGCAAAGCCCAGAGCATTTTCCGAAACTCTCGTGCTGAATAGTCTTTTCATCTGGATAAATAAATTTTGGCGCAAGTTTACTGAAACAATTGAACGGTTAGAAAACTATTTTCACTTTTTGTTTTGACGCTGTTTTGTTAAACGTTCCCTGCGGTTTTATTTTTATGACGTTATTTGGGATGAAGTTGGCGGCAGCCAAAATAATTCGAATCTTTACAGCGTTAAGCATCCAAACCGGTTAATGGTCATCTTATGAAGAAACTTTATTTGCCCCTTTTGCTTTCTGCAATTACCAGTTTTTCTTTTGCACAAAAAACCTTCTTCTATAGCGATCCACAGGAAAAATTCAACGAAGCGAAGGAATATTATCAAAAAGGACAGTATAACCTGGCATACCCCATTTTTAAGGAACTGCAACAGTCATTAATCGAAATCGACAAAATAAATTCTCCCGTTGTTGCACAGGAAATCACCTATTATACCATTGCAAGTGCTTTGATGCAAAATGAAGACAGGGCAGAACAGGAAGCCCAGAATTATATAACAGTGACCAAGAATACGGCAAGGGTGCAGATGATGAGTTTTCAGCTTGCTGAATTTTATTTCCGCCAGCAACGTTTTTCAGATGCAGTTGACCTTTATGAAAAAGCCAGTATTGCCAACCTTGACAATCGCGAAGTCGCCGACATGAAGTTTCACCAGGGCTATTCTTATTTCACCCTTCAACAATTTGCTAATGCAAAACCATTGCTGGATGCTATACGGCAAATGAAAGATGATCCCAATTATATTGATGCCAATTACTATTATGGTTTTATTGCATTTCGCGACCGCAATTATGGACAGGCTTTGGAAAGCTTCAGAGTAGTAGAGAATGAACCCAATTATGAATCGATTGTTCCTTACTATATAGCACAAATTTATTATGTGCAGGGAAAGAAAGAAGAAGCTTTAAAATATGCAGAGGACAAAATGAAACAAGGTAAATCGCAGTATTATGACCTTGAATTAAAACAATTGTTGGGACATGCTTCTTTCGAAAAGAAAGATTATACAAAAGCAGCAAGCTATTTGGGTGAGTATGTAAACCGCTCTAAAAAAGTAAAAAGAGAAGACCTGTATGAGCTTTCCTATTCTCAATACCACAACGGAGAGTATTCAAAAGCCATTGAAGGCTTTAAGCAATTGAGTGGGAAGGAAGATTCATTAAGCCAACACGCCATGTACCTTCTTGGTGATTCTTACCTCAAGACCAATCAAAAAGCCAACGCAAGAAACGCGTTTTTGTTCGCAGCAAGCAATAGCAGCAATTCAACTCAAAAGGAAATTGCACGATTTAATTATGCCAAGCTTTCTTATGAATTAGGTTACCAGGACGAAACTCTGAAGAGTTTGAAAACCTTTTTGCTTGATTATCCAAATTCGCAATACCGCGACGAAGCGATAGAATTATTAGTGGGTGCATTGACTAATACGAATAATTACAAAGAGGCATTGACTTTACTGGAAGGTATTCAATCACCGTCTCAAACCGTAAGAAAATTATTGCCAAGAATTTTATATGGCCGGGCCACAGAATTAATCAGCGATGGAAGACTATCTGAAGCCGATGTGCTTTTGGATAAAGTTTTGAAAGATCCTAATAGCGGGGCGGTACTGCCATTGGCTAATTTCTGGAAAGGTGAAATTGCCTATCGAAGCAATAAAGTTGATGACGCCATCAAATATTATTACGGGTACCTCAATGCGGGTGCTCCTGTATCCGGTGAAGCAAACGAAAAAAATGTAAAGTATAATTTAGGATACGCTTATTACCGAAAAGAAAATTACCCGGTTGCTAAAACATTTTTTGAGCCGTTAGCCACTAATGCTTCGCTCAGTTCAGATGCATTAACGCAGGATGCCTATGTACGTACAGCCGACGTTTATTTCATGAGCAAAAATTATTCGCAGGCCAAAACTATGTATGATAACGTCATTCGCATGTCGTGGCCGGCAGAAGAATATGCCACTTTTCAAAAGGCAATGATCACTGGAATAAATAATCCAACTGAAAAAATTAATCTCCTCAACACAATGATGAGGAAGTTTCCTCAGTCAGGTTTAGTTGCGGATGCTAATATGGAAATCGCAAATACTTATTTGGCACAGGAACGATTCAGGGAAGCCATTCCGTCATTAAATAATGTAGTAAATGCAAGCGGCAACAATAGTATGAAGCCACAGGCTTTACTAAAACTCGGTATTGCTTATTATAATTTAAATAATAATGATAATGCGGTTACCGCCTACAAGCAGTTACTAAATCAATATCCCAATTCTCCTGAAGCCGATGACGCATTGGACAATTTGAAAGCCATTTACGTGCACCAGGGCCGTCCGGGAGATTATGCAGATGTAGCGAGGCAAGCAGGCAAACCACTTACAGAAAATACACAGGATTCGTTAACGTATGCCTCTGCACAAATTCAGTATGAAAATTCAAAATTTGATGCAGCATTAAATTCATTCAATGCGTACCTGCAACAATTTCCTAATGGCGAGCATTCAATTGATGCAAATTATTATCGTGCCGAGATTTTCAACGCAAGAAAAGATTGGAACAATGCCATAAACAGTTATGCTATTGTTGCCCAAAGAGCTCCGAATCCTTTTGCCGAAAGAGCAGTTTTACAAGCGGCAAGAATTAATTTTTTTGAAGTAAAAAATTACAACGAAGCCGAAAAATATTATGCGCAGCTCAAGCAAATCACCGCAAGTCAGGAGAACAAGGTGGAGGCGATGCGTGGATTGTTGCGGAGCCAGTACCAATTACAAAGATGGAATGATGCTGCTGCTAATGCGAAGGATCTTATTGCGCAAAAAAGCGCCAGTGCCGATGATAAGGCTTTGGCAAATATGACCATTGCAAAATCGGCACAGATGAATGGCCAGTACGACGTTGCCATTAGCTCATTCAAACAGGTCGTTGCAGTGAATAAGGGTGCCTTTGCTGCGGAAGCCCGTTATGAAATTGCCAATTCATGGTTTCTTACCAATCATTTGAGCGATGCAGAAAAAGGAGCCTTCGAAGTAATTAATAAATCAGGTTCATACGACTGGTGGGTAACAAAAGCCTATATTTTGCTTGGTGATATTTACTTTAAACAGAAAGATTATTTCAATGCGAAAGCTACTTTCCAGAGTGTAGTTGATAATACGTTGAATGCTGAATTAAAGTCCGAAGCTCAGTCAAAACTGAACAAAGTAACCGAAGAAGAAAAACAAAGCAGTAAAGTAGGTGCATAATCGAATCCATAAATTTTTGAAATGACCACTAGCACTTTATCTATGAAATATTCCATCTTGTCAGCGCTCTTTTTTTCAGTTGGGGTTGTAGCATCTGCACAGGATTCTACAAAAAATAAAGAGGTCAATGTTACTTCGCAATTCAAACCAACACTGAAGGAAGCAGCAAAGATCAATTTCAACGCCACACCACCGGCAGCTGATACATCACGACCCAGATTGCAATACAGTATTCCTAATCAAAATTTGGCGCTGGCCTTTCAGCCGGGTTCTTTAAAGCCATTGGCATTGGAGGTGGATTCGGGGGGAAAATGGGGGAATGAAAGTTACATTAAGGCCGGCTATGGTAATTTCAAGACACCATTGATCCAGGCAGGCGTTTCGTTTGGTGATGGCAAAAACGTAGGGCTGAATATTTATGCAAAACATACTTCTTCAAAAGGAGATATCCCATTCCAGGAATATAGTAACAGTGAAGCCGACTTAAATGCGTTTTTAAAATCGGCAAAGAACTTACAGTGGAATGTTCGGTTTGGCGGGCAACAACAGAGTTTTAATAAGTATGGTTTTCAGCCAAAAACAATGGTCTTCCCGGAAGATTCAATTCAGGTGAAATACCAGACATGGCGAGGAAGGGTCAATTTTCATAATATCAACAGAACAGATCTTGGACTTTCCTATTCGCCTGAGCTGAAAATAGAAGCCTTTAATGATCAACTGAACAATTCTGAAAGCAACACGTATGTAAATCTCCCTTTGCAAAAAACACTGGGAAACGAAGTTGAAGTAGATGTTGCTGCTACCGCTAATCTTTCGCGATACAAACCAAATAATAAGGAAGGCATAGCCAACAATTATTTTTATGTTTCTCCATCTGTACTTTTTAAAAGAGAGAATATTGATGTCAACGCAGGCATCCGTCCATCATGGGACAATGGTAAGTTTAAATTACTACCCAATTTCCTCGTAGAATTCAAAACCGCTAATTATCCCTTCTCGTTCCAGGTTGGATGGACGGCTTATTTGAGAAATTCGGGGTTTCAATACCAGGTGGGTATGAATCCATGGATTCTGCCGCCGCAAACAGTAAACAACACCAGGGTAGAGGAGAGATACCTGGGCATGAAGGGATCAATATCCGACCATTTCAACTTTAGTGCAAAAGCCTCAATGAATTTTTTCAGCAATCAGCCATTGTTTGTTAACGATACAGCCAGCGGAAAATCGTTCACTACGGTTAACGAATCAGAATTGCGCGTATTTAGTATTGGTGGAGAAATGGGGTATACGGTTGGAGAAAAATTCTCTTTAATCTCAAATCTAAGTCTTAACGGTTTTGACCTGAAAGACCAGGCCAAGGCATGGGGAATGCTGCCCCTGGAGTGGAAGACCACCATGCGTGCCGAAGTATTGAAGGACCTGTATATCAATAGCAGCTTGTACATTTTTGACGGCCCATGGTCGCGCACAAAGCAGGGGAAAACAAACAATTTGCCCATGGCTTCGGATTTGAGTGCAGGGCTGGAGTTTAAAGTATATAAGAACATTAAATTATGGATGCAATTCAATAATATTTTTAATAAAGAATACCAGCGCTGGAATCAATATCCGGTTTATGGCTTCAACTTTTTGGGCGGAGTTGTATTTTCGTTCGCTCAAAAGAGTCAGAGTGTTAGCATTACTCACTAAATATTTACTTCGGTATAGAAAGGTTTGCATACCCAATGTGGGTACGTTTGAGATTGTTATGCATTCCCCGCAATTAGATGTAGCGGATAAACGTATTTCCTCACCAATTTATAGGATTCAACACAATAGCAACGAACAGATACCTGATCACCAATTTTTATTTTTTGCAAGGGATGGAATTGCACAGGAAAGTTTAAAGCATGAATTTTTTTCGTTTGGAGCAAGAATGAGAAGACAGATTGAAAACTCCCCATTTTACTGGAAAGGCCTTGGCACGCTTCGTTATTCGTCAGACGAAATGCTGTTTGAACCGGATGATATCAGGTTGGAAGCATTGCAACCGATGACAGCCGAAAGAGTGCTAAGAAAAAATGTGCAACATAATGTGTTGGTCGGCGACCAGGAAATGACGAGCCAGCAGTTAACAAAAGGTTTACCCACGGTTGAATATAAAAGCTCCTGGTTTATGATAGCTGGCTGGATACTATTGGGATTGGCAGTAATTGCCATTATCCTTTACCTGTACTCTAAAAATTTTCAAACTTCTTCAACAGGACTGAATAGATGGTAAGCGAAATGAATAAGGTGCATTACACAAATTGTCCTGTTTGTAATAGTATTACCATTAATCCTCTGCTGACAGTTAAAGACCATTCGGTAAGTAAAGAAGAATTTGTAATCTGGCAATGCAGTAACTGTAGTTTGCGTTTCACACAAGATGTTCCTGATGAAACTTCAATTGGACGATATTATCAATCGGCCGACTATATTTCTCATACCAACACGAGCAAGGGATTGATTAATCGGCTATACCAGAAAGTCAGGAACTATACATTGGACCAAAAAGCAAATTTGATCATTGGAGAAACCGTACAACAAGGAAAAATTTTGGATTTGGGCGCTGGCATTGGAGCATTTCTGCATACCATGAAGAGAAAAGGATGGGACATCAGTGGCATTGAACCGGACGAGGGTGCACGGCAACAAGCAAAGAATTTATTTGATATCGATCTTAAAGAAACAAATGCATTACAACAATTATCGCAAAACAGTTTTGATGCAATTACGCTTTGGCATGTGTTGGAACATGTGCATCAGCTTCATCCTTACATTGAGCAGTTAAAATCCTTACTAAAAGCAAAGGGTAAATTGTTTATTGCAGTTCCCAATTACCAGTCATTGGATGGTTCTATTTACAAATTGTATTGGGCCGCGTACGATGTGCCTCGTCATTTATATCATTTCACTCCAAAGGCGGTGGATCAATTAATGCTGCAACATGGTTTAAAGGTCATTGCAAAAAAGCCAATGTGGTTTGAT
>Ga0126305_10001282_pt1 | contig 11138 bp, 8 predicted proteins | sample Plot26_FD_92536 | JGI IMG/M metagenome (GOLD analysis project Ga0126305, IMG submission 92536) | Serpentine soil microbial communities from UC McLaughlin Reserve, CA, USA - Plot26 | ecosystem: Environmental > Terrestrial > Soil > Grasslands | place: USA: UC McLaughlin Reserve, Lake County... | reverse complement strand
GTCGTGGGACGGTGTGCGGCGGGCGTTCGAGCGCGCGTACGCTGAGCGTTATGGGCGGCTTCTCGAAGGCGTCGACGCCGTTCTCGTGAACACCCGCGTGACCGTCTCGAGCCGGGCGGGGCTGAGCACGTTGTCGGAGCTCATCTCGCTGCCGGCTGGCGGCGCTCCGCAGCCGCGCCACACCGACATATTCTTCGGCGGACGCTGGATCGCCGCGAAGCTCCTGGACCGGCACGGACTGCCGGCCGGCAGCGTCACCGAAGGGCCAGCGCTCCTGCTCCAGGCCGACAGTACGACCTTCGTCGAGCCCGGGTACCGTGCATCCCACCGGAAACATCTTGCTTGAGGCCTGCCGATGACCACCATCGACCCGATCACGCTTGCGGTGCTGCAGGGTGCTTTCGAGCAGATTGCCGAAGAGATGGACACCGTGCTCGCCGCCTCAGCGGTGTCGCCGGTGATCGCGGACGCGTGGGACCGCGCCAGCGGCATCTTCCATCCGGAGACGGGGGAGGTGATCGCGCAGGGCTCGACCGGACTGCCGATCTTCATCGTCGTGATGCAGCACACGGTCCAGGAAGTGCTGAAGTCACACCCGCCCGAGACCATGCGCCCGGGCGACGTCTTCATCGTGAACGATCCTTATCGCGGAGGGACGCACACGATGGACGTCAAGTTCGTGAAGCCCTTCTTCCGCGACGGTCGCCTGCTCGCGCTGCTGGCCAACACGGGCCATTGGCCGGACGTCGGCGGGATGACGCCGGGCGGCTTCACGCCGGCGTCGACGGACGTCTACCAGGAGGGGCTCCGCTTTCCCCCTGTCCGCATCTACGAGGCCGGACGGCTGAACGAGGTTCTCGTCGAGGTCATGATGGCCAACATGCGGGTAGCCGAGGACCGCCGCGGCGACATGGCCGCACAGCTCAATGCCCTCGATCTCGGCTGCCGGCGATACGACGAGCTCCTCGACCGCTACGACGAAGACCTCGTCTTCGCCGTCATCGCCGAGCTCAAGCGCCGATCCGAGCAGCTCATGCGCGAGCACATCGCGGCGATCCCGGACGGCACCTACCGCTTTCAGGACCGGATGGACAACGACGGCGTCGACCTCGAACCACTCCTGATCGATCTCACCATGACGGTCGCGGGTTCCGACATCACCTTCGATCTATCGGGTTCGTCGCCGGCCTGCCGCGGCCCCTTCAACAGCCCATACTCCAGCACCATGAGCGCGCTCATGATCGGCGTGAAGCACGTCTTCGACGACGTGCCCATCAACGCAGGCTGCTTTGCGCCGTTTCGGATCATCGTACCCGAAGGCAACATGTTCCACCCGATCGCGCCCAGTCCGGTGTCCGGCACCACGACCGAGACAGCACAGCGCCTCGTCGGCGTGACCATGGGAGCCCTCTCGCAGGCCATCCCGGACCGCGTTCCGGCCAGCCCGTTCGGGACCGGCACGAACATCGGCATCGGCGGCAACTCCCCGTCGCGCGGCCGCTATGCGACGATCTTCTTCTTCGGCGGCGGCTATGGCGGTCATCACGACCATGACGGCCTGACCAACGGATCGACCGTCATCTCGGCATCGCGGAACTCTTCCGTCGAGGTCCTCGAGCACAGCGTCCCGATCCTGTTCACGCGGTACGCCATGCGCGAGGGCTCGGGAGGCGAGGGCCAGTACCGCGGCGGGCTCGGCGTCGAGGTGGACTTCCACCTTCGTGACGGCGACGCCTACCTCACGCTGGTCGCGGATCGCGCCCGCTTCGGTCCTCCAGGAGCAGCCGGTGGCGGCCCCGGAGAGCCCGCCGATCATGAGTTCCACGTCGGCGGACGCGCGTTCAGGGCCGAGCATCTGAGCAAGATCGACCGCCTCTACCTGAAAGCCGGAGATGGCGTGCGCCTGAAGACACCGGGTGGCGGAGGCTACGGCAACCGAGCAGAGCGCGACCCGGAGCTGCGCAGGGCCGATGGACTGAATGGTGTCGTGCGCGACTGAAGTGTCGGAGAAACATATTCACGCTCGTGAAAAAACTTGATACGGCGTCACGGGATGGATTGGAGAAACCTCGTGCCTGAACTTCCCCGGCGAGCGCAGGTCATCATCGTTGGCGGCGGCATCGTGGGGTGCAGCGTCGCGTACCACCTGACCCTGCGGGGGTGCAGGGACGTGCTCCTGCTTGAACGCAAGCAGCTGACATCGGGTACCACCTGGCACGCCGCGGGCCTCGTCGGCCAGCTCAGGGCGACGCACAACCTCACCCGCCTGGCGCAATACACGACCGAACTCTACTCCACTCTGGAGAAGGAGACCGAACAGGCAACCGGCTTCCTCCAGATCGGCTCGCTCGCGCTCGCGACAAATGGGGAGCGGATGGAGGAGCTGACGCGCGGCGCATCGATGGCCCGCTGCTTCGGCCTCGAGGTCAACGTGCTCACGCCCGAGCAGGCACACGGGCTCTGGCCCCTGATGTCCGTCGATGACGTCGTCGGCGCCGTGCACCTGCCCAAGGACGGCCAGACGAATCCGATCGACACCGCCCAGGCGCTTGCCAGAGGCGCGCGCAAGCGGGGCGCGCGCATCGTCGAGAACGTTCGCGTGCTCGAGATCGTTGTCGAGGGCGGTGGCGCCGTGGGCGTTCGCACCGAGCACGGCGACATCGCCGCCGACGTCGTCATCAACTGCGCCGGCATGTGGGCGCACGGTCTCGGCGCGAAGGCCGGCACGACTGTGCCGCTACACGCGGCCGAGCACTTCTACGTCGTGACCGAGCCGGTGGCGGGCTTGCCCCCGCACCTGCCGGTCCTCCGCGACCCCGACAGCTGCACCTACATCAAGGAAGATGCCGGGAAGCTCCTCGTCGGCTGGTTCGAGCCGGTGGCGAAGCCCTGGGGCATGGCGGGCATCCCGGAGAGCTTCTCGTTCGACTCCCTGCCCGACGACCTCGAGCACATCGAGCCGCTTCTGGAGGCGGCGGTCAGGCGCGTCCCCGCGCTCGGGAACGCTGGAATCCAGCTGTTCTTCAACGGGCCGGAGAGCTTCACACCCGATGACCGCTACCTTCTTGGCGAGACCCCCGAGGTCCGGGGCTTATTCGTCGCGGCCGGGTTCAACTCGATCGGCATCCAGTCGGCCGGCGGCGCCGGCAAGGTCCTGGCCGACTGGGTCGTTGACGGCCATCCTCCCATGGACCTGTGGGACGTAGACATTCGCCGGGCGATGCCGTTCCAGCGCAACCGACGCTATCTGCACGATCGCACGGTGGAGGCCCTTGGGCTGCTCTACGCCATGCACTGGCCGTTCCGGCAGCCCGAGACAGCGCGCGGTGTCCGCCGGTCCACCCTCCACGACCGGCTCCTCGCGCGCGGCGCCTGCTTCGGCGAGGTGGCCGGCTGGGAGCGACCGAACTGGTACGCGCGAAACGGCGAGGCCGCGGAATACCGCTACTCCTACGGGCGCCAGAACTGGTTCGACTTCTCCGGCGAGGAGCACAAAGCAACGCGCGAGGCCGTCGGCCTGTTTGAACAGTCCTCGTTCGCCAAGTACGTCGTCGAGGGCCCGCATGCCGAGGCCGTCCTCAACCGCATCTGCTCCAATGATGTGGCCGTTGCCGAAGGCAAAATCGTCTACACGCAATGGCTCAACGAGCGCGGCGGCATCGAGGCCGACCTAACCGTCACGCGCGAGGCCGAGGACCGCTTCCTCGTCGTGACGGCAGCCGCCACCCAGATGCGCGACCTCGCATGGCTGCGCAGGAACATCCCCGACGATGCGCGTGCCGTCGCGTTCGATGCGACCTCGGCGTACGCGGTGCTGGGCGTCATGGGCCCGCGCTCACGGGAGCTCTTGTCCCGGCTCACGGATTGCGACCTCTCGAACGAGGCCTTCCCCTTCGCCACCTCGCAGGTGATCGACCTCGGCTACGCACGGGTGCGGGCGAGCCGCATCACCTACGTGGGCGAACTCGGTTGGGAGCTCTATGTGCCAACCGAATTCGCGCAGGGCGTGTTCGATGCCGTGTTCGGCGCCGGCGAGGATCTCGGCCTGCGGCTGGCCGGCTACCACGCCATGAACTCGCTGAGGATGGAAAAGGCCTACCGTCATTGGGGGCACGACATCACCGATGAGGACACGCCGCTTCAGGCAGGGCTCGGGTTTGCGGTGGCCTGGAACAAGCCGGGCGGTTTCGTCGGACGCGACGCGCTCATGCGGCAGAAGGAGCGCGGCCTCACGCGCCGCCTCGTCAACCTCGCCCTCCAGGACAGTGACAAGCTCCTCTATCACAATGAGCCGATCCTGCGGGACGGCGTGCTCGTCGGGCGCGTGACGTCCGGAATGTTCGGGCACACGCTCGGGACGGCGCTCGGCATGGGCTACGTCGAGAACGCGGGAGAGGTCGTCGGGGCGGACTTCGTGAACTCGGGGGCTTACGAGGTTGAAGTGGCGGGCGAACGCGTCAAGGCGGCCGCATCGTTGCGCCCGTTCTACGATCCGATGAACCTTCGCGTGAAGGATGCGCCCGCTCCGGGGCCGAGCGCGACGAAGGCCGCCTGACCCGCGCCTCCCCGCCGGCGTACGCCGGCGTGCCATCGTGCGTGACCCCGTCGGAGTGGCTGAACGGCCTTTGAAGCGATGAAGCTCGTCCTGACTCTATCCTGCCCCGACCGGCGCGGAATCGTTCACGCCGTCGCGGAGCGCCTGTTCGCAATGGGATGCGACATCCGCGAGAGCGCGCAGTTCAGCGACCCGCGAACGGCGATGTTCTTCATGCGGGTCGCGTTCGTGGCGGACGGGGACATTCCCGTCGCCGCACTACGGGCAGAGTTCGCGAGCGTTGCCGATACTTTCGCCATGACGTGGATGATCTACGACCCGGGCGAGAAGGCGCGCGTGCTCCTGATGGTCTCCCGCTTCGGGCACTGCCTGAACGACATCCTGTTCCGCTACGCCACCGGAACGCTCCCCATCGAGATCCCCGCAATCGTCTCCAACCATCGCGACTTCGAAGGCTTGGCGGCCCACTACGGCATTCCGTACCATCACTTACCGGTCACTCCGGCGACGAAGGTCGGTCAGGAAGCAAAGCTCCTGAGCATCGTCGAGCGCGAGCGCATCGGTCTCGTTGTGCTCGCCCGCTACATGCAGGTGCTCTCGAACGATCTCTGCCGGAAGCTCGACGGGCGCGCGATCAACATCCACCATTCCTTTCTGCCGAGCTTCAAGGGGGCCAAGCCCTATCACCAGGCCTACGAGCGAGGCGTGAAGCTCATCGGCGCTACGGCGCACTACGTTACTTCGGATCTCGACGAAGGCCCGATCATCGAGCAGGACGTCGCCCGGGCCGAACACACGCTCGGCCCCGATGAGCTTATCGCGGCCGGACGGGACGTGGAATCGGTCGTCCTCGCACGGGCGCTGCACCTTCACATCGAGCATCGTGTCATGCTGTCCGGCCAGCGGACGGTCATCTTCCGCTAGCGGGGATGCGGTCTGGACGGAATGGGCTGGGGCCGAAGCCGAGCCACATCGGCGCTCAGATTCCTGACGTTGGGAGAGGTCAGCAAGCTCGGAGGCACCGGCCATAACGCCGCCAGCCGATCACGTTCTAGTGCACGCCGAGGTAGCGGCGCAGGGAGTTCGGGTCGGCCTGGATGTCGCGCTTGGTGCCCTGGTGCACGATCTCGCCCGTTTCCATGACGAACACCCGATCGGCGACGGCCAGGGCGCTGTAGAGGTTCTGCTCGACGAGGAGGATGCCGAGCCCTTCCGTGCGTAGTCTCGCGATCACCGTCTCGAGGTGCTGGACCATGACGGGCGCGAGACCTTCCGACGGCTCGTCCATGAGAATGAGCTTCGGGTCGAGCAGGAGCGCGCGCCCGACGGCGAGCATCTGCCGCTCTCCCCCGGACAGTTGCGTCCCGCGGTGATGTCGCCGTTCCGCGAGACGCGGAAACGTCTCGAAGACGCGCGTGAGATTCCAGCCGTCCTTCGCCGACGCAGGCTTCAGCATGGTGAGGTGCTCGGTGACGGTGAGCGATGCAAAGAGCCGCCGGCCCTGGGGCACTAGAGCGATCTTGCGCTGCGCGATCGTGTGCGGGCGCAAGGTTCGCAGGTCTTCGTTTTCAAACCGAATGGATCCTTCGCGGACCTGTGGCGGTGCGAGACCCATGATCGACCGTATCAGCGTCGTCTTGCCCATGCCGTTGCGGCCGAGCAGCGCCACGATCTCCGCCGGCGCGACGTCGAGGGAGACGCCGTGCAGAATATGGGCGTCGCCGTAATAGCTATGCAGACCGCGGACTTCGAGCATCTAGGCCGGCTCCACCGAGTGGGGCTTGCCGAGATAGACCTCCTGCACCTGATCGTTCTGGCGGATCTGGTCCGGCGTGTCCTCCACCAGCACCCGCCCATTGAACATGACGGTCACGAAATCGACGAGCCCGAGCGCGAGCTCCATGTCGTGCTCGATGAGCACGATGGTGAGATCGCGCGGGAGTGCGCTGAGGATTTCGGCGACGTAGGCGCGCTCGGTCGCCGACAGGCCGGCGGCGGGCTCATCGAAGAGGAGCAGCCGCGGCTGCATGACGAGCGCCATCGCGATCTCGAGCTGCCGCTGCTCGCCGTACGAGAGCTCGCTGACGACGACGTTGTGACGGGCGGCGAGTCGCGACACGGCGAGCGCCTGGTCCACCCGCTCCTGATCGGCAGCAGGCAGCCGATCGCTGCGGAACAGAGAGAACTTGCTCGACGCGAGGCCGCGCACCGCGAGGCGCATGTTGTCGCTGATCGTGAGATTCGCAAACAGGTTGGTGATCTGAAAAGTCCGGCCGATGCCGCTCCGCGCCCGCAGATGCGGGGGCGCCTTCGTGAGGTCCCGCCCATCGACGACGACGCGTCCCTCAGTTGGGATGGTCACGCCCGTGATGGCGTTGAACAGCGTGGTCTTGCCGGCCCCGTTCGGGCCGATGATGGCGCGCCTTTCGCCCTTGCCGAGCGAAAGGCTGACGCCGTCGACGGCGCGCAAGGCGCCGAAGCGCACAACGACGTGTTCAAGCCGGAGCATCGCACCTCGGCACCGTTCAGGACTCTCAGCCTTCGTTGCGGCAGCTGGCGGGGTCAGGTCTTGATGGCCTGGTACGTGCGCGAGTAGGGCGGCTGCTTCATGTAGGTCTCCGGATCGTACTTCCAGAACTGCGAGACCCCCGGGTACGTATCGGTCGGAACGTTCCAGAACTTGCCGTCCCCGCGTTTCACGACCTTGCGGATCATGATGTCGTAGATGGGATTGCCATACGCGTCGAGGCGAACGGCGGTGCCGAGGGGCGAGTCGGTGAGCTCGGTCGTGCGAACGGCGTCCAGGAATGCTGCGCGATTCTCCGCTTCGCCCCGGACCTTCTCGAGCGCCCTGGCTATCCACATGGCACCCGAGTACATCGAAAACCCGTATAGCGATGGCGTCTTGCTGAACTTCGCCTCGTAGTCCTTGACGAACTTCTGCGTGGCCGGATTGTCGGACCCTTCGGCGAAATGAGCCGGCGTGATGATCCCTTCAGGCTCCGCGCCCATGGTGCGGATCACCGACTGATCGGTGCAGTTCATGCTGCCCATCAGCGGAATGCGGCCCTTGAGCCCGAAGTTCGCCCATTGCTGGATGAAGCGCGTGCCGTCCGCGCCGGTCTGCATCGTGAACACGGCATCCACGCCGGCGCCGGCGAGCTGGCCGAGGTATGGGCTGAAGTCGGCTGTATTGAGCGGATGCCAGAGCTGCTGGACGACCTTGCCACCGTTCTCGGAGAATACCCGCGCAAGCCCCGCGCACTGCTCGTGCCCGAAGGTGTAGTCCTGGCCGATGGTGGCGAGCTTCTTGAACCCCTGCTTCCAGGCCCAATCCCCGAGAGGGTGGGTGGTCTGGCTCGCCGAGTAGCCCGCGATGCGGATCACGTTGGGGATGCGCGCGCGTTGCGTCAGGTCGTCGGCGGCAATGATCGGGATGAAGTAGGGGACACCGTTCCCCTTGACGTAGTTCGCGACGGCAAGGCCGGTGTTGGCGAGGAGGTCGCCACAGAGGAAATGCACGTTGGCCTGCTCGACCAGCCGTCGCGCCTTCTGGAGGGCGGTGTCGGGGTTCGAGGCGTCGTCCTCGGTGACGATCTCGACCTTGCGGCCAGCCAGCGTCCCGCCCTGCTGCTCCCAGAACATGGTGAAGCCGTCCACCATCTCGCGCCCACCCGACGCGACGACGCCGGTGAGGGGCGCGAGCAGGCCGATCCGGATCGGCCCGCTTCCCTGAGCTTGGACGATGGCCGGCGCGCCGATTGCGGTGGCGGCCGTGGCTCCGGCCGTCGTCTTCAGAAACTGCCTACGATCCATCATTGTCGACCCCTCCGTTGTGCGCTCCGGGCAAGGAGCGCCCTTGCTTTTCCGACGACCCCCTCAGGGGCGAAGATCATGATCAGGACGAACATGGCGCCGAGCACCATGAGCCACCGCTCCGTGTAGAGGCTCACCGCCTGCTCGAGAGCGATGATGAGGAACGCGCCGACCACGGAGCCGAACAGCGTCCCGATGCCGCCCACGATCGCCATAAGAAGCCCAGCGACGGATTGGGACAACTGCACCGTCGAGGGGCTGACGAAGTTGTTGAAGACCGCGTACATGGCGCCCGCCATCCCGGCGAAGAACCCGGAGACCGTAAAGGCGATCACGAGGTGGAGCGGAACATTGTAGCCGAGGCTGCGCATGCGCGACTCGGAATCCTTGATGCCGCGCAGCGTCAGACCGAAGGGCGAGTGCACGAAGCGCCACATCCCAAAGCTCATGACCGCGGCTCCGGCGAGCACCGCGAGGTAGAGGGCTCGGGGCTGCGCAAAGGCGCCGACCTGAAGCTGGCCGCGAAGCCCGTTCTCTCCGCCCGTCACTGCCGTCCAACGCAAGCAGACGCCCCACACGATCAGCCCGAGGGCGAGGGTCAGCAGCAGAAAGTAGACGCCGGACGTCCGCACCGCGAGGACGCCGAAGACGGCCGCCAGGACCGTGGCCGCAAGAACGCCGACGACCATCGAGGCAAGCACGGGCAGTCCGGCGACCGTCGACCCGTAGAGGACGACGTAGGTCGACACCCCGAAGATCGCGCCGTGGCAAAGCGAGGTGCGCCCGGCGTATCCCGCCAGTACGTCGATGGACATCGCAAGCACGGCGAAGATCAGGATCTGCGTTGCGACGCTGACCTGGTACGTCGGCAGGACGAACGGCAGGACCGCGAGCGCGAGCAGCGCCGCCGGGACCAGGATCACCACCTTGAGGTCGGCGCGGCCCGGCGCCGCCGGCGCCTTCGTTGCCGCGCTCATGCGGCCCTCCCGAACAGTCCGAGGGGACGGAACGCGAGCAGGAGCGCCATTGGGCCGAAGATGACGAAGTAGGCGAGCTCCGGAAACCAGACCTGCCCGAAGGTGTTGAACAGGCCGATGAAGAGGCTGCCGATCGCCGCACCTTCGAGGCTGCCGCGTCCGCCGATGATGACGACCGCCAGGCTGAACACCAGAATCTCCGAGTCGGCACTCGGATAGAGCGTGAGGAAGGCCCCTCCGAGCAGCCCGCCAAGTCCCGACAAGGCCGACCCGAGCATGAACGTGAGGAGGAACACGCGGCGGATGTTGATCCCCGAGGCCTCGACCATCTCCGCGTCGTCGACGCCGGCACGAATGAGCGCGCCGAGCCGCGTGCGGTTGAGCAGAAGCCACAGGCCGACGAAGACGAGCACGCCGACGAGGAGCACGAACAGGCGGAACTTCGGATAGAACACGCCGAACTGGACGATGGCGCCCTGGAGGAACGACGGGACCGGCACCGTGAAGGTGTCGCCGCCCCAGATCACGAGGGCGAGGTCGTTCAGCATGAAGGCGACGCCGAGCGTCAGCAGCACCTGGCGAAGCTCGAAGCCTCGCACAAACCGCAGCAGTCCCTGGTCGAGAATGAGTCCGATCAAGGCAACGGAGGCCATCGCGGCAACGGCGGCCAGCGCGAAGCTGCCGGTGTGAGTTCCCACCGTGTAGCCCACGTACCCGCCGAACAGATAGAGCGCGCCGTGCGCGAGGTTCACGATGCGCAGGAGCCCGAAGATCAGCGTGAAGCCCGACGCCACCACGAAGAGGAGTGCGGCGAAGGTCAGCCCGTTGAGAAGCTGGAAGAGCGACATCGCTTGGACGCTAGGCCCGGAGCGGCTGCTGCGAGCGATACCAGTCGAGGATCTGCTCGCCGGTCCAGAACACCACGTCGCGCTGGCGCCGGATGCGCGCGATCGCGTTGCGGAAGTATTTGAGACGGTGCGGCGCACCCATGATGTAGGGGTGCACGACGAGCGCCATGACGCGGGCGCTGTCGCGCCCATCATGGTGTAGCTGCTCGAACTGGTCGACGGCCCGGTCGTAATACTCGGATGCCTTGTGATGCTGGATCAGCATCATGGCGACGTCATTGCACTCCTGGGTGTAGGGCACGTTGACGATCGGGCCGGAGCGCGTCTCCAACACCGTCGGCTGATCGTCCAGGACCCAGTCGCAGACGTAGTCGTAACCGGCCTCCACGAGGAGGTCGGGCGTGACCCACGTCTCGGTGAGACCAGGGCCGAGCCAGCCGCGGGGGCGCTTGCCGGTGTAGTCGGCAATGGCCGCGGTGGTCTTGGCGATGTCGCCTGCCTCGTCCTCGACCTTCTGCATGTTGAGCTGGGTGAACCCGTGACCCATGAACTCCCATTTGCGGTCGAGTGCGGCCCCGGCGATCGGCTCATAGGCGTTGATCGCCGAGCCGTTGATGGCGAGCACCGCCGGGACGGCGAAGTCGTCGAACACCTCGAGCATCCGCCAGAACCCGACCCGGTTGCCGTACTCGTGCCAGGCCCAGTTGGGGATGTCGGGCATGGGCGAGCCGCCGGCGGGCGGCGTCAGCACGGTGCGCGGCATGGCCTTGTTGATGTCCCATTCCTCGACGTTGACGACCACCCAGACGGCGAGCCGGGCACCCCCGGGAAGCGTCAGCTTCGGGCGATCCGCGATCGGAGAATAGGCGATGCGTTCGATCGGGAGCATGCGCTTCAAGCCTTCGCCGGTCCGATGCTGATGGTCAGCGTGCCAAGCCCCTC
>Ga0126305_10001278_pt1 | contig 11143 bp, 7 predicted proteins | sample Plot26_FD_92536 | JGI IMG/M metagenome (GOLD analysis project Ga0126305, IMG submission 92536) | Serpentine soil microbial communities from UC McLaughlin Reserve, CA, USA - Plot26 | ecosystem: Environmental > Terrestrial > Soil > Grasslands | place: USA: UC McLaughlin Reserve, Lake County... | reverse complement strand
CTCAGTCCAGGTAGTCGCGCAGGACCTGTGACCTGGAGGGGTGGCGCAGCTTGCTCATGGTTTTGGACTCGATTTGGCGGATGCGCTCCCGAGTCACTCCGTAGACCTTGCCGATCTCATCGAGCGTCTTCGGCTGGCCGTCCGTGAGGCCGAAACGCATGGAGACAACCCCGGCCTCGCGCTCGCTGAGCGTGTCGAGAACGTCGTGCAGTTGCTCTTGCAGCAAGGTGAAGCTCACCGCGTCCGCTGGGACAACAGCCTCGGAATCCTCGATCAGGTCGCCGAACTCGGAGTCGCCGTCCTCGCCCAGCGGAGTGTGCAGCGAGATCGGCTCGCGGCCATACTTCTGCACCTCGACGACCTTTTCCGGAGTCATGTCCAGCTCTCGGGCCAACTCCTCCGGGGTCGGTTCCCGGCCGAGGTCCTGCAGCATCTGCCGCTGCACCCTAGCCAGCTTGTTGATCACCTCGACCATGTGTACGGGAATCCGGATGGTCCGGGCCTGATCTGCCATGGCTCTGGTGATCGCCTGCCGGATCCACCAGGTCGCGTAGGTGGAGAACTTGTAGCCCTTGGTGTAGTCGAACTTCTCGACCGCACGGATCAGACCCAGATTGCCTTCCTGGATCAGGTCGAGGAAGAGCATGCCGCGGCCGGTGTAGCGCTTGGCGAGCGAAACCACCAGGCGCAGGTTGGCTTCCAGCAGGTGATTCTTCGCGCGGCGGCCGTCCTCACCGATCCACTCGAAGTCGTCGAGTTGCGAAGTCTTGATCTTGGAACGCTCGTCGTTGATCTTCTCGTCAGCGAAAAGGCCTGCCTCGATCCGCTTGGCGAGCTCAACCTCCTGCTCAGCATTCAGCAAGGCGACCTTGCCAATTTGCTTCAGATAGTCCTTGACCGGGTCGGCCGTCGCGCCGGCGGCGAGCACTTGCTGCTCAGGCTCGTCGGCGTCATCGGCCTCCGAGAGGGTGAATCCTTCATCCTCGGTCAGCTCAACCTCGAGCTTCGCCTCCTCGGCCGGCTCGAACGTCGATTCGTCGACATCGTCCAGCGACCGCTTCTTCCCGACGGTGACAACGACCTCGTCGCTCTCCAGATCAACGAGCACATCAGCGGTGAGGTCGATTTCGCTGACCAGTTCCTCCACTGAAATCTCGACATCCTCGAGGTCCTCGACGATGACATCCGGCTCCTTGTCAACAGCGACTGGGATCGTCTGCTCGACGGGCTCGACCGGAGCCTTCTTCTCAGCCTGCTTGCTGGGAGTCTTCGGCGTCGGCTCCTCGACAGCCGATAGCTGCGGCTTCTTGGTAGCCGACTTCTTCGCCGGTGCCTTCTTGGCTGGAGCTTTCGCTGGTGCACTGGATACTGCTGCTCCAGCAGCAGGCGTCTTGGACGTTTTCCTGGGTGACGTTTTGCCGACGGGGGCGCTTGCTTGACGGGCTCGTACGGGTGCTGCTCCAACGACAGGGGCAGATGGCTGTGCTTTGGAGGGGGGCGTCACAAACTACCTCTCGGGCTAGCGAGTGCCTGACTGGGCAAATAAAACAAGGGCGAGCAACGCCCATCGGATGTCAATAGGCGCTCCAACGCGTATTCTGACACGGACCTCCAAATCTCCTCAGATTTGTTCAGGCAAGCCGTGTCGGGTCGGTTGGCGCGCCGAGCACGTCAGATGTTCGGATCGGCCTTCACCGCCAGAACGGCACACGAGGCGTCGAGCAGCACTCGCTGGGCATTGCTGCCAAGCAGACGCTTGCCGACCGGCGACCGGCGGCGGAGCCCGATAACGATGAAGTCGGCATCCAGGGACTCCGCGGCATTGATCAGTTCCTCCGCTGGTTCGAGCGTTCCATCGGTGTCCTGAATCCGATGCGGAATGCCGGTCACGGCAAGCTCAGCGGCCAGGCTTGCGTTGCCTTCGTCCGGTGAGACCGCGACCACGACCAGCTCGGATTGCCGGATCCGGGCCTCACTGATGGCCCGGGACAAGGCTGCCCGGCCCTCGGGCGCTATCGAGTAGCCGACCACGATGACGGATGCCGCCGGTCGGTTGCCATCGTCCGGCGAGACGCCCGCCGCCGGTGCAGCCTGGGACATCACCCCACCTTCCAGGTGTGCACAGGTTCATTGGTGTGCATACGATCCACGTACGCCTCCAGCATTCCCTTTAGCGCTTCGGTGCGGTCAGCGCCGTCATTCTCTCTGCGAGCTACATCAGCAGTTTGCCATGTTGCCCCGTTTACCTCTTGCACGCAGCGCTGTTCGATCACATCGAGCAATCGTCCGATCTCTGCTTCGTCAACCTGCCACAGTCTCAGCCCCTCGGCCGCAAGTGGCAGGAGCTTTCGCACGACCAGCTCCACGACACGTACCCGGCCGATTTGCGGCCAATAGACCTGGGCGGCGATGCCGTCGCGGACACCTGCGCTGAAGTTCTCGCTTGCAGCCGAGAAGGACATCTGTGTCCAGAGGGGCCGTTCCTGCTGAGCGAGTGCGCGAACCAAGCCGGCGAAGAATGCCGCGTTCGCCATGGTGTCGACCACCGTGGGGCCGGCGGGAAGCACGCGATTCTCCACCCGAAGGTGCGGGGCGTCGCCACTGATGTCGTAGACGGGCCGGTTCCAACGGTAGACAGTGCCGTTGTGCAGCCGTAATTCGTCAAGACGTGGCACTCCTCCGGCGTCGAGCACAGCCATCGGATCCTCGTCGCTGCTGATCGGCAACAACGCCGGGAAATACCGTGTGTTCTCTTCAAACAGATCGAAGATCGAGGTGATCCAGCGCTCGCCGAACCACACCCTCGGCCGTACTCCCTGGGCCTTCAGCTCCTCGGGACGCGTTTCGGTACTCTGCTCAAACAGCGGGATGCGCGACTCGGCGAACAGGGCTCTGCCGAACAGAAACGGCGAGTTCCCACCAACGGCAACCTGAACGCCGGCGATCGCCTGAGCTGCATTCCAATACCCGGCGAAGTCGTCGGGGCTGACCTGCAGGTGCACCTGAGTGGAGGTACATCCTGCTTCCGGCATGATGGTGTCGGAGAACATCTGGAGTCTTTCGACTCCGTCGATGACGATCTCCAGGTCCTCCCCACGGGCAGCGACGATCTGCTGATCGAGCAGTGAATAGCGAGGATTCTCGCTGACATTGGCAACCGTGACGTGGTCGGCGCGCAGGGTCGGCAGGATGCCGATGATCACGAGCTTGCAGCCAACCTCATGAGCCCGCGAGTCAGCGTCGTTCAGCGATTTGCGCACTGACTGCTCGAACGAGGTGAACCCGCCGCCGGCAAGCGGGCGCGGCGCAACGTTGATCTCTATGTTGAACCGGCCGAGCTCGGTTTGAAAGGACGGGTCGGCGATCGCGGCCAGCACCTCAGCATTGCGCATCGCAGGCTGTAGGTCGTCATCGATCAGATTGAGCTCGATCTCCAGACCCGCCATCGGGTGTGCGAAGTCAAACCGAGATTCGGTGAGCATCCTGGCCAACACATCCAGCCCTCGCCGGACCTTTTCCCGATGCAGCTTTCTCGCCTCTCGGGTGAAGGTCGTCTGTTCGACCTCTGCTCCCATGACGGTATTGTCTCGCTCGCGCGATCGCGCTTCCAAGCCCCATCACGATCTGCCACATGCAGATGCGGGGACTACGCTGACGGCCGTGGCCGCTGAGACGTCGACGGAGCTTGCCCCACCTGTCGCAGATCGCCGCATGCACCGCCGGGTGCATCACGGCAATGTGTTCGAGGACCCGTATGAATGGCTCCGAAACAAAGAGGACCCCAAAGTCGTGTCCTATCTCGAGGCTGAGAACGCCTACACCGAATCGCGCACGGCCGAGCTGAAGGAATTGTCAGAGTCGATCTTTGCCGAGATCAAGAACCGGACCAAGGAGACCGATCTCAGTGTCCCGACATACACGTCGCATCCGGGCGGACCTGCGTACTGGTACTACGACCGGACCGTAGAGGGCTCGGAGTATCCGATCTACTGCCGAGTCGTGGCCACTGATCCGCGCACCCCGCCTGATCCTGAGGGCGAGATCGTCGGCGAGGAGGTGTTGCTGGACGGCAACCTCGAGGCCGGGGATTCCGAATTCTTCTCCATCGGCGCGCTGAGTGTGTCCCTTGACGGGCGGCTGTTGGCCTACTCCACCGACCACACCGGCGACGAACGGTTCCAACTAAGGATCAAGAATCTGCAGACCGGCGAGCTACTGCCCGATGAGATCAGCGCCATCGGATACGGAGCCACTTGGGCTCAGAGCAGCCACCTTTTCTACACCCGGGTCGATGAAGCGTGGCGGCCGTACGCCGTCTTTCGGCACCGGCTGGGCACCGACCCGGCCGAGGACGTTGAGGTGCTGAACGACCCGGATGAACGGTTTTGGGTGGGAGTAGACGCCAGCCGGGACGATCGCTGGCTGATTCTTGGCAGCGCCAGCAAGCTGACCTCGGAATATCGATTGCTCAGCACCGAGGACCCGGAGGGCGAGCCGCGTCTGGTCGCTCCGAGGCGCCAGGGTGTGGAGTACGACATCGAGCCAGCTGGTGACCGGCTGCTGGTTGTGCATAACGACGGCGCGCAAGATTTCGAGCTCGCGCAGGCGCCCCTGGATTCCACGAGTTGGGAGCAATGGGTGCCGGTGCTACGGCATGAGCCGGGAGTCAGGATTCTCTCGGTGAGCGCTTACTCCAGCCACGGCGTGGTGTCGCTACGCCGCAACGGCTCGTTGGCGTTGCATGTGCTGCCGCGGGATGACCGCGGCAATTTTCTGCCCGGGGCCGACGTCGACTTCGAGGAACCGCTGTACACCGTGGACTCCCCCGGCGGTACGGAGTATGTAACGTCGACAATTCGGGTGCATTACGGCTCCCTGGTCACCCCCGACTCGGTTTACGACTACGACCTCAACAGCCGCGAGCTGACCTTGCTCAAGACGACACCGGTCCTGGATGAGCCGAACTTCGGACCGTACGACCGGAGCAATTACATCCAGGAGCGCGCCTGGGCAACCGCCCCGGACGGAGTGCGGGTGCCGCTGTCGATCGTCCGGCGTTCCGACATCGCCCTGGACGGGCAGGCACCAACGCTGCTTTACGGCTATGGCTCATACGAAATCTCCTTAGATCCGACGTTCTCGATAGCGCGATTGTCGTTGTTGGATCGCGGCGTCATTTATGCACTCGCCCATGTGCGCGGTGGTGGTGAATTGGGTCGCAGCTGGTACGAGCAGGGCAAGACCCTGTCGAAGAAGAACTCTTTCACTGATTTCATTGCCTGCGCCGACTACTTGATCGACCACCGCTACACCTCCGCTGACCGTTTCGCCGGTCGAGGCGGCAGTGCCGGCGGATTGTTGATCGGCGCCGTCATGAATCTGGCGCCGGACCGGTTCCGAGCCATTCATGCAGCAGTGCCGTTCGTTGACCCGTTGACAACCATCCTGAATCCGAGCCTGCCGCTGACGGTCACCGAGTGGGAGGAGTGGGGTGACCCGCTGCACGACCCTGAGGTGTACGCCTACCTCAAGTCCTACTCCCCGTACGAGAACCTGACTGCGGTGAGCTATCCAGCAATACTGGCGACGACAAGCATCAACGACACCCGGGTCTTCTATGTGGAGCCTGCCAAGTGGATAGCGGCACTCCGCCAGACCGCAACCAACGGCCACGACCGGCCGATCCTGCTGAAGACCGAGATGTCGGCGGGCCACGGTGGGGTGAGCGGCCGTTACAAGAGCTGGCACGAAATCGCGTTCGAGTACGCCTGGGTTTTCGACCAGATCAGTCGTTAGTCAGCTTGGGGTCAGGGTGGCTGCATCCGCAGCCCTCTTCGGCCGCGAATTCCTCTTGCAAGCCGGGGTTACTCCTGGGTAGGGTTCAGGGTTTCTTCAGGGCAGTCGAGGAATCCTTTTGGGGCCCCGGTGCGTTCTGCTTAGCGGAGGGGCAACGAAAGGATCAATGTGACCACGGCTCGTACGCGAGTTTCCGAAGGTATCGACGGGAAGGATGCCGTCGGCCTGTATTTGGAGGGTATCGCCAAGACTCCGCTGCTCAGCGCAGAGGAAGAGGTCGAGCTTGCCAAGAGGATCGAGGTCGGCCTGTACGCCAAGCGGCTGTTGGCGGGCGAGATTCCGGCGTCGGAGCGCGGCAAGCGAGCCAAGCGGCCGAGCGAGGCGGAGCTGGAGTTCCTGATTGAAGACGGTCGGCGCGCGATGCAGCGCTTTGTCACAGCAAACCTGCGTTTGGTCGTCTCTGTTGCCCGCAAGTACGGACGCTCTCAAATGCCGCTGCTGGATCTGGTACAGGAAGGCAACACTGGCCTGATCCGGGCGGTCGAGAAGTTCGACTATACGAAGGGCTTCAAGTTCTCCACGTATGGCACTTGGTGGGTCCGGCAGTCCATCAGCCGTGGGATCGCCCAGCAGGGCCGGATCGTGCGGCTGCCAGTGCATGTGGCCGAGCAGGTCAACCAGGTCGGCGCAGTTCGCCGGACGCTGGAGCGGCGCCTGGGTCGTGACCCGGAAATCGAGGAGATCGCCGACGAGATGGACTTGGAGCCGGAGCGGGTGCTGGACCTGATCCGATTCGGCCGCGACCACGTCAGCCTCGATGCCCCTGTCGAGGAGGGCGGGGACACCGCGCTGGGCGACTTGATTGCTCGGGAGCCAATGCCGGGCCCGGACGAGGTGTTCCTGGATGCGGAGGAGCATGCACGGCTGGAGGCGCTGCTCGACCAGCTGGACGAGCGTTCGGCTGACGTTGTCCGCCGTCGCTACGGCCTCATCGACGGTCGTCAGGCAAAGCTGTCAGATATCGGTGCTCTTTGGGGGATCACCGCTGAGCGAGTGCGACAGATTGAGCGGCACGCAATCGCGAAGCTGCGCGGTAAGTCTGTGCTCGCCGCCTGACCCCCGGTGCTGCCTCGGGCAGCACTCAAGAAGGGCGATCCGGATGTCCCCCTCCGGATCGCCCTTCTTTTGTTGCTGCAGCTCGCCTGTGTCGCCTCACCTATGGAGCAACGCGCAGGTGGTTACCCGCCTGGCCGGATTAACGCAGGGGGCGGATTAGTCCCTCCTGTGCCACATTGGCGATGAGCGCGCTGCCCTGAAAAAGCCGAGCGGTGGACAGCCCAAGGCCACCGGAGGCGGACGGCGAAATCTGGTCGAACAGCAGCCAGTCGTCGGTGCTGAAGGGCCGATGGAACCACATCGCGTGATCGATGGAGGTGGCCTGCACGTTTAGCCCGACGAACACCCCGTGCGGCACGGCGCTGGCCGCCAACAGTGTCAGGTCGCTGGCATAGGCGAGCGCTGCCTGGTGCATCCGTCGGTCATCCGGCAGCGCGCCGTTGGCCTTGATCCACACCCTCGCCCTTGCTGGGTGCTTCGGATCAACCAGCGCACCACCGGGCCTGGAATCGCCCACATAGCGCACGTCGAGGGCACCCCATTCCCGCTCCCAGAACGAGGGCTCCCGTCCAGCCACCCGTGCCAGCACCTCACTCAGCCGGGGACAGCTGGCTGGAGGCGGCACCTCACCTGGGACCGGTTCGGCGTGTTCGAAGCCTTGCTCGGTTTCGTGGAAGGAGCTGGAGAGATAGAAAATCACCCTGCCGCCCTGCCGCGCCACGACCCGGCGGGAGCTGAACGAGCCACCGTCGCGTACGGACTCCACGTCGAACACGATCGGGATGTCCGTGCGCCCGGGTATCAGAAAGTAGCCGTGCAGGGAGTGCATCACCCGGGTCACAGCGACGGTACGCGACGCAGCCATCACCGCCTGGGCGAGAACCTGGCCGCCGAAAACTCGCTGAAGCTGTGTGTCGGGTTGGCGGGCCCGGAACAATCCGATCTCGATTTCCTCGAGCTCGAGTAAATCAATCAGCTCGGCTACGGACTGCGGCACGGCGCGAGCTTATCCAGCGGACAAGTCTCACGCTGGTCCAATCTGGCCCAGGCTTCCGCGCCGCTATCCGTCGTCGTTCTTGTCCCGCTCGGCGAGGAAACGCTCGAACTCGGCAGCGATCTCGTCAGCGCTCGGCACCCGCTCCGAGTCGTCGATCTGCAGGCTGTCGTATTGCTGCTCCAGCGTCGCGACCAGCTCTTGCACCTCGGTCGATCCGGCCATCTCCTCGGCGATGTCGGCGAGGTTAACCGTGGAAGCCTTTTCCAGTGGATCAAGGGGCACGGCGAGGCCAGTGGCCTGGTTCAGCGACCGAGTGAGCGTGAGAGTGGCCTCCGGAAACGCAGCTTGGGCCAGGTAGTGCGGGACGTGCGCTGCAAACCCCATCGCCTTGCGGTCACGCTGGCCGAGCCGGAATTCCAGCAGCCCACTGAAGCTGGCCGGCACCTCAACCCGGTCGATCCAGCTGCGATAACCCCGTACTAAACCGGTGTCGGTTGCGTGGGCCGTAAGCGTGATGGGACGGGTATGCGGCACCGCCATTGGGATGCCGTGGACGCTGACCGTCAGCCGGACGCCGAATTGCTCGATGAGACCGATGACAGCGGCGGCCAGCCGTTCCCATTGCACGTCAGGCTCGGGACCATTCAGCAGCAGGAAGACCTCCCCGTGCTCGTCGACCACCCGGTAGAGCCTGAGGTGCAGGTCCGCGTAGGACTTCCATTGGTTCGTGTCGAAGACCATCGCCGGCCGGCGGCTTCGGTAGTCGTGGAGTTGATCATGATCGAATTCGGCGAGGACCTCGTGATCCAGCTGCTCCAGCAGGTGGGCGGAAAACAGCCGGCCAGCCTGGCCCGCGTCGACGAAGCCGTCCATCTGGTGGATCAGCACGGGCCGATGGTCCTTGAGCTTGGCCGAAACGCCCTCATTCAGGGTGTACAGCAGCCGCGGATCCATCACGACACAGCTCGCCGCTGGGGCTGCTCGTCGCTGCGCTCCCGCACCGTCATGGCACCCAATGTACCGTCGCTCCATTCTCGCCCTATTGCTCGAGCGAGCGCAGGTTCAACCGGTCGGCGGGATTTGCAGCCGTGAGCGAGCCGCATCGATGGCAGCGAGCACGCGCTTTTCAGACACAGGTACCCGGGTTCGCAGGAACTGTGCGAACAGACTCACGCGCAGTTCCTCGATCAGCCAGCCCACATCATCAACGAAAGTGGGCAACCGACCTGGAGGAGCTTGTTCGCAGAGTTCCGCGTAGGAATCCTCAATCCGGTTGATGACCGCGAACCCTGGCCCGTCGCGAGCCGGCGTTTGGATCAATGTGTCGATCCGGGCTCGAGCTGCTCTCAGATAGCGTGGTAGATCGGTCAGATGCTCATACGATGTGGCTCCCAGGAAGCCGGCGAAAGCCAGGTTGCCGACCTGTTCGGCGATGTCCGCCGCGGCAGCCTCGCTCGTCGAATGCAGGCGTGGCAACGCTCCCAGCACTTCGCCTCTCAGGCTGCAGATCTCCGCGGCGATCCGGGTGATCTCCCGCATCATCTCAGCGTTGCCCATCCGTACTCGATCGCAGAGATCGGCAAAGGATCCCACATCCCTGACGGCACCGGACTGGTGCCGGCTAATGAGCTCGCCGACCGAGGCCAGACGGGTCTCGGAGAGCAGCGTGGGCACCGAGGCGTACGGACCGGTACCGAGTGCCAGCTTCTCAGCGTTGCCAAGATGGGCGACCACCCACTTGGTCGGATCCGGTGTATTGAGCAGCACAAGCCGCCGTAGGCCAAGCGCGTGAGTCACCACTTGCTGATCGGCGGTAGGGCAGATCGTCAGGCCGACGCTGGAGCCCTCGTCAAGGAGCGCCGGATAGCCGACGACCTGGTGGCCATCGCGTTCGAAGTTGACCCGGGCCGCGATCTCTCCAAACTCCCAGGTTCGTGCGCCGGATCGGGTGAGGTCTGCGGCCGCACTATCGAGAGCGCGCTGCATCCGGCTGCTGAGCCGATCTCGCAGCTCCTGCAGATTCTTGGCTGCTGCTAGCTCCTGGTGCACCCCTCCGGTAGCGCGGACGATGTAAGTGATGCGCAAGTGCGCCGGCAAACGGTCGAGCCGCCAGTCCTCTGAACTCACGACCTCGCCGGTCAATGCAAGCAGCGCCCGCCCGAGTGCCTCAGGCAGGGTCTCGCCGTCGCTGCCTGGGTGCTGCTCCAGCCAGTCCAAAGCCCGGCGGGCGACATCTGGAGCGGGCGTGAAGATCTTGCGCAGCTGCTTGGGAAGCGACCGGATGAGCTCGATCGCCAGCTCGACTCGGAGTCCCGGCACCTGCCAGCTGAACGGCGCTGCAGGAATCTGGTTGAGCAGCTCGACCGGGATGACGACGCTGACCCCGTCGCGCTCGTGACCCGGCTCAAACATGTAGCTGACCTGAAGCGAGTGGTTCCGCACCAACCACGTCGTTGGAAAGGCCGCGCCGTCGATGCCCGTGCTATCGCCGACAAGCAGATCGTCCAACGTCATGGTGAGCCGGTCACGCTGCTGTTGGCCTGCGCTACGCCACCAGGAGTCGAAATGCGCCGCCGAGACGACCTCTGCTGGTATCCGGGCGTTGTAGAAGTCGAAGATGAGCTGATCATCGATTACCAGATCGCGGCGGCGAGTTCGTTCCTCCATCGCCTCGGCTTCGGCGCGGACGCCGGAGTTGTGAGCGAAGAACCGGTGCCGAGTTCGCCACTGGCCCTCCACCAGCGCTGATCGGATGAAGATCTCGCGTGCCTCGGCCGGGTTGATCTTGCCGTATCCGACTCGCCGTCCGGCGACGATCGGCACGCCGTAGAGACTGACCGTTTCGTACGCAACCACTGAGCCGCTCCGAGCGGACCAGAGAGGTTCTGAGTACTGCCGCTTGAGCAGATGCTGGCCGACCTCTTCGATCTGGGCTGCCTCAATGGCCGCGACGGTGCGCGCCCACAATCTCGTGGTCTCGACGATCTCGGCAGCCATCACCAGCGGTGGCTGGATCTTGGCCAAGCTGGATCCGGGATTAAGCGCGAACCTCGTGCCGCGTGCACCGAGGTATTCGCGGAGCATTGGCCGACCGCGTCGGCGGACCGGATGTTTGGGCTCATCGCGAAGATCAGCCAAACCAACGTGGGACAGTAGTCCGCTCAGAATGGCACTATGGATCCGCTCGGGTTCACCCGGCGTTCCGTTGCGGTGCAGGCCCAGCTCCCGGCAGAT
>Ga0126305_10001277_pt1 | contig 11143 bp, 10 predicted proteins | sample Plot26_FD_92536 | JGI IMG/M metagenome (GOLD analysis project Ga0126305, IMG submission 92536) | Serpentine soil microbial communities from UC McLaughlin Reserve, CA, USA - Plot26 | ecosystem: Environmental > Terrestrial > Soil > Grasslands | place: USA: UC McLaughlin Reserve, Lake County... | reverse complement strand
CGCTCTTATCTATTGCCAAAAAAATAATGGCCCTGTAGTTGTTTGCATTGGCAAATTTCTCCAGCATCGAAACATCTGTCCTTGGTGAATAACAAGTGTAGATCACTTTGTTCTCATGGTCGATCACCATGCTGCCAGTCCCTTCTAAAAATTTTCCATCTACTTCAAATTCACTCCAATCCTGCAGATCTTTTACAACAAACTTTTCCGCAAGCATTTTTAGGATATCGTCTCTCTTCTCAGGGCGACGATTGGCCGCATATAGCGGGAAAACGGAAACAATTCCTTCAGGAGAAGTACTGAGCCAGTTATTGGGAAAAATCGCTGATGGTTTTACCGGTGTGAGGGTATCGTGGATGACCAAAACATTTATTTCATGCTGCCGCAACAATTCAACCATAGTGTCAAACTCTTTCAGCGCTGCTTGCTGAACAGAGGGGGAATCTGTTATTGGGTCTCTTGTTTGAAAAAAATTTGTTGCAGCGGTTTCTTCATTCGCCCCAAATGCTGCCGGGCGGATCATGAGTAGTGTGTCAGTGATTTGCATTTACTTACTAAAAATAAGTAAATGCAATTTATTAACCGGCCAGCGCATCAATCTTCTTTGCTAATTCCCTGTCCTTGTCGGTTACAGTATTTCCTGCACTGTGGGTATTCAGCGATATCTCCACAGCGTTCCAGGTATTTGTCCATGTAGGATGATGATCCATCTTTTCAGCTTCAAGGGCAACCCTTGTCATAAATGCAAATGCTTCGCTGAAATTTTTGAAAGTAAATTTCTTGTACAGCTTATTATTTTCTTCTTTCCACATAAATAGTAATTTAAAAATTTGTTCCGATAGCTATCGGGATGCCAATGTGCGTTGAAAGAGCAACCTGTACATTTTTGCACATTTGCAAAATTGCACATGGGCACATTTTAAAATACAAGATGTTCCTTATTCTTTATTTTTTCATTCGTTAGCTCCATTACTAGTTGCACTCCGTTAAGTGATCGAATGTTTTCTGCCTGCTGTTGCAACATTTCATCTGTAACAAGATCACCCTTCATCAGCCATAAAAAATCAAGATGCTTGAATTCCGGCAACAAATATTCGCCGTCAAACTGGTTATTGTAAATGTAATGTTCCAATGCAGTAGATGGCTCATGATATTCATACAAACCGAAAAAATAATTCCTGTTCTTTTTTTTTAGCTGAATCTCTATCTCATTGTTCACCCGGAAATCAACACCAAGCATATTGTTTAGCTGCCAGCAAAACTGGTAATCTTTCATTGGCGCCATGATTCCAAGCAGGCGGGTATCTTCAAAAAACCCATCGGTGATATCCTGTGAATCTAAAATAAGTTTGCTGCTCATGGTGGTTTTGGCTCTTTAATGATCAGAACTGCACTTCTGTTTCCATTTCGTCGTTCCCTCTTTTAAATTTCACTTTTGCCTTGTCTCCTTTTTGAAATTTTCCAAGCATTTGCATATAGCTGTCCATTGAACTGATCGCATAATCGCCGACCTTGATAATAATATCGCCGGCTTTCAAACCTGCTTTTTGCGCGGGTCTTCCATCACTCACACCGTCACAACGTAAGCCTGCCCCCGAATAGGTATAGTCTGGCATTACTCCCATTGTTACGCTCCCGCTGCGCAATGAAGAAGTCGTTTGTGTTTCCCGCGTTTTTGTAAATACCAATTTTTGAGATGTTGTAATTGGAGAAAGTACAATGCTGCTGATATAGTTGATGATCTTTGTTTCGCCGGCATAATTTATTTTATCAGCGTCATCACTTGGCTTATGATAATCCGTATGCAGGCCGGTAAAGAAAAATAAAACAGGAATGTCCTTGCGGTAAAAAGAGGTATGATCGCTCGGGCCCGTCCCGCTGCTATCAATCCTGATGGCAAAGGGATTTTTTTTATTGTTAGGGTCGATCAGGGTACCCCATTGCGGTGAAGTACCATAGCCACCGATCGTTACGACCTGGCTACTGTCATTCAATCTTCCCACCATGTCCATATTGATCATGTAATTGACTTTCGTGAAATCGATCGTCGGGTGTTCTGTAAAAAATTTAGAACCATTTAATCCAAGTTCTTCTGCAGAAAAAGCAATGAACAGGTAGTTGTTATTTTTCTGCCTGGTGTTTTTTAGAATTCTTGCCAGTTCGATCAACGCGGCTGTACCGCTTGCATTATCATCAGCTCCATTATGTATAGCTTTTTCTCCCGTACGCAACATGGAGTTGTTGTCTTCGCCATAGCCTAAATGATCATAATGGGCACCAAGTATAACTGTTCTGGCCGACCCGTTATCTAAATACCCAATAATATTTCGCCCGCTTCTTTTCTTTTCACCGACATCCACTTTCAGTTTAATATCAAGTGTAGCAGTTTGATCGGAGAAATATTTTTTTGCTGCGTCTTTACTTACATACAAAACAGGCACATCCAATTTTTCTGTTCTGTCTTTGCTGTCAAACTTCAGCTGATCGTCAAGAGATGAAGAGTTATAAAGTATAACCGCCGATGCTCCACGACTCTTAGCTTTTTTTGCATTGTTGCGGATGTACTCGTTCAAATCGAAATGCGGGTTGTTCTTATTTTCTTCCAGGACTTCTTTTAGGTCATAGAGCCATGGCATCTCAGCTTCCTGCACGGCAATCGATGGCAGCGCTTCAATACTTGCGTTTTGAGAAAAGGGAAATGGAAAAAAATCTTTGTCAACAGCAAGATTGTTCTCATTGATGATAAAGTGAGTGGCGCTGTTTATTTGTTTTCCATCATAAATTTCAAATGGCTGAAAAAATCCTTCGCTGCCTTTTGGCTGCAAACCCGCTTCCTGGAATTTTTGGCTGATATATTCGCCGGCCAGCTTTTCGCCATTCGTACCGGCCCTTCTTCCTTCAAGCTTATCGTTAGCAAGATAGCTGATATGTGCTTGCAGGTTTGTTACTGTTGTATGGTCGGCTTTACTTAGTTTGGGCGCTTTCTTTTTTTGAGCAAAAGAAAATTGGACAACAAAAAGAGAAATAAATAAAACCACCGCACGGATGCTATTCATAAGAATTTGAAATTAATTGGTGCAAAGTTATTAAATACACGCATCCCAAAAGGGATGGTTAAGAAATCTTACAATAAAATGGTGTTATAAAGTTCGATGCAATTGCTCAATGAAGAATGGGAACGATGAACACTTCGCTTCGCCCCGTGGTCTACAGGAAGCCCATAGTAGAACAAATACCGATCACCTGAGCAAAATTACCCTCAAAAACCCGATTTCGTAAATATTGACGAGGTCTAACTTCTACATTTGTGGGTTACGGTGGGCGGAAAAAAATTACATATCGGTTTGGTGGGAAACCCCAATAGCGGCAAGAGTTCGTTGTTTAACTGCCTGACCGGTTTAAATCAAAAAGTTGGCAATTTCCCCGGTGTAACTGTTGAATTAAAAGTTGGGGATGCAAAAATTGATGATAAGCTGTGGGCTGAATTTATTGACCTGCCCGGAACTTATAGCCTGTATCCGCGCCGCCATGATGAGCAGGTAACATATGATGTTTTATTAAACGAGGACCACAAAGAGCATCCGGATATATTGGTGGTGATCGCCGATGCATCTAATCTGAGAAGAAATTTATTGTTTGCTTCGCAGATCATTGATCTGAAGATCCCCACGGTTATCGCATTAACAATGATGGACCTTGCGCGAAAAAAGGGAGTAGAAATAGATGTGGCAGGATTGGAAAGAGAATTAGGTGTGCCAGTGATCCCAATAAATCCGAGAAAGAACAAAGGAATTTCTCAGTTAAAAAAAACGCTTTCGCAAATAACTCCTTCGCTTGCCCCGACTACCATAAGGAATTTTGTACCTGATGCATTATGGGGAAGAGGAACAGTGCAGGCAATAAAAGAACAACTCCCTCAATTAAGCGATTACAAAGCCTTACATCTCGCATTTAACTATAAAGAGCTTGGTGTTAGTTCCTCCGTAAAAAAGATCATTGAGAATTCAATAAAAGATATTCCATTAAACAAAACGTTATCGCAGGCTGAAGAAATAACTGAACGTTATGCACGCATTAAGACGATCATGCACCAGACAGTGGTGGAACCTGATCCTCTGCAAAGAACATTGTTCACTGACAAGCTTGATAACGTTCTTCTTCATCGACGCTGGGGTTACCTGATCTTACTGGCGGTTTTGTTTTTACTTTTTCAAAGTGTGTTCCTGATAGCCCAATATCCGATGGATTGGATCGAGCTGGGTTTTGCAAAACTGGGTTCTGGTTTGTCGAATGCCTTGCCTGAAACATGGTGGAGTGATCTTCTTATCAATGGAGTAGTGGCGGGCTTAAGCGGCATTCTTGTTTTTGTGCCGCAGATCATGATCTTGTTTGGCCTGATCACTATTCTTGAGGACAGCGGGTACATGGCCCGCATTAGTTTTCTTTCTGATCGTTTGATGCGAACTGTCGGGCTGAATGGAAAAAGTGTGATGCCAATGATCAGCGGATTTGCCTGTGCCGTGCCAGCGATCATGAGTGCAAGAAGTATTGAGAACAAAAAAGAAAGATTGCTGACGATCCTGATAACACCGCTAATGAGTTGTTCTGCAAGGTTGCCGGTTTTCACAATTTTGATCGGCCTGGTTATTCCCAATAAATACCTGCTCGGCTTTTTAAGTGTCCAGGGTTTAGTAATGATGGGTCTTTATTTGCTCGGATTGTTGATGGCATTAGTTGTTGCTTTTATTGCCCGTTGGTTCATTACAATAAAAGAAAGAAGTTTTTTTATTCTTGAATTACCAACTTACCGGTCTCCCAGGTGGGGCAATGTGGCACAAACGATGATCAACAAAGCGAAGATCTTTGTTTTTGATGCAGGTAAGGTGATCATGATAATAAGTCTGATCCTTTGGGCAATGAGTTCATTTGGCCCGGGAAACAGAATGAAGGAGGTGACGCGGCATTACGAACAATTAAGACAACGGCCCAATGCAAATACAGAGGAATTAGATAAGGAATTTGGTGCAGTAAAGCTGGAAAATTCTTATGCGGGTATTTTAGGAAAATCAATTGAGCCGGCAATTGAACCACTGGGTTACGATTGGAAGATTGGGATCGCTCTTATTACCTCATTTGCAGCAAGAGAAGTTTTTGTCGGTACTATGGCAACACTTTACAGTGTTGGCGACCAGGATAAAAATGATCTGAGATTACGTGATAAAATGAAAGCTGCAAAAAAAGAAGACGGTACCCCGGTTTACACACTTGCTTCAGGTGTATCATTAATGATTTTTTATGTCTTTGCCATGCAATGTATGAGTACGTTGGCGGTTGTAAAACGTGAAACAAAAACCTGGAAGTGGCCGATCATCCAGCTTATTTACATGACAGGCCTGGCTTATATAATGAGTCTTCTATTTTACCAGCTATTGAAATAATTTTTATTTTTTGGGCGGCTCCCACTTGTCTTTCTTTTCAAAATATCTCCAAAGTAGCAGAGAAATTTTTCTTGCCATTGTCCACGCTTCATTTTCGTGCGTCCATCGGGTATCCTTATTGTTTTTTGTAAAAATGCAAAAGATATAAGGGTTGTGCGGAGCGTTTACTAACAGTACTTCGCTACGCACCGCATTCACACAACCGTTTTTGCTAAATACTTGAATGTAGGGTGGTATTTGTGAGATCGCTTCATTCAGGTCCCAATAGTTTCTTCCAAGAGACCGCATCATACGATCGCAGGCTGCAGCAGAAAAAATTTCATTGCCATAAATTTTTTCAAAGATGATACCCATTTCCTTAGGAGTTGTTTGTGCCCAACCGTATTGTGTCCTGTTATTTTCTCTTCCCGGGGTCCTTGAATTTACTCTTGTATAGGTCAGCCCAAGACTGTCGAGTATCTCATTTATTCTTGTTCCTTTTCCTGCCAGGCTTTGCAGCCATAGGCTTGCTGTGTTGTCGCTGGTTGTGAGCATCAGCATCATTACCTTCTTGAGCAAGATCTTTTCATCATTCTTAAATGAGCCAAGAATATCTTCTCCTTCATATAACAATGAATCTTTGTAAACCAATGTTGAATCATAGGCCAAGTCCCCATTATGAATTTTATCCATAATGCCAAGAAGGATCGGCACCTTTACAATGCTGGCAGTTGGGAAAATAGTATCTGCATTTATTGAAACCGTTTTTCCCGTACGAAGATTCTTTACATAAATACCTATGTCGCCGTTGAATCCATGTATTATCTCTTCGAGTTTATTTTGCAGCTTGCCATCAATTTTTTGTCCAAATAAAAATACAATGGCATGAAGACTAAGCAATAACAAAAACAATTTTTTCATTTTAAAACGACTGCTTTGTTTGAGAAGATCGATTCCCGCTTGCCGGCATATTCATATAATCAAAAACAATATGGCAAAATGCTTTGATGCCTGTCTTCATACCAGATTCATCTATAAAGAAATCAGCAGTGTGGTGTGCAGGTGCTTTTTGCGGATCATTTCCCTTTGGCATGCCTCCAAGGTTCAAAAAAACAGAGGGAGCTTTTATTCCATAGTAAGAAAAATCTTCGGAGCCTGTTACCCAGTTTCTTTCTATTACATTTTCTTTTGATGTAGATTTTTCAAGTGATGGAATGATTTTCTTAAGCAGTGCCGGGTCATTATAAGTAACCAATGTTTTTTCATCAATAGTTATTTCAGCGGTGGCCCCATTTGCGTCCGCTATATTAGTGGCAACCCTTTTGATCCTTTCATGAACGTCCAATCGCATTTTACTATCGAGAGTCCGGATAGTGCCGTACATGATGCTTTCTTCGGGCAGAATATTATTTCTTATGCCGCTCTCTATTCTGCCAACAGTTATTACAACTGGCGCTTTTGTTAAATCGGATTGGCGGCTGACAATATTTTGTATTCCTTGAATAATTTGTGCAGAAACAACAATTGGATCAATTCCGTGCCAGGGCTGTGAACCGTGACTTCCTTTTCCTTTTACCTTAATGACAAACCAATCAGATGAAGCCATAAAGGCCCCAGATTTGTATTCAATTTTACCCACTTCAATATCTGATTCAATATGAAAGCCAACCATTGCATCGACTTTCGGATCTTCCATTACGCCTTCTTTGATCATTAATGGCGCGCCGCCTTCTTCACCTTCAGGCGGACCTTCCTCCGCAGGTTGAAAAACAAATTTTACTGTGCCTTTTAGTTCATTTTTCAAACCAGATAATATTTCTGCCACACTCATTAACATGGCAACATGAGTATCATGTCCACATGCGTGCATCACTCCCACTTCTTTTCCGTTGTAAGTCGATTTTACCTTTGATGCGAATGGCAGATCAACTCTTTCAACGATCGGCAATCCATCCATGTCGGCCCTGAGTGCAATACAAGGGCCCGGTTGGGCTCCTTTTAGAATTCCAACCACACCCGTTTTTCCTACATTTTCTTTTACTTCTATTCCGAGAGAACGAAGATGGTCAGCAATTATCTTAGCTGTTCTATATTCATTGTTTCCCAATTCAGGATGCTCATGAATATTTCTTCGCCAGGCAATACATTTTGATTCGATTTTATCAGCAGCAGCATTGATCTTACTTGTTTGATCAGTATCCGATTTTTTTTGTGCGCAAAGAAAAAGAGATAAAGGAAGAAATAGTAAGATCAAAAAGAGTAGTTTCATGATGCAAAAATTTCATGAATGTAACGGAAATTATTTTTCACTAAAGCATATTGATCGCTTCATATAATTTTTTTTATTTTTAATCAACCATGCTGCTGCGCCATATTCCATTTTTAAAAGCCGTCTTTATCCATAGCTTTACTGCTTTTGGCGGACCACAAGCACATATTGGAATGATGTTAAAAACATTTGTGCATCGCACACCATATGTAACCGAACAAGAATTGATGGAGTACACTGCTTTCTGTCAACTTCTTCCGGGCGCATCCTCTACACAAACACTTACGTTGATTGGCTACAAGAGAGGAGGAGTAATTCTTGCAGTACTCACTTTAATAATCTGGATCTTGCCGGCAAGCATTTTAATGGGAGCGCTTTCTTTTCTTTTACATTATATAGATAAGAGAGCATTAAATAATGTAGACATTTTCAAATTCATTCCTCCAATGGCTGTTGGTTTTCTTGTTTATGCCACCGTAATGGCATTCAATATCTCTATAAAAAATACCATCACATGGATCATAATGGGTGTGTGTGCGGTAGCAACATTTCTTTTATTTAAGCAGCCCTGGGTCTTTCCAGCGCTGATCTTATTGGGGGGCATCACCACTAATCTTAGTCACAAACGTATTCCCCAGGTAGAACAAAAGCCAAAGAAAATTAAATGGTGGAATTTCTGGTTGTTTGGGATAATCTTTATGACTGCGGGATTTTTTAGCGAAGTAGCCAGGAAAGATAATTGGCCAAACCGAACGCCGATTAACCTTTTTGAAAATACGTACCGAATGGGAAGCCTGGTATTCGGAGGCGGGCAGGTATTAATGCCTATGATGTACGAGCAGTTTTGTGTCCGTCCCGATGCAGTAAAAGAAAAAGACAAAGACAATGAAGTAGTGAGAATAGATAAGAACGATATGTATACGGGCATGGGTATTGTGCGGGCGTTACCGGGGCCGGTATTTTCAATTGCATCATTCACCGGGGGAATGGCATTAAAAGATTATGGAAAAACTCCTGAAGAAAAAAGTCTTATGCAATTGTTGGGATGCATAATTGGAACAGTTGCAATTTTTCTACCCAGTGCATTACTTGTTTTATTCTTTTTTCCAATTTGGCACAACCTAAGGAAATATGCGGCTGTTTATCGATCGCTGGAGGGCATTAACGCAGTTGTTGTTGGAATAATGATCGCTTCTACGTTTTATTTAATGAAAGACATTTCATTGCTGGACGTAAAACTCGGGAGTTTGATAAATGCTATTGTTATAGCGGGAACATTTACCTTATTACAGTATACAAAAATCCCCCCTCCATTTGTAGTTATTGCGTGCGTGCTTCTTGGATATATATTTTAATCCTTTTGCTTATAAAATTTTCGGGATTCAATTTCTTCCCGCACAATCTCAGGAACGAGATATCGTATCGATTTTGCAGATCTTATATATTCTCTTATTTGCGATGCCGAGATTTGAATTATCGGAGCACTCAGAATTTCAGGGTCCTTGCCCAATGCATTTTTAATCTCATGCCCCTCTCTTTTATAAACATACACAGGATAGTTATTGATTATCGTTTCATAGTTTTTCCATTTATCAAGATTTTGATAGCTATCGCTGCCCATTATTAAGGAGAATTGATGTTCGGGATGTTTTTCAGACAAAAAAGCTAGCGTATTTGAAGTGTAGGATGGCTTAGGCAAATTGAATTCGATATCGGAACATTTAATCCGGTTATCGTCCTGAGTTGCCAAACGGACCAAATGCAATCGGTCGAATTCGTTTAGCAATGTTTTACTTTCTTTAAATGGGTTTTGGGGTGAAACAATAAACCAGATCTTATTAATAGGTGTTTCGTTCAAAACGTGGTTAGCAACGATAAGATGACCAGTGTGAATCGGATTAAAAGAGCCAAAGTAAAGGCCAATATTCATGTAAATTATTGATAGTCAATTAATTAACTCTACTTTAATATGTTCCGCTTCATTCAATCTAAGGCTAAGAGAGTAGCCCGCTATTTTTATGGAGATCGGGTCGCCCAACGGAGCAACCTGCTCAAGGAAAATTCTTTCACCTGGCACACATCCCATTTCCATAAGTTTCAGGAATATGTCGTTGCTATCAAATTCACTAATGATCGCCTCCTGCCCAGGCTTAAGTTCTGATAATTTCATACTGGTTGAATGATTACAAAGCTAAATTCACTGAATTACATTTGCTTACGAATTCTGAAATAATGGCTTCTTCGAAAAAAACAAAGGTTTATTTTTTCTCCTATGATATTCCTGTTGGCTTAAAAAATACAACTCAGCTTAAGCATTTCATCGAATCCATTTTTAGAAAGGAAATGCAAAAGCTGGAGTCCATAACCTATATTTTCTGTAGTGATCGAGTCGTCTTAGAAATCAATAAGAAATATCTCAGTCACGACTTTTATACTGACGTGATCACTTTCGATCTTTCTACGGATAATAATGGCATATCGGCGGATGTGTATATAAGTATTGAACGGGTTAAGGATAATGCAAAACAATTGGGAAGTACAATAAAATCGGAACTCCACAGGGTCATGTTTCATGCCGCACTTCACCTTTGTGGCTACAATGACAAAAAGAAAAAGGATGAAGAATTAATGCGAAGGAAAGAAGGTGACCTACTCCTTAAATACTTTGGCAGTTAATCAGTTTCACGGGGAACGGTCCATATGTTCCACGTGAAATGCTGAGTCCTCCTAATCTACTCTCTGTCGAGGGTTTAAAATCACCTTACCTTTGCGACCCATGTTTCCAAAATATGACGTAATAGTAGTTGGTGCGGGCCATGCCGGTTGTGAAGCTGCTGCCGCTGCTGCAAATCTTGGTTCAAAGACTCTTTTGATAACCATGAACATGCAGACAATTGCTCAAATGAGCTGCAACCCTGCCATGGGAGGAATCGCAAAGGGGCAAATCGTAAAAGAAATTGATGCTCTTGGCGGATATTCTGGAATCGTAACTGACCTCTCGATGATTCAATTTCGTATGCTTAACAGGTCTAAGGGGCCAGCGATGTGGAGCCCACGAGCACAAAATGACAGGATGCTTTTTTCAGCGAAATGGAGGGAAATGCTTGAAAAGACCCGGAACCTGGATTTTTATCAAGATACTGTGGTTGGTTTATTAGTTACTTCCAATAAGGCTATCGGTGTAAAAACAGGCTTAGGGCATGAAATCATGGCTGACTCTGTTGTGCTGACCAATGGAACTTTCCTCAATGGGAAAGTACATATCGGCGAAAAAAGTTTCGGAGGTGGCCGAATATCTGAGAAAGCTGCTCTGGGTATAACCGAGCAATTGGTTTCTCTTGGGTTCGAAAGCGATCGACTTAAAACGGGTACTCCTCCCCGGGTGGACGGCAGAAGTTTGAATTACTCTAAAATGGAAGAGCAGCCGGGAGATGATCAAGTGGTTGGCTTTTCTTTT
>Ga0126305_10001276_pt1 | contig 11145 bp, 12 predicted proteins | sample Plot26_FD_92536 | JGI IMG/M metagenome (GOLD analysis project Ga0126305, IMG submission 92536) | Serpentine soil microbial communities from UC McLaughlin Reserve, CA, USA - Plot26 | ecosystem: Environmental > Terrestrial > Soil > Grasslands | place: USA: UC McLaughlin Reserve, Lake County... | reverse complement strand
CTTCAACATCGAGATCCTGAAGGAGATGATCGCCGCCGGGCGGGCCACCGATCCCAACAACCGGGACAAGCTGCTGCGCTACACCACCGTGCTCAAGGAGGAGCTGTCGCGCCTGCACCGCGGGCTCGAGACCTTCCTCGCCTACATCTCGCCGCGCAGCGACAAGAACGAGACCTTCGACCTGCGCGAGCTCGCCGAGGAGCTGGCGGCCCTCCTGGTGGCGCCGGCCCGCAAGCAGCAGGTGCAGGTGAAGGCCGAGCTGCCGGATCAGCCGGCGACCGCCGAGGGCAACCGGTACCTGCTGCGGCAGGCGCTCCTCCACGTCGCGCTCGCCGCCCTGGCCGGGGTGCCGAAGCAGGGGACGCTGTACGTCCACCTGGAGCCCGCGGACGGCCGGGCGCGGCTGCGCGTCCACGGGGCGGCCGGCCCCGACAGTCCGGCCACACAGGCCCCTTCGGAAAGGCCGGCGACCCCCGAGGCGCCGGCGGCGGAGGCGCCCGGGTTCGACCTGCGCTTTTCCCCGGGCGGCGCGGTGGCCCAGCTCTGGGTGGCGCGGGCGATTCTCGCCGCCCACGGCGGCGACGCGCGGGCCAGCGGTCCGGAGGGAGCCCCCGCCGCCGGAGGTCCGCGCGCATATGAGGTAGAATTGACACTCTTGGGAAATCCGAGCACGGAATTGAAGGAGTAAGGTGACCATGCCACACGCACTCGCGGTCGACGACGATCCAAATTTTCTCTCAGCGCTCGCCGAGCTGATCGAGGGGCAGGGCTTCACCACCAATACGGCCTGCACGCTGCGCGATGCCCGCGCCCAGGTCAGCCACCGGACGCCGGACGTGGCCCTGGTCGACCTCTATCTGCCGGACGGCAGCGGCATCGACCTGTTGAAGGACCTGGAGCTCGGCGCCTCGACCGAGGTGGTGCTGATGACCGGCCACGCGGACGTCGAGAGCGCCGTGCAGGCCCTGCGCCTGGGCGCCAGCGACTACCTGACCAAGCCGCTCGACATCGGCCGGCTGAAGAGCATCCTGGCCAACGTGGCGAGCATCCAGCCGAGCGTGCAGACGTCGGCGCCCGCCGCCGAGACCTCGGAGGTGGGCCGGCTCGGCCTGCTGCTGGGCGCCTCGGGCCCCATGCAGGCCCTCTACGAGATGCTCAACCGGGTGGCCCCCACCGACGCCTCGGTGTTCCTGATCGGCGAGAGCGGCACCGGCAAGGACCTCGCGGCGCAGACGCTGCACATGCTCTCGCGCCGCGCCAAGGCGCCGTTCCTGCCGCTCAACTGCGGCGCCATCTCGCCGACCCTGATCGAGAGCGAGCTGTTCGGCCACGAGCGCGGCAGCTTCACGGGCGCCCAGCGCCGCCACAAGGGCTACTTCGAGCGCGCCCACATGGGCACCCTGTTCCTCGACGAGATCACCGAGATGCCCATCGAGCTGCAGGTCAAGCTCCTGCGGGTGCTCGAAACCGGCACGGTGGCGCGCATCGGCGGCGACCAGGCGGTGGACGTGGACGTGCGGGTGGTCGCCGCCACCAACCGGGACCCCCAGAAGGCCGTGCAGGAAGGCAAGATGCGCGAAGACCTGCTGTACCGCCTGCAGGTCTTCCCGATCCACATGCCCCCCTTGAGCGAGCGCGGCGACGACGTGCAGCTCCTGGCCGATTACTTCCTGGGCCAGCTCAACGAGCGCCAGGGCACCAGCAAGCAGTTCACCGAGGACTCGATCGACCGCCTGCGCACCCACATCTGGCCCGGCAACGTCCGCGAGCTCAAGAACGTGGTCCACCGGGCGTTCATCATGGCCGACCACGAGATCACCCCGCGCTGCCTGCCGCGGGAGGTGGGCGGCGACTCCGGCTCCATACGCAGCCTGAACTTCCAGGTGGGCACCTCGATCGAGGAGGTCGAGCGCCGGCTCATCATGGCGACGCTCGACGCTCACGGCGGCAACAAGCGCAAAACGGCGGATATACTGGGCGTGAGCCTGAAAACTTTGTACAATCGCCTCAACACCTACCGCGACGTGTAGCTGGCGGCGGGCGTGGTAGGGATCGGCACCATGGACCGGCGGGGGCTCTTCCCCTTGAGGAGCCAATCGGGAGGTTGTATACTCCCGCGTCGTCCGATGACTCACTGCGAGACCTGGACAGGGAGGCTGTGGCACAAATTCTGCTTCAGAGCAACTCTGTACGCGTGGATACGATGCCACGGACTCAACGAAACCACAGGTCAACCGTGAGGAGGAGGATGCCATGAACCGTACCCATATGCTGCGGCGTTTGCCGGTAGTAGTCTGCTGCGTGCTGATGCTGGCTCTTGTGCTGGGCGCGTGCAGCTCGACCAAGACGGTCGGTACCCAGGTCGACGATGCCGCCATCACCGCCAAGGTCAAGGCGAAGCTGGCTGCCGATGGCGATATCAATCCGTTCAATATCGACGTCGATACCAATGAGGGCGTGGTGACGCTCCAGGGACGTGTTGCAAAGGAAGAGGCCCGCTCCAAGGCCGAGCAGCACGCTCGGGACACCGAAGGGGTGAGGAGGGTTATCAACCTGGTCAAAGTGGGCGACAACGGTTAGCAGTTAGCAGCCGTCGTCCTGTCGTCTTACATCAGTTCCATTTAACAAGGGAGAAAACAAAATGAAGAAGCTGTCTATTCACCTTTCGCTTCTGTGTCTGCTGGCTTTCCTTCTGATCCCGTTCGCCGGGTGCAAGAAGGAGGAGACCACCGAAGAGTCCCCCATGGCTACCGACACCATGGAGACCTCGACCACCGAGCCGTCGATGACCACGACGGACACGATGGGCACCGACATGATGGGCACCGACATGATGACGTCCGAGCCGATGGGCACGGACACCGCCCCGCCGGCCGGTCAGTAGCACCGACAAGCCAAAGAAACAAAAGAGACGTCACCAAAAGGGCGCCCGGCTTGACCGGGCGCCCTTTTTTTTATCTCCCTCGGTCCCCGGCCCCTGGCAGAACTTGCAAGGGCGAACGACGGCTTCCTTCCGGCTCTAGGATGCGACCTGGAGCACCTCTTCGAGGAACCGTCCGGCGGCGGCGCGGAAGTCGTTCGTCCACTCGTGGCCGCCCTCGAAGACGCAGGGGCGGACGTCGACTCCCTTCTTGCGCAGGAGCTCGACGTCATGCTCCATCTTGGCGGCGTCGTACCACTCCTCGCTGGAGCCGCGGCCGAGCAGCACGGGGGGGAAGTGGCCGAGGTCGCGGCTCTCCATCTCCGGCGGCACGTCGCCTCCCAGCACGACCACCCCGTGACAGGCGTGGCCCGAGCCCGCGGCGGCCCGGTAGGCCATGGCGGCGCCCTGGGAGAAGCCGAGGAAGACGAGCCGCTCGGAAACGGCCAGCTCGCGCTTGACCTCGGCGACGACGCTCGCGGCGTAGCGAAGGTTGTCGAGGATCGCCTGCTCGCGCTGGAGACGGGTCATCCAGCTCGCGATGACCTCGCCCGTCCGGTTGTAGAAGGGGTGCAGGGCCTGCACGGCGCAGAGCGCCCAGCGGCCGGCGCCCGGCAGGCGGCGCAGCTCCTCCATGTGGCGCTCGGCATTCTCGCCATAGCCGTGGAAGCCCACGACCAGGGGGCAGCCCGCGGCTTGAGCGGGCGCTTCGAGAAGGTAGCGGCCGTGGACCAGGGCCGCGATCTCGCGCTCTTCCGCCGCCATCAGGCACGCCTTCTTTCGGAGCGCTGCCTCAAGGGGGCCGTGAGCTCGCGCACCCGGTCCTCGAGCTGCAAGGGCAGCCCGGGGTCGCCCCCCTTCTCCTCGATCAGCCGCACCAGGCCGCTGCCCACCACCACGCCGTCGGCGATCGCCGCCACCGCCGCCACCTGCTGCGGCGTCGAGATGCCGAAGCCGACGGCCACCGGCTGATCGAGCCGCTTGCGCAGGCGCTTGATGTCGCGCACGAGGTCGCCGGGCAGGGCGGTCTGCTCCCCCGTCACCCCGGTGCGCGAGACGTAGTAGACGAACCCGGTCGAGGCGGCGCCCACCTTGCTCACCCGCTCCCGGGTGCTGGTGGGCGCGAGCAGGAAGACCGTGTCCACCCCCTGGTCGCGCAGGGCCGGGATGAGGTCCCGCTCGCCCTCCTCGGGAGGCAGGTCGACGCACAGCACGCCGTCGACCCCCGAGGCCGCCGCCTGCTCCGCGAAGCGCTCGACGCCGCGGGCGTGGATGGGGTTGAAGTAGGTGAAGAGGACGACGGGGATGCCGAGCCGGTCCCGGTGCCGGGCCACGAGCTGCAGGATGCCGGACATCTTGGTGCCCGACTCGAGGGCCCGCACGGCGGCCCGCTGGTTGACCGGGCCGTCGGCGATCGGATCGCTGAACGGCACGCCCAGCTCGATGACGTCGGCGCCCCCGGCGGCCAGGGCGTCCATGTACTCGGCCGTGGCGCTCAGGTCGGGATCGCCCGCCATGATGAAGGGGATGAAGGCCGCCCGCCCCTCATGGGAGCACTTGAAGAAGACTTCGTCGATCGCGCTCATCTCGTCTCTCCTCGCCGGGCGGCTGCCGCCGCGAAGGACTCCACGTTTCCCTCTGCCGCGTGCTCGCGGTCCCAGGCGAGCACGGATTCGACGTCCTTGTCGCCGCGCCCCGAGAGGTTGACCAGCACCACCCGCTTGCGCGACAGCCGCGGGGCGCGCTTGACCACCTCGGCGATCGCGTGCGCGCTCTCGAGGGCCGGCAGGATGCCCTCGGTGCGGGCCAGCAGGTGGAAGGCGGCGATCGCCTCCTCGTCGTTGGCCGAGCTGTACTCCACCCGCCCCTCGTCGTGCAGCCAGACGTGCTCGGGGCCGATCGCCGGGTAGTCGAGCCCGGCCGAGACGGAGTGGGTGGTGGCGATCTGCCCCTCCTCGTCCTGCAGCACGAAGGTGCGGGTGCCGTGGAGCACGCCGAGGGAGCCGCCGGCGAAGCGGGCCGCGTGCTCGCCGGTGCCGAAGCTCCGGCCGCCGGCCTCGACGCCGATCAGGCGCACCCGGGAGTCCTGGAGGAAGGCGGTGAACAGGCCGATGGCGTTGCTGCCGCCGCCCACGCAGGCCACCGCCAGGTCCGGCGCCTCGCTCCCCGTCTGGCGCTTGAGCTGGATGCGCGCCTCCTCGCCGATCACCCGGTGGAAGTCGCGCACCATGCGGGGGAAGGGGTCCGGCCCGAGGACCGAGCCGAGGACGTAGTGGGTGGTGCGGACGTTGGTGACCCAGTCGCGCATCGCCTCGTTGATGGCGTCCTTGAGCGTCCGGCTGCCGGAGTCGACGGGCACCACCTCGGCGCCCAGGAGGCGCATGCGGTCGACGTTGAGCCGCTGGCGGCGCATGTCCTCGCTGCCCATGTAGACGGCGCAGGAGAGGCCGAGGGCGGCGGCGGCGGTGGCCGTCGCGACCCCGTGCTGGCCGGCGCCCGTCTCGGCGATCACCCGCTCCTTCTCCATCAGCCGCGTCAGCAGGCACTGGCCGATGGCGTTGTTGATCTTGTGCGCGCCGGTGTGGAGCAGGTCCTCGCGCTTCAGGAAGATGCGCGCGCCGCCCAACTCCTCCGAGAGCCGCTCGGCGAAGTAGAGCGGCGTCGGCCGGCCGGCGAAGTCGTTGAGCAGGGCCGTCAGCTCGCGGCGGAAGGCGCGGGAGCGCTGCGCCTTGTCGTAGAAGCGCGTCAGCTCCGCCAGCGGCGTCATCAGCGTCTCGGGGACGAAACGGCCGCCGTAGCGTCCGAAATAACCCTCCACGTCAGGAAGGGGTTTGGGTCTCGCCATGCCTCACCTCCAGAAAGAGCCGCCGCAGCAGCTCGAGATCCTTGACCCCCGGGGCGGATTCCACCCGCGAGCAGACGTCGATGGCAAAGGGACGGACGCTCTCGGCCACGCGCCGGGCGTTGTCCGGCCCCAGGCCGCCGGCCAGGAAGAGACGCTCGGGCCTGTCGCCACCGACAGAGCCATAATTCCAAGCCTCTCCCGTGCCACCGTACAGCGAGCCGTGGGGCGCATCGATCAGGACTCCCCAGACCGGCCCATAGGCCGCGATCTCTTCGCGGCCGGGGAGCCCGCCGGTACGGAACGCCTTGATCGCCCTGCCGGCGAAGGGAGACACCGTCTCCGGCCCCTCGTCGCCGCTGAACTGCACGAGGCCGAGCCCGACGCGGCCTTCGGTCTCCTCGACCTCGGCGGCGGACGCGTTCACGAACACGCCCACCAGCGGCACCCGGCCCGCCACCGCGGCGGCGATCTCCAGGGCCCGCCGGACGTCGACGTACCGCGGGCTGCCCGGATAGAAGTTTAACCCCAGGTAATCGGCGCCCAATTCCACCGCCGCCAGGGCGTTGGCGGGATCGGTGACGCCGCAGACTTTGACCTTCACCGGCACCGGTCAGATCTCCGGTCCGATCAGCAGCGAGCGGAGCTTTTCCGCCGGGTCGGCGGCGAGCAGGAGCGACTCGCCGATCAGGAAGGCGTCGAAGCCGCTGTCGCGCAGCAGGGCGACGTCGAGGCCGTCGCGGATGCCGCTCTCCGCCACCTTCACGGCCTCCGCGGGCAGGCCGGGCAGCAGGGAGATGGAGCGGTCGAGGTCGACGTCGAACGTGCGCAGGTCGCGGTTGTTGATGCCCACCATCTCCCACGGCTCGCCGCCCAGCTTGGCGATGTCGTCCGCGTCGTGGGTCTCGACCAGCGGCACCAGCCCCAGGCCGCGGGCGAGGCGGGCGTAGCGCGCCATCTCTCCCGCCTCGTAGAGGGCGGCGATCAGCAGGATGGCGTCGGCCCCGGCGTCGCGGGCCCAGAGGAGCTGGACGGGGTCGACGATGAAGTCCTTGGCGATGGCCGGCAGGCCGGAGGCCTCCCGGCAGGCGGCGAGGACGTCGTAGCCGCCATGGAAGAAATCGGGCTCGACGACCACCGACAGGGCCGCCGCGCCGTTCCCGGCATAGAGCCGCGCCTGGGCCACGGGGTCCACCCGGCCATGCAGCGAGCCGAGCCGGGGCGAGCCCATCTTGACCTCCGCGATGATGTTGGGTACGCCCCTGCGCTGCCGGAGGGCGGCGAGGAAGGCGTTGTCCGCCGGCGTGCGAGGAGAGCCCTCGACCAGTTCGGAGGGATCGGTGCCGCCGGCTTCCGCGATCCGCTCGCGCCGCCGCCCGGCGATGCGCAGCAGGATGTCCGGGACGCTCATCCCGGGAAGCTCCGCAGCTCTTCCAGCTTCCTCTCGGCGGCGCCCGAGGCGATCGCCTGGCGGGCGAGCTCGACCCCCTCCTCGAGGGTGGCGGCGGCCCCGCCGACGTAGAGGGCGGCGCCGGCGTTCAAGGCGGTGACGTCGGCCAGCGGCCCCGTCTCGCCGCCGAAGACGCGGCGGACGGCGGCGGCGTTCTCGTCCGGCAGGCCGCCCGCGAGATCCTCCAGGCGGGCGCGGCGCAGGCCGAAGCGCTCCGGCTCCAGGTCGTAGATCCGCACCTCGCCGCCGCGCACTTCGGCGACGCGGGTGCGGCCCGTGGTGGTGATCTCGTCGAGGCCGTCGCCATGGACCACCATGGCGTGCTCGGCCCCGAGGTCGCGCAGCACGTGGCCGATCGGCTCGACCAGGCTCTCGGCATAGACCCCCATGAGCTGGCGCCGGGCGCCGGCCGGGTTGGTGAGCGGGCCGAGGACGTTGAAGATGGTGCGCAGGCCCAGCTCGCGCCGCACCGGCATCACCTCCCGCATGGCGGGGTGGAGCAGGGGCGCGAACAGGAAGGTGATGCCGACGGCGTCGAGGGTGCGGCCGGCCGTCTCGGGGTCGATCTCGATCTTGACGCCGAGGGCGGCCAGCACGTCGGCGCTGCCCGAGCGGCTGGAGACGGAGCGGTTGCCGTGCTTGGCCACCGGCACGCCGGCCGCCGCCGCCACCAGGGCCGCCGCGGTCGAGATGTTGAACGTGCCGCGGCCGTCGCCGCCGGTGCCGCAGGTGTCCACCAGGTCGCCGGTCTTGTGGGGGATGGGGAGGGACCGCCGGCGCATGGCGCTGGCGGCGCCGGAGATCTCCGCCACCGACTCGCCCTTCATGCGCAGGGCGACCAGCAGGGCCGACTTGAGGACTTCGGTCACCATGCCGTCCATGAGCTGGCCGAAGAGCTCCTCCGTCTCCTCGCGGGTGAGGCTCTCGCCGGCCGTCACGCGCACCAGCGCCGAACGGGCGTCAAGCTCCGGCATCGTCTCCTCCAGTGTCCCCCTGGCCCGCTTTGCAGAGGTCCAGGAAGTTGGCGAGGAGATGCGCACCGGAGCCGGTGAGCACCGACTCGGGGTGGAACTGCACGCCCCAGTAGGGCAGCGCGCGGTGGCGCAGGCCCATCAGCGTGCCGTCGTCCGCCCAGGCCAGGGGCTCCAGCTCCTCGGGCAGGGTGCCCTCCTTCACCTCCAGGCTGTGGTAGCGGGTGGCCTCGAAGGGGTTCGGCAGGCCGGCGAAGACCCCCTGGTCGCCGTGGCGCACGGGCGAGGTCTTGCCGTGCATCAGCCGGGGGGCGCGGTCGACCGTGGCGCCGAAGGCGACGCCCAGGGCCTGATGGCCGAGGCAGACGCCGAGCAGGGGCACGGGGGCGCGCAGCCGGAGCAGGTCGAGGCACACCCCGGCGTCCTCGGGCCGGCCGGGGCCGGGCGACAGCACGATGCCGTCGGGCTTCCGGGCCAGCATCGCCTGCGCGCTCTCGGCGTCGTTGCGCAGCACCTCCACCTCCGCTCCGGCCGCCGCCAGCAACTGCACGAGGTTGTAGGTGAAGGAGTCGTAGTTGTCGACCATCAGGATCACGATCTTCTCTCCAGCTCTTCGGCGAGCGCCACGGCGGTGAGCAGAGCGGCCGCCTTGTTCTTGGTCTCCCGCTCCTCGGCTGCGGGGTCGGAGTCGGCCACGATGCCGGCGCCGGCCGTCACCGAGGTCTCGCCTTCCCTCACCACGAGAGTGCGGATGGCGATGCAGGTGTCGAGGTCCCCGGAATAGGAGAGGTAGCCCACGGCGCCGGCGTAGGGGCCACGGGCCTCCGGCTCCAGGCTGTCGATGATCTCCATGGCCCGGATCTTGGGCGCCCCGGAGACCGTGCCGGCAGGGAAGCAGGAGAGCAGGGCGTCGAGCGCGTCCCGGCCCGTCGCCAGCTCGGCCTCGACGCCCGAGACGAGGTGCATGACGTGGCTGTAGTTCTCGATCTCCATGAAGGTCGGCACCCGCACGCTGCCGGGCATCGCCACCCGGCCGAGGTCGTTCCTGCCGAGGTCGACCAGCATCACGTGCTCGGCCCGCTCCTTGGGATCGGCCAGCAGGTCCTCGGCGAGGCGCCGGTCGCCCTCGGCGTCCATGCCGCGCGGCCGGGTGCCGGCGATCGGCCGGGTCTCGATGTGGCGCCCCTGCTTGCGCACCAGCATCTCGGGCGAGGCGCCGACCAGCGACACGTCCGGGGTCTCGAGGAGCACCATGTAGGGGCTCGGGTTGACCATGCGCAGCGCCCGGTAGAGGGCGAGCGGCTCGATGCGCCGCGGCACCCGCCAGCGGCGGGCGAGCACGACCTGGAAGATGTCGCCCGCCGCGATGTGCTCCTTGGCCTTGATCACGGCCTGGCGGAAGGAGCCGCCGTCGAGGCTCGGCATGTCGGTGGCGGCCGGCCCCGGGGTCTGGCCCGGCATGGCGACCCCGCCGCCGCCGGCCTCCTCGGTGAGCAGCCGCGACAGGCGGCCGAGCTCCCGCTCGGCGTCGGCGACGCTCACCTCGCCCTCGATCTCGTTGGCGATCGCCAGCACCCGCCCATGGGCGTGGTCGAAGAGGACCAGCGTGTCGAAGCGGGCGAGCAGGGCGACCGGCAGGTCGAACGGATCGGGCGGACGGTTCGGCAGCCGCTCGACGAGGCGGATCAGGTCGTAGCCGAAGTAGCCCACGAAGCCGCCGGTGAACGGCACCGAGCTGGGCTCCGTCGAGATCGAGTGCAGCGCCTCGCGCAGGGCGTCGAGAGGAGCGCCGGGCAGGGCCTTTCGGCGCCCTTCGCGCTCGACCTCGAGCCGGTCGGGATAGAGGCGGTAGATCTCCCGCGGCGCGGCGCCCAGGAAGCTGAAGCGGGAGACCCGCTCGCCGCCGGAAACGCTCTCGAAGAGGAAGCGGTGCGGCGAGATCGCCGCCAGCCGGCGGTAGACCGAGAGCGGCGTCAGGCTGTCGGCCAGGAACTCACGAATGTGCGGCACGGCGCGGCGCGGCCGGCGCGGACTCCCCTCAGAAGACATCGGATGACCTCCAAAACAAAATCAAATGATTTGAGCTTCGCACTACTAGTGTCCCAACTTGGCAAAACCGTGTCGCCGGATCAGCTCGTCTTTGATTTCCCCTGGATCGACGCCGCTCGCCTCGAGCAAAACGAGGAGGTGATAGAGCAGGTCCGCGCCCTCGCCCACCAGCGATTTCCGGCGCTCGCCCCCCTCGTCTTCGCCGCGGGCGGCGAGGGAGACCGCCGCGATGGCCGTCTCGACGCCCTCCTCGCCCACCTTCTGGGCGATCCGCTCGATGCCCCCGGCGAGCAGGCGCGCCGTGTAGCTCGTCTCGGGGTCGGCGCCGCGCCGCGACTCCAGCACGGCCGCCAGCCAGCCCAGCTCCAGCCGGGCGGGATTGGGCTCGAAGCAGCTCCGCGTGCCCCGGTGGCAGGTAGGTCCGGCCGGCCGCGCCCGCACCAGCAGGGCGTCGCCGTCGCAGTCGATCAAGACCTCAACCACCTCCAGGATGTTGCCGGAAGTTTCGCCCTTGCGCCAGAGGGCCTGCCGCGAGCGGCTCCAGAAGTGGGCCTGCCCCGTCGCGAGCGTCCGCTCGACGGCCTCGCGATTGGCGTACGCCAGCATCAGCACGGCGCCGCTGCCCACGTCCTGGACCACGACGGGGATCAGGCCGCGGTCGTCGAAGCGCAGCTCTTCCAGGTTCATCCTTCTTCCTCCCGTACCGGGAAACCCGCCTCCGCCAGCACCCGCTTGACGCCGCCCACCGTGTACGTCCCCTGGTGGAAGATCGAGGCGGCCAGCACGGCGGCGGCGCCGGCCGCGAGGGCCGCCGTCAGGTGGGCGGGCTCGCCGGCTCCGCCCGAGGCGATCACGGGCACCGGCACGGCGTCCGCGACCTCCGCGATCAGCTCCAGGTCGTAGCCCCCCTTGG
>Ga0126305_10001275_pt1 | contig 11152 bp, 11 predicted proteins | sample Plot26_FD_92536 | JGI IMG/M metagenome (GOLD analysis project Ga0126305, IMG submission 92536) | Serpentine soil microbial communities from UC McLaughlin Reserve, CA, USA - Plot26 | ecosystem: Environmental > Terrestrial > Soil > Grasslands | place: USA: UC McLaughlin Reserve, Lake County... | reverse complement strand
CGGCCATGAGGTAGATCGCGAGCGCCTTGCGGCCGTTCGCTTCCGGCGCAGAGTCGGCACGCTCCTGCGCGCGGTGTGCGGCTACCGTCTCCATTCCCCCGGGTGGGTGGGGGTTAGGGATGGGCGACCGGCCTGCGCTTCCGTTTGCCCCGGACGTGGTCGTCTGGGCCCCGCCGCTCATCGCCCCTCCACCTGGCCGAGGTCCTTGTCGCCGCGGCCCGAGAGGCAGACGAGGAGGAGCTCGGCGTCCAGCTCCGCCGCCCGGGCGAGCGCGTGCGCGGGCTCGAGCGCGGGCAGGATCCCCTCTGTCGCTGCGAGTCTTCGGAACGCCGCGAGCGCCTCTTCGTCGGTGGCCGCCAGGTACTCGGCCCGGCCGGTGTCGCGCAGGTACGCATGCTCGGGCCCGACGCCCGGATAGTCGAGGCCGGCCGAGATCGACTCGGCGTCGAGCACCTGCCCGTCCTCGTCGGCGAGCACGGACGAGCGCGCGCCGTGCAGCACGCCAGCCCTGCCGTCGCCGAGGCTTGCCGCTCCCGCGGCCTCGACGCCGACGAGGCGGACGTCGGCGTCGTCGACGAAGGCGGCGAACAGGCCGATCGCGTTGGAGCCGCCGCCGACGCAGGCGACGGCGACCTCGGGGAGCCGCCCCTCGGCCGCGAGGAGCTGCTCGCGGGCCTCGAAGCCGATCACGGCCTGGAGCTCCCGCACGATCTCGGGATAGGGGTGCGGGCCGACACAGGAACCGATCAGGTAGTGCGTCGTCTCAACCTCGCCGATCCAGTCGCGGATCGCCTCGCTCGTCGCCTCGCGCAGCGTCGCCGTCCCGAACGTCACCGGGCGGACCTCGGCGCCGAGGAGCCGCATGCGCTGCACGTTCGGGCTCTGGCGACGCACGTCTTCCTCGCCCATGTACACCACGCACTCGAGCCCGAAGCGCGCGCAGACGGTCGCGACCGCGACCCCGTGCTGGCCGGCGCCTGTCTCGGCGACGATCCGCCGCTTGCCGAGCCGGCGCGCGAGCAGCGCCTGGCCGAGCGCATTGTTCAGCTTGTGCGCCCCGGTGTGCAGCAGGTCTTCCCGCTTCAGGTAGAGCCGTTTCCCGGGAGCGAACCGGGTCGCGAACGTCACCGGCGTCGGGCGGCCGCCGAACGACGACAGCAGCGCGTGCAGCTCCGCGCTGAACGCCTCGTCGGCACGCGCCTCCCGCCACCCGTGCTCGAGCTCGTCGAGTGCCGGAATCACCGTCTCGGGAACGAAGCGGCCGCCGTACGCGCCGTAGGTCAGCACCGGACAGCCTCCACGAAGGCACGGACGCGCGCGTGGTCCTTCAGCCCCGGTGTCGACTCGAGCGACGAGCTCGCGTCCACGGCCCAGGGCCCGACCGCCTCGATCGCCGCCCCGACGTTCTCCGGCGAGAGCCCGCCCGCGAGCACCAGGCGCCCGCGCGCGGCCCGCGCACGGTCGAGGTGGTCGGGATCGTCCGCCTGCCACGCCCGGTCGACGACCCGGGCCACCTCTTGGCCCTCGCGGAGCAGGACGGCGTCGCGACCGCGATGCCCGTTCTCGCTCTCGTAGCGCTGGACGAGGTCGGCCTCCTGCTCGCCGTCCTCGCCGACGACCACGGCGACGGAGAGCATCGTGTCGGGCACGTCGAGAACCCGCTCGGCCCGCCGTGGGCTCTCCGCGAGCACGAAGCCGGCGAGGTCGGCGCCCGCATCGGCGGCGGCGGCGACGTCCTCGTCGCGGGTCAGCCCGCAGACCTTCACGAGCGGTCGGGCGAGCAGCTCGCGCAGCTTTCCACCCGGATCGGCAGCGCGCATCAAGGTGGAGCCGACGAGAACGGCCGCCGCACCGGCCAGCTCCGCGGCCGCCGCCTCGGCGCGCGACTCGACGCCGCTCTCGGCGATCACGACCCGGTCGCGTGGAGCTCGCGCGACCAGCTCCAGCTGGGCGCGCCGATCGATTCTGAACGTCGAGAGGTCGCGGGCGTTGACGCCGATCGGGTCGGCGCCGAGACGAACGGCGCGCTCGAGCTCCACGGCGTCGTGCGCCTCCACGAGCGTGTCGAGAGCCAGGTCACGCGCCGCGGCGAGCAACGAGCCGGCCTGCGCGTCGTCCAGGTCGCGCAGGAGCAGCAGGACCGCGTCGGCGCCGGCCGCCCGCAGCTCGACGAGCTCGTCACGCGTCGAGAAGAAGCCCTTCGCGAGCAACGGCAGCGAGGCGGCCGACCTGGCCGCACGCAGGTCGTCGACCGAGCCGCCGAAACGCTCGTCCACGAGGATCGACACCGCGGAAGCGCCCGCCCGCTCGAAGTCGCCCGACAGTCGCGCCGGGTCGGCGCCCGGCTTCAGATCGCCCGCCGAGGGCGATCGCCGCTTCACCTCGGCGATCGCCGCGAGGCCGTTCGAGGCGAGCGCAGCGCGGAAGCGGCCCATCAGGCCTCCACGCGCTCCACCCGGGTGAACTCGACGAGCGCCTCCAGCCGCGTCGCCGCGGCGCCGGAAGCGACCGTCTCGCGCGCGATCGCGAGCCCTTCGGCGAGGTCGTCGGCGTGCCCGCCTGCGGCGATCGCGCCGGCGGCGTTGAGCAGGATCGCGTCCCGTCGCCCTCCGTTGCCGCCGGCGAACACCTCGCGAATGGCGCGCGCGTTGTCCTCGGGGCTGCCGCCGCGCAGCTCCTCGGGCGCGCAGCGGGGGACGCCGAGCTCCAGAGGGTCGATCTCGCGCTCGCGGACGTCGCCGTCGACCACCTCGCAGACGAGGTTCGGGCCGGCGGGCGAGAGCTCGTCGATCCCTTCGGCGCCGTGGACGACGAAGGCCCGTCGTGCGCCCAGGAGGGCGAGGACGTCCGCGATCGTGCGCACCAGCCCCGGCGCGTAGACGCCGACCACCTGCGCCCGTGCGCCGGCCGGGTTCGTGAGCGGTCCTAGGACGTTGAACACGGTGCGGGCCGCGAGCTCCCGCCGCACGGGCGCCGCGTGCCGCATCGCCGGGTGGTGCGTCGGCGCGAACAGGAACCCGAAGCCGAGCTCGTCGATCGCCTGCGCGATCCGGTTGGGGTCGAGATCGAGCCGGAACCCGAGCGCCTCGAGCACGTCCGCAGAGCCCGAGGCCGACGAGACCGCGCGGTTGCCGTGCTTCGCGACCCCGGCGCCGGCGGCCGCGGCCACGAGCGCCGCCGCGGTCGAGATGTTGAACGTCTTGCCGCCATCGCCGCCGGTGCCGGCCGTGTCGACGAGGTCGTCGCGCTCGGGTCGCACGGGCAGGACGTGCTCGCGCATCGCCTCGGCGCAGCCGGCGATCTCGTCGGCGGTCTCGCCCTTCAAGCGCAGCGCGACGAGGAAGCCGCCGAGCTGGGCCGGAGTGGCCTCGCCCCGCATGATCTCGTCCATCGCGGCTCGCGCCTCGGCGCGGGAAAGGTCGTGCCCGTCCAGCAGGCGGGCCAGCGTGGTCTGCATCACGCTCCTCCTTCCAGGAAGTTACGGGCGAGCTCGGGCCCGATGGGTGTCAGCACCGACTCGGGGTGGAACTGGACGCCGTCAGCCGGCATGTCGCGGTGGCGGACGGCCATGACCTCGCCGTCGGTGCACGTGGCCGAGACCTCGAGCTCCTCGGGAATCCGCGACGCGGCGAGCGAGTGGTAACGGCCGGCGAGGAAATCCTCGGGGAGGCCGCGGAAGAGCCCGCGCCCGTCGTGCGAGATCAGGCTCGCCTTGCCGTGGACGAGCTTCCGCGCCGGCCCGATCTCGCCGCCGAACGCCTCGACCAGCGCCTGGTGTCCGAGACAGACGCCGAGCGTCCGGACGCGCGGCGCGAGCCGGCGCACGATCTCGACCGTGGCTCCGGCCTCGCTCGGCCGGCCGGGACCGGGCGAGACGACGAGGTGCGACGGCGCCAGCCGCTCGGCCTCGTCGGCGTCGATCGCGTCGTTCCGCCGCACCACCACCTCGGCGCCGAGCTCGCCGAAGAGGTGGGCGAGGTTGTAGGTGAACGAGTCGTAGTTGTCGACGAGCAGGATCACAGCCGCGCCTCCGCGAGGTCGATCGCGCGCTCGAGCGCGGCGAGCTTGGCCAGGCATTCGTCGTGCTCGGCGTTCGGACGCGAGTCGGCGACGATCCCTGCGCCCGCCTGCAGCAGGGCGACACCGTCGTGGAGGACGATCGTCCGGATGGCGATGCATGTGTCGAGCGTCCCGTCCGGCAAGGAGTAGCCGACCGCGCCCGCGTACGGGCCGCGCCGGTAGCCCTCGAGCTCGGAGATCAACTGCATGGCGCGCACCTTGGGAGCGCCGGAGACGGTTCCTGCCGGGAAGCAGGCGCGCAGGAGGTCGAACGAGCCGACGCCGTCCTGGAGCTCGCCGGCAACCTCGGACACGAGGTGCGTGACGTGCGAGAAGCGCTCGGGCTCGAGGAATCGCTCGACGTTGACCGTTCCGGGTCGGCAGACGCGCGAGAGGTCGTTCCGGCCGAGGTCGACGAGCATGATGTGCTCGGCCCGGTCCTTCTCGGATGCGAGCAGCCGCTCGGCGTCGCCGTCTCCGGGCCTCGTCGTGCCCGCGATCGGGTTGAGGCTCGCGCGCGAGCCTTCTCGCTTCACGAGCGTCTCGGGCGAGGAGCCGACGAGCGCGAGCTCGCCGAGCTCGAGGAGGAAGAGGTACGGCGACGGGTTCACCCGGCGGAGCGAGCGGTACAGGCTCAGCGCGTCGACGGGCGTCGGCCGCTCTGCGCGCTGCGACACGACGACCTGAAATGCGTCGCCGCACCGGATCGCCCGCTTCGCGTGCTCGACGCTCCGCTCGTAGCCGAAGCGGCCCGGGAAGCGGCGGGTCTGACCCTGGACATGGCCGTTGGGCGACGGCATCGCCGGCAGCGCTCCGTCGAGCCGCTCACTGATGACGTCGGCATCCCCGCGGAGAACCTCGGCAAGGCCCAGCACGTGGTCGAAGCGGATCAGCGTGTCGGCGACGACGAAGCGGCTCTCCGGGAGGCCGCGCCCCTCGCCAGGCAGCGGAACGGTCGGCTCGAGCGTCGCTGCGTAGTCGTAGCCGAGGTAGCCGACGACCGGCTCGCCGCAGGTCTCCGCCTCCGCGAGGTCGACGAGCTGCCAGCCGCAGCCGACGAACGAGTGGCGTCCGAGGCGGCCGCGGTCGACCGACTCGAGGAGGAAGCTCGCGCCGGCCTCGTGGCGCAGCCTCAGGTAGGCCCCGAGCGGGGTGACGAGATCTGTAGAGACGACGGTGGTTACGTTCATTTCGGCAAACAAAAAGACCTCCCGGCTGGAAGGTCTCGAGCGAAACGGGCGTGTGGCCTAGGTCAGGTCAGGCGACGCTCCCGCCCCGCTCGTGGCGCCACGCCCAAGCCCAGCTGCGGGTTGCGAGAGACATCAAGCGGAGGGTACGGCCGCGCGCGGCGCCCGTCAAGGCTTCTCGTCCTCCGCGACCTCGCGCTTGGTCAGCTCGAGCACCTCCGCGTAGAGGGCGCTCAACCCCTCCGGCGAGAGCGGGCCGCGGTTCGCCCGGAGAAGGTCGTGCAGCATGAGCTCCTCCCGCGCGGTGTCGACGAAGTCGAAGCCGCGCGAGTCCTTGTACGACTTCAGGCGCGCGACCAGCTGGAGCCGCTTGTTGATCGCCGCAACCAGCGCCCGGTCGTTGTCGGAGATCTGCTCGCGCAGCTGGCGGACGAACGGGTCCTGCGCCGGGTCGGACATCGGCTGAGCGTACGCTACGCGTCCTAGTTGGACGCAGCTGCATTCGTCCGAGGAACGACGAGCGAACGCGTCGACGAGCGACGTTCGCCAAGCCCCTACACTTGCCGTCACCGTGGTCGTCTACAACGGATCGCCGGAGCTCCTGATCGTGATGGGATCAGGCGCGACGCTCGAGCAGACCGAGCACGTCGTCGCGCGCCTCGAGGAGGCCGGCGCGCAGGCGCGCGTCTCCAAGGGCCGCGAGGCGACGGTGATCGGAGCGATCGGCGAGCGCGAGCGGCTTGCGGCGCTGCCGATCGAGGGCTACCCGGGAGTCGACCAGGTGCTGCCGATCCTGAAGCCGTACAAGCTCGTCTCGCGCGAGCTCAGTCCCGACCCGACCGTGATCACGGTCTCGGGGCGGAAGATCGGCGACGGTTACTTCGGCCTGGTCGCTGGCCCGTGCACCGTCGAGTACCGCGAGCAGACGCTCGAGACGGCTCGGGCGGTGGCCGCCGCCGGCGCCACCATGCTGCGCGGCGGCGCGTTCAAGCCGCGCACCTCGCCGTATACCTTCCAGGGGCTCGGGCTCGAGGCGCTCGACATCCTGCGCGAGGCGCGCGAGGAAACGGGCCTGCCGATCGTCACAGAGCTGATGGACCCGCGCCATGTCGAGGAGGTGGTCGAGGCGGCGGACGCGATCCAGATCGGCGCGCGGAACATGCAGAACTTCCTTCTGCTCTCGGAGGTTGGCCGGGCGGACAAGCCCGTCCTGCTCAAGCGGGGGCCGTCGGCCTCGGTCGAAGAGCTCCTGATGGCCGCGGAGTACGTTGCCAAGGAGGGAAACGACCGGATCATCCTCTGCGAGCGGGGAATCAAGACGTTCGAGACGTCGACGCGCTACACGCTCGACCTCGGCTCGGTCGCAGTGCTCAAGGAGGAGACCCATCTGCCCGTGATCGTCGACCCCTCGCACGCGGCCGGCCGGCGCCAGCTCGTGCTGCCGCTGGCGCGCGCGGCGGCTGCGGTCGGGGCGGACGGGATCATCGTCGAGGTGCACCCACGGCCCGAAGAGGCGCTCTGTGACGGCCCGCAGCAGCTGCCCGCGGCGGAGTTCACGCAGTTCGCGGACGAGGTCCGTCGCGTGGCCGAGCTGATGGGCCGCCAGATCGGATAGCGATGCTGGACCGGCTTGCGGTCGTCGGCACCGGCCTGATCGGGACGTCGGTGGGCCTGGCTGCGAAGCGGGCGGGCACGGGGAGCGTCGTCGCGTTCGATCCGGACGAGCGCAGCCTCGTCGTCGCCGTCGAGCGCGGGGCCGCCGACGGAGCCGCGGAAACGCTCGAGGAGGCGGTCGGCGGCGCCTCGCTCGTCGTCGTCGCGGCGCCGGTCTCGCAGCTGCCGGCGCTCGTTCCGACCGTGCTCGCCGCCGGCGATGCGACGGTGACGGACGTCGGTTCGACGAAGGGCGCGGTTTCCGCCGCTGCCGCGGGGAACGGCCGCTTCGTCGGCGGGCATCCCATGTGCGGCTCGGAGTCGCGCGGCCCGGAGCACGCGACGGCCGACCTGTTCGAAGGCGCGACGTGGTTCCTAACCCCGGTCGCCGAGACCGACCCGGCGAGCCTGCGGCGGGTGCACGGCTTCGTGTCCGCACTCGGAGCTACGCCCGTTGCGATCGAGCCCGAGACGCACGACCGCGTCGTCGCCCTCACGAGCCACCTGCCGCACGCGCTCGCGAACCTGCTCGTCAACCAGGCGGGCGCGAACCGGGTGGAGGGGCACGACCCGCTCGCCGCCGCGGGCGGCTCGCTGCGCGAGATGACGAGGGTCGCCGGCGCCAACCCACGCATCTGGGTCGACATCTTCCTCGAGAACGCAGGCGTGCTCGGCGAGTCGCTCGCCGACCATCGCCGCCGCGTCGAGCAGCTCGAGCAGGCCCTCCGGGCCCGAGACGCCGGCTTCCTGGCCCGCTGGATCGGCGAGGCGTCGTCGAACCGACGCCGGTTGCTCGCGCAGGCGTTCCCCGACCCGGGCGCGCTGCAGCAGCTGCACGTCCACGTTCCCGACCGGCCGGGTGTGCTGGCAGGCATCACGCAAGCGCTCGGCGCCGCCCGGATCAACATCGAGGACTTCGAGCTTCAGCACGTCTCGGCCGACCGGGGCGGGAACCTGACGCTGCTGGTGGCCGGCGAGGACGCCGCCCGGGGGGCCGCGGAGCTGCTCGAGGAGCAGGGCTACGGCGTCGTGGTCGAGCCCGTGCTCGAATGACCACCCGCGTCGAGCCGGGAGCCGCCCTCACCGGGCACATCCGCGTTCCCGGGGACAAGTCGATCTCCCACCGGGCAGCGCTGCTCGGGGCCGTGGGAGAGGGCGAGACCCGGATCGAGGGCTTCGGCCGCTCCGGCGACACGGAGTCGACGCTGCGGGCGCTCCGCGCCCTCGGCGTCGACGTCGCCGACGACGACGTGGACGTCGTTCGCGTCGGCGGTGTCGGTCTGCGGGGCCTCCGCGAGCCGGCCGGGCCGATCGACGCCGGCAACGCCGGCACGCTGATCCGTCTGCTTGCGGGTCTCCTCGCCGGGCACGATGGGACGTTCGAGCTGACCGGCGACGAGTCGCTGCGCGCGCGCCCGATGGAACGGATCGCCGAGCCGCTGCGCCAGATGGGTGCCCTCGTGGAGACGACGGACGGGCGCCCGCCGGTGACGGTACGCGGCGGCGAGCTCGAATCCATCCGCCACCGGCCACCGATGCCGAGTGCGCAGGTGAAGTCGGCGGTGCTGCTCGCCGGCCTGTATGCGCGCGGCGGCGAGACGACGGTCGAGGAGCCACTGCCGACGCGCGACCACACCGAGCTCATGCTCGCCCATGCGGGCGTACGCGTCGCGCGACGGGCGGATCGGGTTTCGGTGGCGCCGCCGCAGCGGCTGGAGCTAGGGACGGTGGGTGTCCCCGGCGACTTCTCGTCCGCGGCGCCCTTCATCGTCGCGGCAACGCTCCTGGCCGGGTCGAACCTGTACATCCACGACGTCGGGATCAACCCGACCCGTACCGGCCTGCTCGACGTGCTCGAGCGGATGGGCGCCCACATCGCGGTCTTCAACCGACGGCGGCTGGGCCGGGAACCGGTCGCCGACCTTGAGGTTCGGTCGGCGCCGCTCACCGCGACGTCGGTGGCGCCCGCGGAGGTCCCAAGGATGATCGACGAGCTGCCCCTCTTCGCCCTGGCCGCGGCGAGCGCGCGAGGCGAGAGCGTCGTCCGCGGCGCCGAGGAGCTCCGCTACAAGGAAACGGACCGCATCGAAAGCGTGAAAGAAGCGCTACGAGCCCTTGGCGCGAGGGTCACCGCGGGCCACGATGTCCTCGGGGTGAGAGGGGTACCCGCCCGCCCTAAGGGTGGGGGCGTGGACGCTCGCGGCGACCACCGGCTGGCCATTCTGGGCGGCGTCGCCGGGGTCGTGTCCAGAGAGGGCGTGCGGATCGAGGGGGCCGAGGCAGCGGGTGTTAGCTTCCCCGGATTCTTCGAGTTGCTGGAGTCGGTGACGGAGCGATGAGCGGCGGAGCGTGTCCGTGATCGTCGCGATCGACGGCCCCGCCGGGGCCGGCAAGAGCACCGTCGCGAGATGCCTCGCAAAGCGCCTCGGTTTCCGCTACCTGGACACCGGCGCGATGTACCGGGCGCTGACGTGGCTGGCGCTGGAGCACGGCACGTCGCTCGACGACGAGCCGGGGCTCGCAGACCTCGCGGGGCGGAACGCGGTCACCTTCGACGCGGCCGGCGGAGTGGCGATCGGCGGCCGGGACGTCACCGACGCCATCCGCGGCGCGAGCATCGACCGGGTCGTCTCGACCGTGGCGCGCCATCCCGAGGTCCGGTCGGTCATGCGCGAGCGCCAGCAGGAGCTCGCCGAGGAGGGCGACGCCGTCATCGAGGGCCGCGACATCGGCACGGTCGTGGCGCCCGACGCCGAGGTGAAGGTCTATCTCGTCGCCCAGCCCGACGTCCGCGCGCGGCGTCGCCTCAGCGAGCGGCCCGAGATCGGCGCCGACGCGCTCGCGACCGACCTGCGCCTCCGCGACCAGCGCGACGCCGTGCGGATGCAGCCGGCACCGGATGCGATCACGATCGACACGACCGAGCTCGACATCGACGACGTCGTCGCGCAGATCGAGGAGCTCGTGCGAACGCGAACCGTGGCATGAACGGAACGGACGTCGTGTGGGCGCTGGGCCGCGCCACGATCGGGAGCGTCGTCCGCGTCTTCGCACCGCTCCGCGTCTACGGGCGCGAGCGGGTGCCGCGCGAGGGCGGCGTCGTCCTCGCCTTCAACCACTTTCACTGGCTCGACCCGCCGGTCTTCGGGGCCTCCTCGCCGCGGACCGTGTACTTCATGGCCAAGGCCGAGGCGCACCGCATCGCGGGCCTCGGCCAGCTGATCCGTGCGTTCGGCACGTTTTCGGTGCGCCGCGGCGAATCGGATCGCGAGGCGGTTCGGATGATGCGCACCCTCGTTCGCGACGGTCACGCGCTCGGCCTCTTCGCCGAGGGAACGCGGCAGCTCGGCGGCGTGCCCGGCGAGGTCAAGGCCGGAGCGGCGATGGTGGCGGTGCAGGAGGGCGTACCGGTCGTCGCCGCCGCCGTCCATGGGACGCAGGACTGGCGGATCGGGAACTTCCATCCGGTCTCCGTCGCCTGGGGCGAGCCGATGCGGTTCGACGACCTCCCAAAGAACGCCAAGGGCTACCGCGAGGCCTCGGCCGCGATCCAGGCCGAGATCCGGACGCTCTGGGACTTCCTCGTCGACGTCCATGCGCTCGGGCGGCCCAGGGGCGCGCTGCCGCCCGCATGAGCGAGTCGACCGACCTCGAGCGGCACTACGTCCCCGGGCTCGAACGTGCCCGGCTGTTCGACGATGCCGGCGAGCCGCGCCTCGAGCTCGTCCGGTCGCTCGAGCTGCTCGAACGCTTTCTGCCCACGGCGCCGGCCGAGATCCTGGACGCCGGTGGCGGGCCTGGTACGTATGCCGCCCACCTACGCGGCCGCGGCTATCGCGTCCGGCTGGTCGACGTGCTGCCGGTTCACGTCGAGGAGGCGCAAGCGGCCGGTATCGATGCCATGGTCGGCGACGCGCGTCACCTCGAGCATGAGGACGACTCGTTCGACGCGGTCCTGCTGATGGGGCCGCTCTACCATCTGACGCGGCGCGCCGACCGGCTCGCCGCGCTCGCCGAGGCGCGTCGCGTCCTCCGCCCGCGCGGCCGGCTCGTCGCGACCGCGATCTCACGCTTCGCCTCGCTCTTCGACGGGCTCACGCGCGAGCGCCGCGACGCCAGATTCTGGAAGGTGATCGAGCGCGATCTCGGCGACGGCCAGCACCGCACACCGGACCCGGACGAGCCGGAATGGTTCACGACCGCGTACTTCCACCACCCGGAGGAGCTCCGCGCCGAAGTGGCGGAGGCGGGGT
>Ga0126305_10001272_pt1 | contig 11164 bp, 9 predicted proteins | sample Plot26_FD_92536 | JGI IMG/M metagenome (GOLD analysis project Ga0126305, IMG submission 92536) | Serpentine soil microbial communities from UC McLaughlin Reserve, CA, USA - Plot26 | ecosystem: Environmental > Terrestrial > Soil > Grasslands | place: USA: UC McLaughlin Reserve, Lake County... | reverse complement strand
TTGCCTTTGTTGCCGTGATTCACATGTGAGAATACGCTTACAACATACAGCTCTTTGAGATCGCCAAACAGATAATAAGACAAAACAGCTTTTTCTGCAGCCCGCCATATCCATAACTTAACACCCTAAGTCCCTAAATGAACAAGGTAGCCAAATGTCCGTAAGATTGAACAGTGTCACATGACAAAACTTTAAAGCTAAGCAGTTGTATTCAGAATCAGCAGAATCCCTTAAAGGAACCGATATCGTTCTGGGTTCCACCGAACCCGCTAAAAGTCGCTGCATAAATCATGTTCTCATGTGGTTAACATTTAAGTATTTCACGCAATCCATTATATTCTTCTATAGTCATGTCTCCTCTTGCTAATATTATGCTAATTATAGAGCAAGGCTCCTCGTTAGTCGTTATTGTGTGATTATCATTCGATATCCATCCCAACAAATCTGCAGACTTGGCAGCTGCCATATTAAGGGCGTCTTTTGGCGATGCGGAGCCATTATAAACTTGTTGTATAGCTTGATTTACATCTCCAGCCACCTCTGGATATTCAGGAATATTTGGTCTGCTTCGTCCATATGGAATCATTGAAACCATTTCTTCAAAGAAGGGGACTGATTGCTTTAGCGGCTCAGAGGATGGACCCTCTCCTAACACTTGCTGTGTCGGCAAATAGCCATATTCTTCTAGAAACGGACCCAGTATTTCAGGTTGAGCCACTATTGTTATCAACTCCCATGCCAAGTCACTATTTTGTGATGTACTTGGTATAGCAACCTCCCATCCTCCCATCATAGTTGTTGTCTGAGTCGTCTGGTTAGGTACTGGAAACATTGGAATAAACCCAACTTGCTGCTCCAATGTTGACCAGGATTCTCTTGGAAAGAATACAGGCATCCATGAACCATCTATCATAACGGCAAAGGTTCTGTTAGCAAATTCGGCCCCCCAATCATGCTCCTTTTGCGGTTTTATCCCCGCATCTACCTGCTGCTTCAAGAACTCCATTGCTCTTACTCCTTGAGAGCTATTGTATGACGGAAACCAGTAAGCGCCTTTTGTAGGATGCCCTTGACGCAGCTCTAGTACTTCTCCCCCAAGCATCCAAAGATACGGATACCACACATCCAGATCGTATGAAGCACCTAAAAGATGCACTCCTTGAATTACTCTACCTTCAAAGAAATCATTCAATTTTACTGCTGCAGAAATGTATCCATCCCAAGTTTTCAATGATTCCGGATCAACTCCTGCTTCTTGCAGCATATCTTTCCAGTACCATATGCCTCTAACATCGGTCCATAGCCACAGACCATATATGGTATTATTATATACGCAGCCATCAATGATTGATTCGTATAGATCAGATATTCTACCCCACTTCTCAAATTGGGCAGTTAAATTTCTCAGCAGACCCTTCTCTGCAAATTCGCCAAGCCATATTTGATCTACAGACACAATGTCTACAGAATTGTTGCCATTTGATAGTCTATCTAAGATTTGGTTTCTTGTGTCACGGTAAGGGAAATCATCATATTCTATCTGTATGTTCATGTCTGGGTGGCGTCTATTGAGCTCATCAAGAGCAGGCTGGAGCAGTTGATTCCAGCTTCCAGACTTGCTTAGGTCATCAAAAATTCCTCTAAGGATAACATTAGTTTTGTCAGGTAATGATGATTTACTTGTTGATGACTGATTTGACGAAAGAAGAGTGAAAGGATCGTATTCAGTATTATTACTATTATTGTCATCATAAGTTGTTCTGTTATTAGAAGATAAATTGGTGCCGGTAGCTTGTGCAGGTTGTAAAATTGTGGTAGGAGTTGTTATGATAATGATCATTAGGAGAGCAAAGGCAATACCCGGGCTGGTCTTGGAAATAGAATATTGTTGGCTCATTTTGCCTAGTTGCTGCCACCTTCTTTCAATCAATATTCTTGTACTAACTCCTGCTGTAGTGCTCTCAACCACAATATAGATAGACTAGACTCCTGCTTAAAAATATCTGGTATTTTTCTAGTTCGCCATCCCAAAGTAGCATAAAAGCGTGAGTACCCTTGAGCCCGCCTTTTAGCTGCATAGTATCTTAGTTTAGAAGGTTTTTCTCTCGGAACCCTCTTGGCCCGTATCCCTTAATCTTACTGAATGAATGTTTCTCTACATTGCCATGTTATGACATAATATGAAAAAATCCTTGGCAACGGAAGAAACCAGAAGCTAGATGTAAACCGAACCGATGATTTGTTCTTCAGAATATATTTTTGGCCATAAAGTCGTCTGACAGCGGTCTACAATGGATCCAAACAGCCATCACGATTCATAGATAACCTTTAAAGTTCTAGCAGTAGAACCCGATTACATGCAGGAATCTAATCCCGACAGGCCCGCTGTGAAACAAAAACTTTTTAGCTACCCTTGCATAGTTTCAAATTGAAACCTTCAGTTTAGTGCTTCTAAATGCATGGGAACTCTTTGGCCCCTCCTATATTGGTTCTTTATTAGGGTTCAAAACAATAAAAAGAGTGTATAGAGAAAACAAGATTGGAAACTGAATTTCTCGCAACCAAACTCAAGCGAATTTTATTTCTACAGGGAATGATACTTGTGCATTAGAGAGACTTCTCCAACATTTGCTACCCCTATGATTTATTTTATTTTCAGATAACCTAAAAGAACTCAAATGCTTCTGGACGTCCTTTAATAAACCTTCGATTGTCCATCATTTACCTAATTCCTTCATCGTGCTTCGTCTTGTACTTTACGTAAACTTTGCCGGGCGTCCTCTCCTCGGACGAGACAAACTTTAGGTAGTGTCTTTTGGCTACACCTTCAAAGAGCAGCTTTCCGCCGCCTAAGAGAACTGGGTTAATCATGAGCCAAATTTCATCAATCAAACTGAGATTTATCATGCTTGAAACGAGCATTGCTCCGCCTACAACGTAGATATCCCCGCCCGGCTTCTGTTTAAGATTTCTAATTTCCTCCAGATCAGAGATGACTCGTGAGTTTTTCCAGGAGATCTCCATCGGCTTGCGCGAAACGACAATGTGAGGCGTTTTGGAAGCCCACTGAGCGTATTCGACTTCCTTGGCTGTCGGCAGTTTGTCGCTGTACGGCAGTTTCCTATTGGGGTCAAGGGCAGCGGTCCAGTACTGTTCGTAGCCGGGATACATGACGCTACCCAGAACGCAGGTATCAACATGATCTAGGAGTTCGTATTCGTCTTCCCAGCTATCCACCCAGTCCTGTCTTCCCTCGGGGTCTTCAATGTACCCGTCCACCGATATTCGCATGGCTGAGATTATTTTTCTCATACTATTCCTCATCATCTTTTAATTATTACTCAACCTTTCGCAATGTCACATCCCTAGCCGGATGTCATTTCCCGCTCCCGACGCTTACTAGCAAAAACTTACAACTCGCTACATATTTATGGATTCTGAACCTTTTTGTGGAACCGATATCAGCATACAGCCTCTTGGGCCCGCACCTAAATTATTGACAGGATAATTGCCGATAATAAGTAATCTTTAAAGCTCGAAGAATCGAACCCTGTTACATGCGGGAATCTAATCCCACTGAACCCGCTTACAGGGGATCACTTACTTTTGACTTAATTGAGACAATGTATAATAGCGCATTTCATAAATAGCGTTCCGTGCTTGTAGCAAAGACATTATTCATTATTGGATTAGTAATTATCATCCTAGGGGTAATATTTCTCCTTCAGAGTAAATCCTCTCTTGGTCCTTCTACCTCATTTATGTATAGCAATCCTGAATGGACAGTAAACGGATATATCATAATTGCAGTGGGAGTGATTGTCACTGGAGTAGGCGTAATAACAAGGCAATATTCTAAGAAGCGTAGTTGAGTAGGGTCATGAACTGAACTATAGAATCGCTTAGTGGTTTAAGATATTTGCAGCATGTGTGAGCTGTCCCTTAGTATATTCAATACATTTAATTTCTTGAAACATCAGCCGACTTTAGATTGGTCTGAAATTTCAGCTGCATCCATCGAACCTGCATCAGTATTGTATCACTCTAGAGGACAATTCAGTCGCCAGAATACCACGACAGTTCTTGTCCACCTCCTAAACCTGCATGATCAGAAGCGGCATAGTTCGCATTCTTGAATTTTGAATTGTTTGATCGCTGATACACTTTCTTACTCAGGTTGGGCTATTGTTGTAGTAGTAGTCGATAGAAATGTTTGTAATATCTTGCTTATTTCATCAGGATATTGGTCCATTACTGCATGACCAGCATTTTGGATCTGTACAAGCCAGGCCCCTGGAATCTTTTCTAGAATTTTTAAAGAATTAACATACGGCTGGTATCTATCATCATCGGTTCCAGTTATGACCAACGTGGGTTTAGCCAATTTCGCAAGCTCGTCACAAACACCATTCCAGTTGGGTGCATCCCAACGCTTTCCTACGTCATTCTGATTATTCGCTATTTCAGGGGGCAAACCAGGCTTCAATTGTTGTAATGATGTAATGTTTGCTGGAATGTTCTCAAGAGATCAGGATGCAGTCTTATCCATCCCTCTCCTAATGAGGCAGATACAAGCGATTTTATTTCCTCTGCAGTAATTGGAATATTATTTAGAGATTTGTTTACAACATCGGATTGCAATTTTATAAACTCAGGTGGTTTAGGTATACTGTCTTTTCCACCACACGATGAACCAGCAAGTATAAGCCTGTTAACCTTATCTGGATACATCATTGTAAGCTGTTCGGCTATCCATGACCCAAGAGAATATCCCATAACATCTGCTTTTGGTATTTTCAGAGCATCAAGCAAACCAGCTGTATCGTTTGCAAGTTGCTCAATAATGTATGGTTTGGAACCAGCTGTTGTATTTCCAATTCCACGTTGATCAAACACAATCACTGTGTGATTTGAAGAAATACCCGCTAGAAAGGACGGATCCCAGGCATCCATATTATCAGAAGCGCCATTGAAAAGTATTATAGGGTCACCTTTACCAAACATTTTGTACGCAATATCAATATCTCCTACATGGACTTTTTGTACTGTCATATTTTGTATGTTCGGAGATGAATCTGTAACGTTAAGGAGGTCCATTTGATCTGGTTGTTGACCATACACACGGTTGATAGTAGTAGTAGTCATCGTTGCAGGTAGTGTAATAATCACTATAAGCAGGAAAATAGTGATGAGTACTGTAGATGTGTTTGCCCTAATTTTTCTTAGGCAATACAAGTATTCTAATTCATATGTAACTCCTACTTAAGTGATTTGGCTACTACTTGGAATCGAGGTAGATACATCAAGCATATCATCTCACGAAATGATATGACATAAAGACGGGTAAATGAGCTATCTTTGAATTTTGAGATGCGACCGTTTGTATCACGAACTTTAAAGGGTCCGTTAATTGAAAACGCCCCTTGAATCAAGGCTCAAACCTCTTGGATCTGCACACCTACCTATCATAATTTACAATTAGGTTTGTATCAGTAACATGCTATACTTACAATCAAATCGGGTGGCAAAATAGAGTCAAATCTCTCCTGCATCCCCCGATCGAGCCTCTTACTTAGTTTTATTCTGTATGTAAGCAGTATATGCCGAACATTGTTAATTGTTTGTATTAAGGATACTGTTGCGCCTGTTATGATGAAACCTGAAACCCAAAGGGTTTTGGTAGCTTCTGCTGTTTACGTAGAAAGTCTCCTTGCTTCAGTCTAACGCTACACATATCATGGCACAGACATCAAGACTTAACCATATTTCTTGAAAAGAACTGCCTGACAGGAAGTAGCAAACCCAATAGCGATATAACAATGAAAACAATTTGATGGGTATGATCATTTCCAGGCGGCAATCCCCCCGCCAAATGTATTGTCCAAAAAAAAGGATAATACCAAAGAGTAAACCATGCCCATTTTTCCTTTCTTCTGTAAGCCCTTAGAGTAATCATTACACCAAATATTCCCATTCCAGTTGTTGCGACACCAATGGCTCGCAGTAATCCCTCTTCAGTAGGACCTGCAATCTGTGGATATGCGGTAACTATTATTCCAAAGCCAAGAATTCCAATGCCACTGGCAAGAAGTGATATCCAACTAATCTTTAGTAGTCGCACTTCCTGTTGTATTATTGTTGGACACATGATATACTATCCTAAGTTAGATTACAGTGGATTTAATGTAAGCTGCAAATGGCTAGAGTTAACCTTACACTGGAAAATAGGTTATTCTGAAGGGCAGAATGATGAGAACCTTCCAGAAGCAGGAATAGACGACATCCAGCCAAATGGTGAGGAGAGTATTATCATATTATGGGAGTGGGAGCGCGAGAGCAGTATATACATTTACGGACCAACACGACTACAATGGAAGAAAGCCCTTCTTCTCCATGAACATAATAAAGACGCTTGAGAATGCTCCAAGAGATGCAAATAAGCTAAGAAGGTTTTTGCAAGTAAGCAAAGACAAAAGGACGAAGCTATGAACATAGAAGACACACAAAGGTTGGTTACAGAGGAGATGAAAATACTAAATGTCGTATTGTATTTAGTGCTAAGCGGAAGAAGGAGGATAAGGAGAACAAAATATCAAGTTTTTTAAACATAGATAGTAATTCAGAACAGCGGTAATGTGTAATTATCACTACGGTTATGTCAGGAGCCTAATAAATCATAAAGAAATTTTTCAAATTCGGTATCATTCATTTTTGTTCTTGCTTCAAACAGTCTCTCAGCATCGGCTCCGGCACGATATCTCCAATTAGGTTTCTCTGCCTTAGCTACTTGGAGAACTACATTAGCTACTACTCTTGGAGGTGAGCCATTAACAACAACGCTTTTAGATTTCTCCATTATGCTATTTGTAATTTCTGTGAAAGGTGATAATGAAGAAGAAGAAGATGATGAAGAATCACTTGATGATTGTCTTTGTATCTTCTTGGGAATATACATGCTATTAGATGCCACATTCGTACTTATTGCTCCTGGCTCTATGATAATTACTTTGATTCCGAATGGAGCTAGTTCATATCTTAAAGATTGTGTAAGTCCTTCTAAAGCAAACTTTGTTGCAACATACGCAGATGCACAAGGAACACCAAAAAAACCATTAGCTGAACCAATGTTTATAATTTTGCCGCCAGCTATTTGTCCCCTCATTATAGGCACAACTTCCCTTATTGTCCTAAAAACACCAAATACATTAGTATTGAATTGAGCCTGAATCTCTTCTGAAGAAAGATCCTCTGCCGCTCCTAACTGTGTGTAGCCTGCATTGTTTACAAGAAGGTCTATTTGTCCTCGTTCTTTTTCTGCTATTGATTGTATTGCTTGATGTACTGAAAAGTCATCAGTGACATCTAATTTAGCTACTTCTATTGACAGATCTTTTTTCTCTGCCGGTTCCAAAATGTTTGATGCTTTGTCAAGATTACGCATTGTAGCATAGGTTCTAAAGTTATTCTCTGCTAAAGTCAAGGAAGTCTCAAGTCCTATTCCACTTGAGCTACCAGTAACAACCGCAACCTTCTGGTTCAATGCTTCTCCACATCTTAGCTATAGTCATTAACTATGGAAGGCGTTAGTATTAAATTTTCAAGAAGCTGACCGTCCTCCTACTATATTTTTAGAATCTATCAAAAGGACTCCGATCGTTCTCGGTTCCACCTAACCCGCATCAAAGTCGTCCCTTTATTACCACCCGCCTTCTGTATAACATGCTGTTAGATTTACAATCTATAAGAGAAGAGAAAAAAGAAGAAGAAAAGGAGGTAATAATACAAGAACAACTACACCAACAAGGTCCGAACTAATAAGCCAATCATTCTGTCTCCTTTCGTCTCCTGACCGACTTAGCGCTTTGTGCAAATCAGGATTCTTTTCTTTCAGAGTTTTAAGTGCAATAATTGGTATCCTCTTTCTCCCATACATTACTGTATCAATCATACGTCTCACTTTAATGGAAAAGTTACGCCTTGAAGGATCAAACAGTTCCTCCATTCAAGAGGAAGTGAAGTGAGTAATACAGCCACTGCTCTAAAAAATCACACTACGTAAATTATATTCTCTACATCTAGGGAGAGAGACAGATATATACACACATGATAGAAATAACAACTGCAGAGTACGTTCAGCTTATTGCTGCTGGAATATACGCCACAGCATTATTTTATACTATTGTGACATATAGTCGTTCTAAAAGAATAGATCAGATCACATTAGGAGATCGAATCTTCTCTGGACTACGAGAATTGGATCGAGAACTTACTAAATTACCTCCAGAATCTCAGTACGACAATGCTAGAAGTATAGTGTATTATCGGATATTTGGAACTCTAGACTACCTTTCATTTAATGTCAATCGTAAAATCATTGATGATAAGAGGTCGATAGAGTACATGAAACCTTTTATAATCAGATATTATGAGGAGACATTTTTAACACATGCATCATCAATAGATAAGAGCGATCCCAAGTCTTATCAGCAATTCAAAAGATTTTATCTCAAACTCAAGAGGTAAAGTGCGATGTAGTTGTTGTCATTCTTAGGCACCACCACGCTCTTTCAACCTTAAAGATTCATAGGGTCCTGGGTTCTTTTCTTTCAGTGTCTCCCCCATCATAGGGGGCGCCATTTCTTAATACGAGAGAACTGCTGGATTAAATTGAGCTGATCTTCGGTTATTGTCGGACAGAAGCCATCAGCAACTTTAAATGCAGTAAACTAAAACTTTAAAGCTCACCAGCTCCTACTCTATTCTAAGAATCCATCTAAAGAACCGATATCGTTCTGGGTTCCACCGAACCCGCTCCGAAAAGAGTATTTTTGGTGGATTCCTTCAAAAAATATCTTATCAAAGCAAATGGGTTCCTAGTAATCAGGAAGCTTCAATAAATTGGTTCATTCATTTACTATTTTTTTGCATTCGTAGAAGAAGAAAAGAGAACATCAAAGCCAGTATTCAGTTCGGTACTTGTTAAATGGCATTTGGTATAGGCGGCAGCCGGAGTGAGTCCTATATCATGCCAATACTTTCGAAGAAAGAAGAACAACGACAGCAGCAAGCCAAGAAGGGCTATTGGCAGAATGAACTTGATTCGCTTGGGATAGAGCCAAAACAAAAGAAAGAACTTAGCGATGACGAAGAACTTGAAAACCTAGCTGACATTATCAAACAGGCTATGTTTCAGGATTATAAAATAGCATATAGCGAAAAAGGCAATGCACATAAAGAAGAAGCACAGTCGACTATTACCGCCGGATGAGTATATTAAAAAATCTATTTTTGTTTTTGCCATCTTGAGATTCATCTCAATTTTCAGCTGCATCCCACCGAACCTATTTTGAGCTCATTAGCTCCTCTCACTTCTGATTTCTTTTGGCTTTATCGCGCTGACTGCACCGTCGATATGTGACTACCTGCCAAACTATGAACTGAAAGTAGATTATAGAACCGGTTGATAATGAGCCTCTAAGCTACCCGTCTTAGAGCAGAAGAATAAGCCTATAGCCTTACAGAGTCTATCTGCATAATATTTAAGAAAATAGACAGTATTAGCAATGTTATGCAAAGAGAATTAGCATTTGCAACAAAAATAGCAAATAATACAACGAAAACAAAAAATACTATAACAATGACTACATTGCTACTGCTATCCTCACCGGTAATGGCTATCGTAAACGTGTGGGCTGACAAACAGGAGTAGGAGTATTGAACTTCTGACGAACACAACAAGGACGAAGCCATCACAACCACTGCTTACACGCAATGAAGTTCTAGACGTTGCTAGAAAATTAGCGCATGACCGGAACTGGTCTGTCAGGTTAGCTCTAGCTATATTACAGTGCCGCCTAGACGCTGACAGACGCTACCGAGGAGCTGACTTGGCTTACTCGCTTCTAGATGAAGAGATAACAAGAGGAGCCTGATAGGAGAAGAAAGAAGAAAAAGAGGAAGGAGGAGAGTAAGCATTGACGACCACAAACCTCTTCAAACGTGGCAACCATATCCTGCTCCGTTTAATGTAATAGTCAACGCCGCAGGTCCTGAAGGAATACCAACTCAAAGCTCTTAGACGAAATAGGCTCAGGAGCAACATATACACGCTCAAAACGTTATATGCAAAGCAGAAAGGGCAGGACTAATCAAAAGAGAGCCTGGACCATCAGAACATGGTCAGTTTGCACCAATGATAAACAAAATCATCGATAAGGGCGTCAATCACTGTAAAGTCATGAATTGCCTTTTAGTCAATGTCGCAAAATTTGACTAAGATTGTCTCAAAAAAACCCTGATAGTTCGCAAATCGAATTGAAGAATCCTCATACCGTCTTCTCCTGGGTCGACTGGTGAATTGATTTGACTCTCACATCCTATACCATCATTATTATCACCAAATCCATGTGGATCTGGTGACAGTACTCTAAAGTTGCGAGCATCAATGTCATCACAGTTTAAGTCTGGAGGTGGAGGAGTGCACTTGATTGTATGTATATATTTCTTCAAGTACTAATTTATGGATGAAGTCGTCGCCAATGCAACGGCGCTCTTTATGAAAGGAGTAAAACAGTAATATGTAAATGTAGAGTAGTAGTACGGTCTGACCGTTACCCGCAATTTTGATGTACTTACTATGAGAAGTTTGTAAAGCCGATCATCTTATTACTCTCCTAACCCCTAAATCTGCGAGCGCTCTGGGATGGTAAAGAAGCTATTTTTTGGAAGAGAGAAGGAAATAGGAATCGTTCTCATAATTTCAATTATTGTATCTTCTAACGGCTTGTTGTTCTTCCTACAAAAAGCAATTGAGGTAGATCTCAGAAGGACCACCTTTGAACAACAAAGAGACCTTCAATTACAATCAACAAAGGAGATCGCAGAACACATAGAGTCCGATGTTACTTTGGTGCTATCTATGTTGAATGGTTTGGCAAATTCGCTATATTTGCAGCAAGGAGAACTAGGAAGTGAGAGAACCACAACGCTGTTGGAGCAAACCTATGCCAATTCTAATCTTACCATAGATAGTCTCTTTGTTTTGGATAATGATGACATCATGGTCGCGAGTTTAGCTTCAAAACCCTCTGAATTTGTTCTTGGCGAGGATTTCTCGTTTAGAAGCTGGGTAAAAGAGACGAGAAGCTCTCTTAGTCCGGTCTTC
>Ga0126305_10001271_pt1 | contig 11166 bp, 14 predicted proteins | sample Plot26_FD_92536 | JGI IMG/M metagenome (GOLD analysis project Ga0126305, IMG submission 92536) | Serpentine soil microbial communities from UC McLaughlin Reserve, CA, USA - Plot26 | ecosystem: Environmental > Terrestrial > Soil > Grasslands | place: USA: UC McLaughlin Reserve, Lake County... | reverse complement strand
TTAATAAGGTCAGTGCAAATGCATTGACCTTATTGAAAACTACAAATAAAAGAAGCCACAAAAAAACGTTCGATCGCTCTATTATGACAGGCGTTTTGTTTTAATGATGTGCTGATGCAGTATCCCGCATCATTTTGATTTTATCGTGTGCTTGCCGTAATATTCCCTTTTGTTCTTGGATCGTTGCGCGAACATCAGGAGTAAGGTCATCATCTTCCAATGCCTCTTTATAAGCCTTTTGTGCTGCGTCTTCCCCAAACTCACATGAAGCCAGAATTCCTTTACGGTCATCTCCACCAAATGTTGCTTTTACATCCATCCATGTTCTGTAAATTTTTCCCGCTGTCGTGGTTTCGTCAGTAACATTTTTATCGTTATCAATTACTAAACTGCGCAACTCGCTTGCAAATTGACGGCTTTGTTGTGCCAATTGGCTAAACAATGATTGAAGTTCCTGGTCATCAGTTTGTGTTGCTGCCTTTGAATAGCCAGTAACCCGGTCATTGTTGATCCTTACAAGATCTCTTAATGTTTCTGAATTTGCCATGTTGTTTAATTTTTAGATCAAGAAATATTTTTCAAAAAGCAATGAACGAGGAATTATTTCCTCATTCACTGCTTCGGGTACTTATGTTTTTTCGTTTTTTCATAGGTCATGATCCGTTATGAGAAGGGTTTAATCCAGTTTATAAATCCGAAATAAACCTGAACCTGTATTATAAAGCAGAAAAAAACATACCACGTTTGCAGATGATGTTGAAATAAATAATCCTTTTGTTGCGCCATTGGTATCACATTTGATTTTATAGCTTATAAAAAAACCAAATGGAAAATGATTATAAATTAATGTTTATAAAAAATAAACTACAACAGATCAAAAGTGCGGTGATGTACGCCACGAATAGCAACATAGTAAGATTACCAAATGACATTGTGGAATTTGAGAGTGTGGATGAGGATGGATTACTGTGGTTCAGTGCTCATATTCCAAGGCACTGGGTAAAAGCATATGAGTTGCATTTTCCCGCAAAACTGATTTTTTACAGGAAAGGGGTTGATTATTATGTCGAAATAACCGGTACCGCTGTGGTCGTAAATAAACAAGACGTTATGTATGGGGCAAGTAACATCGAAGGAGGCAAAATGCTGCTAAAAATGGTTCCCTATTATATCGAATACACCGAAACAGGTAGAAGAGATGCCGGGTTCAAAAAACTAAAATCTCAGGTATATGATGTGTTCATGAATACATTGGGATTAAGCAGGGCAAGTCAGCCGCGATTAACCGAGATGCACCAATAAAGTCTGTATGCCTTTTTTTAGAAAGTGCGGCTATGCGGAGGTAACCCATAAAAACACGTAAAAAGTTGACAGCGCTATAAAAAATAAAACAAGGAAACCTTTGTAACGGTCAAATCGGAATACAGCCGCGAATAGAAAACAGCAATTCCGAACGGCTTGTCAGAAGCTGGTGAAGGTAAAACTGCAGAATAAAAAAAACGCTGGGAAAAAGGTGTGACCCTACATACCTTCTCCCTGATCTACCTCAACATAGTACACGATTGTTTTAATGGAAACAATGAATTCAAATTCCTCATGGTTTATTGTGCTCCGATTCTCATAAAACCCTAATTTGCTTACGGAACCTGCAACCAAGCTTGTACTTAGGAGAGAAATTTCACCCATGTTTATAATTAACGATTAAACATGGTTGTATAAACTAATACCAATGCCTTTAAGAAAAAAAATAAGAACAGGCTATGTTATTGCTTTTATATCACTACTGATATCCTACTTTTTTATTTTTCGATCTACCTGGACGGTTCAGAAAGAATACGATTGGTTAACCAATAGCTATAAAGCTGAAAACAAAATCGGAGAATTAAAAAACTCAATCGTAGAAGCGGAAACCGGTGTACGCGGCTATTATATTACAAAGGATCTGGCGTTTTTAAAACCTGATCGTCAAAACCAGGAAAAAATTTCGTCTGGCTATGATGAGCTCAAAATATTAGAAGCAGGAAATCCAGACCAGCTTGCCAGGCTCGATACCATCAAACAGCTGATCGATCTTCGGCTTTTATTAATGAAAAACAATATTGCAGCTTTTCAGCGGGCAGGAGAACAATCAACACCGGAAATTGAATTGAACCGCCAAAGAGGACAAGCGATATTGAATAGTATCAGAGCCCACATTCAGGATTTTATTCGAAATGAGGAAACGTTAATGGGAGAAAGAAAAAATAACCTCACTGATTCATTTAAGACCGCGCAAATTATCACTTTCATTTCCCTTCTAACCTCCATTGTTGCAATTTTATATTCTTTATTCACCTATAACCAGGAAAGTATCGCCAGGGATGAATCAAATAAAAGGAATATTCAATATCAAAAAGAGTTAGAGGCAAAGATCGAAGAATTAAAAAGGCTGGATGCCGAATTAAGGGAATTAAAAAGTATGGAGAAATTTACTGCAACAGGTCGTGTAGCAAGAACGATAGCGCATGAAGTGCGAAATCCATTGACCAATATTTCATTGGCGGCAGAACAGCTGCAGGATATGGCCATTCAAAATAGCGAATCGTCCGTGCTGCTGGATATGATCAGCAGGAATGGTATTCGGATCAATCAACTAATATCTGATCTCTTAACTGCCACAAAAGCTATTGAACTTAATCTTCAGAAAGTGAATATTAATAGAGTACTGGATGAAACGTTGGAGATGGCAGCGGACCGGCTGGACTTAAGCCAGGTAAAAGTGCAGAAAGACTATGCTAACGATATTTGCGATGTGGCCATTGATGAACAAAAGATCAAGATCGCTCTTTTGAATATTATCGTGAATGCTATAGAAGCAATGGAAAAACACAAAGGAGTTCTTACTTTAAGGACAAAAAATGCGGGTGACCAGTGCATTATTGAGGTAGAAGACAATGGAGCGGGCATGGATGAGGATACTTTACAAAAATTATTTGAGCCTTATTTTACAAACAAAGCCAAAGGAAATGGACTTGGGCTTACCAATTGCCAGAATATCATCATGAGCCATGGGGGCAAGATCTCGGTTTACAGTAAGGTTGGAAAAGGAAGCCGTTTTAATGTGACTTTAAGAACAGACGACTAAATTGTAGACTTTTCTCCCCATCTTACGCCAATGTTGGAACAATAGAATTCCAAACGACTTCTTTGGAAAAAGGTTTTGCAATGAAATAATCTGCGCCATCATTAGAAGCTTTACTCCTCTCCTCATAAGAGTCATGTGCCGTGATCATGATTACATGCGTCAAAGGAAATTTCTGCTTCCAGCGTTTTATTTGGTTAATTCCCAATCCATCAGGCAAATGGTTATCCAGGAAGACATAATAAAAATAATCGGATGATTGAAGTACCTTATCAGCCTCTGCAAGGCTGCCTGCAAATACTGTTTGTATATTTTTCTGCTTTAAGATATTACTCAGCAGGTAGCAAATATCCGTCTCATCATCTACTATCAATGCCTTTTTTCTTTGCTGGTCGCTTAGATTTCTAGTTTTCGGCACGGATTCCATTTTGTCATTGTTGTTTTTCACGATATCATCTGCTTTTCACCTTGCAAAAACTGGCAATTTTACTGCCAAATAGCTTTGGATGAAAATGATTTAGTAATTTAGTAAGAATAGATTTGGCATGATTTCAGTTAAAAAAGTGAGGTGAATATTTCCCTAAGTTAAAACCCCCTTCAAATGGCAAAAAGAGCACTCATTATCGACGACGATATCGACTTATGCTTACTGCTTAGTCGCTTTTTAAATAAAAATGGGTTTGAGACCAGTTCCGCCCATTCGGGAGCAAAAGGCATTGCCTTATATGACCCTGCAAACTTTGATGTAGTGATCAGCGATTATCGCCTGGATGATATGGATGGCATTAAACTTATCAAAGGTCTTAAAGCAAAGGATCCTCATGTCCGCATCTTAGTCATCACTGGTTATTCAGATATAAAAACAGCAGTAGAAGTGATCAAACTTGGCGCCTTTGACTATATCACCAAGCCCCTTATTCCTGATGAAGTTCTCTCTATATTAAATAACTTATTAAGCAGAAGTGAAGAAAAAGCCGCAGTTAGCGGTCAGTCAGTCGAAGCAGGAACAAGTCCTAAAAAGAAAACAAGCTTAGAATTCTATAAAGGGAAATCTCCTGCATCGGTGTTTTTGCACGAGCAGGCTAATATCATTGCCGGCACCAATTATAGTGTTCTGCTCTATGGTGAAAGCGGCACTGGAAAAGAAGTTATTGCCAGTTTGATCCATGATCTTAGCGAACGCAAGCATAAGCCGTTTATCGCACTTGATTGCGGAACGCTCTCACGGGAATTGGCAGGCAGTGAACTTTTTGGTCACGTGAAAGGTTCATTCACCGGCGCGATCCAGGACAAGGAAGGTCATTTTGAATTAGCGGAGGGTGGAACTTTATTTTTAGACGAGGTAGGGAATTTATCTGCTGGTGTGCAGGCTGCTTTGCTGAGGGTGATCCAGGAAAGAAAATTCAAACGCGTCGGTGGTAATAAGGAAACGCCTACGGATGTAAGGATCATAGTAGCATCAAATGAAAATTTAAATGATGCATACAGGAAAGGAAAATTCAGAGAAGACCTGTATCATCGTTTGAATGAGTTTTCCATACATCTTCCGCCATTGCGTGAAAGACGTGAAGATATAATTCCATTAGCAGAATTTTTCCTTGAAAGATCCAATGAAGAGACAAGGAAAAATATCAGTGGTTTTAACGAAGATGTACTGAATATATTCCTTGAGTACTCATGGCCGGGCAACCTGAGAGAATTCAGGAATGTTGTTCGCCGTGCAGTACTGCTTACATCCTCGGATGCAAAAATTGCGGTTACGTCATTGCCACAGGAAATAGTTCATCATGTTCCTGCATCTCATGGAGCTTTGCCATTTGAGCAGCCGATGCATCAATTTGAAGGATTGGCGCCACATCCTGAGAACTTTCCAAATAAGGACCTCTTAAAAGGCGCGGCAAGCAGGGCAGAATTTTATACTATCATGTCCGTGATGCAACAAGTAAATTTCAATAAGAAAAAAGCGGCCGAAGTACTAAAGATAGATCGTAAAACACTTTACAATAAACTCAAAAGTTTTCAAACAACTCAACAGCAATAAAATTTAAGTTTCATATTCTATCGAGGAAAAAAATACACAATAATGTTGTGTATTTTTTTTTATTGCTGATTCAAAAAGTTCATCATTTCTATTTTAAACGAAGATTTCCCGGGGCATAGTGTTTGTGAAGCGAATCAATGATATCTAGTTCATTAATTTAAAATCAAGGTTATGACAACACGTAGAAATTCAAGCCAGGGATTCGGAACAATGGATTCCGATGAACGTCGACGCAGTGGTCGCGGAAGTCGTCAATCACAAGGTCGAAGTCAAAACAGAGATGAGTATGAAAGTGACTATGAAGACTATTCAGATGAGGACGATGATGAGGATCAGGGAAACCGTTACACGAATTCCAGTCGTAACCAGCATGACTGGGATGAGGATGATAATTACAGCCAGGGCAGAAGCAGAGGAATGGGCAGTCGCTCAGGGATGAGTTACCAGGATGAGGACGATAATTACAGCCAGGGTAGAAGCAGAGGAATGGGCAGTCGTTCAGGAATGAATTACCAGGATCAGGATGATAATTACGGCCAGAGTAGAGGTAGAGGAACGGGCAGTCGTTCAGGAATGAGTTACCAGGATCAGGATGATAATTACAGCCAGGGAAGAAGTAGAGGAATGGGCAGTCGTTCAGGAATGAATTACCAGGATCAGGATGATGATTATGGACAAGGAAGAAATCAAGGCAGGGGTTATGGTTATAATGATGAGTACGATGATCTCAATTCTGGAAGTTCCTATTCAAGAAGAGGGTTTGGCAGTATGAGCAGGCAAAGCGGATCCGGATACGGCGGAAATTCCGGTTATGGCAACGAAAACCGTAATCAATCTTCAAGAGGACAAAATGGTGGAAGCAGCAGAAGTAGTAGCATGGGATATGGAAATGACAGTGGATCAGAATATGGATCTGGAAGTGGGCGTAGCCAATCTTCAAGAGGCCAGTACGGAAGCAGCAGTTCCAGCAATTGGGGAACTGGTAGCAATGAAGGTAGGTCCAACCGTGGATATTCTGAAGATCAGTATTTAGGAAGAGGTCAAAGCCGGACAAGCCGTTCCGACGAGGATTATGGTCGTTCAGGAAGAAGCCGTTCCCGCACGGGAAGAAACGGTTCAGGTTCTTCAGGCAAACGTAGTGGAAGGAGTAGCTCCGGTTATTAATTTTCGAAGTCACACTTATAAACGATAAGCTAAACGATAAGCGTATGAAAAATCAAAAAAGCAATATTGAAACCAATGGCAGTACGAACGGCACAAAGGATGCCAGCCATAAGGCTGATAAAACTTCTTTATTAGAAAAATTCTTTGTGGACCAATTAAAAGATATCTATTACGCAGAACAGCATTTAGTAAAAGCATTACCCGAAATGCAAAAAGCAGCAACGAGTGAAGAATTGGAAGATGCTTTTGAAGAACATCTAAAACAAACAGAACGTCATGTTAAAAGATTGGAAAAAGTTTTTCAATTGGTAGGGAAAAAAGCGGAAGGAAAAAAATGTGAGGCGATCGAAGGATTAACGAAAGAGGCGAAATCAATAATCAGCGAAACAAAAGAGGGAAGCATGACAAGGGATGCTGCGCTTATTATTGCTGCACAGAAAATAGAGCATTATGAAATCGCTACTTATGGAGGACTTGTACAGCTTGCTATTACGATGGATCTCCATCGTGCTGCCGAGTTACTTGACAAAACGTTGCAGGAAGAAGAAGAGACAGATGCAAGTCTCACTGAAATAGCAGAAACATCGATTAATGTAAAAGCAGAAAATGAAGGTGCTTATTCCTGGCAACAAAAAGAAAACATGATGGACGTTTAAACAGTTTTGTATTGATAGCGGAATATTTGCAGCACTGAAAAACCCGGTTATAATGGACCGGGTTTTATTTTTTTAAGTTATTAGTCAAATCTGAATACTTACGGAGGAGCGTTGGTCGATTCTTTAAAAATATTCCGAACACTTTTCTTTACATCCAGATCGCTGAGGCCTCCACTTAACCTCTACATTTCTTTCAGCGATATTTATCGCTTTCATAAAAATCGATTTATGCGCTAAAGACTGTTGGATATCCCCGGTGATTTTTCTTCCACCGGCGCTCCATCATTATACTCTTCAGGATTACCATTGGGAAATTCTTCCGGATTAATATCATCTCTTCCGTGCGGCCTGTTACCGCGTTTTCTTTTTAATTTTTCATCCTGGATGTCTGGTTGATGCTGGCCGGTAGAAGGAGATGTGTTGGGTTCCTGTTCCGGTTCTTTATTAATCGATCTATCTGGCGGCGGATTTTTTTTATTTTCCATTTGCATACTTTTTATTTTAAGGTTGAAGATCATATGTCAAGCTTCTACCAGTATCTTTTTTGAATCGCCTTTGCTGAATCAAGATGCATTTTTAAAGCGGGCAGTGTTTTATCCGCAAAATTTTTAACGTCTATATCCGATGCATTTGATCTTGTATCTTCAAAGAGCGAAATTCCATCATTATGTGATTTTACCATCATTGATATATATTCTTTATCAAAAGATTTTCCGGTCATTTTTTCCATGTCAGAATACATTTTTTGCTTATCATCGGATATTGTTGAGGGCACTGACACGCTGCGTTGGTCAGCTAAAGATTTTACCTGCTGGTTTACAGCAGTATGGTCCCTATCCAACATTGCTGCAAAATTTTTCACCGCATCTATTGTTGCTTTTTGTTGCGCCAGCTTGGCTAATTGTACTTCGGCCATACCCGAGTTAGTAACTTTCTTAAGGAATTCAGAACTTTTTTCGTCCGTTACAACATTATTGTTATTCGTTGTGTTCGCATTTGCATCAGCGGCCGTATTGGTACTGGTGCTGGTGTTCGTAGTGCTTTCAGTAGTGTCATTCGTATCATTACAAGCTAAAAACACAAAACAAAAAGCTGGCAGAAAGGCAAAAATCTTTTTCATACAAAAAACATTTAATTAAGAATTTATTTCTATGACAACGTGTATCGGAAATCGTGCCATCAGTTTATATTAAGACCAAATGATTTTTACACATTTTCGTTGCTGGCATGATTTTTTCAATCCAATAATCATAAGTTTCTTTTGGGGTGTTTGATTAAAATTAAAATCGGCAACGATTTTTTATTCTGAGATGATACCCATCGAACCTGAACCAGGTAATGCTGGCGCAGGGAACAAGAAACTTTAAAAGAGAGTTTCGGTTTTACCGAAGCTCTTTTTTTTTGAGACAATGGTCATAGATCATGGAGAAAATAAAATGGATGACAGGATGCTGAGGTTTTCATTATAAAGATTGGAAGGGAATTTTTTACCCCGAATCACTTCCCCAAAAAGAATGGTTTAAGTTTTATGCTCAGAAATTCAATACCCTTGAGCTGAATGTTACTTTATATCGCTTTCCTGTTTTAAAGTCCCTGGAGGCATGGTATGACACAAGTCCCGCAAACTTTAGTTTCGCTGTGAAAGCGCCCCGACTCATAACGCATTATAAAAAATTCTCCGACTGTTCCCGCATGATAGATGACTTCTATACCCTTATCACAAAAGGCTTAAAAGATAAATTGGGAGCCGTCCTGTTTCAATTGCCGCCCCGGTATGTTTATACAAATGAGCGGCTTGACCTCATCGTAAAAGCATGTACAACGAATTCAAAAATGTAATTGAATTCAGGGACGCCAATTGGTGGACCTCTGTAGTGCGGAACAGGCTCAAGAGGGAAGGACTTACTTTTTGTGGCATCGACTACCCGGGTTTACCAAATGATGCGGTAATAACCAACAAAACTGTGTACTATCGTTTTCATGTGAGGCCCCGTTTGTATCATTCTGCTTATAAAAGGCCGGATCTTGCAAAAGTGGCCGATGTAATTCACGCAAGTAAAAAAGCAGCCCATGTATATATTTATTTCAATAACACAGCCACTGAAGCGGCAATAAAAAATGCTGGAAGGATAAAGCAATATATATCTGATCTTACTTAATTATACCTGACCTGGCACCCGCTGCAAAAGAAAGTCCGTCTTTTTGATTTACCACAATATTTTTTTATAATAGGCAGGTTACATCTTATGCAAACCTTTTTTGTATGAGCCAACCAATGTTTTTTCAATGTGAATTCTTTTTTCCATTTTAGAAAATCAAAACTATAATTGCGGGCTTCTTTTATAACTTCAGAGAGTTTTAACCGTGGAATACACTTAATAATATTTTCCGGATGCAATTTTACCCGGTACAAAACTTCATTTTTAATGATATTACCAACGCCGGCGAAAATTTGCTGATCAAGCAATGCATCGCAGATCATTGTCCCAGGAATGGCTTTCAACTTTTTTCTTGCCTTTAGAGGGTCCCATTCATCACTTAAAACGTCAGCTTGCCAATCATAAAGAGTATGAGCATCGGCCGGCAATAACCTTACTGAGCAGGTATAAAAATAAAGGGTATGCTTGGCAATTGTGAGAGCAAGCCTTAAACTTCGAGCCGGTTTTTTATCTTCGTCAATACTGTATGACCCAAACATCAACAGGTGAATTCTGATAGTTGCACCCTTCGTGAATATCAGCAAGTGTTTTCCCCAGGATCGTATATCAGTTATCTTCTCACCAGTCAATTGGTGCATATCGATCTTTGCATTACCGAATGCTTTTATAACTTTCTTGCCTTTAAAAACAGGAGTAATGAGCTCTTTTAAAATGGCAATAGAAGGTCCTTCCGGCATAGGATACGATATTAAATATTAGCGAGGGCAATTCGCTTATTTACTGGTGCTTTTTTTTCTGCCGGAACTTTTTTTCTTTGGAACTTTTGCACCAGCCTCACGGGCTTCAGAAAGACCAATCGCTATTGCTTGTTTACGACTTTTAACCCTCTTACCACTGCGACCGCTTTTCAGTGTTCCTCTTTTCTTTTCATGCATTGCTTTTTCAACTTTTTCTCCGGCCTTTTTTGAATACTTTGCCATATAATAAGATTTAAATTTTTAAAAAATGATGGCTTGTAATAACGATATGTTTAATGGTATAAATATTAGAAAGATGAACTTGTCATCGAAATGGATTCTGGGTTGGACTCACTTTTTCTTTCATCTTCTTCCTCTGCCTGGAAATTGATATACGATTCGGCAATGTCGGTTAGCAGGTGATCTGTTTCCTCTTCTTCCTGTAATGTTTTATCCAGCAAGGAAGCCACCCTGTTTTTTCCGAGTGTTAGCGCAAGCTGAACCAATCCTCCATAGGTTGCTATTTCATAATGCTCTACCTTTTGAGCAGCGATGATAAGCGCGGCATCCCTGGTCATGCTTCCTTCTTTGGTTTCATTGATGATCGTTTTTCCTTCTTTGATCAGGCCGTCCATTGCCTCGCATTTTTTGCCTTCTGGTTTTTCATCTATTAATTGAAAAACCTTTTCTAATCTTTTCACCTGGCGTTCGGTTTGCTTATGATGATTGTCAAAAGCATCTTCCAATTCTTCCGTTGTAGAAGCTGATTTCATTTCGTTCAATGCTTTTAACAGTTGTTGTTCGGCGTAGTAAATATCTTTTAACTGATCATGAAAAAATTTTTCCAGCTGGCTGCCTTTTTTCTGTCCATTTGAACTGGTTGCGGTTTTTGTTGCCATAAAATAATTTTTTAAAAATCATGAATTAAGAAAAATAGAGCCGAAGCTCTATTTTCTTTATGTGTTAATGCAGATATCATCTGCTTGAAGAACTGCTTTTTCCGCGGCCCCCTCTTCCCTTGCCAGAAGAACTGCTTTTTTTTGATGATGAAGAACCAGTACGTCCGCGCCTTGAATTGCCTGAGGATGATCTGCCATTTGAACTACTTCCGCTTCGTCCATTTGATGAACTGCTGCGATGACTTCTCCCACGTCCATTCGAACTGCTACGACCAGAGCTACTACGCCCACTCGTACTACCAGAACGAGATCCTGATCTTCCATTTGATTCCCTGCGATCGTCATCATCTCGTCTGCTTCGTCCGGACGCCATTCCTCCTCTTCTTCCG
>Ga0126305_10001267_pt1 | contig 11180 bp, 9 predicted proteins | sample Plot26_FD_92536 | JGI IMG/M metagenome (GOLD analysis project Ga0126305, IMG submission 92536) | Serpentine soil microbial communities from UC McLaughlin Reserve, CA, USA - Plot26 | ecosystem: Environmental > Terrestrial > Soil > Grasslands | place: USA: UC McLaughlin Reserve, Lake County... | reverse complement strand
CTGAAACTTACTCTTGTGCAAACACAGCTCCACTGGGAAGACAAAACTGCCAATCTTCATATGCTGGAGCAAAAGATCAACACAATATCATCCGAATCTCATGTAGTGATACTTCCTGAAATGTTCAGCACAGGATTCAGTATGAAACCGGAGCAGTTTGCAGAAAAAATGGACGGACCAACAGTGCAATGGATGAAAAAAATTGCATCCTCAAAAAAAATAATTCTCACCGGCAGCATCATCATTGAAGAAGCACAAAACTATTTTAACCGGCTCATTTGGATGTTGCCTAACGGGCAATTTGGATATTATGACAAGCGTCATTTGTTTGCCTATGGTGAAGAAGACAAACACTACTCCGCAGGTACAAAGCGATTGATTGCATCAGTAAATGGGTGGAAGATCAACCTGATGGTTTGTTATGACCTTAGATTTCCTGTTTGGGCAAGGCAGCAGACCACACCCGCGGCCCTTCACCAGGGTCAAGAGGAGCAGGTGGAACTGGAATATGATGTTTTGATTTATGTTGCCAACTGGCCCGAGAAAAGGAATACCGCATGGAAATCTTTATTAAGAGCCAGGGCCATTGAAAACCAGTGCTACGTTATTGGTGTAAACCGTGTTGGCAACGACGGTAAAAATATTTACCACAGCGGTGATAGTATGGTGGTTGATGCCCTTGGAGAAGTTTTATACCAGAAAGCGGATGAAGAGGATATTTTTACGATTCAACTTAGTAACGAGCATTTGAGCGATGTAAGAAAAAAATTTCCGTTTTGGAGAGATTCGGACGACTTCAAAATTTCGACTTGAGTAATATTAGACCAGCAGGCGACTGGTGATCGTCTTCATCGTTATTTAAGAATGAAATTTTTCCTTTTGATCAGAACTGTTTCAAACTTTTTCTTTGAAAATTTTATGGAATTGTTCTTTTGGGGCTGGTTTTAATCATCTCCAACACTTTATCCATTTTGTAATCCTCATTTCTCCTGATCGCTTTTACGGACGGACCGACTTCCACCTCGGGCATTACGCCTCTCCCCATTTGTGCATTTTTATCCACCACCAAACGAAACAAAGGCAATCGAAAACGAACTTTTGTATTGGGTAATGTAACATCCGGAATTAACCACGCTGTATTTCCATAAGCACCCCCTCCGGTTTCTTCTCCTATCACAACTACGTTTAACTGATCAGCCACAGCTTTGGTGAATAGTGTAGCCGCAGAAAATGTGTTTCCTCCAATAATAATGTACGTTGTTCCGTCAAAATGATTTTTTTTCTTGGGTTTAAATTTTTTGTTTTCGTAATGGCTGAAGTGATAATGACCATCCTTTTTTTTATGGGTTAAGAATAAAAGAAATAGTCGATTGAGGAAATAATTTTGTATGTACTCCTGATGAGAACTTTTCTTTTTAACCGCATACAGGGTATCTGCAATTTTGAAGGGGTCACCCGCAATATATTTTGTAAGAAGATTGGACAGCAACACACTTCCACCGCCATTGCCGCGCATATCCACCACCAGGTTTTGGATATTCTGTTTACGCACTTGCTTAAATGAAGTTTTTAAGAACGGTCTGAGATCGCTCCCTGAAGCAAAGGTATTCACCTCCAGGAAAGCGGTATTTAACGTGGTATCAATTCTCATGTTTCTTAGTGATCGCATTAAAGCCTTTTTTCTTTCTCTTTTGGGAATATGGTGCTCCTGCTCTTTCCTAAGCCTTGCGGTATCCACCATCTGCATTCCTAGACTAATTTCTGTTTTTCTCAAAATCCCTGCGGTGTCAATGAACTCAATTGGCGTTCTTGTTTTCAACCCATAGATAGAACCATACATGGAACGGAAAACACCGCCATTACTTATTGTTTGATACTTGTGCGTTAAGTTGTAACCATCGGCTGAAATATACCGAAACATGGAATCAACAATAACAGAAATCGGTTTGTTGTCGATTGACTTCAATAAAACACCCCGCATTACATTGGAATCTCTTCTACTGAGATTGGATGTCACCAGTACTGTATCTTCCCAGGCTTTGACACTTAGCGGAAACATCAGTCCCCTTGTTCGTTCCGAGTATTTTGTTGCAGCTTTGGATGCACGAACGCTGGTGTGTCCACAGCGAATTTGAGCAAGCACATAACCTAAAACATTACGGAATTTATACTCGGGCAGAGAATCGTGTAACCTGCCTGCCCCGACGTCAAAATAATGATCGACACTATCTTTCGGTGTGTACCAATACAGGCTGGGATGAGATTCTTCAAGGATGTCGCGAAACAGTTCATAATCGTTCTGTAATTGTTCCGGCGAAAACTTTTTGTTGGGATTGTAATTGTTTTTACTGACTGTGCAACTGCCAAGAATGACCAGAAAACAAAGGGTAACAAGAGGGTTTTTCATGGTTGTACCTCATTTAAGCGCATTCCATCCCTGGGCTGTGATCGGGAATTTACTGCCGCCTTTAGTAAAGATATTGGAACCTGCTTCTTCATCGGCTATGTAGCCAATTATGCTAATATCGGTATTTTTTGAAATTGCTTCATAATCATCCTGGATAACAGTAAACAACAATTCATAATCTTCGCCCCCGCTTAAGGCACATGCCGTAGGATCGAGATTAAATTTAAATGCCGCCAGCTTAGTTTCTTCGCCAATTGGAATTTTATCTTCATATAGCACACAACCCACTTTGCTTTGATTACAGATGTGCAGAATTTCAGAACTTAGTCCATCACTAATATCCATCATTGCCGTTGGCTGAATATTGTTTTGCGCAAAAAATTCAACGACATCTTTTCTTGCTTCTGGTTTCAAAATCCGACCAACGATATATTTTTCACCTTCAAGATCAGGCTGGATTTTTGGATTTTCCATGAAAATCTTTTTTTCTCTTTCCAATAAGGTTAAACCCAGGAATGCAGCTCCCAGGTCACCACTCACACAAAGCAGGTTTCCTTTTTGTGCGCCGTTTCTTTTTACATATTTATCGGGACTTACCTCCCCAATTGCAGTGCACGATATAATAAATCCTTTTTGAGAAGAACTGGTGTCGCCGCCAATAAGGTCAACGCCATAGGTTTCGCAAGCAGCATACACGCCTTCATAAAATTCATCCAAAGCTTCTACACTGAAACGATTGCTGAAGGCCAGTGATAAAACGATTTGAGTAGGCACTGCATTCATTGCATAGATGTCGCTTAGGTTTACTACAACGGATTTATAGCCTAAATGTTTTAAAGGAGTATACATCAAATCGAAATGAACACCTTCTATCAACAGATCGTTTGTTATTACCGTTTGTTTGCCAAAGTGATCGATCACTGCCGCATCGTCGCCTACACCTACAATGGTAGATGCATTTTGTATTTCGATATTCTTTGTAAGGTGTTCGATCAAACCAAATTCACCTAACGTAGAAACTTCTGTTCTGTTTTCGCTCATTCAATTAAAATTGGTTAAGATTTAGGAAGATCTCCGCTGACCCATTTTATCAGTTCGTCATGAATAATTCCATTGCTTGCGATCAATCCATGTTGATAAGGTGAATAGTCCTCACCATTAAAATGTGTAACCACACCGCCGGCTTCCTGAACCATCAAAAATCCGGCGGCGCTGTCCCATGCCTGTAGTTTGTGCTCGTAAAACCCATCAAATCTACCTGCGGCAACCCAGGCAAGGTCAATTGCAGCAGAACCCAAACGACGAACGGGAACTCCTTTTCTAATAAATCTTGAAAATACTTCCAAAGGTCCATTTGGCTCATCTAAATAGGTGTAAGGAAACCCTGTAACCAAACATGAATTGATTACCTGATTTTTTTTGCTTACTAAAATTGTCCTATCGTTCAAAGTAGCGCCAAATCCCTTTTCTGCAATAAACAATTCATTCAGGTAGGGGTTATAAATAGCGCCAAGAACCATTTTTTTATTGTGTTCAACCGCAATGGAAATACAGCAAATTGGAATTCGGTGCGCAAAATTTACAGTGCCGTCAATAGGATCAATAATCCATTTATATTGTGAATCCTGTACCAGGTCGCCAGATTCTTCGGTGAGAATGTGATGGTCCGGATAATTTTTACGGATGGTATCAATAATAATTTTTTCAGAAGCATGATCCACTTCAGTTACCAGGTTGTTAACGCCCTCTTTATTAGAGATTTTAAACTCAAGATCAATAAACCTCCGCATTTCATCAGCTGCTGCATGAATGGCCTGCAACAAAGTGTTTTTGAGCATGCGCAAAGATAGCCGCAGATGAATGGATTAGTTCCCGGGCAGCTAGATTTCTTTGGTTGTCTGATGTCCATTTTCAGATTTGATATTCTTTGTTCCTGGGTTGATATTCATTAGGTTTGTCGGCTTACAATATCTACGGTTGAGATTGTCTGTTATCATAGTCAACTTTAACGTCAAATATTTTTTAGAACAGTGTTTATTCTCTGTTCGAAAAAGTGCTGCGCAACTAGATGTTGAAATAATTGTTGTGGATAATCATTCGAAAGACGGAAGTGTTGACTACCTGCAACCAAAGTTTCCGGAAGTAAAATTTATTGCCAGTGGAATAAATATTGGTTTTGCAAAGGCGTGCAATGTAGGACTAAAATGCTCGGTTGGTGAACACGTTTTATTTTTAAATCCAGATACCATTGTCCCGGAAGATTGCTTTTCCAAATGCATCGCTTTTTTTGAAACGCATGCTGATTGCGGTGCCATCGGAGTGCAAATGATTGACGGTTCCGGAAATTTTTTAAAAGAGTCAAAACGCTCCTTTCCTTCACCATCCACTTCTCTGTATAAATTGTTTGGATTATCACTGCTGTTCCCAAAATCTAAAATTTTTGGCCGCTATCATTTAGGGCATCTCGACAAGAATGCTGACCATGAAGTGGATGTTTTAGCAGGAGCGTTTATGATGGTAAGAAAAAAAGTTTTAGAGGCAGCTGGCGGGTTTGACGAAACCTTTTTTATGTATGGAGAAGACGTAGACCTTAGTTACCGCATTCAAAAGGCACGCTGCAAAAACTATTATTTCGCAGGAACAACCATTATTCATTTTAAAGGCGAGAGTACAAGGCGGGGAAGTCTTAACTATGTTAAGTTGTTTTACAATGCCATGAGCATTTTTGTTCACAAACATTATGGTCGAACAAGAGCTGGTGTTTTTGCTGCTGCCATTCATTTGGCTATTTGGATAAGGGCAGCCATATCCGCCAGTAGCAAGATTTTGCAAAGAATAGGGTTGCCTGTGTTTGATGCATTGCTTATTCTTCTTGCTTTTGCATTGGTAAAAGAAGTGTGGGTAGCGTATGTACGGCCCGACATTTTGTACCCGGATAAGCTACTTTTAATTTCATTTCCCGTATTCACGGTTATCTATCTTATCACCGCTTATTATGCAGGTTTATACGATCGTTATTATCACAAATCAAACCTGCTTAGATCAACGTCAATCGCTACCGTTGCATTGCTCACTATTTATGCCTTGCTGCCGGAACGATTCCGCTTTTCAAGGGGCATTGTTGTTTTTGGTGCCCTGGCGGCATTTGTTTTAATCACATTTGCACGAATGCTTTTGATACGTTCTGGCCTTTTACAGGAACGCCCTGAAAATATTTCAAAGCCCTATATTTTAATTGTGGGATCAGAAGAAGAATTTGAACAACTGAAACTGCTGCTTCAACAAACGGGCCTCGGTGAAAAAATTGTGGGACGTATTTCGATAAATGGAAACGGAAGCAACGCCATATCGGGCCTGGAGAAAGTTGACGAAGCCATTTCATCTCTTGGAGCCAGTGAAATTATTTTTTGTGTTGGAAAGCTTTCTTACAAGGAGGTTATCCAGCGAATACAACATTTAAAAAGAATAAGAATTCGCTTTTATGCAGGAAACAGTATTATTGGAAGTGATGAGAGTACAGCAAAAGGGAAAACCATCTCTTTCGAAGACCACTTCAGGCTGGCCGAATCAAGTAACAGAAGGCTTAAAAGGTTGATTGATGTATTGGTGTCTGTCTTGTCAATGCTAACCTTTCCACTGCATTTGCTTTTTGTAAAAAAACCCTTTGCCTTTTTTAAAAATTGCTTCAATGTTCTTACCGCTAACAGAACATGGGTAAGCTACATTAGTCATTCAGAGAGATTACCAAAGTTAAAAACAGGCATACTAGCTCCAAACGGGGTACCACTAAATGTACCGCAAACACTGCCTTCAGGCAACCTGGAAGTATTAGACTATTGGTATGCGAGAGATTATGATCCCTTGCAGGATATAAATATTATTCTGAAAAGCTACAGATATTTAGGCGATTAAAGCACAGATGCTGGCTAGTATCTTTATGGTAAATTGCATTGAATTGAATGGCGAGAATTATTGATATAAAAATCCCAAAGGCAATTGCTTCTGCATTGCGGTTACCGGAAAATGACCCGAGAAGACAACAATTAACAGTACTCAAGAAATTGCTAAAGAAAGCAAGATTTACCGAGTTTGGACAGGAATACAGATTTGATGAAATTTTGTTGAGCAGGCATGCCGGAAAGGAATTCCAGAATATGGTGCCCGTTCATGATTACAATAAAATTTACGATAGATGGTGGAAAAAAACCCTTGAAGGGGTACCTGATGTTACATGGCCCGGGAAAATTAAGTACTACGCACTAAGTTCGGGTACTTCTGAATCGGCTAGTAAATACATTCCTGTAACAAAAGAAATGCTGCGAAGCAACCGCGTTAATTATATAAGGCAATTGCTTACTCTTTTTACTTACGAAAATTTACCGCGCAATGCTGTTACCAAGGGATTTTTGATAGTGGGCGGAGCAACGGATCTTCAGAAAGGAAAGGCAGGTTGGTTTGCTGGTGATCTCAGTGGAATCCTGGCAAAGAACCGACCGTTCTGGTTCCAAACTTTTTATAAACCAGGCGGCCGAATTGCCAAGATCAGGGATTGGAATGAAAAATTGAATGAGATTGTTGAAAAAGCTCCGGACTGGGATATCGGCTACATTGTAGGTGTGCCTGCATGGTGCCAGATGTGCATGGAAATGATTGTTGACCATTACAAACTCAATACGATTCATGATATATGGCCCAACCTTGGATTTTTTGTACACGGTGGTGTAGCATTTGAGCCTTATAAAAAAGGGTTTGAGAAATTATTAAGCAAGCCGATTGTCTATATCGAAAACTATTTATCCAGTGAAGGTTTTATTGGTTACAAGGATCACCAGTACGCAAATGGAATGAAGCTGATACTGGACAACAACATCTTTATGGAGTTTGTTCCTTTTAATGATAAAAACTTTGACAGCGATGGTAAAATGGTCGACAATCCGGAAGCATTGATGATACATGAAGTGGAAATGGGAAAAGATTACGCATTGCTTATGAGCACCAATGCCGGGGCATGGCGATATTTAATTGGTGATACCGTTCGTTTTGTGGACCTGGAAAGAAATGAAGTGGTTATTACCGGAAGAACAAAACATTTCCTGAGTCTTGTGGGGGAACATTTGAGTGTAGAGAATATGAACAAGGCTATTGAATTAGTTAGCGAAGAATTTAACATTTGTATTCCCGAATACACGGTAGTAGGATATCCATACGAAAATTCCTTTGCACACAAATGGTATGTTGCCTGCAATGATGCAATCGACACAAATGTGCTCATTAAAAAAATAGACGAGCATTTGTGCCAATTGAATGATGATTATGCTACAGAAAGAACCAGTGCACTCAAAAATGTTTTTTTGGAAAAAATGCCTGAAGAAGCCTTCCTGAAATTTATGGGGTCCAAAGGAAAGCTGGGAAGCCAGCATAAATTTCCAAGAGTGATGAAAGGAAAAATGTTGCAGGATTGGAATGAGTTTTTGAAATCCTACGCTACCGCTTCCACCTGATTACACTAACAATTGTTTAGCTTCAATGCAAAGCTGCTCCTTTTATTCCTGCTCGTTCCCAACTATTTTCGATCGTGTCAGGAAACGAATACAATAGTTGAAAAAAATTACATTGGTGGCTTTGACATCCTCATTTTTACGAGTTCAGGTTTATCTTGCCGCCCATGAAGAAAGATGGAAATCTGCTGAATAGAATTTGGAGATTTATCTGGCGAACGTTTCTTATATTTTTTATTGCACAACTGGTTTACCTCATTGTATTAAAGTGGATGGATCCGCCGATTACGCTTACTCAATTATCCAGCTGGATCAGTGGAGAGGGGCTGAAAAGAAATTATGTTGATTATAAAGAAATCTCCTATCAAATAAAGCTCGGAGTTATCGCTTCCGAGGACCAGATCTTTCCTGATCATGATGGATTTGACTGGAAGAATATTGAAAAAGCCATGAAATACAATAAAAAAAAACCTGGACGGATACGTGGTGCAAGCACCATAAGCCAGCAGGTTGCCAAAAATGTTTTTCTATGGCAGGGCAGAAGCTGGATTCGCAAAGGGTTGGAGGTGTATTTTACAAAGATGATTGAGTTGCTGTGGGGCAAAAGACGAATTTTAGAAATGTATCTCAATGTTATTGAGATGGGTAAAGGGATATACGGGGTTGAAGCTGCTTCAAAAATCTATTTCAATAAATCTGCAAAAAATTTAAACCGCCGCCAGGCAGCAATGATAGCAGCCTGTCTGCCCAATCCGAAAAAGTACACTGTCAAGCCGGTAGCAGCTTATGTGCTTGTGAAAAGTGCGTGGATTGTTCGTCAAATGAATAATTTGGAAAGAGATCCGGATGTGCAGAAAATGATAAAATGAATCTATTTCGATTTTGTGAATACCGTATCGATAATACTTATTGCTGTCTGCAGTCGTTGTGCATGTGTTCCGGATATTTCAGCCCACTTTGTTTTTTGGGTAACCAAAAGGTCGCGGTACATTTTATATAGTTTCTGTCGAAATTCAAGATCAGGGTATTCTCTGAGGTCATCTTTAACCCAGGGCAAGTCAACATCACAAAGAAAAAAAAGATCGTATTTGCGCAATGCTATTTGTTTAAGTATCCAGGTATGGCAGGTCTCAAAAACCACCTCACACCAAACCTTCATCACATACATATCGGTATCAATAAAATAAAATCCGTTTTTGGCCTGTGTGAGCATGGTATCTTCTAATTCCAATTGGCCGTGGGCAATATTTAAAAGATCATGAAAGCTGTATTTCCCGCCTGTTTCTTTTAAATATTCCCTTGCAAATTCAGGACACCAACATGTTTTATAATGTTCTGCAAGCTGCAAACATAGTGTGCTCTTACCAGTTGATTCGGGTCCTATGATGACGATTTTTCTCATTGATTTACCAGGCCATATTTAGAAGATTGATGAACCGCTGAAGCCCTTTGCTTCCATTCAATCAGTCCGGATACGGCCAGTATTAAAAGCACCAGGTAATAAACGCTTGTCAATACATATCCTTTTATAAAATACAGTGGAATGGAGGTTATGTTGGTTGCGATCCACCAATACCAACTTTCCACCTTTTTTTTTGCCATCAACCACATACCTGTAAAAGCCGTTGCCGAAGCAAAGGCGTCTAATATGGGGATCGTGTTCGCATAAAACGCATTTTTTGCCCAGGCAAGAGCAAAAAATATCGCTACGTAAAAACAAACAAAAAACAGCACCTGTTGCATCCATTCTTTAAACGAGCTATTGGTAATATGAAGAATGATATCATGTTTCTGGTCCCTTTTCGTCCAAAGGATCCAACCATAAATGCTCATTATAGTGTAATAAAAGTTGACGGAGGCCTCTCCAAATAATGATCCCTCAATGCTTATGAAAACGTAAATGATAGTATTAATTAGTCCAACAGGATAAACTAAAATGTTTTCTTTTTTGGAAAAGAAAACGCTTGCAATGCCGGTTACAACAGCAATATACTCGAACAACGAAGTTTGTTGAACCTGTGAGATGAATTTGTGGAGGGCTTCCTGCATGGATTGCAAACCTAATTAAATACACGTGTACCGATGCAGTGGCTTTAAATATCTCTTTCCTTTTTTTGTGATGAATTGAGTAGGGACCTGGCTGTGGCCGGGAGAAAATTCAGTAGTTACCTCGAAATGCAAATGCGAAAAAGCGGCGTAACCTGTTCTTCCGGCCAGCGCAATTATTTGTCCCTGCTGAACCGTATCGCCAACTTGAACTAATGCGCCGTCATAGTTCAGATGCCAATAATTTCCATAACTACCATCATCGTGTTGTATGATCACATGATTTCCTTGTGCCAGGTACTTAGGTTTTACGCCACCTTTTTTGGAATCTTCTTTCACTTCAATGACGATCCCGCTTCTGGCAGCACAAATTTTTGTGCCCTTTTTCATTTTAAAATCGAGAGCAAATTCACCTTTATGTGAAAAAAGCTTTGATTGGTAAGCCTGCACCAACAAAAATGATCTGCCTTTTTCATACGGCAATGAATACGCAAAACCATATTCATCACCATCGCTTTCTTTTAAATCTTTGGTGGGAAGGGAGTTGGTTTGTGAACACAATAATTGATACCACAACAGCCCTATCACCAACAGTACGGGTTTCATAATTCACAAATTAGAAAAAAGGTTTTAATTGTTACATTTATCATATGGGTATTTGCCGATCATCTTCGACCTCTATGGTTTTTGCAAAACTTGTCAATCCGCTTTTGTGCCTGATTATTATATTGGCATTGGTATATTTAGGACAAGAAATACTTAAGCCACTTGCGTTTGCATGTCTCGTTGCGTTATTATTGATCAGTCCGTGCCGGTTTTTTGAAAGGCAGGGGTTTCCCAGGAGCGTTTCTGCACTTATTTCCATGCTGCTTGCTTCCATAGTTTTCGTGGTGGTGTTTTATTATATTTCAAATTCAATTGTCAGCTTTCGACAGGATCTTCCCCTAATGATTCAGAACATCAATGAATCAATTAAGCAGGTGGAGTTGTGGGCACAAAAAACATTTCATATCAGTAAGGATAATATGAAAAGTTTGGTGGAAGATTCCACGAATAATATGCTGCCTTCCACATCGTCAATTATTAACCGCACTGTAAATACGGTAACTAATGCATTTTTCATCGGGATCCTTCTTTTTATCACCACGTTTCTTTTATTGTTATATCGCCGCCTGATTGTTCTTTTTTTTGACACCCTTTTTGCAGATGACTATACTAAGAACATCCAT
>Ga0126305_10001266_pt1 | contig 11182 bp, 8 predicted proteins | sample Plot26_FD_92536 | JGI IMG/M metagenome (GOLD analysis project Ga0126305, IMG submission 92536) | Serpentine soil microbial communities from UC McLaughlin Reserve, CA, USA - Plot26 | ecosystem: Environmental > Terrestrial > Soil > Grasslands | place: USA: UC McLaughlin Reserve, Lake County... | reverse complement strand
TCGCCGCCGTTCGGCGAGTACGGCACCCAGAAAGCCGCCATCGCCGAATTCCTGGCCGCCGAGACCGGATCAGGCGGTCTGGCCACCACGGTGCTGCAGCCTGGTCACATCAGCGGCCCCGGTTGGCCACCCATCGGGCCACTGGGAAATCTCGACCGGGACGTTTGGTACACCCTCTCCGCCGGCCACGAGATCGCCGTCCCGGGCCTGGGCGCCGAGCTGATGCACCATGTCCACGCCGACGATGTGGCGCAGGCCTTTCAGCTCGCGGTCGAGCACCGTGACGCGGCGGCAGGGGAGTCGTTCAACGTGGTGGCGCCGTCGGCGCTGACTGTCCGCGGCTTCCTGACGATCGCTGCAGGCTGGTTTGGGCAGACCGCCCAGATGCGCTCCGTGAGCTGGGCCGAGTTTCGGGCAGCCACCACCCCGGAGTACGCCGACTCCAGCTGGCAGCACCTGTCGCGCAGCCAGTACGCCTCGATCGACAAGGCGCGCACGGTGCTCAGCTACGCCCCGGCCTTCGAACCGGAGGCGGCGGTGCTGGACAGCATCCGCTGGCTGATCGATCATGATCAGCTCAAGGTGGCCACCAGCCTGATCATTTGAGGGGATCTGCGCCGCCCCGCCGTCCTGGCAGGGGCGCTCAATCGCCCTACAGCATGCGGCGCACTGACCTGAGCCCACCCAAGAGACCCATCTGAGGCCGCCAACCGTGCGTTCGTTCGAACGCATGGAGATCACCTTCGCTCATGGGTGATCGGACGCTATGCGGCTGATCTGGATGAATAACTTCATATACGATCCATCCGTCGCGACCGATCTCGTTGAGTGCAGCTAATAGCGTGGTTCCCTCCAGTACGATGCGCCTATTCTCTGTCTGTAGCACATAGGCGAAATGCAGGTGGCTCTCGGTGTACGTGCTCGCGGACAAAGGCTCATTGTGCAGCGAGTACTCTACCAATCTCGCGTATTCGTGCTGCTCCATTTACCCTTCTTTATAGTCTCTTGGCTTTACGGGCGGTGAGCACCTCGACAGATTTCGAAGATGGTTGTCAGAGGCCATCTGATGAGCCTTGTCGTGCTTGAAGCCAAACGGCAGCGTCGTGCGGCAGGGAGCCGTCTGACAGCGACGCGCTGGACAGCAGCGGCACCCAGCCAGGAATGAGCGCCAGCGGCTTCCCGGAGATGTTGACTACGCAGCGGAAGTCGGTCCCGCGTTCGAAGTCGAGCACGCCATCGGCTGAGTCACGCCAACGAAAATCCTCACTGAGCAGCCCTGGCACCTCGTGGCGTAGCCGGAGAGCGGCGCGATGCAATGACAGTGTTGACCCGGGGTCGGCCAGCTGAGCCTCGACGCTCAGCGGTGCCCAGTTCCGGGGTTGTGGCAGCCAAGGCTGGGCGCCGCTCCGAGCGGGGGAGAAGCCGTACGGGGGTGCGATACCCTCCCAGGGCAGCGGCACGCGGCAGCCATCCCGGCCGCGGGTCTCACCGTTGGTCCGCTTGAACACCGGGTCCTGAAGAACGTCGTCTGGGAGGTCGTCCACATTGGGCAGTCCAAGCTCCTCACCTTGGTAGATGTAGGCGCTGCCGGGAAGAGCCAGCGTAAGAAGGGCGGAGGCGCGAGACCGCCGGGTGCCGGGTGCTGGATCGGAGGTCTCGCCTTGACCGTCGGAGAAGTGTGATGACGATGTGGTCTTGCGGCCGTAGCGAGTGACGAGGCGGGTTTCATCGTGGCTAGAAGTGACCCAGGTGGCGGGGACGCCGATGGGCACGAATTGACTGAGCGTTGCGTCGATAACCTGCCGCAGCGCAGCCGCGTCCCAGGCGGCCTTCATATACGGGAAGTTGAACGCGGTATGCATTTCGTCGGGCCGCAAATAGTTGGTCAGCCGTTCCGGGCTGCTCACAATCGCCTCTGCGACGAAAGCGCGTTCGCCGGAATAGCCGTCCGCCACCTTGCGCCAACGCCGGAAAACGTCATGCACTTCGTCGACGTCCCAATGCGGGTTTTCGACCCAGTCCAGGGTCCTAAACCGTAGGTCGCCGCCGTAATCGGCATCCGGCAGGTCCTGTTCCTTGCCTAGAGCGGGAGCCGCGTCCACCCGGATCCCATCGACGCCACGTTCGAACCAGAAGCGCAGAATGTCGTCGAATGCCTCGAGCACCTCCTGGTTACGCCAATTGAGGTCCGGCTGTTCGACGGCGAATGTGTGGAGATACCACTGGCCTGGTCGGCCATCTGGCTCGATCACCCGCTCCCAGCCGGAGCCACCGAAGCAGCTAATCCAATTGTTCGGTGGCTCATCGCCCCGCTCGCCCTTGCCATTCCGGAACAGGTAGCGATCGCGTTCTGGTGAGCCCGGCCCCGCACGACGTGCCGCCTTGAACCACGGGTGGTGATCTGATGTGTGGTTGGGAACCAGGTCGATGATCACTCGGAGGCCAAGGTCGCGTGCCTTCAGCAGCACCTCGTCCGCATCGGCAAGCGTCCCAAACATGGGATGGACATCGCAGAAATCACTGACGTCATAGCCACCGTCGGCCATCGGCGAGGGATACCACGGTGCGATCCAGATTCCGTCTACGCCGAGGTCGGCCAGGTAAGGCAGCCGTTGTAAGAGCCCTCGCAAGTCACCCGAACCATCACCGTTTCCGTCGGCGAAGCTGCGGGGATACACCTCATACATCACCGCTTGGCGCCACCACGGTTCGCTCCTCTGCATCATGAGTCGCGCCCCCTGCGGGCCCGCCGCTTGCCCTCATGCATGGCCTGTACGCGGGCGATCGGGATCGTGTGGCCCTCGGCGATCAGATCGGCGCTCAAGCGTTGCGCCTGCGGCATGAACTCGATCCATGGATCGGCATCACCGAGCTGAGCGACGGCACTGCGGACCGTGAAGTCGGTCGGCGCGACGCGGCCCAGGTCCTCCCAGGCCAGCGGGAACGACACTGGGACACCCGGCCGAATCCGCGGACTGTAGGCGCCGACCACGGTGGCTCCGCCCGCCCGGGTCGAGTCAAGGAAGACCTTGCCGACACGGTCGTCCTTGAGGAAGGCAGTGGTGGCGAGCGCTGGATCGATCCGCTCAGCGCGGGCGGCGATAGCCCGGGTGGCGGCCGCGGCGTCTTCATGCGGCACCGGGGGCGCCAACGGCACGAAGACGTGCACGCCTTTGGCGCCGCTGGTCTTCACCGCTCCTGACAGGCCAAGCTCCGCCAAGGCTTGGCGGATCAGCTGGGCCGCTTGGATGACCACCCGGAAGGCTGCTCCCTCGGGCGGATCGAGGTCGAGCACCAGATAATCCGGACGATCCGAGTGGTCGACCCGGAAGAGGGTGACGTGGTATTCCACCGCACGTTGGTTGGCGAACCACAGCAAAGTGCGACTGTCGTTGGCCAGTGCGTAAGAGATCTCGCGACGCGAAGCCTCGGCCCAGATCGGCACTCTCTCTACCCAGCCCGGTGTGTAGGAAGGGAGATTCTTCTGCATGAAAGCGGGCTGGCCCGGCCGGATGCGGACCACCGACAGTGGCCGATTTCTCAAACTAGGCACGAGCCGCTCGGACATGGCGTCGACGTAATCGACAAGATCCCTCTTGGTAGTGCCGGCTCCATCGAACAGCTCCTCGTCGAGGTGAGTGAACGTCACACCTTCCCGCTGCTCGCCGACTCTGTTCATCGATTGATTATCGCCGGTGACCACTGGGATACGTCGTTGACGTGCTCATCAGCGGTGCCGACGGTCGCTGAAGGGCTGCCTCACGCTTGACGAACACGATCCCTGGTGGAGAACGGCCGATCAGCCGAGCTCCAGAAAGGATCGAAGTTGTTCGGCGCCAGTGACCGTAATCGGTTCGCCACGGACAAAGGCATCGGGCGTGAGCACCAGCCGTTGGTTGATGGCCACCTCTCCCTCGCGCCGGGTCATCCGGAAGCGGCCATTGGGTCGGTAACCGACTTTGGTGCTCACAGCCAGCGACGCAGGGTTGTCGACGAAGGCCCCAGAGGTGAGTTCCACCGCGCCGAGATGATCAAAGGCGAAGGCGCAGACCGCACGTCGCATCCTCGTGCCGATCCCGCGTCTCTGGTACGACTGACCCAGCCAGGAGCCGGTTTCGGCCGTCCGGGTGACACCGAAGTCGGTGGTGTGCATTGCCTGGATCCCTGCGAGTTCGTGCGCGATCCGCACGGCGAAGAGCAAGTCGAATTTCTGGGGCGTGAGCTGCGCTCGGACACCGGAGAAGAAGCGAATCATGTTCGCCGGAAGTCGCTCCGGCTCCACGGCTGTCCACGGCGTCGAGAACGGCATGGCGTCCGGCTCATGGATGCCATTGAGTGCTAGGTCGACGAGGCCCGGAATGTCTTCATCGGTCAAGATCGTCAACGTCAGATCATTCTCTTCGATCCGCACGCCGTACGGCGGCCAGATCTCCTGGAGGGTCTTCATCTGTCGATCATGACGTGGCCTAGCTCTCCGTTCCATTGCATCTGCGGATGAGGAAGGGAGCGAACCAGACAACAGGGGTCGGTGATTGCCACCGGCCCCTGCTCTGTGCTTAATTCGAGTGTGACTACTTCTCGTAGCCCACGTTCTCCCATGCGAACGACTTGTCAGAAAGCCCGAATGCGCCGTAATTCGCCAGCTTGGACTTGACGCCAATCAGGGACGGTCGCTGGTAGAGCGGCAGGGTGTGCACATTCTCCCAGATGATCTTGTCGGCCTGGGCGGCCAGATCGATCCGTTTCGCCGGATCGGTCTCGACGTCGATCTGTTTGATCAGCTCGTCCACCTCGGGCATCGACAGCTGAGCGAAGTTGCTTTCCTGGCCGGTGCCGTAGATCTGCTTGATGCTCGTGAAGGGGTAGGGCGTACCGATCCAGCTGAAGGCGATCAGGTCGAACTCGTGCTTGGTCAGCACGCTGCCGTCCTGGAATTTGGCGACCGGGACGTTGACGATGTTGACCTTGATGCCGATGTCTTTCAACTGGTTCTGCACCTGAAGAGCCTCGTTCTCCGACACCGGGACACCGACCAGCTGCGAGAAGCCGATCTGCAGCTTCTTACCGTCTTTCTCCCGGATGCCGTCCGCCCCCGCCTTCCAGCCGGCCGCGTCGAGCTCGGACTTGGCCTTGTCCGGGTTGTAGTCCATCCCGGTTTCCTTAGCCGAATCGCTATAGCCCTCTTGAGTCGCGAGCAGGATGTGGTTGTTCAGTGGGCTGACCGGGAAATCGACACCGGCGAGGTCTGACTGCCCGATGGCCTCGCGGTCAAGGCCTTCGACGACCGCTTTGCGCACGGCCAGGTCCTTCAGAACAGCCGACTTGGTGTTGAAGGTGATGTGCCTGAAGTTCGGACCGGCTGCCTTGCGCACGGTGCCGTCCTGCACTGCCGAGGCGCGTTTGTACCCGTCCGGATCAATTCCGATGTCGAAGGCGTCGATCTCACCGTTCACAAAGGCTGCGGCTTGCGCGTCATCGGCAATGGCGCGGAACGTGACCTTGTCCAACAGTGGCTTGGCCCCCCACCACTTGTCGTTAGGGATGAGGGTGAGCACCTTCTCGGACTTGTTGAAGTTGTCCACCTTGTACGGACCGGAGAGCCAGTCGTTGTTCAGGTCTTTCCAGCCGTCGTTGTAGGTTTCGGGATCCTTGACGCTCTCGGCCTTATCAACGCTGGGGACACCTGAGAAGAGCGCGGTCCAGTCCGGGTACGCCGCCTTGAAGGTGACCGTGAACTCGAACTTATCTGCGCCGGGCTTGACGCTGGCGACCGAATCGAAGCCCTGGGTGGTTGCGCAATGGAACTTTTTGTTTGTGCCATCACACGCCTTGATCGTGGCGATAGCGTCGTCGGCGTCGATCGGGGAACCGTCTCCCCAGACGGCCTTCGGATTGAGCTTGAAGTTGACAGCCGTTGGCGACTTTGACGTCTCCTCTGCTGATACGACGTAGTCCGGGTTGGGCGTGATAACACCCTTGGCGTCGATACTGAACCAGCGCGGCGACACCGGCTGCATCGCATGCGCCAGGTCGTCATTGTTACAGTCGACGGTACTGACGTTCCAGCCGCTGCAGAACTCAGCGACAGTCAGCCGCATGGTTCCGCCCTGCGCCAGATCGGCGCGATCCTTCTCGTTGATGTCCTGCGACGTCACCGGGGGGGCCGAGGCCTCGCCGGCGGGCTCCTCGCCGCCGGTCTCCTGGTTCTGACCGCCACCGCAAGCGGCAAGAACCAGTGCTCCTGCCATGAGCGGCGCCAGGAAAATCTTCTGTGCTCTCACATTCCCTCCAGTGAAAAGGTCGCGGGCCAGTCGCGCACAACTGACCACCATTGCACTCTACGGCGCGGAACTCGCCTGGAAGCGGCGCCGGGATTACAGCTGTTTAACAATGACCGGGGGGGCATTCAGGCTCCGTTCAGGCACGCCAGCTGGTCAGACGACCTGAACCTCCTCGTTGTAGTGGCAGGCGGAATTGTGGTCGGGGCGACCGAGGTCATACAGGTCGGGCACCACGTCGATACACGCCGTCTGTTGTTCGGGGGCCAACGTCGGGAACTTCTGGCAGCGTGTACGGAATTTACAACCGGAGGGCGGATCGGCCGGGCTCGGCAGGTCGCCGGTCAACAGGATCCTCTTCCGGCTGCGCTCCTTCTCCGGATCGGCAATCGGGATCGCCGAGAGCAACGCTTGGGTATACGGGTGCGTCGGGTGCTCATATACGTTGTTGACCTCACCGATCTCCACGATCTTGCCCAGATACATCACCGCCACCCGATCCGCGATGTGCCGGATTACCGCCAGGTCATGCGCGACGAAAAGGTAGGAGAGCGATAGCTTGGCCTTCAACTCGTCCAGCAGGTTGATCACTCCAGCCTGGATCGACACGTCCAGGGCTGACACTGGCTCATCCAGCACGATCAGCTTCGGCTCCAGGGCCAGCGCGCGGGCGATGCCGATCCGTTGACGCTGTCCGCCGGAGAACTGTTGGGGGTAACGGCTGGCATGGCCGGGCTCGAGGCCGACGAGGCGAAGCAGTTCATTGACCCTATCGAGGATGTCGGTCTTCGAGTAGTTGAAGACTCCCATCGGTTCGGCGATCAAGTCGAAGACCGGCATACGCGGGTCGAGCGAGGCCATCGGGTCCTGGAACACCACTTGAAGGTCTCGTCGCATCTCTTTTCGCACTTTGCCCCGCATGCCGTCCACAGGCTTGTCGAGCACGACGACGCGGCCACCAGTTGGTGGTTTCAGGTTGAGTACCTCCAACAGAGTGGAGGTTTTGCCACAGCCCGACTCGCCGACCAATCCGAGGGTCTCGCCCTCCTTGATATCAAGGTCGATTCCGTCGACGGCATACACCGTCCCGACACGCCGCCGGATGATCGCACCCTTCATCAGCGGATAGTGGCGCTTCAATCCCTCCAGCCGCAGCACGGTCGCCCGCTGCTCTCGGGGAAGGCGTTCGAGGGGCGACGCGGGGATCGTGTGAACCGGGAAAATATCGGTGTAGCTGAGGTCGCCGGCCGCGATCTTGCTCGAGTAGATGCATGCGGCGTAGTGGTTCGGGTGATCGGTCGGGGCCAGCGGCGGCTCCTCGATCGTGCATGCTTGGGTGGACATCGGGCAGCGCGGCTCAAACGGGCAGCCTGGCGGCAGGTTGACCACCGATGGCGGATTGCCCTCCAGGGTCGCCAGCGCCTTCTTGTCGGTCGCATCGAGCCGTGGAATGGCACCGAGCAAGCCGATGGTGTAGGGCATTCGCGGTCGATAGAAGATGTCGTCGACGCTGCCCTGCTCAATGGGCCGGCCGGCATACATCACGGTCACTCGATCCGCGATCCCGGCCACTACGCCGAGATCATGAGTGATCATGATCATGGCGGCGCCCGTCTCCTGCTGCGCCTTCTTCAACACGTCCAGCACCTGAGCCTGGATAGTGACGTCGAGTGCGGTGGTCGGCTCGTCGGCGATGATCACGTCGGGATCATTGGCAATAGACATTGCAATCATCGCGCGTTGCCGCATGCCGCCGGAAAACTCGTGGGGGAACGACTTGACGCGGACGCTTGCGTTGGGAATGCCAACTAAATCGAGTAGTTCGACGGCGCGCTTCGTCGCCGCCGCCTTGGAGACGTCATGGTGGACCTGCATCGCCTCGACGATCTGGTCACCGATCGAGTAGACCGGAGTGAGCGCCGACAGCGGATCCTGGAAGATCATCGAGATAGATTCGCCGCGGAGCCTGGACATCGACTCGTCGTTCCGGCTGAGTAGCTCCTCACCGTGCAGCGTGATCGACCCGGTGATCTTGGCCGTCTCCGGGTGTAGGCCCATGATCGCCAGCGAGGTGACCGATTTGCCGGAGCCAGACTCGCCGACGATCGCCATCGACTCACCGGCGGCCAAGTCGAACGAGAGCCCTCGTACGGCCTGGACGAGGCCGGTCTCGCTGGGGAACGTGACGTGCAGATCTCGGACGCTCAAGACGGTGCCGGAGGTGGTGCGCCGAACTTTGCCCGAAGGGGATGCAGTCGTCGTCACCGGGCGGTACCTCCTGAGGCGGAGGTCGGATCGAGGGCATCGCGGAGACCGTCACCAACAGCGTTCACGGACAGCACGAGAACCACCACGGCGATGGCCGGCCCGATGAAGAGCCACGGAAAGCTGTTCACCTGGCGGGCACCGTCCCCGAGCAGGGTGCCCAGCGAGGTGTCGGGAGACTGCACGCCAAAGCCGAAAAAGGACAGCCCGGTCTCGGCCAGAATGGCAGCGCCCACGTTGAGCGTCGCGTCGATGATCAACAAGGAAGAGATGTTCGGCAGGATGTGCCTGGTGATGGTCAGCGGTGCCGCGAGGCCCATGAACTTCGCTGCGTGGACGTATTCGCGCTCCTTCACCGAAAGCGAGAGGCTGCGCACGACGCGTGCCGAGAGCATCCAGCTGAAGGCTGCGAGCAGGATGACCAGGAAGATCCACGAGTTCGCGCCCTTCGGGCCGCCGGTGGTCATCACAGCAATCAGCAGGAACGAGGGGATGACCAGCAGCAGATCTGTCACCCAGAGGCCTACCCGCTCAAACCAGCCACCAAAATAGGCGGCGAAGGATCCGACGATAGCCGCAATACTGGTGGAGAGTATGGCCACCAGGAAGCCGATCAACAGCGACTTTCGTAACCCACGCAGGGTCAATGCGAGCATGTCCCGGCCTCCCTGCGTCGTACCCAACCAATGCCGATCTGACGGTGGTTTGAGGTAGGCGCGGCGATCTACGTAGTCGTAGGTCCAATTGATGAGGTACGGACCGATCAGCGCAATGACGATCAGCGCCACGATGGTGATCAGACCTACGACGGCGGTCTTGTTTCGGAGGAACCGCCGAACGATCAATTGTCGCCGGGTTAGCCGCCTGGACTCGCCCTCTATCGGTAGGGGTTCCTCGATCGGACGTTCGCTGGCGGTCTCGAGCAGCTTTTCGGTCATGCCCAGCCCCTAGCTCAGCCGAACTCGGGGATCGAGGACGGCGACCATGATGTCGGCCAGAATCGCTCCGCCCAGCACGCATACACCGGCAAAGGCCGCGACGGCCACCGCGCCGTGGACATCCTGCCCCGTGATGGTACTCACGCCATATTCGCCCATCCCGTGGAACGAGAAGATGATCTCCATAAAGGTGGCGCCTGTGAACAGTGTTGCCACGGTGAAAGCGAAATAGGTACCGGTCGGTATCAGCGAGGTTCGCAGGGCATGCTTCATCACTGCTCTGGACTGTCGCAGCCCTTTGGCGCGCGCGGTCCGCACGAAATCGGATCCGAGCGCATCCAGCATCAAGTTCCGCTGAATGCGGCTGAAGAACGCTGCATTGATGAAGATGAGTACCAAGGTCGGCAAGAACAGGTGTTGCATCCGGTCGGCGAGCCCGGCTCCGAAGTAGTCGCCGCGCGAGCCGGTCTCCCCGACGAACTCGAAGAGTCTCACGCCGGCGGCATTATTGGCGTTGCTGGCTATCACCTGCAAGACGCTGGCGATAACGAACGACGGGACTGACAGGATAAACAAGGAGACCAGCGTGAGCGACCGATCGCTGAACCTGTATTGCCGGGTCGCGGTCCACGCGCCCAAGGCAACCCCGATGATGGTGCCGACCAGCGACCCAATGGTGATCAGCCGGAGACTAACCGGGATCCTGCGGGCAATCTCTTCTTGGACCGGACCGCCCTTTGGCGAGTCGCCCCAGTCCCATGAGGTCACGATGTCGGTCAGCCAAATCCAGTAGCGCTCCGACACTGGAACGTTGTCACTGAGGTTGCGGGACAGCAGAGCCTGTTCGATGGACTCCGGATCAATCGGTGGATTGACGATTAGGTACAGCGAGCGCGGGTTGAGCTGAGTAGCGGCCAGGAAGTATGTCAGCGAGACCGCGATGAAGAGCAAGATCACGTAGTTCAGCAGCCGCCGGGCTACGTACCTGCCCATTCAGCCCGCCTCTCTCGCACGGCCGCCCTCTGTGAGCTCTGGCATGGACTTTATCCCCGCCCCTGTAAGTGAGCGCAGCCGCTGGGAATTCTCAGCAGAATCGATAGGTGCCTGGCGGCAAGATCAGATCCAGGTTCTGAACCACATGCGCGAGAGCCAGGAAGGATAAGGCAGCAGCTCGTCGGTCAGTATCGGATACAGGTAGGCGAAGTTGGCAGCGACCAGAGCCAGATAGACGCCCACCACGATCCCCCCCACCATTCGCCGGTCGCCTGCTCGGGCGGCGCCGAGAACGCGTCCAAGGCACAGCGCCACCGCCATCACGGAAAACGGAAGAAAGGCGATCGCGTAGAAGAAAAAGAGGGGTCGGTCCTGATAGCCGAACCACGGCAACCAACCGGCCAACACGCCGACCACAGGAATCCCGAATCGCCAGTCGCGGGCACCGACCCAAAGGATTGCCGCTGCGAGAAGTGCGATGATCGCGGCCCACCACAGCGCCGGAGTGCCGATGCCGCTGATCACCCGTAGGCACTCGTCAGGCCCAAGACAGCCATCGGTGCCCGGTTTGATCGAGTTCACGGCATCGATACCGATCGGTCTTGCGACAATCAGCCAGCCGGAAGGATTGGCGCGGTAGGCGTGTTCGGCCTGGTTGATGAAGTCGCCGGTGTGGAAGTTCCAGATCTCTTGGTGGTAGTGCAGGAG
>Ga0126305_10001264_pt1 | contig 11186 bp, 6 predicted proteins | sample Plot26_FD_92536 | JGI IMG/M metagenome (GOLD analysis project Ga0126305, IMG submission 92536) | Serpentine soil microbial communities from UC McLaughlin Reserve, CA, USA - Plot26 | ecosystem: Environmental > Terrestrial > Soil > Grasslands | place: USA: UC McLaughlin Reserve, Lake County... | reverse complement strand
GTGGGGATAGTCGTACAGCAACCCCAGGGTACCCTTGATGGAGCCTTCGCTGCCGTCTATCCGAAACGTTGCCTCAAGGTCGCCGGCGATGTTCATGTGCGTTGCGTGGACCAGAGCGCGCACGTCACCAGGGAAGACCAGCGTGCTCATGGTTCGCGTCTCGCCTGTGGCGCTTTGTCCGGGCGTGCGGCTGCCCGTGCACCACACCAACTCCGGTTCGCCCAGGATCGAGCGGATCGCGTCGAGGTAGTGTATGGAATGGTACATGATCTCCAGGCGGTCGGAGGACTCCATCCACGGCCACATGCTCCAGTCCGTCATGACATTGACGGTTACCGACATGACCGTAGGCTGCCCGATCCAGCCAGCTTGTACCATCGCTCGCGCGACCGCTATGCCCTCGTCGAAACGGAGTTGCTGGTTAACCGCAAGCTTTAGATCGCGAGCATCGGCGTCCGCAACGAGACGTTCTGCTGTCTCAATATCAACCGCTAAGGGCTTCTGGCAAAGTAGGTGCTTGCCCGCTGCAAGCGCGGCGGAGGCGATGTCAGACTGTACCCAGGGCTGAATGGCGATGTCCACGACCTCAACGCGCTCGTCGTTCAGGAGTTTTTCCAGGGTGCCGTAACTAGTTCCGATACCGTGACGTTTGGTGACGTCATTTGCTTTGTCAAGATCGATGTCGAAGATGCCTACTACCTCGAGTCCAGCCTTCTCGTACGCAGGAAGGTGACCGTAATCGACGATCCCACCCGCTCCTACGATCCCGATCGGACGACGGTGCTCCTCGGGGACGCGTAGGCTGAAGGTCTGGGCGATGGGTTCGAAGACGTCGAGCACGTTCTAACCTCCATGGTCGTATCGAACGGGAACTGGCAAGCGACGCTCAAAGGTCGAGGCCATAGAACGTGGCGCCGGTGCCGCCGAGCACCGCCTCGCGATCTTTCTCGTCGAGGTCGGAGAGCGCCCGGTTCGTCTCCTCCCAGACCTTCTGGTAGTCGCCAGCAAGCGTCGCGACCGGCCAGTCACTGCCGAACATCAGTCGCTCCGGACCTAAGCGCTCGATCGCGAAGTCTATGTACGGCTTGAGGTCATCTGATGACCAGTTTTCGAGATCAGCGGCAGTGTTCAGGCCGGAGACCTTGGCGTAGACGTTGGAGTACTCTGCAGCACGAGCGAACAATGACGACCAAGGTTCCCACTGTTGCTCCTTGATTGGCGGTTTGGAGAGGTGGTCGATCACCATCCTGAGTTCAGGGACGCGCTCGGCGATTGTGGGGACGTGCTCGAGGTGCCGGGGCAGGACCGAGACCACGTCGAAGGTGACGCCTTTATCGGCCAATACCCTCAACCCCTCTGCCACCACATCCTGAAGCAACCAGTCAGGATCGGGCTCATCGTGTATAAGGTGGCGCACTCCCTTAAACTTTGGGTAATACTTGAATTGGTCCAAAGCTTCCGCAGCCTCTTCGGGGCGCAGGAGCGGCACCCATCCCACCACGCCCGCGACAAAGTCGTGATTGTCTGCCAGCTCGAGCAGGTACTCAGTGTCCTCATACGAGTTGGCAGCTTGGACCACCACAGTGTATTGGACGCCCGTCTGCCTGAGCTGCGGCTCCAGCTCACTTGGCTCGAAGGTACGGCAGATGGGTCCGTAGGCGTCGGGCGTCAACCAGGGGTAGGCAGTTCTATTTAGGTTCCAGAAATGCTGGTGAGTATCGACAATGGGAGTCACTATCTCTCTTCCCTCCACCTCCACCTGCGAAATATAACCTTGGCGGACATACCAGTCAATTAAGAAAGCAGTTGACCAATAGTCGCCAGCAGCATTAGACTTCCTGTGGGGAAATTGAAGGTCGTTCCAGCAACGGTCGAGCTGGGAAGTGGGTTCAGTAGACGGCACCCAACCAGTAGGGCGTACCTTAGCTCGTCAAGAGTCAACACCGTTCGACGACCGTCTCGCACCCGCGATATTTAAGGGAGGCAGCGACGTGCAACGCTATGGACAAGTCATAGGGATCAAGCCGGAGCACATCGAGGAGTACGAACGGCTCCACCGCGCCGCGTGGCCAGAAGTGCTGGCTATGATCCACGAGTGCAATATACGCAATTACAGCATCTACCGTTACGATAACTTGCTGTTTGCGTACTTCGAATATGTAGGCGATAACTTCGAGGCCGACTCGGCCAAAATGGCGGCGGATCCTAAGACACAGGAGTGGTGGAGCATATGTAAGCCGATGCAGGAACCCGTGCCGGAGGCTGGACCGGAGGAGTGGTGGAAGACGGTGCCCGAAGTGTTCCACACAGATTGACGGTTCGCAAGCAAAAGTGTAAGGGAACGGTACTAGCCAAACTACAACTTTCCATCATTGATATCATCGATGGTGCGAAGCGTATAGCGATACAACGCTTTACTACTGATCTACAGAGGGGTTACGCTCCGAGTCCGGAGCTACTACCAAATCTTTCTGATGGTCTCCAGGGAAGCGCTTAAGCCTGAGTTTACATACCTTAGAGAGTGTTTCTCACATCAAGCGATGGATGAGCTGTACAATAGCCTTCCTTGAACTAAAGACGACAAACAGTGCTTTGGGTTACTATCGATCAAGAAATGCTTGTTTGTAAAGGGGTGTGGCGACGCCGAGTATGAGGTTGCAGGGAGAGAAAGGCTCGCCACCTCTATTTACTGCTTACCCACGTCGAGATCTTTGTCGGTCGGGTGCTCGCAGCCTTGTACGACGTTCTTTTCGGGCTATCTAGGCCATTTTCGAGAGGGTGACCGACGGGGCTCGAACCCGCGACCTTCTCTAGAGCCACAATCCGATGCGACTCATCCCAGTGCGTCCTGCTGCGTCCGGTTTTTCGGCTTGTTTAAGGGGTTTTGGGCGATTCCCGAGGCTACCTCTGTCCGCTACGTACTAGCCTGTACTAGCCCGGTTGCAGTACGGTTGCAGTATGGCAAGAGGCCCGCGAGAGGTAGTCTCTTTCATCGGCTTTCGGTCTTCGAAGAAGTGGTTACACGTACGTTGATTTCGGCTTGAGAAGCACCTTACTTCGAAGAATTTACGCTTAAGAGACTTCGGCGAATAAGGCTGCAATAAAGAGCCGAGGCTGTAAGACCCCGGCCCTCGCATGCGTTGACGAACGGGGTCCTACAGGAGAACCCCGCTCCTCGATGCCTGAGGAGGCTACTGGCTCTACTACTTCTGGGGTGCCGGACCCCAGTCGGGCTCGATGTCGCCCGCATTTGGTTTGTTGGTAATGTTGGTCTGGTTCGTGCCGTCGATGTCCATCACCCAGATCTCACCGTCGGCGAGCGCAGTGCTGCTAGTCCCGGACCAGAACGCTATCTGTTTACCATCAGGTGACCAAGTGGGGTTTCGGTCAGTAAACGCCGAGCGGTTAGTAAGATTGGTTTGACCAGAGCCGTCTATAGTGTCCATCTTGTAGATCTCCAAGTTGCCGTCCCGGGTGCTCATGAACGCTATCTCTTCTCCGTTAGGAGAAAATTCGGGCATGGAATCGCTCGCGGTGTTGTGGGTGAGCTGGGTAACGTTGGTTCCGTCGTCAGCGTTCATCACGTAGATCTCGTAGTCGGTTGTGCCGTCGACCGGATCGCGCCGGTTGCTTGCGAAAGCGATCCTGGTTCCATCTGGTGAAAAGTCGGGACCTGCATCTCCCGCCGAGTTGTTGGTGAGGCGAGTTTGATTAGAGCCGTCTATAGCGTCCATCTTGTAGATCTCTTGGTTACCATCCCGAGTGCTCATGAACGCTATCTGTTCATCATTAGGTGACCAAGATATGGCGTAGAATAAGCCCCAAGTAATGGACGCCGAGTCGGTGAGGCGCCTCAGGTCGTCGCCGTTGCCGTCGTCATTTTCGTCTTTAGTGCCCGTCACATAGATGTCGTAGCCGCTGGCGGTGGTGGAGTTCCGGTTGCTCACGAAGGCGATCTCGTTCCCGTCGTGCGAAACGGCAGGAAATTGATCGATCGCCGGGTTGTTGGTGAGGCGGGTAGGCTTACTCCCATCCGGGTTCATCTTGTAGATCTCATCGTTAATTTGGGGATTTCCATCAGCATCTGTGGTGCTGTCCCGTTCGCTAACGAACGCTATCAAGCTGTTGGTCGCAGGGGATACTGCCGTAGCTGGCTTACCTGCTGTAACCAGCACCAGCAAGGCCACAGCCAAGACCACCGCTGCTACCACCAATGCCCTGAAGTCGTTGGTTTTCGCCATCTTCTTCTTACTCCTTTTCTTCTCTCCGAGGGTGCGTAAGGAGGAAACACCCCTCGCTTATACCTACTCGACGAGGTATCGTGATGGCCACCCAGGCTACCCCACTCTGCCCAGTACCAGCGCCATCACTATCTCGCCGTAACAATGGGGCACTATCTCGTAGGCCTTTTTTCATTTCTTTCTCTCCCTTCTCTTTAGATAAGGAGCGGGGCGAAAAAGGTGTCTCGCCCACTCCTTACTACTTGGTTGGGTGAATAAAGGGGCCGGAGCTTTGTAAGAACCTCCGGCCCCTTGTGGCCGACTAACAGCCGCCGGTCTTGAAGTACCACAGCTGGGGCTGCAATCCGCTTAGAGTCCCATCCTGATCGAGCTGGTTGCCCGCAAGGTCCTTCACATCGGTCGTCACCTTGGCCGTGTACCACTGGCACCTCGCTAGCCTCGTCGTCGTAGAACCGTATGGATCAAGTTTGGCCATCAGGGCCTCAGGGTCGTAGCTCACACTCGTTTTTGAGGCTATCCTCGTAGCAGAGGTCAGCTGCGAAGCGGAGAGCTTTCCCTTGCCCAGTATGAAGGTGTACTTCGTTACCGTCGTAGGGTCGAGGGCTTCAGAGAACGTAGCCAAGACGTTGGTGGAGCGGCCCACTCCTGTGGCGTCGGCTATTGGGGTGGTGTTGGTGACCTTCGGGGGGATTCTTGCTGTGGTAAAGGACCACACCTCGTCGTTAGCCGCTGCGTTGCCCGCTATGTCCTTTACGCCTTCAGAGCCTCCCTTGATGGTGGCGGTGTAGCTGGTGTTCTCTTGGAGGTTAGCTGTGGGGTCCAGCGTGGCCATCTTGGTGTCGGGGTTGTAGCTGAGCTTTGCATCCACCGCTGTGGTGCCACCCTCTTTTAGCAGCGTGAAGTTGGCTGGGGCCGTCACCGAGGCGGGGTCCATCGCCTCCGAGAAGGTAGCCTCGACGTTGGAGGTGGTAGCCACCTCTGTGGCCCCCTCAGCCGGCGTAACGTTGGTAACGGTGGGTGCGGTGGTGTCCGATGGAGGCGTTGTCGTCTCCGGTGGTGGAGTGGTCGTCTCAGTGGGCTCGGGGCCACCTGTAGACGCAGACGTTTTCACGTCGTCCAGGCCTAACCGGCTAAGCCACATAGCATCGCTATCCCCTGTGTTGTGGACTCGCGCCTCAATTTGGAACGTACCCGTCCCTGTGAGTTCCGAGAAGGTGTACTCCCAGTACATCCATCCACTGTTTACGCCATCGCCAACGCTGCTAACGCTCTCCTCGAATGGTGTCGCTACCGTAGTTCCCGAGTCGCGATTCGTGATCACTACTTGACCCTTATCGTCAAAAGGAAGGTAGTCTTCCGCATTGAAGAAGGCCCAACCGCTAACTTTATCCCCATTGGATGCCTCAAACGGTTGGGAGATCATGGTGTCCACTGACGCTTCCCCCGGTGTAAGCAGAGCGAAGTAGGAACCTTCCTGTGGGCGAATAGGATCGAGGTGAGGACAACCGATATCTCCCCTGCAACCGGGATCAACGTACCAGTAGCTAGTAACAGCACGAGCAGTTCCACCAGATGCGGTTGTGTCGACGGTCCAGCCTGTGAGGTTGCCCGTCTCGAAGTTCCCATTGACCAGTGAAGAGGCTGCTAGGGCTGAGTTGACGCGAGCTACCAGCACGAGAGCTACTATTGTGGCCAATGCAGCAGCGATTGCCGCCAACAATATTGGGGAGCGAATCGGATTAAAGAAGTTGCTCCTCTTTGTGTGTAAGAGCCTGCGTCCCATGAAACATCTGCCTTCCGTAGGGAGTCGGGGTGAGGGGTGAGTGCCCGCTCGCCTCATATCCCCACCATTTTGCTCTTCAGTGGGGGAAGGACTCTGCCCCGTCGGGCAAGGAACCCACCCCTACTTTTTGCGTCAAGACGCATAAGTAGTATGGAGCCACGTGGGCTACCCTCCCATGGTTCAGGTGAACCATTTTCGTGGTTCAGGTGAACCATTTTTCGCTCGGGGAGTGCCATAGGGTGAGCCACTACTGCTCCTCCTCCTTCTTGTCGTTAGTAGAGAGCAATCCCAGCTCGATAGCCCGCACGGCAGCCTGGGTGCGGTCTGAGACCCCGAGCTTGGTGATGATGTTCTGCACGTGGTTTCTTGCGGTGTTTCTGGCAACCGAGAGCTCCTTGGCAATTTGGCGGTTGGTGAGCCCCTTGGCCACCAGCCGCAAGATCTCCACCTCTCGCGCCGTGAGTGGAGCCCTCAGCGATCCGCCAAGGGGTAGAGGGGGCTCTGGGTGCTCCTCAGGAGGAGGAGGCCTTCTTCTTGGAGCAGGCTCTGCGCTCTCCTCCTTCTTCTGGGTCTCATTGGCCAAGCGCCTGAGCACTCGCACGGCCAGCTCCTGATCGAAGGGCCACTCGCCCCACAGCACCCTGCGCACCGCTTCGAGCAGCTCTTGGGGGGTAGACGTCTTCAGAGCATATCCTGCAGCCCCTGCCCTGATCGCTTCCCACAGGCAATCCGGATCCTCGTAGGCTGTGAGCATCAGGATGCTCGTTTGGGGGCACTCCTCCTTGATCTTCTGGGTAGCCTCTAGCCCACCCATCTCGGGCATCCATAGGTCCATGAGCACGAGATCTGGACGCAGAGTGCGGCACATCTCTAGAGCCTCTAATCCGTTTTGGGCTTCTCCTATGACCTCTAGGTCTGGTTCACCCGAGTGCATGGACCGTAATGCCTGGCGGAGAAGAGGATGGTCGTCTGCTATGAGGAGCCGTGCCGGCGGCTGGGTTCTGTCATTTACGCCTGGCATCTGTTGACTCCGCTAGCTCTGGTCCGCCTCGTTAACGTCTCATGCGAGCAGCTTATCCTTGGGCTGTTACCTGGCCGTTAACAGCGGTACTTAGAAATCACGTACTTTTTTCCGGGAGGCGAGATGATCAGCGCCAGAGGAAACCAGGGAACAACTTCCATACGGTGGAGCCGCCGCTAGGGTAGGGGTGAGCCCGGCACGGAAGTCGTACGAGAGAGTAGCTACAAGGTGTCCAGGCGGGAGGTGATCTGCTCGCGGGAGTGGACGTTCAGTTTCCTCAGGACGTTTGCGACGTGGGTCTCGACGGTGCGTTCGGAGACGAAGAGTCCCGTGGCGATCTGACGATTGGTGTATCCCTGCGCTACGAGGGCCGCTACCTCCCTCTCGCGGCGGGTGAGGGAGGGCGGTTCCTCGACCGATTGTTGCTCCGGCAAGCGGGGTGCGGCCGTGGCGGCATCCTCTTTGGAGAGGGCGTACTCGACGACCTCGTCCGTGCTCATCGCTCGACCTTCTGCCAACGCCGCTTCCCACCTAGCCTCATCTAGCTGAGAGCGTGCGGCGTCGATGAAGGGTGCATAAACATGGAGTTCGCCTGGCGAGAGAATGCGGCCTACCTCTTCGACTAGGGCCTCGGCTGCCCCCCACAGCCGGGCCGAGCGAACAGGTTGCCCTTCTGCGCCGGCCAGGCACGCTGCTGTTTGGAGGTAGGAAGCGATCGCGAATGGCATGCCCAGTTGCTGGGACAGTTTGAAACTCTCCTCGGAGAGCGCTCTCGTTTGTCGATGGTCGCCCTGGCCCAGGGAAGCAAGCGCGCCTATCAGCAGCGAGAGGGCGATCGCGAAGTCATCTTCGATCTCTTGGGCCAGCGCAAGGCTCTCCTCGTACAGCGCCATGGCCCGTTCGTAGTCGTGTTGGGCCAACGCCACCGACGCCAGAATCAGGAGCGAGCGTACCACGCCCACCCTGTCGTTCATCTCGCGCTGAAGTGCTATAGCATCTTCGGTCAGCGTCGAGGCTCGCTCCCACTCGTTCCGATAGATCGCCAGAACTCCCAAGGTGTAGAGGGCGGTTGCGGAGCTGGCCCTGTCCCCCAGCCTCCGGTAGAGCGCCAAGCTCTCTTCACCGAAGGTCATCGAGGACTCGTAGTCGCCCTGTCCCGAAGCAATGTAGCCGGCCTGGAAGAGCGCCTTTGCTCTCGCTGAAGCAGAAGGCGTATCGCCCTGTGCCAACGCTGCTTCCAGCCACCGCCGCCCCTCGCCGTAGTGGCCACGCACATACCAGAACTCTCCCAAGGCCCCACCCAGACGCAGCGCAAGCTCAGCCTTCCCCTGCTCTAGCGTCCACGAGAGTGCAGCCCTCAAGTTGTCGTGCTCGATCTCCAGCCGCTTTAGCCACTCTCCCTCCTGCGCTCCTTTCAACCCCGGCTCGGCTTCTTCGGCAAAAGCGAGGAAGTACTCTGCATGCCGGCGCTGGGCTGCCTCTTCTTCGCCGCCCTCTTTCAGCTTCTCCTGAGCGTACTGCCGAACCGGCTCTAGCATCCTGTAGCGTACTCCACCGCCCTCGGTCGCCTCTGCGACCACCAGGGACTTCTCCACCAACCTTCCGAGCAGGTCGAGGACGTCGTTCTCCTCTATACCGTCGGACCCCACGGCCTCTGAGGCCTCCAACGTCCATCCTCCCGCAAACACCGAGAGCCTCCTAAACAGTACCCGCTCGGGCTCGGAGAGCAGCCCGTGGCTCCACTGGAGCGTCGCTCTCATTGTCCTTTGCCTCGGTTCCGCCGTTCTGGGACCCGCAGTCAACAGACCAAGGGAGTCTTCGAGCCTCTGTGCCACCTCCTCAAGCGCGAGCGCGCCCATCCGCGCCGTTGCTAGCTCTATGGCAAGCGGGATGCCCTCCAGCTTCCTACATACCTCCGCGACAGCCCGGTCGTTTGCGGGCGTCAGGCTGAAGTCGGGCAACCTAAGCCGGGCGCGATCGAGGAACAGGTGCACCGCGTCGTAGCGCGTCAGCTCTGCGGCGGCAGGCAGGCGATCAGTGTCGGGTACCGAGAGGGAAGAAACCCGCCAGAGGGCCTCGCCCGCCACTCCCAAAGGTTCGCGGCTGGTGGCAAGGATGCGCAGGTGCGGGCAGGAAGCAAGCAGCACGTTCACAAAGCCAGCTACGGCTTCCACGAGGTGCTCGCAGTTATCCAGGACTAGCAGCATCCTCTTGTTGCGCAGGGTGTCCACGAGCGTGTCGGTAAGGGAGCGGCCCGGCTGCTCGCGGGCATCCATGGCACCGGCCGCTTGCTGGGGCACAAGCTCTCCGTCGGTGAGTGATGCCAGCTCCACAAGCCACACACCGTCCGGGTAGGCGCCAACGAGGTCCCTGGCTACCTCCACAGCGAGGCGTGTCTTGCCAGATCCGCCCACCCCTGTGAGGGTCAAGAGCCGCGTCATGGTGAGGGTGCGCTTTATCTCGATGAGCTCCTGCTCTCGCCTGACGAAGCTGTCCCTGGGTGCGGGTAGGTTGTGCTTGCTAGTATCCGGCGCTTGCTGCTCCTGCGGAGAAGCGGCTGCCCCAGTCTGGTGGGGCGTGAACTCCCCAGCCGCTATCTCTTCGCGAAGACGCCGGGTGGTGGCACCTGGCTCCGCGCCGAAGTCCCGAGACAGGACCTCCTTTAGTCGCTCGTAATCAGCTAGGGCCTCCGCTGGCCTCTCCGAGAGGGCGTACAGGCGCATAAGAGCGGCGTGCGCCTCCTCGTTGGCCGGTTCTTCAGCCACCGCCCTCCGTAGCGCCTCTACGGCTGGTCCGTACTCACCGCGCTCCCCGTAGAGATCCGCAAGCTCCATGAGCAGCGCGATATACAGCTGGTGCAACTCATCGCGTCTATTCTCTGCCCACTCCTCGTAGCGATCCTCGGGCAACAACTCACCTGCGTAGAGATCGAGCGTTGCCCTATATGCCGCAGGATCTCGGGCACGACGAGCGGTTGAGGCGGCCTCCTCAAAGGCTTCGACGTCCACCCACAGCTCGCCTCTCGGACGTAACACGAGCGAGCCGTCATGGGATGCCAGGTAGCGTGAGCCCGTGTCTGGGTCGAGGGCTCTACGAGCTGCATGGAGGACCCTGCGGAGGTTGTTGGAAGCGGTTCTCTTATCTGAGTTGGGCCACAAGATCTCCATCACCTGCTCGCGGTGGAGGCGGTGACCTGGGGAGAGGGCGAGCAACTTCACCAAGGCAGCTGCCTTCCTGAGATGCCACTGACCGTCCGTTATGGTTCTAGAACCCACTGAGACCCGAAAGCCACCGAGCAGCCACACTCGCAATGTCTCGGGCCTCTTGGCTGCTGGTGCCTCCGGTAGCCTCATGCCTTCAGAGCCGGAAGAAGGTTTCATCCCATCGCTCGCCCCCCTCTTGAGGAGCAGAGCCTCCCGTGCAATTGCTTGCTCATTTTCCTACAAGATTGGACCATGTGCCAATGAATCACCGATGAATCGGAGGTCGGAGTAGCCTATACACTGCCGCCCCGGGCACCTCCTACCTGACGCCACGACCAGCACCATCTTCCCTGGTCGTCCTCGTTGCTGCCAAGAGCCCCGACGCAGATGCCGGGGCCTTCCTGTTGTCCCGCGTTTTACCTGCAAAAGAGAGGGTGACCGACGGGGCTCGAACCCGCGACCTTCTCTAGAGCCACAATCTGAGCTTGGGAGTTCACCAGCGTTCGTTAGAGTCTGCAAACCCGCAAAGGTAAGCCAACTTGGCCTCAACCGTACCCAGGTGAACCCTCCTGTATCCCTCCGCGGTGGTGTACCAATGGTGTACTCGGCAGCAAGGTTAACATCGTAATCTTGTCGCAGATTCTAAGACGCGGACTTCCGAGAACACACCTTCTTCTAGGCACTTGGGTGAATAAGGGCTAGAAGTAGGGCCGAGGCTACTACTCCCCGGCCCAGTGAGTAGCTAACTGTCGGCTTGCTACTACTGTTCTGGGGCGAGCCCAAGCTGCTGCATCACACTCAAGTTATCGTAGCTCTCCCACTCCTCGACTATCTCGCCGTCCTCGAAGCGGTGGATGGTGATGCCTTTGAGCTCCATCTGCCTCCCAGTGGGAGGGCCAAACTCCTCTGTCTCTCCTTGGTGGGTGCCGCGTATGGTG
>Ga0126305_10001262_pt1 | contig 11211 bp, 12 predicted proteins | sample Plot26_FD_92536 | JGI IMG/M metagenome (GOLD analysis project Ga0126305, IMG submission 92536) | Serpentine soil microbial communities from UC McLaughlin Reserve, CA, USA - Plot26 | ecosystem: Environmental > Terrestrial > Soil > Grasslands | place: USA: UC McLaughlin Reserve, Lake County... | reverse complement strand
TAGCGTGCGGCGCGGTGCGGGCGGCCCGTCTCGCCGAGGCTCCAGCCGAGCCGGATCAAGACTGGGTGCACTCCGGAGGGTGAGGCGAGGGCTTCCCCGCGCAGCCGCTCGAGCCAGATCGCATGGCCTCGCAGATCGAGGTTGCGGCGCGGGTCGTTCTCAACCGTGCCCCATAGCTCCATCAGAGCATCGGCCGCCGCGACTACCGCCTCGGTGACCGCCGCCGGTCCCAGGTGAAGCCGGGTCATCCGGGCCGTCAAGGCATGCATCTGCACTTCGCGGATCCGCAGTTCCGTCCCGGTGTCGTATCGGGTGCAGCTGACCAGGCTGTACGACTCGAGCGCCCGCGTGGTCCACGTGAGGTCATCGATGCCGACCACCTCTTGGCCTCTTCGGCCTTTGCCAGCGAGGAAACGGCGTACGGCGTCGGTAGTCATGATCTTGGCCGGTACCCCGGCCGGGCTGAGCACCGCGATCATCAGTGCCGCCCAGCCGGCCAGCCCGGTGGGATCTCGCTGCTGGGCCCGCTCGAGCGAGATCGCCCAGGCTGCGACCAGTGGCCGTTCATATCCTTCCGCAGTTTGCTCAGCGGGAAACAGGCCTTGCAGCCCGTCCAGCTGCTCGGCGAGTAGTCGGCGGTAACTAGCACAGGTGTAGCGGTTCTCCAGCATGACGCTCGCGGCCAGAGCGAGGGCAAGGGGCGTGCCGCCGAGGTCGTCTACCAGGCCATCCACTTCGTCAAATGTGTTGCCCAGCATCTCGCCGGCTTCGACCGCAGCTCCGAGTCGGCTGCGGAGGTAACGCTGCCCTTCGCGTGCGGAGAAGCCTTCGACCGTAACGACATGGCGACCCTCACCCTCCAGATCCCTGCCGCGTCGGCGGGTCAGCCACAGGGTCCGGCCCCAGGCGCCACCGCCCGGCCACAAACCCACGAGATCGGCCGGATCGTCTACATCATCCAGCACAATCCACCAGTCGAAGTCGGAGCGCCGTAAGGCACGCATCAGAGTCCGAGCCGAGTCTTCAAGATCACCGGGGTCGGGTGTTGCGAGATGAAGCGCCTGGGCGGCCCGCGCGTACGCCTCCAGCACCGCAAAGCGAGAAGCTGCGTTGCTCACCCAGATCACCTTCTCGGGTACGAAGTGATCCAGAGCTGCGGCCGCCAGCTGGCTCTTGCCGACCCCTGCCGGCCCGGACAAGACCAGCGGAGGATGCCCGGGCGTGCGCAGGATCTCGGTAACCTGCTGCTGAACCTCGCGGCGCTGGAAGCTGCTGGCCAGCAGCGGCGGCACATCAGCGAGGAAGGCATCGGACACGGTGACGGCTAGCGGCCTTTGCACAGCGGTGGAGATCAGGTCGACCCGCTCTTGTCGGGTTTCGTTAGACGGCTCGGGACGGGCGTAATTCAGCAGCTCGCCGGCCAGTGTGTCAGCGGTGTGCTCGGTAGTCGGGTGGGCAATCACCAGACCCCGGGCGAGATGGCCCAGATCGATGCTGTTCAGCGGGCGGGCTCCGTTGAAGTAATCGGTCAGCGCGTTCATCCAACGCTTGAATTGCCGAGCCAGGTTTGGGTCGGTCTCACGGCTCGCGGCCAACGCGGTCCATGAGGGTACGTCATGGCCTGCCTTGGCCTGTAACCCGCGCAACATGACGAGCCCGATCATCACGTTCTGCGGCACCAGTAGCCCGTCCCGCGAAGAAAGGCCGCGGCGACGAAACACGCCGGCCTCATCGATTTCGCGCCATACCGGTTGGAAGTTCTCCACCAAGACCCAAAGCAGGCGATCCTGGCGGGTCAACGACTCGGTGCCGCCGCCCAGAGGTTTCGCCTGCTCGGCCATGACCCTCCCTATCGATCCGGCATAACTCCTGCTGGCTCCCCCTGTAATCCGTGGCAAATCCACCATTTGATGAGTGCCAATCAAATACCGCATCGAGGGGCCAAGACAAGAGGAGGGGGCAAGAGGATGACCAGTCGAAACGCTTACGCCAAGACGCAGCGCGAGCGCGCCGGGCGGTCGGTGCGGTGGCGGCATGGCCTGCTCGTCATCTCCCTGACGCTGCTCGGCTTGCTCTGCGGATCGTGCGGCACCCTCACCACGAACGCAACATCGGCTGCTGGGACGCGATGTCCTGACGCCGTGCAACAGCTGGTGGACCGGCAGGCGACGCCGGACCTGGAGATCAGCCTGGTCGTCGATGGCTCTGGTTCGTTCATGGGTGATCACCCAGGGTCGCATGCCTTCGTCGCTCAGCAGGTCGCGCTCATTGTTGATGGTGCGGTCCACAAGGGTGCCGCCTTTCGAGTGATCGTTTTCGGTGGGTCGGCCGGAAATGCTCGCACCGTCCTCGAGTGCCCGGTGATGGCCGTGCGCTATCGAAACGAAGCCGCCCGGGCGGCGAAGCTCGCCTACCTCCAGCAGGTGGCGCGTGATCAGGTCTGGCTTGCGGTGAGGAACGGACGCCCGCCTATGGCTCGACCGGGGACCTCGGTCGTCGGTGGTTATGTCGCACTCGCTGATGCCGCTCCGCTGACCGGGGGTCAGCGGGAGGCCCTGATGCTCTCTGATGGCATCGCATTGCCGGAGATGGCGGTGGCTGTTGATTTGAGAAAGTTCAGCAGCGTCGGAATGTACGGCGTGGGGCAGACCGAGCCACCGCCCAGCACGCGTGAGGTGGACCGGCTGGCTCAGAACTGGCACACCTGGCTCACCCGGCAAGGGGCTCAGCAGGTGGTGGTCTCCACTCAGGGCTACAGCTCGAAGGCGGGAGGGGCGCCATGACTGCGCACTTGGTCACCACGCCTCCCGACGAGACGTACCGGCTGCCAGAGTCACCGCTAGGCGAGGGCGACCCGAGCGCCCCGACAGGCCTTACCGCGCAGCAGGCGAGCGATTTGCTTACTGGTCATCGCCGGAGCGTACGCCGCACCCAAAGCTGGTACTGGGACCGAGTATTGCCATCCCGGCTTGCCCAGCGCCGAGCTCAACGACGTTACTGGGCTGCGGCAACCGAGCGGTCAGGGGCCGCCGTGGAACGTGCTCGGAGTGCTCTTGCTGCTACTTCTGCCGTGCGCCGACCCTACGGACGGATCGGTGCTTTCTTGGTTACCGCCCTGCTGATGCTGGCAAGTTTCTTCACCATTAGCAGCATTCTCGCGAGCGCTGACCTCGCGCCGTTGGAGGCGTGGCTGCTGCCGCTCGCCTTCGGGCCAGTCTTCGTGTTGGCCACCAAGATCGCGGTCGGCGCCTGGCTGTCCTCGGCGCAAGCCGATCGACTGCCTACCCCAACTCATCACCTCACCAGTTGGATCGTCGGCCCCTGCCTGGCTTGCGCCTCGCTGGCGCTGGTAGGCGGAGTGGCGCTGAAGAGCGTTGCGGTCGGCTCACTGACGCCGCTGCAGGACTGGGCTAGTCAGCTGTCATCGGTGTTGATCTTCGCCGGCCTGGCGCTGGGGGAGCTGGCCGGTGCCGCTGCGCTGGCCGCGCGACAGCACAGACCGGGGGCGCGTGCCTACGCTGCGGCCCGCGACCGGTACCGCTGGGCGGTGTTTGCGCACGAGTTGGCCCAGGCGCGGCTCCGGGTTGCCGACAGCCGAGCCGATGCTGTCGAGCGTGCGCTCGCCGTGCATCAGGAGCGGAAGGCAGGACGTGCTCGACTTGCGTTGGTTTCGGGCTGGGCACGGGCCGTTCGTCACAGCCGAAATGATGACCCGCTGCTCAGCAGGGTGGAGATCCCGCGCGTCTCCATCACTGAACCATGACCGTCGAGCACCCGCCGGCTGTCGTCCGGACGGGAGGTCATTGGGCATTCTGGGCCGTCGTACGGCTCATTGGCCTGCTGATTGCCCTCCTGATACTGCCAGTGCTGATCGCGCTGAACCTCTTGCTCTATCTGGTGATCTTGCCAACTGTTGTGGAGGCAATCATCGGCTAGCCGTGCGCAGGGTCTCGGGGCAGCTGGAGGGTCCACGCCGAATAAATCATGTGCGCGAGGTACGTCTTTGATCACAAGCGTCGAAACAGCCCAGATCCGGGCACAAACTGTACGGCTTTGATCACACTGGTCGAAACCAGCCCGGATCTGTGCTCGCAACGCTTCATCACAGGCGTCGAAACGGTGCCAATTCCGCCCGAAATGCGTACGTCTCTCATCGCAGGCGTTAAAACGTCACGCTCGACTCGACGGCTCACGGCAGATCCGACGGCTCACGGCAGATCCCACTCATTGTCAGGTGTCCGCAACACGGTCACCGCGCAAATGGCGAATGTTAGGGCCATCAGTCCCCAGGCGAGGGCGTCCATCACCGGTGACGGGAAGACGACGAAGGCGAAGACATGACCGGGCTGAGACAGGATCATCGCGACCCATCCGACCGTGGGAATGCTGCCTCTGAGCGCGAGACCCATCAAGATGGCGCCGAGCACATGGCCGATGACCATGAGCAGTGTGCTGATGCCGGCAAGGCCGTCAGACCACATCGCATCGATCAGGGCGGCAGCGCCGTCTCGCTGCTCGACAGGTAGCGCAGCTCCCGCGATATACATACTGTCGATGGCGCCCAACGCCCATCCGCCGAGGTAGGCGACGAGGTTGACGCCCAGGCCGATCATGGTGAGCAGCGGTCGGCGACGCCTGGCCAGCCGCGCGGCCGCAAGGAATGCGGGAACGACAGTCAACATCGCGACGAAGCCGAGCAGGGCGAACGTGAACTGACGTCCCGGGTCGGCCGCAATCAGATCAAGCGCCTTGCGGGTGTCGCTGTCGTCGGTTACGACCAGCCGGCCAATGGCAACTGTCGTGGCCGGCACCAGCAGGACGACGGCGGCGGCGATGCGTTGCAATCGTCTGACATCTGGACGCTCGCGCGTGGAGCGTGTGCTCCAGGTGGTGATGGTGGCGGTCATTCCGGTTCTCCTTGTTCTGCTTGGTGTGATGGGGCCAATTCCGATGTCGCCGAAAGGGGTGGCAGATCCCACTCGTCGTCAGGAGTGCGCAGTACAGCCACTGCGCAGAAGGCGAATGCCAGCGCAATCAGCCCCCATGCCAGGGCGTCAATAAGCGGTGACGGGAACACCAGGAATGCCAGGTGAGCGGGTTGGGACAAGATCATCGCGACCCATCCGACGGTAGGGATGCTGCCTCTGAGGGCAAGACTCATCAAGATCGCGCCGGAAACATGGCCGATGACCAGGAGTATTGCGCTGATACTCAGAAACCCGTGAGCCCACATCGCATCGATCAGAGCGGCGGCGCCGTCCCGCTGCTCAATGGGAAGCCTGGCTCCCGCGAAGTACATGTTGTTCAGGGCCGGGAAAGACCACGCGCTGACGTAGGCGATCAGGTTGACACCGAGAGCGATCATCGCCAGCACGGGTCGGCGACGCTTGGCCAGCCGTCCAGCCGCCAGGAACGCGGGGACGAACGTCACAATGGCGAAGAAGCTGAGGAGGGTGAGCGTGAACTGACGGCCAAGGTCGGCCGCGACCAGGTCCAGCGCCTTTGTGGTGTCGCTGTGGTCGGTTGCGAACAGTCGGCCGATCGCGACTGTTGTTGCCGGCACCAGCAAGATCACGGCCGCGACAATTCGCCGAAATCGTCTGACGTCGCGGGCCTTGCGTCGGTGGGTTGAGCGTGTGCTCGGGGAGCTGACAGTTGCGGTCATCATGGTCCTCCATTGGGCGTACGGACGCTGTCCCCGCTACGCTCCGACGCGCGCCCGATCAGCGCCTGAGGCCGTGCCCCGAATCTCCGGCCATCTGGCCGGGAAATGTCCTGACGCAGCTAGGGGCTGGCCCCCAGACACTCCGCCACACCCGCCTCATAATCGAGATATGACGCCTGCCGAGGCGCCAGGCGCGACGCCCATCCGGGTCCTACTGGCCGACGACCATCCGGTCGTACGTCGTGGGCTCGCGGCCCTGCTCGACACGCTCGACGGCATCGAGGTCGTGGCCCAGGCCGGAACGGGCGATCAGGCGGTACGGGAGGTCGGGTTTAGCCGGCCTGATGTCGTCGTCATGGACCTGCGCATGCCCGGCGTGGATGGAGTGGAGGCTACGCGCCGCATAGTGAAGGGCTACCCGAAAACAGCTGTTCTCGTGCTCACGATGTTCGACGAGGATGCGCTGGTAGCAGACGCCCTGCGGGCCGGTGCCCGCGGCTACCTACTCAAACGCGCCGAACAAGCAGAGATCGAACGCGCCATCCGCGCGGTCGCTGCGGGTGACGCCATCTTCAGCAGCGAGGTCGTCGGCCGCGTGCTGGGCGCTATGACCATGGATCGCGAAGCTCCAGCGCTAGCTCCGCTTTCTCCGCGGGAACGCGAGGTGCTCGACATCGTCGCCACCGGAGCGACGAACTCCGCGATCGCCCATCGGCTCGGGCTCTCACCGAAAACCGTAGGCAATCACATCTCGGCGATCTTCCTGAAGCTTGGGGTCGCGACCCGGGCCGAGGCTGTCGTGATCGCCAAGGACGCCGGATTGGGTCGCCGTGACTGACCACACCGGGAGCCGTTGGCCGGTTGTCGTTGCCGTCGCAGCCGGGATGCTGCTGACCGGTGTGACACTCGGGTTCGCTCTGGCGAGTGGGATCGCCTGGCAGCAATTCGTTCAGAGCTACACCCTGACCAACCTGGTCATTGGGCTGGCCTTCTTGGGATCAGGAGCCCCGGTCGCCTGGCTGACCCGCAATGTGGTCGGGCGGCTGCTCGTTGCCGCTGGTCTGTGCCACCTGATATCCGCGGCCGCGACGATGATGGCGATGTTCGGTCTCAACGCGGACTGGCCGAGCTTCGCGATCCGCGTCCTGTCGACTTTCTCGACCGGGGCGTGGCAGTTCGGCATCGGTCTGTTGTTCCCCCTTGCGCTCCTGCTTTTTCCCGACGGACACCTGCCGAGCCGACGGTGGGTGTGGGTGGCTTGGTTGATCATGCTGGGCGGCGCTTTCCAGGCCGTGACTGGAGTGCTCTCAGACGGGTCGGCGTTCGGCGACTCACCGGAGTCCAACTCGGTCCTCTCCATCGGGCTCGAGATGCCGGAGGCGGTCGTCCTCATTGCAGGGATTGCCAGCGATGCCGCGTATGCGCTCGTCATCGCTGCGCTGGTGTGGCGCTTCATCCAGGGCGACGAGCGAATCAGACGGCAACTGATGTGGCTGATCCTCGCGATGATGATCATCCTCACCCTAAACGCCGAGCGTTTCCTGACCGGGGACGGTCCGATACTGCTGCTGCTTTCGGTGGTACTCATCCCGATCGCACTGGCGATTGCCATCGTGCGCTACCAACTGTTCGACATCCGCGTGGTGCTCTCCAGAACCCTGCTGTACGGGCTGACCATTGCGCTGGTCATTGGTGTCTACGTCGGCGCCGTCGCCGGCTTCACGCTTCTGGTGCCGTCGAGTGCCCAGCGAAGCGTCTCGGTCGCGGCGGCAATCGTGGTGGCGTTCCTCTTCGCGCCCGTGCGGTCACTGATACAACGGATGATCAACCGAGCCTTCTACGGCACCCGGTCAGACCCCGCCCGGACCGCGTCGCGGATCGGTGAGGGGCTACGTCAGGACGACGACTTACCGGGGGTGCTCCAACAAACTCGGAGCGCCTTGCGGTTGCCCTGGATCTCGTTGCGCGGTGAGCCCGGCGGAAGCGACATCGCTACGGCCGGAACACTCCAGGAGTCGCCAACCGTGGAGATGCCCTTGACATACCGAGGTGAGCAGGTTGGGACCCTGGTTGTCGGTTTGCGGCGAGGCGAGCACGACCTGCACGATGCTGATCGACGCACGCTGGACCTCATCGCAACACCGCTCGCCGTCGCACTCCACGCCACGGCCCTAAGCGATCAGGTCCAGCAAGCCCGAACGGCGATAGTCGAGGCCGCCGCTGCCGAGCGAGTGAGGCTGCAACGGGAGCTTCACGACGGCGTCGGTCCGATCTTGACTAGCGCCGCATTTCAAGCCGACGCGGCCTCAAACCTCATCCACACAGATCCGGACGGCGCCGAGCGGCTGATTGACGAGATCAGAATCGAGCTCCGAGGCGCGATCGACGACGTGCGGCAAGTGGTGTACGGCCTACGCCCCATCGAGCTCGACAACGCCGGTTTGGTGGGCGCGCTCCGGCAGCGACTGGTCGGCCTGCCTGGTGAGGCCGGGCAGATCAGGGTGGAGATGGAGCATCCAGATCAGCTGCCGGCTTTGTCACCTGCGGTGGAGCTGGCCGCGTACCGCATCGCCAGCGAGGCCATCAATAACGCGTTGACACACTCGGAAGGCCGGCGCTGCCTGGTCAAGATCACCGCGAACGGAACGCTGGCAGTCACTGTCCGGGACGACGGCCGGCCACCGAGCTCGTGGTCGCCCGGCGTTGGGCTTCGCTCGATCCTGGAGCGAGCCGAGGAGCTGGGCGGGACCGCCGCTGCCGGGCCAATAGGCGACGGGTGGGAAGTACGCGCACGACTGCCGCTGGACGGGCTTGCGCCATCCGTCCAGGACGACTTCGCCGGCTCGGGTAGGTGACCCATCTCACCGCGGTGGCGGCTGCCAAAGACACCCACCACAGCCCGGATCTGGTGTTCGCAGCGGGGCTGCTTCTCGTTGTCTGGATCGGGGTCGAGCTCGCGTTCATCAAGGCCTACTCCTGGTTCCACCCGACCTACCTGACAGCGGCGGTCGCCGTCCTGGGGTTGGCTTGGCTGATGGATCGCGCCGGCTCGAGGCCGGCAGGCCGCGTTTCCGATGAGGATGATCACGCCGCTCAGAGTCGAGCCACTGCCCGCGCCGGCTGCTAGATATCTGACCCGATTTCACCCGGTTCGGGTGAGGCGTAGCCGCGGCGCTACTGGCACCTTTGTGCCAATACAGACCGTGGCGGGCGGGTCTTTCCGATTCCGTGTGTTGAGCCGCTGAGCCTCGGAGACAAGCAAAATCTGGAGGCAGCGATGAGCGCCGACCGACATGCACGCACGATGTTGCCCATCCCCGATCGGCCGCCGGGCGGGTCGGAGCCACCCAGCCAATGGTCTTTTCGGCCGACGAGACCACTGACATCGGCTACGAGTCCGGCACCACGGTCACTTCTGACTACAGCGCGCGCGACAGCCGGTTCGCCGGCAAGATCAACTGGGTGCAAATTGATCTTGGCAAGGATGATCATGATCACTTCATCGACCTCGAGGAGCGGCTCCGCGTCGCCATGTCGCGGCAATAGCGAGATCTAGCCACCGTGCGCTCCCAGGAGATTGAGCGATGTGACAACTGACACGCCTCCTCGCCTGATCGCTCGCTTCCGGAGTCGGCGCTCGGCGGCGATGGCGGGAATAGTCTTCGGAGTGCTGCTCTTGGCGGCGATGATCATGCTGCGCATCGCCCTGTCCGAAGGTAGCCTTCTTGCGCTTCAGGCCGACGCGCAGCGGCGCAGCCTGATCCGGCTCAGTCTCAGCCTCGTGCCATTTGCCGGGATCGCCTTCCTGTGGTTCATCGGTGTAGTGCGCGAGCAGCTCGGGGAGGTCGAGGATCGGCTCTTCTCCACGGTTTTCATGGGCAGCGGGCTGCTTTTTCTGGCGATGCTGTTCGTGGGGGCGACTACCTCGGCCAGTTTGCTGGCGCTGGTCGCTGAAGCGAATCTCAACGCCGACGTCTTCGCGTACGGGCGGGACGTCAGCCAGGGACTCTTCTCCGTCTACGCAATGCGGATGGCGGCGGTGTTCACCATCTCGGTGAGTACCGTCGGAATCCGAACCTCCGGGCTGCCGCGCTGGGTCTCCTACTTGGGATACCTGATCGCTCTGGTGCTTCTGGTGGCAGCCGCCAACCTGCAGTGGACACAACTTGTTTTTCCCGCGTGGGTTCTGCTGGTTAGCGTGGTGCTTCTCTTCGTTCGCCCGGCAGATCATGCCCGCGGAGTCCAGGTCCCGTCCTGACCCAGCTCCTGAGACATGATCCGCGGAGCAGAGGTGGCGCAACAGCCCACCTCTGCTCGGTGTGCGTAGATCTATCAGCTCGTCGGTATCTTGCAGTCCGCGGGTCCGTCGGCCGGGATGGTGATCGGTGCCGTCCCCGGCGGCGTCTCGAAGAACGTCGCGACGAACACAGTCACTGCCTTGCCTGAGTTGTAAGCGGTGTGCACATGGCCGTGTCCGGGATCGACGAAGGCGGTTCCGGTCGGGTAGAGCCTCCTGCTGCAGCCATCGGACGAAACGTAGGTGAGCTCACCCTGGGCGATTGTGACGAACACTGGCCCGTGGTGCGTGTGCCAGGGGATCTGTGCACCAGGCTGCACGGTGACCCTGGTTGTCACGACGTTGGACGGGTCCGCCGCCTTGATCACGTCGGTGTCGTGTCCATCCACCTTGAGGCGGACCTGCATCGACGCGTCGTCGGTGAAGGCCGCTCTCGGCGTGAGGACCTCGATCGCGACTGGGGCTGTCTCTGCCTGGGCGTTGCCGCCGCAGGCCAAGACGCCCATCGCTGCGATAGTCAGTACTAAAGCGCCATTTCTTACTTGTCTTAACATGTCTGGTTCCCTTCGGTTAGTATTGAGCTATTCCAGAGGTGCGGAGAAATATGAATGGCCGAAGTCGTCCATCATCAGACTCCTTGGGCTAGCGGCTGCATGAGCTACCTCACCTCCATTTTGTCCGGCACGCTCTCGACGACTTCGTTCAGTTCCGCATCGCGCGCGGGATTTAAGTTGCCGAATTCATTGCTGATCTCATCGCGGTCGCGACGGGGGTCATCCGGATACTCGGCCAGGGAGGCGGCAGGGATTGCTCCCTCCTCGTCCAATACGATGCTGAACCTCATCGTTGCTACTTTCTGGGCGCACAAACCTCTCGCCCGGGCCTTGGTTGGCTTATTTTGATACTTCGGATCGGGCTGTGAGGACCCTGAAACCGAACGTGTCCAAGGAAAATTCTGGTTATTTGGTTGGCAAGATATTCATGTTGTAGCTGAATACATTGAAGGGATCGTATTCATCCTTGACAGCCTGTAGCCGGGCGTAGATCGGGGGTGGATAACTGGCGTGTACATTATCGGCGCCGCCCTCGCCGGCGAAATTCACATATGCTTCGCCTTTGCCGTAGGTTGCCATGGCCTTTCGAGCTGCCCGTGCGAAAGCGGCATGTTGCGGAAGGTCGGCGGGGGCTGGTGTGCGGGCGAGGCAGTTGAGAATGAACGGGGAACGGCGGGTGGTAAATGCTGTGCTCG
>Ga0126305_10001261_pt1 | contig 11223 bp, 9 predicted proteins | sample Plot26_FD_92536 | JGI IMG/M metagenome (GOLD analysis project Ga0126305, IMG submission 92536) | Serpentine soil microbial communities from UC McLaughlin Reserve, CA, USA - Plot26 | ecosystem: Environmental > Terrestrial > Soil > Grasslands | place: USA: UC McLaughlin Reserve, Lake County... | reverse complement strand
GGTAAAGTTTCAATTCCACGAATTACCAGCCAGCTGTCGAAAGGTGAAAGAATGGCGCCGCTTGCATTTTGGATGAATTTAATCTTCGCTCCTAAATCTTTGTCTTTTGCAACTACGAGGCCTGCAATTAAATCACTGTGTCCGCCCAAATATTTGGTTGCGGAATGAATAACAATGTCTGCACCGAGCAACAATGGCTTTTGCAGTGCCGGAGACGCAAACGTATTGTCCACACAAAGCAAACAGTTGGATGCCTTTGCAATTTTTGCAATGGCAGAGATGTCTGAAATTTTTAAGGTTGGATTGGTAGGGGTTTCAATCCAGATCAATTTTGTTTTCGGCGTAATGGCATTGAAAACATTTTCTGCATTTGTGGCATCAACATAACTGACTGTGATACCGAACTTTTCATAGATCTGTGTGAACAAACGAAAGGCACCTCCGTAAATATCATCAACTGCTACAATTTCATCACCGCTTTTCAAAAGTTTTACTACGGCATCAATAGCAGATAGACCACTTGCAAATGCAGCAGCGACTGTACCACCTTCCAGTTCGGCAATAATGTTTTCCAGTGCCTGCCTCGTAGGATTGTTCGTTCGTGCATAATCAAAGCCTTTGTTTACACCAGGTTCATCCTGCACAAATGTGGAGGTCTGGTAAATAGGAACTGAAATGGCACCTGTTAGTGGATCGATAGGAATGCTGTGAATGATTTGTGTTGAACTGCTCATCTCTTTGGTTTTAGAAATTGAATAAATAACTTACCAGGAGAGGCTTATCGGAAAGAACTTTTATATTCCGTGTAGGTCGGAAATAAAAAAAGCTCTCCCGATAAATCAGAAGAGCTTTCACTTTTTTATTTAAGTTCCCCTTCAGAGGGACTTGGAGCGAAGCTTTGATCTGACTTATCTGTCCCGCAAAAATCCTGCGAGATGGAGTTGGCACCTTGCACACGGTTTGTAACCACAAACTGCGGCAGGTTGTCAAGGCTTCATCGGGCCATATCCCTCAGCCTTTCTTGATAAGTTCCCGATAGTTAATCGGGATTAAAGAACTGCGGCAAAGATAAAGGTGAAAACAAATTGTGCACAAAAAAATTTTTTGATGGCCTCTGAAACCCTTGCCCAACAAGAGTTTTCCACAGATGCTAAAAGTTTTAGCCAGGAAGCTTTAATTTGTATAAAATTTCGATCGAATGTCTACCAATATAAAATGCCCTAACTGTGCCACTGTATTTGACGTGGAAGATGTATTGTCTGCTGATGTGGAGCAAAAACTAAAACAGCGCTACGAAAAACAACTGCAGGAATCGATTTCTCAGCTTAATAACGAAAAGCGGAAGCTGGAAGAAGAACAAAAATCTTTTGACGAGAAAAAGAAGAAAGAAAATGAATTGTTCCAACAGAAACTCCAGCAGGAAAAAATAAAACTGGAAACAGAGATACAACAACAGGTGCGTAAAACTGTGGCTGCGGATTATGAGAACCAGTTGCGATTACTTCAACAGTCTGCACAGGATAACGAAGAGAAATTAAAACTGGCCCGTCAAAAAGAACTGGAATTCCTGAAAAAGGAACAGGAAATAAAAAACCGGGAACAGGAGTTGGAAATCGTTATTCAAAAAAAATTGTTACAGGAAAGAACTATACTGTCTCAACAAATTCGCAAAGAAGAGGAAACAAGGATTTCATTAAAAGAAACCGAATATCAACTAAAGCTGAAAGAACTGGAAAAGCAATTAGACGACCAGCGAAAGCTTGCAGAAGAAATGAAGCGTAAAGCGGAACAAGGCTCCATGCAATTACAAGGTGAAGCACAGGAACTTGCTTTGGAAGAACTGCTTCGTTCTGCATTTCCTTTCGATATAATTAGTGAAGTGGGTAAAGGGGTCCGGGGTGCTGATTGCATTCAAACCGTACGAAATAATTTCGGCCAGGAATGCGGCAAAATTATTTATGAAAGCAAACGTACTTCAACATTTACCCAGGAGTGGATTGAAAAATTAAAAAATGATATGCGCAGCCTTGGTGCAGACATTGCCGTAATTGTAACCAAAACAATGCCTAAGGACATGGACTGTTTTGGTATAAAAGATGGTGTATGGGTATGCAGCTTTTCTGAAGTAAGAGCATTGACTGCTGTTTTACGCGATGGTGTGATTCGGGTTTATAATACGGCCCGGAGCAATGAGAACAAAGGCGACAAAATGCATATGCTTTATTCTTATCTCACCAGTCATGAATTTGCCGAGCAATGGAAGGCAATTCGTGAAGGCTTTATGAATATGAAGCTATCGATACAAAAAGAAAGAGACGCCATGGAAAAATTATGGAAGGCAAGAGAAAAGCAATTGGAAAAAGTATTGTTGAATGCTGCACATATCAGGGGATCAATTGAAGGCATATCGGGTTTGGAGTCTGTTGATCTGAATTTATTGGAGGATGACGAAGAAGAAGATTTTGAATTAAAGTTTATTGCTAAATAATGGTATACAGTGCGAAATAAAATTCTTCACTTCGTGCAGAACATTAACACCCTTCGATAACTCAACGATAGAAAAAATTGGAGTCTCAGAAAATAAACTCTCTCCTGGTGGTGTCTGAATTCCATAATCACTCATCCATTGCTACACCTGGGATATTATTTAACTTGATTGGTTCTTAAATGCACTTTTTGTCATGAAAGCTTTGGCAGTTAGTATTTTTCAGAATAGTTAAATGTAGTTGTATGGAATTAGCAGTGAACATTCAAATAGATGGCACTTTTGTTCTTTACACAGTAAAGCATGTAATAGATGGTATTTACATTGCGAGTCTTATTAAGACAAGCTACACAGAATTTGTAATTACCCCCCCCCGAAAAAAATATTTTTGCATAAAGGAGAGGATGGATGGCAATCAGACCATCGTGAAAAACAAATTGGGTTACGTATTGGTAGAAAGATAGATGAAGAACTAAAACCGAGCTAATTTGTCACAGAAAATTTCCTTTATATTAGGAAGAAGAAATAACTATGGGTGTTATCGTTATAGCAATTTTATTTAACCACAAAGCACACAAAGGAGCAACACAAAGACCGCCGAGATTTCTCCGTGTTCTCCATGTAAAAACTTTGTGATCGCTGTGGTGCAAAAAAAAATGCTGCTTAGTATACAATGGATAGCGCCTAACGCATCGTGCAATTCGCTGGTCAGGTTTTTAGCCAGGCCAAACAAAACTTATCGAAAATTTTATAGTGGAGGTCAAGATCAGTTTTATCTCCTAAAAAAAACTGCACTGATAAATTTCCGGATGGTTGCAACTCAAATGGCTGCAACCTTATTTTTTCACTGAAGTCAACGCCACCATAACTCCACCATTTATAAACGGCTTCTTTACAGCACCACATCAATGTTAACTGGGTAATGGAGAATTCGGGATCGAGCATCGGAATTTCCTGCCCATTTAAAAATTTATTTTTTATCCGGTCTATCTTGAATGATGGAATTTCAACGTCCACTCCTACCCTTTCTGTTTTGCTTATAATAGCAGCCGCGTAATCATCGCAATGAGAAATAGAAAAGTGGTAAGCTTCGTCTTCCAGGAAAGGTTTTTTGGTATCGGCAATTTTAATCAGTTTAACAGGAAAATCGGGGTATAAATATTTCAACAAAAATCTGCCGGCTAGATGTTGTAGCCTCTTATGCGGATGCGTAATTTCTTTTTGCAGGGGAACATGCTTTAGAAAAAAATCTTCGCCTTCTTCTATTTTCCAAATTCCAAGACTTGTGTTGCCGTCAATATCCTGTTGATAAAAAATGGGCATGATTCCAAATTTCACGATTATTTTGCCTCGTTAATAAAATAATATGATCCTTTCCGATAAACGCATCCTTGAAGAAATAGAAAAGAAAACCATAAAGATTGAACCGTACCGTCGTGAATGTTTGGGAAGCAATAGCTATGATGTACACCTGGGAAGGTTTTTAGCAACCTACCGGGAGCATATTCTTGACTCAAAAAAACATAATGAAATAGAGCATTTTGAAATTCCCGAAGAAGGTTTTGTACTTTATCCTCATATCTTTTATTTGGGTGTTACAGAAGAATATACGGAGACGCACGCACATGTTCCATTTCTGGAAGGCAAGTCATCCACAGGCCGATTAGGCATTGACATCCACGCGACAGCGGGCAAGGGTGATGTTGGCTTTTGTGGCCACTGGACACTCGAAATTTCAGTGAAGCAACCCGTAAAAGTTTACGGTGGCATGCCTGTAGGGCAACTGATTTATTTTCCTGTTGATGGGGAAATTGAAATGAAATACAATCAAAAGAAAGACGCCAAATACAGTGGCCAGCCCGATAAACCCGTGGAAAGCATGATGTGGAAGAACAGGTTTTAACCAGGTTGATGCAATAGTTTTTTTATCAAAACAATCTGTCCTAAATGGTAATGGGTATGTTCGATAATACCCAGTATGTTCCTGTAATAATTCCCGTATTTGCCATCTTCAAAATTTTCCCAGAGTTTACTATCGGGTAGTTGTTCAACTAAACCAGCGAAGTTTTCAGCATCCGTCCAGGTTTTATTAAGAAGGTTTTGCCAGTCTTCTTCTGACTGAATTGCCGCATGATCAAAGCTGAATTTATCACTGGCATTCAGCGGTTCGCCCTGCAACACTTTTGTAACAGCAGTTATATAATAATTGATGTGATAAACGAGAGAAAGTATGGTATTAACAGAATGAAGTTTTGTAACTGCTTGCTCCCAGGTCACATTGGCTAAACTATCTCTAAGATTCACCGAAGTCCAGTTACCTCCAAAGAAAACATCTTTCAAATGTTTGCTCAGGTGGGCCGAAAGCTGATTCATGTTGTGATCATTTACACCTCTAAGTTATGGTGGAATATAATATTTAAATATTCGGTATACAGACGCAAAAAAAATCCCTTCACACGAAGGGATCACAAAAATTTTCGGGGATTGTTGTAATGGAGTTGTTTGCGTTTTCCGCTGGTTTATTTAATAGTCATCTTCAGCAAAGCGGGTGCGGCCATGACCTTTAAGCACATAGGTGGTACCAGGATCATCTTCAAATTGAATTTTCATGTAAATACTGTCGGTAATTACACCAGTCCTTGACAATCCTCCATTTTCAATAACCTTACCATCAGTAATCGTTACTTTAATATGGTAGTTATCGACTACAGAAACAGCCTGGTTTGCAGTAAAACTGAGATTGCTAGGATCCGCAGTTGCTTTCACTTTAAAGTCCCAGATTTCTCCCTGGTCATCTACCCATAATTCGTTAGCCGTATTTGTTGAACTATTATACGTAGCAATGTGACCATGATAACTTGCAGGATATACCGAGGCACCACTGGGGTCAAATAACTGCACCCACCACTCGTTAGCCATTTTTTGAGTTGATGTTCCTCCAATTTCTGGTTTTTTCTGACAGGCAGAAATAAAAATGAGAGTAGCTACAATACTTAAAACATTTATTCTTTTCATGAGAAGAATTTTGATTTTATTGTTTGGTGAAAGTTCTCACTCCGGTTCCATACCCCGGGTTATTAAATACCCAGGAATAAGTGGCCGGAGCGGGTGTTAGCTTGTATGATTCGTTAGAGGTACTTGATGTATTGCCATCATTCGATTTCTGGCTTGGCGCATGAACTTCCAGCCCTGTTGGATTAAAGACAATAATTGTAAGACCAGCACCCGACGCAGCTCCACCAGGATTATCTACTTTATAAACTCCGGGAGCTAGTTTTGTCCAAAAACTATTGACGCCTGTCGCAGCTCTTAAATAAGTACCGGAAAAATCATTGCTGGCAGCCGTAGCATCTGTTGAATACACGGCAACCCACCTGTTAGCAGATGCCGGGAAACCATCTTTATTGATTGCTGTATAAGTTAATTGGTATACACCGACTGTGGATGTCTTAACAGATCCTGTAGTTGTATACTGTATTGTGCTTGAACCTTCCTTTGCTTCTACTCCGGGATCGGTAAATGTTCCGTTCAGTGGAACAGTCATATACTGATCTCCCTTAAGCGTGACTGTTGCATACACTGTAACATCGGATATACCTACCTTGGTTTCCGTATTATTGATTTCGTCCTTGTTACACGATATAAAGCCAACAGCCCAGGAAACAATTAGAACCAAAACGATTTTTTTCATATTCAGGAATTAAAATGAATTAGAGTTTAAAGTGACCACCATACCGGTGTTGTCAATGGTACGCTGGCAGGCGTATTGGTATTACCGGTTCTTTCCTCATTTGGAATGGGAATGCGTTTTGGAAAAGAACCCGCAGGCAATACCGTATTTTTTGAAACCACGAACTGACCCGGCACATACGAAGCTTCAGTGGAATAAACCGGGCTCGTTCTTGGATAACCGGTCCTGTTTCTTTCCAAATAACCTTCGAGGTAATGAACGCCATATCCAAACGATATCCACTTTTGAACTATAATAGCCTCTATCTGCTGTTCGGGGCTTCCGGTTGGAAACTCATACTTACCACCTGCTGCAATAAAAGCAGCTCCGTTTTGGCCCATAGAAGCAAATGCTGCTAAAACACCCTTGTCATACAAAGCTTTTGCACCCGCTCCTCCAAAATAGCGCACCCGTGCTTCTGCCTGCAGGAAGTAAGATTCTGCAGCAGAAATGAAAACAACAGGATCGGTTGCTCTTTGTACCAGCGTATTTGCAGATCCATAGGTTGCTGTAGTATTTAAATAATCTCCCTGGTGCATGCTAACAGGATTTGCACTACCATAGAAGTAAACGATTCGTGGATCGGCGTTTGCCTGCAGAAGTGATGCCAGTGTAAAACTTGCCCTGATGTTGGTCGACGTATTAAGTCCCTGGACGTTCGACTCGTACATGGGATTATCCTGGCCCGGTTCTGCCTTAAATCCACCAACTGCTGCATCCACAGTTAAAAAGGTGGCGCCGGCACTGTAAAGTTTTTGTATCCCTGCCTGCGCTTCTGCCGGCTTTTTATTTACCATTCTCAGGTACATTTTTAATTCAAGCGTATTGGCAAATTCTTTCCATCTATTGATATTGCCTTTTGTTATCCAGTCGGCATCGGCTGCAATATCAGTTGAACCCGTACCTGGGAAAAGCAAATCTGCACTTCCGGCAGGCGTATTGGTACTTGCTGTAAAGTCTTTACCAAGAGCAACATCAATGCTATCTAAAAGCGCTTTGTAAATAGTATATCCATCGTCAAACTTTGGATTTAAGTTTCCTGATCCCTGTAAGGCTTCAAAAAATGGAATTTCTCCATATAGGTCAACCAACACCTGCGCGGTGTAGGCTTTCATCACTGTTGCCATAAGAAACCAGTTCCAGTCATGTTGCTCTCTTGCTTTATTAATTATAAGTTGATAGTTGCCAAGAGCCCTTGCGTACATTCCTTCGTACGCATCTTCGAAATCAAGACCATTCAAATTGTATTGCTCAACAGTCCTGTATTGATTGGCAAATGCGGACTGGGTTGCATATTCACCCCACAATGCTCCCAGTATTGCATACTCACCCCCCACCTGTGCTGCGGTGGCCATTACTGCAGAAGGAAACACCAGTTTAGGTGTGGCTTGTTCCTGCCCCGGCGTATTGGGGCTTTTATTAATGTCGAGAAGTTTTTTACACCCTGCCAATGCAATAGTAAAAAGCAGGATGATCAAAAATGAACTTTTGAAAACTATTTTCATGGTAACATAATTTGTTTTTAAAAACTAGCTTTAAGTGAAACACCAAAATGAAACTGGGTAGGAGCCGTTCTATATTCTCCGAACTGGCTTGTCAAATCATTTCCAAGGTTGGATGCTTCAGGGTCGATATAAACGTTTGAGCCAGGAGTCCACAACAGAAAATTTCCGCCGTAAGCCGTCAACATCAAACCTGTTGAACTGATTTTGGAAGCCCAGGTAACAGGAAGCCTGTAAGAAAGTGAGATATCCCTAAGTTTTAGAAATGACCTGTCAATAAAGCTATGCTGGTATGTGAACTGGTCATTTGTTCCATGATTCCAGTAATCATCATAATCTGCCTCCAAAACCGGCGTTGTGTTTTCTACATACACAGGTTTGCCGCTGGCATCTACACCATTTTCAATTACCGAATTTGGAATAATGAATGGTCGTCTATCGTTATAGGTACTTACGTATGCATTTCCTGTGAACATGAGCAATTCAGAGGTGCCACTGTACATGATGCCGCCTTTTCTATAGTCAAAACTGAAATTCAGATTCCAGTTTTTGTAGACAACACCATTAGTAAGTCCCATCATAAAATCATAGTCTGCATTTCCATAAAATCCTTTATCGTCTGAAAGCATGGAAAGTCCTGTTGCCGGATTGACGATTATTTTGCCATCCTCGGTCATTTTTGGAACAGGCGCATAAATAGCGGTTACAGGTTTGCCGGGATAGGCCCTCATTTCCGCATTAAAGTTGTAGTAAGTTGGTATTCTCACATAGTCGGGGCCACCTTCAAGCTCAAGCACTTCGTTTTTGTTCTTTGAAAAAGTATAATTGATTGTCCAGGTCAAATCTTTTTTAACCACCGGCTTCACATCGGCTGCAACTTCTATTCCCCTGTTTTGTGTAGTACCAATGTTTTTTACCAAAGTAAGATAACCTGTAGAAGGAGCTATGGGCACCGCAAATATTTGTCCTTCGGTTCTTTTGTCGTACACTGTAACGTCAAACCCTAACCTGTTTTGAAAAAACCTTGCTTCAATACCCACTTCGGCCTCGCTTGTAATTATCGGTTTAAGACTTTCATTAGCTATTTGAGTAGAAGATCTGAAACTGCTCACTCCATTAAACGGAAAATCTACCGACCCGAATGGAATTGGAATTGATCCCAACACAAGGCTTTGCGCTGTTAAGTAAGGTAAAGGATCAGAACCTGTTTTACCATAACCGGCCCTGAATTTCAGGAGCGATATTTTGGTATTAGTTAAATCAAAAGTCCTGGATGCAATCCATGCAAGGTTAGCACCAGGATAAAAGAATGAGTTGTTATTGATTGGCAAGGTTGATGACCAGTCATTCCTGGCATTTAACGTAAGATATAGCTGCTCCTGGAAGCCAAGGACAGCCTGCGCATACCCCGCCATTGATCGCCTTTTTGTGTTGGCATCTGTTGAATTAGGTTTGATTGTAGAATTGGAAAGATTATAAAACCCCGGGATAAGAAGCTTGGTAATTTCTGTCAATACAGTTCTTGATTGTTCCTGGTTATAATTAAACCCGGCAAGTGCTTCCAGGGTAAATTTATCATACGTATGATTATACCTCAGAATAAAATCTCCATTAATAGCACCGATATATTCACTACCCTCTCTTACAGTACCATCATCAGGTTTTCTTATTGCACCTTCAGGATTGTTTCCGGCATTCCAGCTTCCCGGCTTTGGAGCATTTACTGCTTTGTAAGCAAAGGTCCTGGCGTTAGCAAAGTCCCCTCCTGCTCTTAACTGCGCAGAAAATTCAGGGGTAAACTTGTAACTCAAATCGACATTGCCAAAAAACCGATCTGAAGTTTGTGTGGCCCTGTTTTCATACAGGATGTAATAGGGGTTCTCTGCATACGGAGTAAAATAATTATCTACGTTAAAGAACTTATTCTTATAGTCCTTAAAATCTGTGATCTTAATATCGGTAGGAACCTGGAGGATATCTTCAAACATGGAAGCCCCGGCAGCATCACCCTGCCCGGTAAACGGCGCATTCGCCTTTCTATTTACATAATTGAATGAAGAGTTTATGGTAAAGTTGTTGTACCTGCTATTGGTTCTTAATGCAACTCCATTACGGCTCAACAAATCGGTATTGGTAGGAACAACTCCATTGCTATAGACATTGTTGTATGAAAAGTAATAATTGGTGTTGTCGCCGCCGCCTGAAAATGAAATTGAATTATTGGCTTCTACTGCTGTTTCATAAAAGTCGCGGACGTTATCATTAATAAAAACATAAGGCTTAATTAACTGGGAATTGTCAACGATAGAACCCCACACTCTTTTGCGTGCATCAAATTTAGATCCCCAGCTTCCATTCTCAGGTATGTACGTTCCTCCATGAGTGCCATCCCAACCCTGTCCAAAACTTTCCTGCAAATCAGGTAACTTACTCACCATACTAAAATTTACCGATCCGGCATATTCAACTTTTAATTTGCCACCTCTTCCTCTTTTTGTAGTAATGAGAATGGCACCATTTCTTGCCTGCGATCCATAAATAGATGTTGCCGCTGTGCCTTTTAGTACGCTGATACTTTCAATGTCATTTGGATTTAGATCCGCTAGTGTTTGTCCAAAATCATAGTGTTCACTAGGCAAAAGATCAAGGTCCAGTTCTCCAAACCGGGCATCCGTCATGGGTATTCCATCAATAACATACAGCGGTTGGTTATCGCCACCCTGGATAACTCCGTATCCACGCAAAATCACTTTCGTTGATGAATTGGGTCCTCCCAGTCTTGAAATATTGGCACCAGGTACTTTACCAGCAAGCGCATCCATCGGGTTTACAGGGGAAGACCGATTAATTTCTTCCGAGTTGAAGCTGCTGGTTGCATAACCTATTTTAGCTTTCGACCTGGTTTGTCCCAGGGCAGTAACTACTACTTCTGTTAACGCTCCGCCGGCCGAAAGTTTACTTTCGATAGTTGTTTGATCCCCAATATTAAGTTCCGAGGATGTGTACCCTGAAGCTGAAAATTGTAGTACAGCATTGGGTGGTGCCTGGATCGAAAAATTTCCATTTTCATCAGCCGCAACCGAAGTACTGGTTCCTTTAACAGCAACAGTAGCATAAGAAATTCCCTTCCCGTCAGCAGTAGTGACCCGGCCGGTGACGGTTCTTAGCTGTGCAAAAACCTGCAGGGTTAGGCATAGCATCGTTAAGAAGAAAAAAAATTTTCTCATAAATAGATTTCTGTTTAAAATGGTATTAGACAGCAATATCAACCTAACCGCTTCACACTTGTTTGAATACTGTACCGAAGCATTATTTTATTAATGCCAAGCATGAAAATGGCAGTATGAAAAAATATTTAAACAGCCAAAATATCGGCGGCTTCTTTCAAGTTTTTGATTTCATAATTTCATATTCAAATACACAGTATCATTAAAAAGTAAAAACTCTTTTATAATCCTTATGATTGTAGTTATAATGGGGGTAACTGCCTGCGGTAAAAGCACAGT
>Ga0126305_10001260_pt1 | contig 11227 bp, 13 predicted proteins | sample Plot26_FD_92536 | JGI IMG/M metagenome (GOLD analysis project Ga0126305, IMG submission 92536) | Serpentine soil microbial communities from UC McLaughlin Reserve, CA, USA - Plot26 | ecosystem: Environmental > Terrestrial > Soil > Grasslands | place: USA: UC McLaughlin Reserve, Lake County... | reverse complement strand
TGCGGCTCTTTACGACCAGCTCGCCGAAGCGGTCCATCACGTGCTTGCGGTCTTCCTCGACGGCCAGAGACCACGTCTCCACGTTGTTTATCAGGGGTTCTTCGCCGAGGTAGGTCCGGATCATCTCGGGCACGAATGCGTAGACGCCCTTGTCGTCCACGACGGTGACGTTGGGCGGGAAGATGGCGTGGACCTTACCCTCCAGGTGAGCCCCGATAAGTTCTGGATGGTCATCGTAGATGCGGCCGTCTTCGATGCGTTCGTAGACCACGTCGATCCGGCGCCCGCTCCCCTTGTGCACGAAATACCCGTCACCGTCGACCTCCACCTCGTGGCGCTCGGCGAGGATGGCGCCCGCTTTTTCGGCGAACAGGTTGTGGTCGAGGTAGTACTGGTCGTCGGGGCCGGTCGAGAGGATGGCGAGCGTCGCGTCGGCGCCCTTGGGCGAGGCCGCCCGCAGCACTTCGCCCAGGCGGCCGACGAGGTTCCCCAGGGGCCGCACCCCGAGCATCGCGAAGGACTCGGGGAAGACCTCGGGCGTTAGCGTTCGCAGTCGGCTCATGGACATCGCGCCCACCGGCATGCGGGCGTTGTCTTCGATCACGAGGTACTCCCAGGAGCCCCCGCTGCCAGGGCTTTCGACAGCGACAAGATCGAAGCCCATCTGTCGCGTGGGTACGTCGCCGAAGCGGTCCGGCGTGGAAGCGTCGTAGAGCGCGCTCGACCATATGACCTCGCGCGGCACGACCTCTTCCTTGTCGGCCTCCAGGCGCCGCAGGAACTCGTTCACGGCGCGCATCCTCTGCGAGAGCCCGCGCTCCAGCCTCTCCCAGTCGCCGGCGGGGACGACGCGGGGGAACCAGTCGGTGGGATGGGTCCTGTCGCCTTGCGCGAGGCCGTAGCCGTGCTGCTCGGCGAGGAGTTTCTCCCGCGCCCGCCGGGCACGCTCCTCCCACCCGCGCACGCCCGTGCGTTCGAGTTCCTCGAGCACCGGACGGTAGACGCGCCGGGGGGCGCCGTTCGCGAAGACCTCGTTCGGTCCCGAAAGTTCGAGATTTACCTGCATGGTGTCATGCTACCAGGATGCAGCCGGTCCCGCGCTGGCCGGTTCAGGAGCGTAGCTCGTGGAGCTTCTCGGCGTAGGATCCGATCAGGTCGCTATAAGCCAGCTTCAAGCGCCAGCCCTCCGGGATCCCGCCTTCGCCGTAAAAAGCGCCGGCGATTTGCCCGTAGACGGCGGCGGTGGTATCCGCGTCGTCGCCGAGGTTCGCCGCCAGCAAGCAGCCCTCCTCGAAGATGTCGCTTTGGTGAAACGCCTACAGCGCGGCCTCCAGCGAGCGCACCACGTAACCCGAGCCCTGTATCTCCGGTGGGCACTTCCCTCGAAAAGAGCCGCGGGCGACCTCGTCCACCTCCGGCGCGAGCGGGCGCTCCTCCCACAGGCCGGGCGCCGGAGAGTACCGCTCGGAAAGCAACTCCGCCTTTCCGGCCCCGTTCAGCGCGCCAACGATCAGGGCGCCGAAGTACCGGCAGGCATCCAAGCAGTTGGGGGCGCCGTGGGTGGTGCGCGAGCTGTCGGCGGAGCGTTCGACGGCTTCCTCCGGGTTCGGGGCGTAGAACAGGGGCACGGGGGCGAGGCGCATGATCGAGCCGTTCCCTGCCTTGCCCGGGTCCGTCAGACCACAATACGGCTTCTCCGTCGCCTCGAAGCGTTCGAGTGCCCTCCGGGTGGTGCTTCCCATGCCGAAGCAATAGCCCGTGCTGCTCAGGTGGCCCTCCCGGTACCAGCGCACGTACCGCGAGAGCTGGTCGGTCGGGTTGAAGCCGCGGCACTCGAGCAGGCTCTCCGCCAAACACAGCGCCATCGAGGTGTCGTCGGTCCAGCGGCCGGGTTCGAGACCGTGAGATACGCCCCCGGTAATACCGCTTACCGGCTCGAAGGAGCCTGGCGGCAGGCCCTCCAGGGGCGCCCCGAGGGCGTCTCCGACAGCCAAGCCCAAGAGCGAGCCACGGTAGCGTTCGAGCTGAACGGCATTCTCGCTCATGGAGGCTAAGTTGCTCTGACTTCTCGAACGAACCAGTCCAACACTTTCGGGAAATCTCGCAGATCGACTTCGTTGTGCAAGGCCGACAAGTAAAAGCTAGGGCGTAAGCCGACCTTGTATTCGGGTATGCCTACTTCAACGATGCTGTTCAAGCGGCTCAGCAAGTTCAAACGCCGTAACTCGTCGTCGAAGGGTGGCTTCCCGCTCATATACTGGAACTGCACCTCGATGCTTCCGTTCGTCGCTACTCCAATCGCCTGGTTCCATACGCCGTCATGACTCAATCCTGGGATAAAGACCCCATTTACCCTGCCTATACCCCAATAGATCGAAGGCATGCGCTTCTTTGCCCAATCAATGATCCTTCTAGCAATCGCGGCTTCCTTTACGTCCCTTCTTGACTCCAGTTCTTGCAAGGAAGAGCTTTCATCCCACTGTCTGCGTTCACGGGCGGCACCCATTTTCTTCTGCTGCGCCTCCACCGTCTGTCCGACAACCCGTGGAACGAGCGTCTTGAAGCCGGAGTCCTGGCTGGCGTACTGTTTGATATCTACCGCCAACACCTCCGCAGGGTCCATCTGCTGGTTCAAGAACTCCACGATGCGGCGGAGCTCGTCGGGAACCCTGTCGGACACGGAGATGAGTCGCACCTTGCCTGCCTGGAGGTTCGTCTTGACCTTCTGCCAGACCTCGTCCGGTTCCGTCTCCAGGCCGAGAAAGCCGGCAAGCTCCTCCGGTTGCTCACGCCCTTCCTCGAACCGGCCGCGGAGCGTTTCGACCGGCCGGCCAGTAGACCACCGCGTTGGCGGCGTAGTCGAGCATCTGGCCGACCACCTCGCGGCAGATACGAGTGTCGGTGCCACGCTTGACCTCTATGCTGGTCGGAACAGCATCCTGGTCGAGGAACAGGTGGTCCACTGACCAGCGCCCGGCCCCGTCTTCCTCTGAGGCCAACGACATCTCGCGCGAGACCAGCAACCATCAGCGTGGCGCCGTGCCGTCTATCTAATCGCCAGCAAGGAGATCTTCGTGCTTTGCGAGACGCTCTTGCAGAACCTTTTCCGAGTCGTAGGCTTGCTCGTTCATCTCGACCAACTTCCCGTCTTCTCTCATCAGGTATATGCCGCCCACCTGCGCTCCTTTCCCATTCCGCGCCTCCGCAACCAATGTAGCAGCAGGGCAAACCCGGTCCGCAACTCATCAAGCTGTGCGAGAGGGTCGTCTCGCTCGGAGCCAGCGATGTGACACAGATCAAACGGGTATAGAATACGTCCCATGACCATGTTCCGTTACGGTCGGCATTTCTACGAGGATGGCGAGTACGTCCGCCGCAAGGACGCTTCTCCGGGCGACGGTCTGGACCCGGTGGTGAGGATCATCGAGGATCTCGGCACGATCGAGGTTCCGTGCGGCAAGGTGGATTGCCGGGCGAACTGCCTAGAGTACATGGTACACGCAGCCCGCAGGAGCACGCCCGAGAGCTACGCCCTGGCGGAGTGCAAGATCTCTCCGCTAGTGAGTATTTTATAGCCGCCAGCTTTTTATAGTCCGCACCCTTTACGGAACGCATGGACCGTGGTATGCGTCGAGCGTTATCCTCCTTGGTCGCCCCGCCTTCGCGCCCGGCTTAGCCTTCCAGCGGCAGAAGCTGAAGGCTGACCGCTATCTAGCGTAGAGGCGGTAGAGGAAGTTGCCGCCGAAGGGGGCGAGGAAGAGGCCGGCGAGCATGGCGGGGAGGAGGTCGCGGGCGAAGGTCCAGGCGACGAGGAGCGGGTAGCCGGGGGAGAAGTTGGAGCTCTGTATGAGCGTGAGGGGATCGAGTACGCCGCCGCGGGGCAGGAGGCCGAACTGGTAGGCGCCCATGGTGAGGAGGGCGGAGATGAAGCCAATGACCATCGCGAACGTGAAGCTCAAGACGAGCGACTTGCCGAGGTCGGCCCCGTAGGACGCGGGCTGCTCCCCCGCGCCGGCGCGCGAGCCCTTGCGCCGCAGCAGGAAGGCGCCGAAGATCGGACCGCCCACGATGCCCGCGATGAGGCCGGAGAGCAGGTACACGGTGGCGAGCACGGTGAGGTTGCCTTCCGAACTCGCGTCGTCCGACAGGATCAGCAACAGCACGGGGCTTGGAAACAGGCTTTTTATGAGGGTGTAGCCGAAGCCGTAGGCGGCCCCGAACCCCAAAAGTCTAGCGAACAACTGGTTCCTCCTTACCGCGGACCTTGCCCCGCATGGCGCGCTCCACGAGCGGCCCGAAGAGGGGGCCGAGCACGAGCCCGCCCACAAGGGCGTACACGAAGACCGAGAGGGCGACGAAGAAGCTGCCCAAGAACGCCCGCGGGCTCATCAAGACCGAGGGCTCCAACGGGCCGCGCAACGAGAAGCCGGAGATCGTCACCGCCATCAGCGCCCAGATCAGCAAGGCCGCGACCGCCCCCCCGACGAGTCCCTGCACCGCCCCCGCCTTGATGCCCGAAACGAGCCAGGAGTGCGCGCCGTCCCCGACGGGTACCCTCGCCAACAGCCGCTTTCCGGCGACCGCGGCGCCGATAGCGCCGCTGAAGGCGGCGAAAGCGAGCGCCGCCATGAGGAAGCCGGTGGGCCGGAAGGGGCTCGACATCACGAGCGCGGGTAGCGCCGCCAGGGCAAGGCCCCAGAAGGCGCCCAGGAGCAGCAGCCGGTTGCGCGAGCGCGACGTCATACCTAGAGATGGTAACTTGTGGTGGGTCCCACGACAGCGACGCCGTTCACGCAAGGATGGGGCTGCCCGACGCTGCCCCTCCGCTCCCGGGCCTTGTCGGCGCGGGCTCGTGCTTTATCCTCCCGCTTCGTGCCGGGCCCGCGGGGCGTGGGGCGGTAAACGCTTCGGCGACGCGGGCCGATAATAGGGTGGTGTGTCGAGGTAGAGTGAGTAGGTGGAGGCGTTGGGCGAGAGAAGGGGCAACGGCGAGGGTTAGAAGCGCGTCAGCGACTCATCTCCGTGGTCTTTTTCGCCGGTGGCGTCGCGGTGTTGCTGATGGCCATCAACATGCCGTTTAGGTTCGACGAGGATGCCGACGCGGGTGGCTGGGCGGCGCTCAACGCGATCTCGGCCTCCGCCGCTGCGTTCGGGCTGGGCATGTTGGTGTTCCCGTGGGGGCGTTTCAGGCGCAACGCCTTCGCCGTGGCGCCGGTGGCGGCTACGTCATCGCACTCGTCTTAGCGTTCTCGGGGGGCTTTGCTAGCTTCGGGTACCGGTTCTTCATAACTGGTCGCGGTCTTTTACGGGCTATACTTCTCGGTGCCCGTGATCCTGCTTGGGATGTTCGGAGTGGCGGCGGCGGGGGCGAGCCCGATGCCCTACGAGCCGGACCTCCTGGAGCTCCTGGAGGTCCTGGTCGTGCCGGTGCCGCTGCACCTGATCGTGGCGCTGGTGTGCAACTACGTGGTGCGGCGGGCCGAGCGGCGGGAGCAGGCGAGGGTGGACTCGGAGGCGCGGTTGCGCCGGGAGCGCGAGCGCGGGGAGCGGCTGCGACGAGAGGTCGAGGTAGACAGCATGACTGGCATCTCCAACCGGCGCCACTTGGAGGGCCACCTCGCCGAGGAGATCGAACGCACCGAACGCCTCGGGGAGGGTTTCGCCCTTCTCTTCGCGGATCTGGACCACTTCAAAGCCGTCAACGACGAGCACGGCCACGTGCTGGGGGACGACGCCCCCAGGCTCGTCGCCCGCTCGCTCTCGGAGAACGCGCGCCAGATCGACATGGTCGCCCGCTACGGGGGCGAGGACTTCGTGGTCCTACTCCCGGGCACCACGCCCGAAGGGCCGCCGCCTTCTACGAGCGGGCCCGCGAGGACCTGCTGGAACGCTCACGGAGGAAGCTCGGGTTCCCGTTCGGCTGAGCGCGGGGGCTGTGGGCTCAGGGAGCGGAAAGAGCGCAGGTGTGATCCTGGCCGCCGACGGCGGTGCGATGTACAAGGCCAAGCGGCGGGGAAAGGACGGTATCTTCGTCCAGGAAGGATGACGCTCGAACGACCCTCGGCGGCTACCCTTTGGAGGCTTGCTCCCTCTTGGAGGCGTCAAGCAGGGCGGCGAGCCCCCGGCGGAGCGCGGCGATGTCCTCCGGGTCCATGGAATCGAGGACCGACTCAGAGAGCGCGCGCCACGAGGTGACGAGTTGCTCGATCAGGGCCTGCCCCTCCCCCGTCGCCCGCACGAGGACCACCCGCCGGTCGTCCGGGTCCATGAGGCGCTCCACGAGGCCCCGGTCAACCAAGCGGTCCACCAGCACCGTGGCGTTGGAGAACGACCCGCCCAGCTTGCGGGCGAGCTCGCGCATCCGGATCGCCTCCTCGTCGGAGATCAAGAGCAAAGCCTTCAACTGCGGTGTGGACATGTTCAACTCTAGCCACGGCGCCGAATCCCACACCGCCCGCCGTTGGACGATCTCGTCTTGCAACTGCAGAATGCTTCTCACGTCTTCTTTTTGTCCCATATCTGAAATACTACTCCTTGTTCCAACCTTTTCCACGTCTTGTATGTTCAAATCCAATAGATTTTAAACCTGCATCCTCTACGGGCGAGAGGCGTGGGAGCCGAAAAAAGCGGAACGCGGCTCGTCGATGTCGGGGAACTCGCCGCGAGGGGATGGATAGCAAGTAGAATCCGTCCGATGGGCGAGAGACCGGATCCCACGATCATCACGAACCCCCGTGAGGCGCGGCGCGTCCTCGAGGAGCGGGCGCGGGCGCGGGGCTTCGACCTGGTCGGGGTGACGGGGGCGGGGCCGCTGACACGGGGCGGCGAGCGTTTGGGGGAGTGGCAGGAGGCCGGTATGGCGGCCGACATGGGCTACATGCGCCGCCCGGTGGGGTTGTTGTCGGAGCCAAAGAGGTTGCAGAAGAGCGCCCGGAGCGTGGTGTCGTTGGGGGTCTCGTACTACCCAGGGGAGCACCCGGAGAACGAAGGGGGGGGTGGACGGGTCGCGCGGTACGCGTGGGGCCGAGACTACCACGAGGTCATAAAGGGGCGGCTCTTCGAGCTGCGGGCGGAGCTCGAGGAGGCGTTCGGGTCCAGGATCAAGGCGCGCGCGTTCACGGACGCGGTGCCGTTGTTGGAGCGCTCGGCGGCCCAGCACGCGGGGTTGGGTTTCTTCGGGCGCAACTCGTGCCTCATCAACGGGGAGATCGGGTCGTACTTTTTTATAGCCGACCTGATCACGGACCAGCAGATAGAACCGGACGCCCACGGTACGGGCACCTGCGGCAAATGCACGCGCTGCATGGACAGATGCCCGACCGGCGCGATAAAAGCCCCCGGCGTCGTGGACGCGCGGCTGTGCATCTCGTACCTGACCATCGAGAACCACGGCGAGATACCGCGCGAGTTGCGCCCCCTAGTCGGGGACTGGGCCTTCGGCTGCGACGTCTGCCAGGAGGTCTGCCCGTACAACAAGCGCAAGGCGACCGTGAGCCGCTGGCCGGAGTTTTCGGCAGGCTCGGGCGCCGGGCCGTATCTGAAGATAGAAGAAGTGTTGGGCATTCGCACAGAAAACGAGTTCGAGGGGCGCTTCGCCGGGACGCCGCTGACCCGTCCGGGGCGGGCGGGTCTGTTGCGCAACTGCTGCGTGGCCGCCGGAAATCTAGGGCTGAGCGAGGCAGTCCCGGCGCTGGTCGAGGCCCTTCGGGGGGATGCTGCGCCGCTCGTGCGGGGGCACGCGGCGTGGGCTTTGGGCGAGATCGGGGGCGAGGAGGCGCGCGCGGCTTTGGAGGATGCCTCCGGCGCGGAGCGCGACGAGAGGTGCCGGGAGGAGATATTGCTGGCGATAGGGCGTTTGGGTCGCCGGTCGTAGGATAGAATAGGAAGGGCGATGGCGGAGAAGATCAACTACTACCAGGTTTTGGGCATCCCCCGCTCGGCGAGCCAGTCCGAGGTCAAGAACGCCTACCGGCGGCTCGCCAAGGAGCGCCACCCGGACCACCCGAGCGGCTCGGAGGAGGAGTTCGGCCGCCTGCAAGAGGCGAACGCCGTCCTCTCGGACCCCGAGCGGCGCAGGCGGCACGACGAGGAGCTAGACCTCGCCCATGCCGCCGACCAGCTCGCAAGCCTTAACCTGGACTTCGGCTCGCTCGACGACGAGGTCTCCCGCAAGCGCCGCGAACGCGGCCGAGGGCGCAGCCGCGAGCGCGAGACCGGCGCCGCCGCCGAGAGTGGCCCGTCCATGGGCGAGCGCCTCCGCAATCGGTTCCGCCGCGGCGACGCTCCCGGCGAGTCGGCGGACGAAGGTCGACGGGACCGCCAGCGTCCGCCAGCGCGTCAGGCGCGCTGGTACGCGCCGCACGACCTGGACCCGGAACCGGTCACCTGGAAGACGGGCACTTTGAGCTTTCTGGGAGCGTTCGCGGCGTTCCTCGCGGTTGGGCAGATCGGGCTGTGGGCGACGGGGGCGAACGTCCCGCCGACCTTCGCCCTCGGGGCGACGGTGCTCGAGCCGTTCATGTGGATCCTCTACACCCTCGCCGGGCTGCTGGCGGCGTACTTCGCCTACAGGGCGGCGGGCTGGATCGGCCTGGGGCTCGTCTTCGTGACGGCGCTTGTGGTCGGGGGCTCGGGAGGTCCCGAAGGGCTCGTGCAGTTCACGACCGTGGGCATCGCGGTGCTGCTCGCCCTGATATTCCTCGGCAAACGCCGCGACCGCTCCGCCTGGCGCGGCCGTCGCTGACCGGCAACGGCTTGAGTAGCACCCGCCGGGTTCGTGACGACCCTCGCCTCGGGTTTGCCGCTCGTCCTTGCGGCGATGCGCCCCTCCTTCCATCCGTACGGCTCCTCGACGGAGTACCAACTGGTTGCCGAGCCTGCGGGGTATTTCCTGTTGCTAGCGGTCGAGGACGAGGTGCTATCGGTGCTGCTCGCCGCTTGCCTGCTCGGCGGCGTGGTCGCCGGGATCTCATGGCTCCTGCTGGCCGTGCTCCCGTTCTCCTCCCTCCCCTCTATGGTCTCGTTCGCGAACCCGATGACGCGCTCCGTAGAGATCGGTACGCTCGCCTTCTGGGCCGGCGCCTCCCTGGCCTACTAACTTTCGGCCCTCTTCCCGATCAACCTGGGCGGCCACTTGCGGCGTCCTCTCGAAAGCGAAGCCCTGCGGGCCGGGTGAGCGGCGAGCACGCGCTGCGCGTGGGCAAGATGCCGGCGCAAGGACTCGTCTAGCAAGGGCGGCTATGGACACCGCCGGGATCGAAACCTTCATCGCCCGTTTCGAGGAGCGTGTGGCGCCGGTCGAGAAGGCCCTGGGCGAGGCGTGGTGGGACCTCTCGACCACCGGGACCGAGGAGGCCCAAAGGGGGCTCGTGAGCGTGGCGGCGGAGTACAACCGAGTTCGCCGACCGCGACGAGTACGCGTTGGTGAGGGGCTGGTACGAGGGGCGCGGCTTTCTGCAGTGCTCGTTGCTGCGGCGGCAGGTCGAGGTTCTGTACCGGGCGTTCGCCGGGCGGCAGGGGGACGAGGAGACGCTGACGCGCATCGAGGAGTTGGAGGCGGAGGCGAACGCGGTCTTCGGCAACCACCGGGGCACGGTCGGCGGGAGGAAGGCGGGGGAGAACGAGATCCGGGAGATACTGCGCTCCTCCGACGATGAGGCTTTTCGCCGCGAGCCCTGGGAGGCGCAAAAGAGCGTGGGGCACGATGCCGAGGGCATCGTGCGCGAGCTCGCGCGCCTCCGCAACCGGCTCGCGCACGCGGAGGGCTACGAGAACCACCACGCCCGCTCGCTGGACCTGCAGGAGATCGACGCCGCCGAGCTCGACCGCCTCCTGGGGAACCTCGAAGCCGCCACGAGGAGTCCCTTCGAGGAACTGAAACGGAAGTTCGACGCGGACCTCAGGCGTAGGTTTGGGGTCGAGCGGGTCATGCCTTGGCACCTCTCGGATCCGTTCTTTCAGAGTTGCAAACACGATCCAGTTTCGCTTCGTCGCGAAGCTGGGCGAGGGATCCCGGAAGGTGCGCTTAGTGCGGGGGACAGCGGACAGGTACTGGACGGCGGGAACGCGGCGAACGAGTTGGACCTGGACCGTTTTTTGAGGACCAGGACCTCGAAGCCTTAACCCGTAAGACCTACGACAACATGGGGCTGGAGGTGCGTGATGTCCTGGCGAAAAGCGACCTGTAAAAGCGGGCAGGCAAGAGCCAGCACGCATTCTGCGCGAGGGTGGGGCGTTCGTACCCCTATGACGTGCGGGTGCTGGCGAACGTCAGGCCGGACGCCTACTGGATGGACACGATGCTCCACGAGTTCGGCCACGCCGTCTACGACAAGTACATAAACCCTTCCCTGCCCTACCTGTTGCGCACGGTCGCCCACACCAACACCACCGAGGCCATCGCGCGCATGATGGGCTCCCTGGCCGAGGAGCCCGCCTGGCTCTCCTCCGTAGCCGGCGTCCCCAGGGAGAATCTCGCCGCCGACCTCGAGAAGCTCGCCGAACGCGGCCGGGCCGACAGGCTCGTCTTCACCCGCTGGGCCCTGATCATGTACCGCTTCGAGAAGGCCCTCTACGAGGATCCCGACCGCGCGGACCTCGGCGTCCTGTGGTGGGACCTTGTCGAGCGCCTCCAGCTTCAGGAGCGTCCTCCCGGCCGTGACGAGCCGGACTGGGCCGCCAAGGTCCACCTCAGTGTCGCCCCCGTCTACTACCACAACTACGTCCCCGGCCACCTGTTCGCCGCCCAGCTCAGGAGCTACCTTGAGGCCCGCGTGACTGGCGGCCCCTTCTTCGCGGACGAGATGGCCGGACTTTACCTGCAAGAAGCCGTCTTCGGTCCGGGAGCGCGCAACCCCTGGGGAGAGACCGTCCTCGGGGCCACCGGCGAGAGGCTGGACCCCGAACACTTCATTACCTCCCTCCGACGCTGATCTACAACGCTGTCAGCGTTGGCTCCGGTAGTCTCCTTCGAGGCTTTGTAGGTCGGTCGGATATGAACGGTGCGGTTGGTGCGCATACGTAACTCCTGATCGACGACGAGCAGGCCCGTACGTTTCCCCCACGGAGAGGCGCGTCTCAAACGGCGTCGGGGAAGATCATCGGGTCGTAGCCGACCGCGGCGCGACCCGTCAGGAAGCCTCCTCGCCACGCTGGTGCCACCGTGACGGTGGGGTACATCTGCGTCGCGATCCTGGCGTCCGCGGGCACCGGCACCTCAAAGCCAACG
>Ga0126305_10001259_pt1 | contig 11229 bp, 12 predicted proteins | sample Plot26_FD_92536 | JGI IMG/M metagenome (GOLD analysis project Ga0126305, IMG submission 92536) | Serpentine soil microbial communities from UC McLaughlin Reserve, CA, USA - Plot26 | ecosystem: Environmental > Terrestrial > Soil > Grasslands | place: USA: UC McLaughlin Reserve, Lake County... | reverse complement strand
GCGCTACGCGCCGCTCGGCGGCTTCAACCTCAGAGAAGCGATCCCCGGCCTCGCCGGCACGCGCGACCTCCCGAACCTGACCGAGCGGATGCTCGAGCGCGGGTGGTCGGAGGCGAACGTGCGAAAGGCGCTCGGCGAGAACTGGCTGCGCGTGTTCCGGACGCTGGCCTGACGGCCGCTTCGCCCAGCGCTACCCTGAACCGCTCGGCCCCGTAGCTCAGCGGACAGAGCGGCAGCCTTCGAAGCTGCGTGCGGTGGTTCGATTCCACCCGGGGCCACCTTGCCGGCCGGCGGTCCGGCGGACAGCCCCGCCTGTGGCTCGCATTTTGGGCGCCCGCACCGCGCTACGCTGTGGCCTGCGCGCGGTGGCGGTAGCTCAGTTGGTAGAGCCCCGGGTTGTGGTCCCGGTGGTCGCGGGTTCGAGTCCCGTCCGCCACCCAAGCACTCGCCATGTATCGACAGCGCGGATCCACCGGCGTCGGCCGACGTCACCGCGATGCTTCGTTGGGTACGCGCCCACCAGCGAGGGAGGCACACCTGATGGAGGACGTCCGGGAACGGCGCGACAGCGGCCCGCCGGCGGCGGTCGGCATCGCGGCGATGGTCGGCGTCGCGAAGGCGGTGCTCGAAGGGATCTTCGGGATCATCGGGCTCGCGGCTGCCGACAGCATCGACGACAGCTTCGGCCTCGGGGCGACGGTCTTCGCCGTCCTCTACGCCCTCTCGTCCTGGATGCTGTGGCGTGGCAACCGCGCGGCGTACTACGTCACCGCAGCGTTGTCTGCGCTCGGCCTCGCGGTCGCGGTGATCTATCTGTTCCGGGCGACGGACGTCGCGTTCGGTGCGGCAATCCTGATGGCCGCTCTCAATGCCTTCGTGCTGTATCTGCTGGGGAGGAAGAGCGCCCGGGAGTACGTCGGCCGCTGAGCGCCCTGGCACGTCCTCAGACGTGTCTGCTCATGAACACCGCGTTCTCGGCGTAGCCGAGAGACCGGTACAGGCTGCGGGCGACGTCGTTGCCTCCGAGGACCATCAACGCCACGTCGCCGACGCCACGGCGGCGCGCTTCCTCTTCGGCGTAGCGCATCGCGGCCTTCCCGTAACCGCGACCGCGGTATGCCTCGGCCACGTGGACGTCGTAGATCCAGAGGCTGGGGACGATGTCCGCGTCGCGTTCTGCGACCCAGAGCTCCCCCACCGGCTGGTCGTCGGCCTCGATGACGAAGACGATCTGGTCGGGGGACGGCTGTCCTCCCGGGAACAGCCGCTCGATGTCGTCGGACGCTTTCGCTTGCGCGCGTTCTTCGGAGACGCCGCCGTTGCCGATCATGTCTTCGGCATAGCTCTGCCGCATTCTCGGGAGCCACTCCCCGTACTCGTCCTCGCGCATCGGTCGCAGCGTGACGCTCACGAACAGAGGCTATCGCTCTTGACGCCGCGCGCACGCGTCTCCGATCCGTCACCTCTGGCGACGGGGCTTCAGCGTGGCGAACAGCCGCTCGGTCACGTTCACCGCGCGTACGCGTCGCAGGTCGTACGTGCACGAGGCGAGCGGCGGAGCGACGCCGCGAAAGCGATAGATCGATTCGGTGCCGTCGTACGCGATCGGACGGCGACCACGCAAGCGACGACGAGCCTCATCCTCACGACGGATACACCGCAGCCCTGCGTCGCCGAGAGCTACCGGAGAACGCGGTCGCCGAGCGGCGTCTCGTCGAGGTGCTCGAGCAGGTGAGGAATCGACTCGAACACGGCCGCCGCACCCGCATCGCGCAGCTCTTGCTCGGACCACCCGCCGGTGATGACGCAGATCGTCTCCAGGTTCGCCATGGCCGCGGCGTCGATGTCCCAGCGCGAGTCGCCGAACATGACCGCGTCCTCAGTGCCCGCGTTCTCGAGCGCCGCGTGAATCGGGTCCGGGTGCGGCTTCGTGCGCTCGACGTCGTCCTTCGTCGTGTACGCGTCGACGACGTCCGAGCCCCCGAGCTTGTCGAGGAAGAACTCGAGGTCGTCCTTGCTCGACGAGCTCGCGACCACGAGCGTCAGGCCGCGCCCCCGGAGCTCGACGAGCAGCTCGCGCGCGCCCTCGAGCGGCGCGCACTCGTCGCGAATCGGCTCGAACTCCTCCGAGTGCGCATCCCGTAGCTCGTCGCCGAGACGCCGCTCGACGTCCTCCCCCGCGACTGCGGCCACGTACTGATCTCCGCCCATGCCGATGTGGCGATGGAGCCGCCACACCGGCAGGACGAAATCGAAGCGCCGAAACGCTCGGTACCACGCCAGCGCGTGGTGGTAGTTCGCGTCGACGAGCGTGCCGTCGAGATCGAGCAGGACGGCGCGTGCCATCCCCGACTACGCCGTCGCGCCGGCGCTCGAGCGCTGCCGCGCGTGAACGCCTTCCGCGAGCTCCTCGACCATCTTCGCGCAGAATGCCGGCAGGTCGTCCGGCTTCCGCGACGAAACGAGCCCGTTGTCGACGACGACCTCCTCGTCGACCCAGGTCGCGCCCGCGTTACGCAGATCGGTCTTGATCGACGGGAACGACGTCAGCGTGCGACCGCGCAGGACATCGGCCTCGATCAGCGTCCACGGCCCGTGGCAGATCACGGCGACCGGCTTGCCCGCTTCGAAGAATGCGCGGACGAACTCGACGACGTCCGGATCCTGTCGGAGGTTGTCGGGATTCCCGACACCGCCGGGAAGCACGAGCCCGTCGTACTCGTCCGCCCGCGCGCTGCTCACCGTCTTGTCGACCTTGAACGAGCCTGCCTTGTCGTAGTGGTTGAAGCCCTGGATCTCGCCCTCCTCGAGCGAGATCAGCTCCGGCTGCGCGCCGGCGTTCTCGACCGCTTGCCACGGCTCCGTCAGCTCGACCTGCTCGACCATGTCGGCGGCCAGAAACGCGATCTTCTTCCCCTGCAGCTTGGCGTCTGCCATCTTCGCCTCCTCTATCGCTTCCAGAGCGGAGCGTTCCAGCGGACGTCGAATCGAAACGGGCTACCCTCATCTCCACGCGCCCGTAGCTCAGCTGGATAGAGCAGCGGCCTTCTAAGCCGCCGGTCGGAGGTTCGAATCCTCCCGGGCGCGCCTGGTCGCGGTCGCTCCAGGCCGGCGGTGCCCGCCTCCGCGCCCGGAGGCGCTACGTGAGCGCCGGCGGCGCGCCGACTCGTTCGCGCTTGTGCTTCAGGTAGTCAACGATCAGGACCTGGATCGTCCCCGCGACGGGAATCGCGCCGAGGGCGCCGATCACACCCGCGATCTCGGCGCCGATCAGCACGGCGAGGAGGACGGCGAGGGGCGAGATTTGCACCGTCCGCCCGTAGACGAGCGGCTGCAGGACGTGGTTCTCGAACTGCTGGTAGAGGATGAAGAAGACGAGCACGATGATTCCCGCGACGGGCGTGTGCAGGAACGCGACCGACGTGATGATGATCGCGGCGATGGTGGCGCCGGCGAGCGGGATCAGGTCGAGGATCGCGACGATCAGGCCAAGCGCCACCGCGTACGGGACGCCCAGGATCAGGAGCACGATCGTCGTCAGGATCCCCGCGATCAGCGAGATCGCGAGATTGCCCGTCACGTACCCGCCGATCGTCCGGTAGACGTCGCCGCCGACCGCTTTCCAGCGAGGCTGCGAATCCGGAGGTAACAGCCCGAAGAGCCGCTCGATCCACCGGGGGCCTTCGAGCAGCATGAAGAGCGTCAGAAAGGCAACCGTGACGATGCCGACGACGATGTTCAGCACGCTCTTCGTGACCGCGACCGCGGTCCCCGAGATACCGAGCAGCCTCTTCGCACCACCCTCCTGGACCTGTTCGCGAATGCGGTCGACGACGTGGTACTTGGTCTGGAGGAACCCGAGCCGGCCGCGCCCTTCTGTGATGTCCTCGACGTAGCCGGGCGTCGCCTCGGCGAAGCTGTTGACGTTTCGCACCACCGTCGGGATGAAGGTCGCGGCGATCGTCGCGACCGTGGCGAGAACGGCGAGGTATGCGATGGCGACGGCGGCGCCGCGTCGCGCGACGCCGCGCCGCTGCAGCCACTCCACGAGCGGGTTGATCGCAAGCGCGAGGAACAGCGCGATCAGGAACCAGACGATCACGGTGCGCGCGATCGACACGACCCGGATCAGCGCCCACACGGCGAGGACGATGCCGACGATCGCAAGGATCGTGCGGACGCGGAAACGGACGATCCGTTCGAGCACCGCCGGTGATCGTCGCGAACGCGTCGGACGTTTGGCAGCGCGCAGCCGGAGGTAGCCTGCGACCGTGACGCTTCGCACCTACACGATCGAGCGGGCGCTGACGCTGCCGGACGGGCGTGCGGCGAAGGTGCGACTCGGCGTCGCCGACGACTCGTACATCCCGAAGCGCGAGCAGGAGACGGTGGTGCTCGAGCTGCTGATCGGGGACAGCCACGCCGCGGCGCTCGACACGGTCCTCGATCCGAACGACGAGGACCACGGCGCGACGGTGGTTCAGGAGATCGCGCGCAAGCTGGAGACGGGCGAGCTGGAGCCGACGGCCGGCGCGCTCGAGCCTTACGCGGACCGGCTGCCGTGACGTCGGCGACGCTGCACACGTCGAAAGGCGCGATCGGGCTGGAGTTGCACGACGAGGACGCGCCGAAGACGGTCGAGAACTTCCTCAAGCTCGCACGTGACGGCTTCTACGACGGCGTGATCTTCCACCGCGTGATCCCGGACTTCATGATCCAGGGCGGCGACCCGACTGGGACCGGTTCGGGCGGCCCCGGCTACAAGTTCGAGGACGAGTTCAACGACCACAAGGTGGTCCGCGGCGCACTCGCGATGGCGAACTCAGGGCCGAACACGAACGGGTCGCAGTTCTTCATCGTCACCGCCGACGCGTGCCCCTGGCTCGACGGCAAGCACACGGTCTTCGGTCGAGTCACGGACGGCATAGACGTCATCGATGCGATCTCGGGCACCGACACGGACTCCCGCGATCGGCCGCGGGACGAGATCCGCATCGAGCGCATCGACGTCGCGTAGCGTCACAACTCCTTCACGTACTGCACGTCGATCGGGTGCGGCGGGAACGGGACGACGCGCGTCTCGTCCGTGAGCGTCCACCCGCGGCGCTCGTAGAAGCGGCGTCCAGCAGCGTTCTCCTCCAGCGTCCACAGCTTCGCACGCGTCGCGCCGCGCTCGCGCATCCGCGCGAGCGCGTGATCGAGCAGCATCGAACCGACGCCGTGCGACCACCGCTCCGGGACGACGTAGAGCGTGCGCAGCCATTCGTCGTCGACCGAGACGGAGCCGACCGGGTCATCGTCGGCGTCCGCGATATCGACGTCGATTGCACGATCCTCGAGCGCGTCCCGCCACAGCGCGAGCACCTCCTCGTCCGGAAACGGGTACCGCTCGGGCGGATAGATGTGCGCAAACGCCGCGACGGAGGCGGCCCGCTGGATCGCGACCAGGGCGCGCAGGTCGTCGTCGCGCGCCGCGCGAATCCGGAGCCGATCAATCCAGCCGGCCAGGCCGATCGAAACCTCCGGATTCCTGAATCGCGCCGTAGATGCTCTGTACCGGAGCCCATGCTGCTGCTCCGGCGTCAGCTTCGATGGCCCGAACCCACACGCTCACCGACGCCTGAGAGACGCTGAGGCGTCGAGCGATCTGCTTGATCGCAAGACCGTCCTCCGCAAACGGCGCGCCGCGTTCCCGTTGCTGAGTTTTCATACGAGACAACGTACCGCGACCGTCGGACGGAACGAGCAGAAGCGGGCGAGCGGGATCGAACCGCCGTACCCAGGGTGGAAACCTGGTGCTCTGCCATTGAGCTACGCCCGCGCGCGGGTAGCGTAGCCGCCCGTGCACGACCCCTATGCGTGGCCGCTCGGGCCCGACGCGTACGCCGCGGTGCCGCTGCTCTGCATCGCGTACGCCCTCCTCGCACGCCGGCACACGCCCGAGCTGTGGCGAGTCGCGTGCTTCGCGGCCGCGATGCTGCTTCTGCTCGCGGTGCTCGCGACGCCGCTCGACACGCTGGCCCTGCACCACCTGCTCAGCGCGCATCTGCTCCAGAACGTCGTGCTGGCGGAGTGGGCACCCGGGCTCGTCGTCCTCGCGATTCCGCCCGCGCTCGGCCGCCGGCTCCACGTCCCGCTCGCGCTCGCGCTCCCGTTGTGGCTCGCCACGTACTTCTTCTGGCACGTCCCCGCCGTGTACGACTTCGCGCTCCGGCACCATCCGGTTCTCCACCTAGAGCACACGACGTACTTCGCGAGCGGGCTCGCGCTCTGGTGGCCGGTCGTCCACGGGCGGTACGCGCCGCAGACGAAGGCCGTGTACCTCTTCATCGCGTTCGTGCTTGCAAGCCCGCTGGGTCTCCTGCTCGCGCTCCTGCCGCAGCCCGTCTACGGCTTCTACGAAGAGCGCCCCACGATGTGGGGGCTGTCGCACCTGGCCGACCAGCAGATCGCGGGCGTGACGATGGCCGCGGAGCAGGCGGTCGTCTTCTTCGCCGCGTTCGCCTGGTTCTTCGTCCGCTTCCTCAACGAGGAAGAGCGCGCACCGGAGCGCCTGCCTAAGGCGTCGGCACGGTCGTCGCCACCGTCTCGGTCGTCGCGCTCGTGACCGTGACGGTCTCCTGCACCGTTGCGGTGGTACCTGCGGATACGTTCAGCCGCACGGTCGAGTCCGGCTTGACGCGCTCACCCGCCGAAGGATCCTGGAGGATGACGCTGTCCTCGGCGGCGGCTGACGGCACACGGATGACGCGCGGCACGAGCCCTGCCGTCGTCAGCGCCTCGATCGCCTGATCGAGGGACACGCCGCGGAGGGACGGAACCGAGACGAGGCTGGGCCCGCGCGACACGTTGACGTTCACGCTCGATCCGACGGCGACCTGCTCCCCCGCCCGCGGCGCCTGCGCGAGGATCGTCCCCGCCTGCTTCTCGGACGCCACGGCCTTCTGGACGAGCGTGAGCTGCGCTTGATCGGCGAGGCGTTGCGCGGCCGGCAGGCTGAGGCCGACGAGCTCCGGCACGGACACCTCGCGGCGACCGCTCGAGACGACGGCCATCATCCGCCCGCCTTCCTCGAGCTGCTCGCCGGCGCGCGGTGCCTGCTCGAGCACCGAGCCCGCCCGCGACTCGCTCGCGCGCCTCACGATCCCGAGCTCGAAGCCGCTCGACAGCGCCCTGTTTCGAGCCTGCTGTTGCGAAAGCCCGACGAGGCTCGGCGCCTCGCTCGTCTCGGCCGCCGACTCGCGCTCGTCGAGCCAGAGGACCAGGAAGGCGATCGCGGCGGCAGCCATCAGCGCGGCGGCGAGCCAGCCCCAGATGTCGCGCCTCGGCGGTGGAGGTGGCGGCTCCTCGACGACGACGCGGCGCCGCGGGTACGCCGGATCGACCTCGTCGACGGCACCGACCTCCTCGACGACGGCGCGATCGTCCGGCGCCGGAGGCGGGGGCTCGGCCATGACGCACTCGTTCCCGGCCCGCGAGGCGGCCGAAACCATCGGGACGGCGCGATTCGAACGCGCGGCCTCTGCGTCCCAAACGCAGCGCTCTAACCAGGCTGAGCTACGTCCCGCCGACGACAGTGTAGGCTCGGCGGCCGCTGCGCACGGGCAGCGGGCAAACGATCGCGCGATCTTCGCGCGTCCCGCCGCCGTGGCTCCGCCACGCACCCGACAACCATGCCGAAGCAGAGTTCCCGCGGCTGCCATCCGAGTGACGAGCGCTCGGCGCGGCGGGGATCCCCCAGCGGTCGACCACGCCGGCAAGGGATGCAGTGACCGAGCCGATCCTGCCTGCACCGGGGGCGCGGCCCGACCGCAATCCGCTCCGCGGCTACGTGATGGTGACGGTCGCCGCGATCCTGTTCGCCGTCAACGGAACAGTCTCGAAGGTGATCCTCGAATCGGGCGTGTCGTCCCCGCGGCTGTCCGAGGTCCGTTCTGCCGGCGCATTCGTCGTGCTCGCGGTCGCGGTCCTCGTGTTCCGCCCCGCGATCCTGCGCATCGGCAGGCGCGAGCTCACGTTCCTCGCGCTCTTCGGAGTCGCGGGCCTCGTCAGCGTCCAGCTCTTCTACTTCCTCGCGATCCACCGGCTCGAGATCGGTGTCGCGCTGCTGATTCAGTACCTCGCGCCGTTGCTCGTCGCGCTGTGGGCGCGGTGGGTCTACCGCGAGCATGTCCGGCGGCGCGTGTGGGTGGCGCTCGTGTTCTCCCTGATCGGGCTCTCGTTGATCGTCCAGGTCTGGACGGGCATCGAGCTCGACGGGCTCGGCGTCGTCTTCGCGTTGCTCGGCGCCGTCGCCTACGCGACGTACGTCCTCCTCGCCGAGCATGCCGTCGTCCGGCGCGACGCCTTCTCGGTCTCGTGCTACGGCTTCCTCTTCGCGGCGCTCTTCTGGACGCTCGTGCAGCCGTGGTGGAGCTTTCCGGCCGGAGTCGTCGGCAGCGACGTGTCGCTGCTCGGCAACCTCGCCGACGCTCACCTGCCCGTGTGGCTGCTGATGGCGTGGATGATCGTCCTCGGGACGATCGTGCCGTTCGCCCTCATCGTCGCCGCGCTTCGCCACGTCGCTGCGACGCGGGCCGGAATCACGGCGATGCTCGAGCCCGTCGTCGCATCTCTGGTCGCGTTCGCGTGGCTCGACGAGTCGCTCTCCGCCGTGCAGCTCGCGGGCGGCGCCGTCGTGCTCGCGGGAATCGTGCTCGCGCAGACGGCGCGCTGACCGCGGGCGGCTACTCGGATTCCATCAACGACCGCAGCTCGGCAAGCTTCTCCGTCCGCAGCTCGTCGCGCTCGCCCCGCGCGATCCGGTCGAGGAGCTCGCGCACCAGCGGCGCCAGCTCGAGCGGGTTGAACGGCTTCGTGACGTAGTCGATGCCGCCGATGTCGAGCCCCCGAGCACGGTCGCGGAACTCCGCTCGCGCCGTGAGGAAGATGATCGGGATGTGGTCTGTCCGCGCATCGGCGAGCAGGTCTTCGGCGACGCGCCAGCCGTCGAGCGCCGGCATCATCACGTCGAGCAGGATCACGTCGGGCCGCTCGCTGCGGGCCATCTCGAGCCCGCTCGGGCCATCGCTCGCCTCGAGCACCGTCATGTCCTCGGCCTCGAGGTTGACGCGGCAGAGCAGCCGGATCGGCGGCTCGTCGTCGATGACGAGGACGCGCGTCTTCGCGTCGGAATCCACGTGTGCTCGGACCTCCGCGTTAGACACGCGCGCGCTCCCCTCCGACGCCCGCCGGCGCGAGCGGCAACTCGAACCAGAACCGAGAGCCCTTGCCCTCCTCGGACTCGACCGAGATCCGGCCGCCCATCGCCGACACCAGCCCCTGGGCGATGAAAAGCCCGAGACCCGTGCCGGACGACGACTCGCCCGCGCGGTAGAACTTGCTGAAGATCCGCTCGTGCTCCGAGCGAGGGATGCCGACGCCCTCGTCGGCGACCGCAAGCTCGATGGTCGCGGGACTGCTCCTCCGGGCCACGACCGTGACCGTTCCGCCGTCGGGCGAGAACTTCACGGCGTTGTCGAGCAGCGCCGCGAGAATCTGCCGCAGCTTGTCCCGGTCGGCGTGCGCCGCGAGGGGCTCGGTCGGGACGTCGACCACGAAGCGATGTCCGTCCTGCGTCTCCTGCTCCACGCCGCCGACGGCCTCCGAGAGCAGCGGTGCGACGTCTGTCGCCTGGAGGTTCACCTGCAGGTCGCCCGTGTCGAGCCGCGCGACGTTCAGGAGCGCATCCACGATCGAGGACAGGCGGGCGGACTCGGAGGCGATGTAGCCGAGGAACGTCTTTCGTTCCTCTTCGCCGAAGAGCACGTCCTCGCGCAGCAGCGTCTGGGCGAAGCCGTAGATCGACGTCAGCGGCCCGCGCAGCTCGTGCGAAACGGTCGCGACGAACTCGCGCTTCATCTCCTCCACCAGCCGGTCTGCCGAGATGTCACGGAACGCGAAAATCCGCCCGGCGACGGCGCCGGCCGGATCGCGCATCACGGCCTCCGTGACCGACAGCCACACCTCTTCGTTGCCGCGCGCGATCGGCACGAGCCGCCCGGGCTGGCCGCCGACCTCGAGGTTGCGCCCGAGAACGTCGACGACGGGGCGGCCCATCGCCTCGGCGGCCGGCACGCCGGTCACGCGCTCCGCGGCCGCGTTCCAGAGAACGACGCCGCCGTCGCGGTCGATCGCGACGATGCCCTCGGCGATGTTCGCGAGGATCGCGTAGCTCCGTTCGCGGTCGACGGCGACCGAGGTGAAGAGCTCCGCGTTCGACAGCGCAGCCGAGGTGTTCGCCGCGAGCGCGAGGAGCGCGTCTACCTCGTCGGGCCGCCATGCGCGCGGCCGGCGCGCGTACAGCGACCGGACACCGTGCGTCGCCCCCCCGGGACCGACCAGAGGCACGCCGAGAAAGGCCGCGAAATCGGCCTCGAAGACCGGATCCGCGGCGCGGTAGCGATCGTCCTCGCGCGCGTCGGAGACCGCAATCGGAGAGCGCGACTGGTGCACGTCGCCGGAGAGCATGCCGCTCAGTGGCGTCCGCTCGCCGACGAACGCTTCGAGCTCGCGGCTCGCCGCCGTCACGATGAGCTCGTCGCCCTCGACGATCCGCACCGCAGACGCATCGGCGCCGAGCAGCTCAGGCGCGCGTTGGACGACCTCGTCGAGCACGACCGCGGGGTCGAGCTCGGTGGCGAGGCGACTCCCGGTGCGCGCGAGCTGCTGCGCGAGCGCACGTGCGGCGCGCTCCGCCTCGTAGAGCTCGCTGCGCTCCAGCGCGCCGCGGGCGGCACTCGCCAGATGTCGCGCCAGCTCGATGTCCTCGTCACTGAACGAGTGGACGGCGTCGAAGAACACGAGGACGACGCCCGAGCCGTCGTCGCGCGGCGTCTCGAGCGGAACCGCCATCAGCGCTCCCGGCGAGAGGCTCCGCCAGCTGTCGGCGAAGCGCGCATCCGTCGCCAGCGACTCCGACGCGATCACGCGACGCTCGTCCGTGCACAGCGCGAGAATCGAGAGCGACTGGCGCACGTCGCCGCGAAGCGCGTCGGCCAGCGCCGCCGGAACGCCCGAGGCGCCGGCGAGGGCGAGGCCGCCGTCTCGCTCGGGGAGCAGGACGGCAGCGGCCTTCCCGCCGAGTGCCTGCGCGGCGACCTGCGCAACGGCGTCGAGCGTCTCGGCGCGCGACAGCGACTGGCCGAGGACGCTGGCGATCCGGTAAAGCCCCTCCTCTGCGCGCGCCCT